>Ga0070737_10005010_pt1 | contig 12886 bp, 10 predicted proteins | sample Coa_R1_10_FD_66438 | JGI IMG/M metagenome (GOLD analysis project Ga0070737, IMG submission 66438) | Surface soil microbial communities from Centralia Pennsylvania, which are recovering from an underground coalmine fire - Coalmine... | ecosystem: Environmental > Terrestrial > Soil > Unclassified... | reverse complement strand
CTGTCCAAATGTTCACGATGCCGGTGGCCACCTGCAACGTCGTCGTCTGCTCGAGAATGGGCTCCACCCACTCCAACTCGGCAGGCGGCGAGCCGCCCACCCACACGGCCCCGTAACCGAGTGACTCGATTTCCTTGGCTTGCTCCGGCGTGACACCGCGGCCGAACGATCCGAAGCGGCCGAGGTTGGGCTTGTTGGCAGCGGAATTGGTCATGGTTGCTCCAACCTGCCGGCAGACGGGCGGTATTCCGCCCTGGTCGCAGGCGGTAGAGACCGGCGTCGGGGCGCCAGCGTTGTTTTGTTCCAGCGCGAGCAAGCGAGTATTGTGGAACAACGGCGCGGCGTCCGCCCCGACTCTTTGCTGTGCCCAGTCTGGGAATTTCGCGGAATTCCTGCTAACGGCTCACGTTTTGCAGTCGGTGCCAGTGCTGCGCCGAACCGGGCTTATTGATGAGGAGGATCGCCGGAAGCTTATGGCGAAGAAAGACGGTGCCATCGAGGTCGAGGGCCGGGTGGTCGAACCGTTGCCCAACGCGATGTTTCGCATCGAGCTGGAAAACGGCCACAAGGTGCTCGCCCACATCAGCGGCAAGATGCGGCAGCACTACATCCGCATCCTGCCCGAGGACCGGGTGGTCGTGGAGCTGTCGCCCTACGACCTGTCCCGGGGCCGCATCGTGTACCGGTACAAGTAACCCCGCGCGCCCGAGACCCCACGTCAACGACCGAGAACGACAGAACAGGATCGACAACGCCGTGAAGGTGAACCCGAGCGTCAAGCCGATGTGCGACAAGTGCAGGGTGATCCGCCGGCATGGGCGGGTCATGGTGATCTGCCCCGATCCGCGCCACAAGCAGCGGCAGGGTTAGCCGCGTCAGACAACTGAATGCAGACCTCCCAGTACCTGTGAGCGGACGGGCCGCTCATCGCGCCCGGACGGAGGCCGGGCCCCGCAAGCTGGCGGGATGGACTGGGACCAGACCTCCGCGAAGAAACGAGGAATGCCACCCATGGCTCGACTTGTCGGCGTCGATCTGCCGCGCGATAAGCGCATGGAGATCGCCCTGACCTATATCTACGGCATCGGCCGGAGCCGCTCCAACGAGATCCTGGCCGCGACCGGCATCGACCGGGATCTACGCACCAAGGACCTCACCGATGACCAGCTGGCCAAGCTGCGCGACTACATCGAAGGCAACCTGAAGGTGGAGGGCGACCTGCGCCGCGAGGTGCAGGCCGACATTCGCCGCAAGATCGAGATCGGCTGCTATCAGGGCTTGCGTCACCGGCGCGGGCTGCCCGTGCGCGGCCAGCGGACCAAGACCAACGCGCGCACCCGCAAGGGACCCAAGCGCACCATCGCCGGCAAGAAGAAGGCCAGGTAAACCATGCCACCGAAGAAGACCACCGCGGCGCCCAAGAAGGGCCAGAAGCCTCGCCGGCGGGAGAAGAAGAACGTTCCGCACGGGGCCGCACACATCAAGAGCACGTTCAACAACACCATCGTCACGATCACCGACCCGCAAGGCAACGTCATCGCGTGGGCGTCCTCGGGCCACGTCGGCTTCAAGGGCTCGCGCAAGTCGACACCGTTCGCCGCCCAGCTGGCCGCGGAGAACGCCGCCCGCAAAGCCCAGGAGCACGGGATGCGCAAGGTCGACGTGTTCGTCAAGGGCCCGGGCTCGGGCCGGGAGACCGCGATCCGATCGCTGCAGGCCGCGGGCCTGGAGGTCGGCGCGATTGCCGACGTGACTCCCCAGCCGCACAATGGCTGCCGTCCACCCAAGCGTCGCCGGGTCTAGCAGGAGAGACGTAGGAGATGGCTCGTTACACCGGACCTGTTACCCGCAAATCGCGCCGGCTGCGCACCGACCTCGTCGGCGGCAGCCAGGCCTTCGAGAAACGCCCTTACCCGCCCGGCCAGCACGGTCGTGCGCGGATCAAAGAGAGCGAGTATCTGCTGCAGCTGCAGGAGAAGCAGAAGGCCCGCTTCACCTACGGCGTGATGGAAAAACAGTTCCGCCGCTACTACGAAGAGGCAGTGCGCCGTCCGGGCAAGACCGGCGAGGAACTGCTGCGGATCCTGGAGAGCCGACTCGACAATGTGGTCTACCGCGCCGGGCTGGCCCGGACCCGCCGGCACGCCCGCCAGCTGGTCAGCCATGGCCACTTCCTGGTCAACGGGGTGAAGGTCAATATCCCCAGCTACCGGGTCTCGCAATACGACATCATCGACGTGCGGGAGAAGTCGCTGAACACCGTGCCGTTTCAGATCGCCCGCGAGACCGCCGGGGAGCGGCCGGTTCCCAGCTGGTTGCAGGTGGTGGGGGAGCGCCAACGCATCCTGATCCACCAGCTGCCGGAGCGATCGCAGATCGACGTCCCGCTGTCCGAACAGCTCATCGTCGAGTACTACTCGAAGTAATACCTGCCGCACCGCCGGTGCGGATTTAACGGCATCAAATGGCGGGTGCCGAGAAGGAGATGAAAGAACACCATGCTGATCTCACAGCGACCAACCCTGTCCGAAGAGGTCATCAGCGACAACCGTTCGCAGTTCGTCATCGAGCCCCTAGAGCCGGGATTCGGCTACACGCTCGGTAACTCGCTGCGCCGCACGCTGCTGTCGTCCATTCCCGGCGCGGCCGTCACCAGCATCCGCATCGACGGCGTGCTGCACGAGTTCACCACCGTGCCCGGCGTCAAGGAAGACGTCACCGACATCATCTTGAACCTCAAGGGTCTCGTGGTGTCCTCCGAGGAGGACGAGCCGGTGACGATGTATCTGCGCAAGCAGGGTCCCGGTGAGGTCACCGCCGGTGACATCGTGCCGCCGGCCGGTGTCACGGTGCACAACCCCGACATGCACATCGCGACGCTCAACGACAAGGGCAAGCTCGAGATCGAGCTTGTCGTCGAACGCGGGCGCGGCTATGTGCCAGCGGTGCAGAACAAGGCGTCGGGTGCAGAAATCGGTCGCATCCCAGTCGATTCCATCTACTCGCCAGTGCTCAAGGTCACCTACAAGGTGGAGGCCACCCGCGTCGAGCAGCGCACCGACTTCGACAAGCTGATCCTGGACGTCGAAACCAAGAGCTCGATCACCCCGCGGGATGCGCTCGCCTCGGCCGGTAAGACCCTGGTCGAATTGTTCGGGCTGGCACGCGAACTCAACGTCGAAGCCGAAGGCATCGAGATCGGACCGTCGCCGGCGGAGGCCGACCACATCGCGGCGTTCGCGCTGCCGATCGACGACCTGGATCTGACGGTGCGCTCCTACAACTGCCTCAAGCGGGAAGGCGTGCATACTGTCGGCGAACTGGTGTCGCGTACGGAGTCCGACCTGCTTGACATCCGTAACTTCGGCCAGAAGTCGATCGACGAGGTCAAGGTCAAGCTGCACCAGTTGGGTCTGTCGCTCAAGGACAGTCCGGCCAGCTTCGACCCGTCGCAGGTCGCCGGCTACGACGCTGCCACGGGCACGTGGTCCAACGACGGCGGCTACGACGATCAGGACTACGCCGAGACCGAACAGCTCTAACGGACACACCAAGGGAGCCCAGCAATGCCCAAGCCCACCAAGGGTCGTCACCTCGGCGGATCGTCGTCGCATCAGAAGGCGATCCTGGCCAACCTGGCCACCGCGTTGTTTGAGCATGGCCGGATCAAGACCACCGAACCAAAGGCGCGGGCGTTGCGGCCATACGCCGAAAAGCTGATCACCCACGCCAAGAAGGGCACGCTGCACAATCGGCGCGAGGTGCTCAAGAAGATCCGCGACAAGGACGTGGTGCACACCTTGTTCGCCGAGATCGGGCCGCACTTCGCCGACCGCAACGGCGGCTACACCCGCATCATCAAGGTCGAACCCCGCAAGGGCGATAACGCCCCGATGGCGGTGATCGAGCTGGTGCGGGAGAAGACGGTGACCGCGGAGGCTAATCGGGCCCGGCGGGTGGCTGCTGCGCAGGCCAAGACCAAGCAGGCGGCGGCCGCGGCGGCTCCACAGGCGGCGGTCGAACCGGACGCGGTTGCGGACACCCCGGCGCAGGCCGCTGACAGCCAGCCCAAAGCTGAGGAGCCCCCGGCAGATTCCGGGGAGTCCTAAAGACACGATGAACGTGCCCGCCATCGGTGATGGTGGCGGCCACGTTCGTCTTCGGCTCGATATAGCCTACGACGGAACCGATTTCGCTGGCTGGGCGGTGCAAGCGGGTCAACGCACCGTTGCCGGCGTGGTCGGCGAGGCGCTGTCGACGGTATTTAGGACGCCGGTGCGGCTGCACGGTGCCGGGCGGACCGACACCGGTGTGCACGCGACCGGACAGGTTGCCCACGTCGATGTCCCGGTCGACGCGTTGTCCCATGCCTACCCGCGTTCGCCGCGGCGCAGCGAACCCGAATTCCTGCCGCTGGTGCGGCGTCTGGGCCGGTTCCTGCCCAGCGATGTGCGGGTCCGCGATATCGGCCGCGCGCCAAAGGGATTCGACGCCAGGTTCTCAGCGCTACGGCGTCACTACCGCTACCGGTTGTCGACGGCACCCTACGGGGCGGAGCCACAGCAAGCTCGATATGTCATGGCGTGGCCGCGTGAGCTGGACATCGACGCCATGGCCGCGGCGTCGCGAGAGCTGGTGGGGCTGCACGACTTCGCCGCATTCTGCCGCCAGCGCGCCGGTGCCACCACCATCCGTGACCTGCAGCGGTTGGACTGGTCACGCGACGGGCATCTGATCACCGCGGATGTCACCGCTGACGCCTTCTGCTGGTCGATGGTGCGTTCCCTGGTCGGGGCGCTGCTGGCGGTCGGTGAACACCGGCGCAGCACCGCCTGGTGTCGCGACCTGCTGACATCGACGCGCCGGGCGAGCGATTTCACCGCCGCTCCGGCTCGGGGTTTGACGCTGGTGGGAGTGGACTATCCGCCCGACGACGAACTCGAAGCGCGCATGCTCGTCACGCGCGATCTGCGTGATCCGGACGAGCTTGGCTAGCGGACTCCTGCGGCGGCGGCCCGGCGCAGGAGGCCACCGTCGGCCACGGCTAGAGCCTTGCGGCGATGAAATCCGCTGCCTGATCGACCATTCCGGCTTTGATGTAGGCGGGCGCCAGATGCTCAGGCCAGTTGTTGGACCAGGTTTTGGGATCGGCCGGGTTGCAGACAGGGTCGGCGCCGTGGCACAGCTCAATGGTCCGGTCGTTGTAGATCGGGTTGAAGGTGGTGATCGGTCCCACCCATTGGGTCCCGTTGCCGAACAGGGCGACCGCGGCGACGTGCTCATCGGTGCCCGGCGGGAGGGGATTGGTGAAACCCAACATCGGACCGGGGGCCGCGAGCACAACGTCGGTGACGGCAGCGCCAAGCGAGTAACCGCCGAGCACCAGCCGCGTGTCCGGGCAGTTGGCGGCCATGTATTGGACGTGGGTGCTCATGTCGTTGGCGCCGCGGACCACATCGGCATTCGCCGCATAGTTGACCGCATAGACGCCGATGTTCTTGCCGGACACCCGCGACCGCAGCGCGCTGACCAGCGCGGTGCCGATCTGGCCGGTGCCGGGCGGCTCGAGACGGCCGCGGGCGAACACGACCTGAACATCCGGGCACGATGCGGCGTGAGCCGACGGTATGAGTGCGAACGGTGGGATTGCCAGTGCGGCTGCGATCAGCAGCCACGGCAACGCCGAGGCCGGACGAAAACTCATGCCCGATCTATCGGACACCTCGACCCGCGCGTTACCGGACGCCAGTTGGCGACGAGACGTTGGATCCCATGGCCGAACCCGGGCCCGGCGGCGCCGCCGGGCCGGGCAGGGTGCTCGGCCCGGGCAACGAGCTCGGGCCCGCGGTGAGGAGCTTTGCCGCGATGTACGTCGCCGCCTGGGTGGTGTACGTGGGTACGTAGCCGTCGGTGTGATCGCTCCATTCGTTGCCCGGACCCGCGTGGCAGATCGGGTCGCCGGGGTTGCACAGGTCGATGGCCTTGGACCCCAGCAGTTGGCTCTGGCTGGAAATCGGGCTGCCCGATCGGTCGGCGATATTGCCGAAAGTGGCGAGCGCCGCGATGTTATCGACGTACTGCGGAGGCAGCGAACTGCCCCAGGTGACGCCACCCACCGGCACCCCGGCCACGATGTCCATCACCGACGCACCCTGCGAGTACCCGCCCAGCACGATCTTGGTGTTCGGGCACGCTTGGACCACGTCCTTGACGCGCGAAATGGTGTCGTTGGCGCCGTCGCCGCCGCCCAGCTGGAGCTTGCCGGCGGGATACTTCACCCCGTAGGCATCGACGTTCAACCCGGTCTGCTGCCTCAGCGAATCGACCAGCGCCTGGCCAACGCGCCCGACACCGGGCGGCTCGCTGGTGCCGCGGGCGAAGATCACTTCGACGTCCGGGCAATCCACTGCGACGGCCGAGGGCACCGTGCGCGGACCCGGGGCCAACAGCATGACACCGGCCGCCAGCACGGCAGTGGCGCCCAGCCCGGCCCAGTGAACGGCCGACCGCCGACGGTGCCGAGATAAGTCGCGGTTGTGCACGGGAAGATGCTACCGGGTGAGTGCAACCGCGGCTGCCCGAGCCGCTCGACGGCCCGCCTTGTGGAACGGCGCGACGGCCGTCGCCGGCGTTTTGCCTATCGTGGCGGGGAACCGGAGTGGAGGAGATCCACATGGCATGGCAACCGACAACGCGGCTGCACGTCAGCGGATATCGATTCCTGCTGCGCCGCCTCGAATGCGCGTTGCTGCGGCGGAGCCTGTACGCGGTCAACGAACCCATCCGCGCACGCCCGGCATCGCTGGCGCTTGGCTGCCTGCTGGCGGCCATCATCGCGGCCGCATGCGCGGTTCTTACGCTCCTGCGGCCACAGCCGGCGCTCGGTGATGCGTCGGCGCCACACCCCCCGAGGGGCCGGAGCCCAGCCGAGCAGATGCTTCAGCCACGCGTGATGTCGTCGTGGCCACCCCTGGTGTGGCCCGACTGGGTCCGCGGCCGAGGTAGCCGCGCCGCCACGGCGCCGGTGCTGACCGCCGCCGTCAGCACCAAAAAGCAGATTGTCGCGCCGGTGAGCGCGACGCCTTTTGCGACGCGGTCAGCCGGCGGCGGGATCGTGGTCGACCGCTCACGCGGCCTGCTGGTGGCAGTCGGCGGCGCATCGGTGCTGACCGCGGCCACCACATCGATAACCCCGTTGCCCACCACGGGATCCCATCCGCCTGGCGGGTGATGTGCGGTGGCCTCGATGCGTTGGACGACCTGTCGTGCGGTCAACGCCGGGAAGCGCGCCCGGATCAGCGCCGCCACCCCGCTGACCACTGGGGCGGAATAACTAGTACCGGATAGTGGCGCTGGACCATGTTGCGCGGCAACGCAATTCACTACGCGGTCACCGACAGTGCCAAGCGATGTCACCGCTTCCCCCGGGGCTGCAACATCGACCCACGGGCCGGCCAGGGTGAAGGCTGACGGCGCACCACGCGCGTTCACCGAACCCACCGTCAGGACATACTCGTCGTACCAGGCCGGGCTGACGGCGACCGCGGCGGTGTCCCAGGTTGGTTGGGCCGATTGCGCGGGGCATTGCCCTATGCTGCCGGTGTTTCCCGCTGCGGCGACCACCACGGCGTTCTTCACGTCGACCGCGTAAGCCAGCGCGGCCCCTAACGACCGGTCGTCGAGCGCGGCCTCGGCCGGCAGGCAAGCGACCGAGGAAATGTTGATCACCGACGCGCCCAAATCGGCCGCGGTCCGCACGGCCCTGGCCATGGTGTCCACGTCGCCGACACCGATGCCGGATCTTTCAGCGACCGGACCGTACTTGGTGCTGGACTGGCGGATGCTGATAACCGTGGATTCCGGTGCCACACCGCTGAGCTGGTCGCGAGCTTTGGAATCTGGTCGTGCCGCGATGATTCCCGCGACAATGGTGCCGTGCCCGTCGCAGTCCTGTGTGCCGTCGCCGGTGAACACGTAGTCACCACCGGCCACCAGGTGGGGTAACCGGTGGTGCGGCGAGACGCCGGTGTCGATGACGGCAACCCGCTGCCCCGCGCCACGCGTGAGCTTCCAAACCTGCGGTAAGTCAAGGCCCGCCAGCTGATTGGACTTATCCACACTGCCGAGGCGAGGGTCTGCGCCCGGCACCGTGCACAGCTCGCGCTGCACGGTGGGCTGCGGCGGCGCCGGCGGCGCGGAATCGGGCAGCCGACTGTGGTCGATCGGTGCCGGCGAGACCGCGTATGCCGGAGATGCCACACCTGGGCAAAGTGCAACCAGCGCCATAAGAACGGCAATGCGTTGCACCCTTGCACTCATCGCAGGCTCAGGCCTCGCACGGCGCTGTACAACCCGCACAACCAGCAGGCCAGCGGCACGATCGCGGCTAGCGCGAGGTACTCCAGCACTTCGACGCTGCGCCGCGCGACGGGTGAGGGTGTAACTGACGGCGCGACGAATCCGAGGTACAGCGCGGCGGCGACCAGCACCGCTGCGGTTGCGGTGATCCATTCCAGCCGCGGTACGGCAGCGGCGGCAGCAACGAAAGCTGCGGTGAGCGCCACAGTTCCACTCACGACGAGCATCAGGGTTCGGACCAGGTCGACGTCGGAGCGGGCCCGTGAGAGCAGCGCCGCTGCGGTGAGCACGGCGAACGTGATGCGAGCGATGGGCATTTCGCCGACCTCGTGTACGCCGATCACCGCACCCGCCGCCGCCGACACCGACGACGCGGCGACCAGGCTGGTCAACCAGTCGTCGGCGCGAATCGCCCTGTCCGACAGTCGATCCGGCAGCGTGCCGGTGGCGGCGTCGTCGCGTGAAGGCAGTCGCGGCGATAACCCCGCCACCGCGATCGATAGCCGCGGCGACGCCTCGAGCAAAGCCAGCGACACCACGGCCGACGCCGCTGCGACCGCGGGCCGAGGTGTTGACGTGATCACACACACCAGTGCGCTCACGGCGCAGCCGATGGCGCAACATGCGGTGGCGGTGAACGCCACGGCGCCGCATCCGGTTACCCGCAGCGCGAGCCCCGCGGCAGCGGCCGCCGCCGCCGCGGCGAGCAGCAGGTTTGGTGCCGCAGGGCCGTTGGGTACGGCGAGTAGTCCTGCGGCGGCCGCAAATCCGGTTGCTATCAGACCGAGAGTCAGTGCGGCGATGCGATCGCGGTACACGCGGTTGGCTATCGCCGCCGCCAGCAGCGCGGCGCAACTGACGAGCACCGCAACGCCGGCCGCGACGAGGCTGCGCTGGGCGTCGTTGGCGGTGAAGGCGGCGCGGACCAGCGCCAGGGCGCCGATGGCGGCCAGCCAGCCAGCGGTCAAGGCCGCGGTGAGTCGGCTCGCCTGCCGTGTCCACGATCGCCCCGTCTCGGCAAGCGTGCACGCTGCCGCCTCCGCCGCATCGTCGAATCGCGGCGGCGGCAGCTCGGCTGCCGAACGCGTCAGGACAAGCGCGGTCCCGTCCCGAATGCCGTACTGGGCCAACGTCTTCGACGAAGACATCACCGGTCCGCCCACGCGGGAAAGCTGGTAGCGGACCGCGGTCGTGGGGTCGTGCCGGCCATCCGGGGTCGCCACCATGTCCACGATCGGCGGTATGAGCGTCGCGATGGGCTGAGCCGCCGGCAACGCCAGGTCGACGTCGACGCCGTCGACGTGCACCGAAACCCGGCACAGGCTGGCCTCCGACACCACCATTCCCTTCGCATCACGTGTTCTCGTCGAGCCGGGACGGTAGTGCGTTAGCCGTCTCGATGCGTTCAGTCATTCACAGCTGACTTGTCGAGGGTCGAGGTGCCGCATACGGTGTGGGCCACTCGGCGGGGGAAGGCGGCGATGGGTCAGCGCGACACCACAAGCACGACGGCCTTTGCGCCGGCGCCACGGCTGGCACCGCCGTCCTATTCGACCGAGCAGATCACGGTGGCGCCGCCGCCGGCGGTCGCCGGGCCGGCGCGAAATAGCCTGCTGGTCCGCTTGTTACCGACGGTGATGGCCGTCGCCACCGCCGCGATGATGGCGGCGGTTTTTGGTTCGCGTCCGGGCGGTGGTAATCCGATGTTGCTGGTCTTGCCCGCGATGATGCTCGTGTCGGTGGTCGTCACCGCTGCGGCCGGGCGCACCGGCCAGCACGCCGCCGAGCTGAACGGCGACCGCGCAGATTACTTCAGCTACTTGACCGGCCTCCGCAGCTCGGTGGCCGAAACAGCCGCGGCTCAGTATTTGTCGCTGATCTGGTGTCATCCTGAGCCCGATTCGCTGTGGACGCTGGTCGGCAGCGCGCGGATGTGGGAGCGGCGTCCTACCGACTCGGACTTTTGTCTCGTTCGAATCGGCACCGGATCCCGGCCATTGGCCCGCCCATTGCTCGCACCCGAGACCGGGGTGGCCGAGCGGACCGATCCGGTCACCGCGACCGCGTTGCGACGCTTCCTGCACACCTACGCCGCGATCGCGGATGCGCCTGTGACGATCGGGCTACGCGACCTGGATACCGTGACGATCCGCGGGGACCCCGCTCGTGCACGCGCACTGCTGCGCGCGATGATCTGCCAGCTTGCCGTGTTGCACGCCCCCGACGGTCTGCGGATCGCGGCGGCGATCAGTGATTGCCATAGGTGTCACTGGGAGTGGCTGAAGTGGCTACCGCACCACCAACATCCGACGGCCAGCGATGGTGGCGGGCCTGCCCGGATGGCGTATCGGACCCGCGCTGAGGCCGAAGCCGCCGCCGGTGCGCTGTTGAGTCAACCGGTGGTCGTCGCCGTGATCGACGACGACACCGAAACCACCGGGTTGACGGTGCTCGGGACCGGTACCGACGACGGACATGCCGGATGCGTCAGCCTGCGGGTGAACGGCGCGGAAGTCACCGTCCACGACACCGATGGTCAGGCAATGCCGGTCCGTGCCGACCGATTGGATGCGGCTGAAGCGCTGGCGTGCGCCCGGCGGCTTGCCGCATACCGCCCGCACAGATCGGGCAGCGACTGCGCGCGGACGGGTGGAACGCGGTGGCAGGACCTGCTGTGCATCGACGACCTCACCGCGCTGTATCCGCCGGGGCGGTGGGTTCGGTTGAAACACCGTGAACGCCTGCGGGTTCCGCTCGGAACTACGGTCGACGGCAGACCGGTCGAACTCGACATCAAGGAGGCTGCCGAAAACGGCATGGGGCCGCATGGGCTGTGCATCGGCGCAACGGGCTCGGGCAAGTCGGAGCTGCTGCGCACCGTCGCGCTGGGCATGATGACCCAGCACCCGCCGGACATGCTGAACCTCGTTCTCATTGACTTCAAAGGCGGTGCAACGTTTCTCGGTCTGGAGCGAGCTCCACACGTGGCCGCCGTCATCACCAACCTCGCCGATGAAGCGCCGCTTGTTGCCCGCATGGGTGACGCGCTGGCCGGTGAGATGAACCGGCGCCAGCAGTTGCTCAGGACGGCGGGCAATCTCGTCAGTCTCGACGCCTACGCGCGCGCCCGCCGCGCCGGCGCACGTTTGCCCGCACTTCCGGCCTTGTTCATCATCGTCGACGAATTCTCCGAACTGCTCAGCCAGCATCCCGATTTCGCGGACACCTTTTTGGCGATCGGCCGTCTCGGCCGCTCCCTGGGTATGCACCTGTTGCTGGCCAGTCAGCGACTCGACGAGGGCAGGCTGCGCGGGCTGGAATCTCACCTGTCGTATCGGGTGTGCCTGAAAACCCTCTCCGCCAACGAGTCACGCATCGTGCTTGGCGGCCCGGATGCTTTCGAGTTGCCGACCACGCCAGGCGCAGGATTCCTCCAGACGGCAGACGGCGAGTTGGTCCGATTCCAAACGGCGTTTGTCTCCGGTCCCTATCCGCCGCGCACGCCGCGCGCCGACCCGGGTGACGACCAGACCCGGCCGGTGGTGCGGCAGTTTACTGCCGCACCGATGGGTCCAGTCACGGGTGCCCCGGTCGAACGCGGCGCAGATGCGTCCTGCCCCACAGTTCTGCAAGCCGTGGTGGACGAACTGTCACGCTATGGCCCGGCTGCCCACCAAATATGGCTGCCGCCACTGGCCGCTGCGCCGCCACTGGACGCCGTGCTGCGCGACGCCGGGCTCGCCGTTGGCGAACCGATATCGTCAGACCTGACCGTGCCCATCGGCGTCGTGGACCGCCCGTACGAGCAGCGGCGCACACCGTTGAGCGTCGACCTGTCCGCCGCGGCAGGCAACGTCGCCGTGGTGGGTGCCCCTCAATCAGGCAAATCGACCGCCGTACGCGCACTGGTCATGGCACTGGCCGCGACACATGATCCGCGGCGAGTCCAGTTCTACTGCTTGGATTTTGGCGGTGGTGCGCTGGCGCCCCTGCATTCGCTGCCGCATGTGGGAGCGGTCGCCGGCAAGACCCAGCCCGACCTAGTCGCGCGCACGATCGACGAACTGGAGTCGATCATTCGATCGCGTGAGGCGCTTTTCCGTGAGCACTCGATCGACTCGATGGCCCAGTATCGATGTTTGCGCGCAGAGCCACACACGAGCTCAGTCGCCGATCGCTTCGGTGACGTTTTCCTGGTCGTCGACGGGTGGGCCAGCATGTGTCAACACTTCCCCGGCCTGGAAGCTGCGTGTACCGTCCTTGCCGCACAAGGCTTGTCGTTCGGGGTGCATGTGGTGATCTCGGCGTCACGCTGGGCCGAGATCAGGCCGGCGTTGAAGGATCAGATCGGTACCCGTATCGAGTTGCGGCTAGGCGATCCCGCAGACTCTGAACTGGACCGCAAGCACGCGCAACGGGTGCCCAACGACAAGCCGGGTCGCGGCATCACGCCCGAGGGCTTGCACATGCTGATCGCGCTGCCACGGCTCGACGGCGTGCAATCGAGCACGGGACTTGCGCAGGCCTG
>Ga0070737_10005009_pt1 | contig 12889 bp, 9 predicted proteins | sample Coa_R1_10_FD_66438 | JGI IMG/M metagenome (GOLD analysis project Ga0070737, IMG submission 66438) | Surface soil microbial communities from Centralia Pennsylvania, which are recovering from an underground coalmine fire - Coalmine... | ecosystem: Environmental > Terrestrial > Soil > Unclassified ... | reverse complement strand
AGCGGCTTGCATGTGTGGAATCGCGGGATTCTGGGACGTGGCCGGTCGGCTGGATCCCGAAAAGGGCATGGCGGCGGTGGAAAGGATGACGCGCGCCATTCGCCATCGCGGCCCGGACGATGCGGGCGTCTACCGCGACCCGCACACGGGGGTGTGGCTCGGCCATCGGCGATTGTCGGTGGTCGATTTGTCTCCCGAAGGGCACCAGCCGATGGTGTCCGCCAGCGGCCGCTACGTGATGGTGTTCAACGGCGAGGTGTACAACCACCGGCGCCTGTGGCCGGAACTGCTGGCGTACGGCCAACGCTTCCGCGGGCATTCCGATACCGAGGTGATGCTGGCTGCGATCGAGCAATGGGGGCTCGAACGTGCCGTGGAGCGATTCATCGGGATGTTCGCTTTCGCGCTGTGGGACAGGCAAACGCGAACGCTGACACTGGTGCGCGACCGCATCGGCATCAAACCCCTGTACTACGGGTGGACAGGGTCGATGTTCGCCTTCGCGTCCGAATTGAAGGCGATCGCCGCGCTGCCCGGCTTCGACAAACCCGTCGACCGGAACGCGCTGTGCTTGCTGGTGCGCCATAGCTATATCCCCGAGCCCTATTCGATCTACCAGGGGATCTACAAATTGCCGCCCGGCGCGATGCTGCGCGTGGACAAGGATGGCGCGGCGGTGCCCGCTTCGGTGGAATCGCTGTCCGGACGCGTGCAGCGGTACTGGTCGATGGCGGACGTCGCTGCACGCGCCCGCTCGGACCTGCCCGATCCGGAAGCGGTCGAGGAACTGGACCACCTGCTGCGCGACGCGGTCGCGTTGCGGATGGAAGCGGACGTTCCGCTGGGCGCATTCCTGTCGGGGGGCGTGGACTCCTCGACGGTGGTGGCGCTGATGCAGGCCCAATCCAACCGGCCCGTGCAGACCTTTTCGATCGGCTTCCACGAGCAGGGCCACGACGAGGCGAAGTACGCCAGAGAAGTCGCGCGGCATCTCGGCACCGACCACCACGAGCTGTACGTGTCCGCGCAGGACGCGCTGGATGTGATCCCGGACTTGCCGACGATGTTCGATGAGCCGTTTTCGGATTCGTCGCAGATTCCGACATTCCTGGTATCGAAGCTCGCACGGGGGCGGGTGACCGTCTCGCTGTCGGGGGACGGCGGGGATGAATTGTTCGGCGGGTACAGCCGTTATCTGTGGGCCGCGAAAATCGAGCGCTGGGTGCGGCCGATACCGCGCGCCTTGCGCGCCTCGGCGGCGCATTCCCTGCGTTCGCACCCGGGCTTCTATGAAGCGCTTGTGCAGTCCGCTAACCGATGCGCGCCGCGCCGATTCCGGTTGAGGAACCCGCGGACCAAGATAGGACTGCTTTCGCGAATGCTGGAAACGTCCAGAGACGAACGTTACCGGCTGCAGATCTCGCACTGGTTCGATCCAGCCTCCGTTGTGTTGCAGGGCCATGAGCCATTGACCGCGCTTTCCGATTTCAGCAGGTGGCCCCAAGTCCCCGATCCGATGGAACGCATGATGTATTGCGACCTGGTGGGCTACCTTCCGGGGGACATCCTGGTGAAGGTGGACCGCGCCAGCATGGCGGTCAGCCTGGAAGCGCGCGTACCGCTGCTCGACCATCGCCTGGTGGAGCACGCGTGGACGATTCCGATGCGGCAGAAACTGCGCGACGGAAAGGGCAAGTGGCTGCTGCGCCAGGTCCTGTACCGGTACGTGCCGCGCGAATTGATCGATCGGCCCAAGCAAGGCTTCGGCGTCCCGATCGACGGATGGTTGCGCGGTCCGTTGCGTGACTGGGCGGAGTCGCTGCTGGATGAACGCCGGCTGCGCGAGGAAGGTTATTTCGAGCCTGCTCCGATTCGCAGGATGTGGACCGATCACGTCAACGGCCGGGCGAGGGAACATTACCGGCTTTGGGACGTGCTGATGTTCCAGGCGTGGCTTTCCGAGAATGTCCGCCGCCAGGTTCCGATGCCCGTTGCGGCCGAACGGCGCATCGCATGAGCGCAACCTCGAATGAAGCGCCGGGTCGCTGCATGCAAATGGAAGCCCGCCCGCGCGGGAAACGTCCTTGAACGCAGTCGCCTCTCCCGATGAACGTCAACCGACTCGTTCCGTGGTGGGGAAAGATGGCAGCCAAGATCGCGCTGTCGCGCATCCCTGTGGGCTATCGGGTGTGGGAACGGCTGGGCCTGTTCAAGCACGGAACGATGGAACGGCCGCGGTATGCATTGGGGGTCTTTCGCAAACACTTCGATCGCAGCGGATTGACGGGATGCGCGGACGGCTTCAGCGTGGTCGAAATCGGTCCGGGCGACACGCTGAGCACCGCGGTGATTGCCAAGGCGCTGGGTGGCACGAGGTGCTGGCTCGTCGATGCCGACGCGTTCGCGCGCCCGGACGCGCAGCCATACCGGGACCTCGTGGACAGCTTGCGCGAGAGCGGTTTGCGGGTGGACGGGCTGGAAGCGTTCGCGACACGCGACGAGCTGCTTGCGGCGTGCGGCGCAGCCTACCTGACCCGTGGCGTGGCTTCCCTGGCAGAGATTCCGGACGCGTCGGTGGACTTCATCTTCTCGCATGCCGTCCTGGAGCATATTCCGCGACACCACTTCGCACGGCTTGCGAGCGAGATGCGAAGAATCCTCAAGCCCGGCCGCATCGCGTCGCATGCAGTCGATCTGAAAGATCACCTGGGCGGGTATTTGAACAATTTGCGTTTTTCGGAACGCGTCTGGGAGAGCGATTTCATGGCGCGCTCGGGTTTCTACACCAACCGGATCCGGTTCAGCGAAATGCTCGGCCATTTTCGCAACGCCGGATTCGATTGCGAAGTCGTGCGGACATGCAGGTTCACCGGCCTCCGGCCGGCGCGGACCGCCATGGCAAAACCGTTCCGCGAAATGTCCGACGACGATTTGCTGATATCCGATTTCGAGGTCGTGCTGCGCTGATTCGGATCGGTGCTGCACCATCTGTGGTTCACACGAATCGCGGTGTGGAGAAGGTGCGTCATGATGACCCGGCTCGTCAACCAGAACGCGTATCGCTCGGCGGGCGCAGCGGAAGGCTGCAGCGATCGGCCCGTTGCCTTCACCGTACTGACCCCCACGTTCAATCGCGGGCACACGCTGGAGCGGGTCTATCGGTCGCTGTGCAGGCAGTCGTGCCGCGACTTCGAATGGCTCGTGGTGGATGATGGCTCGACCGACAACACACGCGTTCTGATAGAAGGTTGGCAGCAAGAGGCCCCCTTTGCGATCCGGTACATCTGGCAGCCGAACCGGCACAAAAAGGCTGCATTCAACAACGGCGTACTGCATGCGCGCGGAGAATGGATCGTCGCCCTGGACAGCGATGACGACCTCGACCAGGATGCGCTCAAGAAAATGGGGGAAATCTGGTCGGAGATCGCCTCCGCCGACCGCGAGCGGTATGTCGGAATCACGGGACTTTGTGTGCGCCCCGACGGCTGCATCATCGGTGACCGTTTCCCCCGGGACGTGATGGATGCGACGTCACTCGATATGCGCTTTCGCCATCACGTGGATGGAGAAAAGTTCGGTTGCCTCCGGACCGCCGTGTTGCGGCAGTTCCCCTTCCGCGAAGATGTGGCGGGATTCGTTCCGGAAGACACCGTCTGGAATGCGATCGCGCGCGCCGGTTACCTGACCCGCTGGGTCAACCAGGTGTTCCGCGTCTACCACGAAAGCCCGGACGCGCTGGTGCGCGGCGGGGTCAGTGCGTCCAACGCGACCGGCCTGTGGCTCGCGGCCTACGAGGCGATCGAAAACAATGTGGCCTGGTTCTGGTACCAGCCGCTCTCGTTCCTGGCCGCGGCGGCGCGTTACACGCGATTCTCCCTGCATATGCGGCGCTTCGCATGCCGGAGGCCGGCAGGCCTGCGCCTCACGCACATCCTGTCCAGATTGCTGGTCATCGTCATGGCTTCCCTCGGCATGGCGCTTTACCTGTGCGATCGGCTGAGGGCTGCACGATCGGACAAGCGGGAATGGAGCAGCCCGGATGATGCCGCGGGTGGCATATCACGAAGCCGCGACGTTGCTCCTGCGTTATCACAAGCCACCATTCGCAATGCACGCGAAGGGCGCGATTGAGCGGGGTGAAAGGCACCTTCACCTTGCATCCTTTGCCGAATGCTGCCGCTGTATCGTGCTCACGGGCGGACCGCGGCGGCAAATGCACCTCAAGCCGCGCCGCACGGTGAGCGGTTGAGGCGCGAAAGGCGGGAACGGGAATCGCCAGACACGCTTCAGAATCGCTGCGACGCGAGCGCACGATCCAGCCAGCGGTAGCACAGCCGGGTATAGCCAATGCCCAGCGGTCGAACCGTGCGCCGCATCCGCCGGGCCGATCCCAGCGCGTGAAACCTGCGCATTGCGAGTCGTTCGAGCAGGAAATAATTCAGCAACTGCTTGTCGAGTTTGACGGGCGCAAACGTCTCGTATTCCGCAAGCAATCGGAAGCGGTCGAAGCCCGTCCACGGCCGGGGTCCGCGGCGCCGGCCCCTGATCATCAGCAGTGACACCATGAAGCGCGCGAAATCTTCTTCGGGGAAGCCACGCCAGACGTGGTGCGGGTCAAAGAAGAACCACGCGTTGTGATTCCGGTCGAAGCGGAAGTTCCTCGCCTCGAAGCCGGTGACCACGAGGGTTCGCTGCCGGCCTTGCATCCGGTCCAATAGCTCCGGCGTCGGCGCAAGAAAATTGTGGTGCCGGTAATCCTTGACAGGGTACGCCGTGGCATCGCCGTGGTGGAGGCGCGCCAGCAATCGCATCGCGCAGTCCAGGGGCGCCTCGCGCTCGCCGGAGGAACTGCCGCGCAGCAGCACGTTCCGCAAATCCGGCCCCGTCAGGACCGGATACACGATGCAGGCGCGGTCGATGCGCTCGGGGCGGCAGACGCCGTTATCGAGCGCGCGCAGGAACAGCATCTCGCTGTATTCGCGCATCGCGGTTTCGATGCACGCCGGGTCGTCGAGGTCCCGCAGCGGATCGTCGCTCTTGCGAACGATCTTGTAGAAGTGGCCATCCGCCTCCGCAACCCAGGATTCCTTCCGGCGCGTGAATTCCAGGGTCTCGATCCGGCCGGGTGGCTGCAGTCCGCCTTCGGTCTTCATTCTGACCAGGATCTCGTTGGTTCCAACGCTGATGCGCATGTCCAGCAAGCGGCGCGGGTCCGACATCTCCCGCCGCGTGCGGGAACCCTTGTGCAAAGATCGCGATTCAGGCTTGCGGGTCTTCGCATGGGGTGGTTACCAATTCCCAATAGAGTTCCACAAAGCGACGGCCTATGGCATCGCGCGCAAAGCAATCAATGATCCGCTGGCGTGCGCGCAGGCCCAGCGCACTACGTTCGGATGCGCTCAAGGCAGCCAACTGCGCCCAACCGCGGCTGAGCGCGGCAGCATTGCGGGGCGGCACCACCACGCCCGTGTCGCCCATGATCATCGCGGCGTCGCCGACGTCGGTGGCGACGCAGGGCGTCCCGCACGCCATCGCTTCGGGGATGGCGTTGGGAAAAGCTTCTCCCCGCGACGACAGCGTCGCGATATCGAAGGCCGAGTCCAGCGCGGCGACGTCCGCGCGTCTTCCACACAAGCGCACGCGTCGATTCAGCCCAAGATGCTCGATCGCCCCCAGCAAGGGCCGGTTGCCGGCGTCCGCGCCTTCTCCGACCAGCACGAATACCGTGTCCGGATGATTCCCCGCGAAGTGCGCTGCGGCCTCGAGAAAATTGGCATGGTCCTTGGTCGGATGCACGCGTGCCACCATTCCGATCACCAGGGCGTCGGGTCCGATGTCGAGTTCGTGCCTCACACGGGCGCGCGCTTCCGGATCGGGCTTCAGCCGATCCGTGTCGTAACCGTTCGGAATCACCACCGCGCGCTTGGCGGAAAAGCCGAACTGCTTGTGCTGCTCGGCCGCCACGGCGGAGACGTAACGGATCCGCGTGGGCAATCGTGACAGCAGCGCGTTGCCACGCACGACCGCCCGTGTCCTGAGCTTCTCGGTTGCGAGATCGCTGAGCGAGTGGTGGATTCCCCAGATCACCGGGGTGGGCAGGCCAACCATCGCGAGCGACGTCAGGAGATTGGCGTGGTACATCCAGGCGTGCACCACGTCGGGATGCTCGCCGCGGGCCGAGAGGGCTTTCCGCAGACGCAGCAAATCGCCCGGCGCGGCCCGTCCCGGATTCATGTCCAGATGATGAAGCGTGGCCAGCTTCGCGACCCGGTCGCTGAGGACACTCCTCTCCCGCAGCACCACGACCGAATTCTCTGGCTGCTGCAGTGTCTCCAGCAGTGCGCACAACGCCAGTTCGGCGCCGCCGACTTCGAGGCCGGTGATGACGTGGCACACCTTCATCGGTCGTGCGGCTCCGTCATGGCCGCGCGTGACCGGCATTCATGGGATCACCGTCGTTCGTTGCCGGCTCGATGTCCTCCTCGGGCACGAGATCGAGCGGGGCGTCCAGCGGCTGGCGGACGCGCCGGCGGAAACGGCTGCGCACCAGGCCGAGGAATCCGTAGTACTGGAAAAGCACCACGAGCCCGTCGATCTGGACCCGGTGCCGCGCGCCCTGCAACGTGCTGAAAGAGCCGTACAGCAGGATCATCAGCACGAAGTAGATGACCATGAAGCGGCTTGAAATGGTTCCTTTCCGCCACACGCAGGCGATGCCGTAGAACATGAGCGGCAGCAGCGCCCAGTAAATCATCTGCGGTATGTCCATGAAACCGTAGCCCGGCGAGGTATGGAACGGTATGGGCGTGACGACGAAACGCACGACGCCCACCACCGGATCGACCATCTGGGCACGCAGCGTGTGCAGGGCCCCCATCAGGCTGCCATGTCCCATGTAGCGCACGACCACCGCCAACGCGAAAGCCGCCAGCAACCACAGCCAGGGGTTGCGCCTGCCCCGCGGCGACATGAACAGCGTGATTCCAAAGGCGACGCCCAGCATCAGCGGCACGTACAGGCGCGTCACGGCCAGCACGAAAGCGGCCGCCAACGCCACCACGATCGCCCGCAACGTACGATGCTGGTCCACGAGGGACACCGCGTACACCGCGCCCGCGGTGGCCGTCATCACCAGCGTGTCCTTGAAATTCGGGATCGTCGACCAGGCGAGGATGTCCGGGCTGAGCGCCAGCACCGCGAACAGCCCGATGCCGATGCGACGGCTCATTCCAAGCCCGCACCGCGCCGCCTTCATCAGCAGCCCCGCCGCGAGGAAGGTCAGGACGATGTTGATCGCGACCGGTGCGTAATACCCGAACCCGAACACCTGCACCGCGGTGGCGTTGTAGACGTAATAGGCGATGTTCTCTCCGGCGACCGTGCTGACGATGAACTTGTAATGGCTGATGAGGTCCAGCAGGCCGACGTGGTTCCCGGCGAGCTGTTCGCCGATGTCGAGGTATTTCCAGTCGTCCAGGAAGGTGTAGGTGCCATCGAACAGATAGCCGAAATACAAAAGGAACAGTCCCGCCTTCACGATCGAGACCACGTAGCTCAGGACTACGCGGCGGGTAAACGCGTACGAAATCACCAGTCCCGCCACCAGGATGAAAACGGTGGGCCAGACGAGCTCGATGAACGGGAACGGATGCATGCAGCTACGTCCCCCCGGCCTTGCTGCACAGCGCGCGGAAGGCTGCCTCGGAATTGCGCAGCAGCGCTTCCAGCGAATAGGTTTCCACGATCCGTGTCCGCGCCATGGCCCCGAGCTGTGCGGCCTGGTCGGGATCTTCCAGCAGTCGCCCGATGTGCTCGATGCCCGACGCGAGCGCCGGTGGATCCTGCGCTGCGACCACCGCCCCGCAGTCGCCCACGATGCGCGCGGAATCGCCGACATCCGTCACCACGCACGGCCGTTCGCAGGCCATGGCTTCGGCGATGACGTTGGAAAAACCTTCTCCGCAGGAGCTCGACACGACGATGTCCAGCGCGCTGTAAGCGGCGGCCACGTCATTCCGCGATCCCGCCCAGATCACCCGCTGGTGAAGTCCGAGGCTCTCCGCCAGGGTCCTGACGGTCTGCGCGAATTCGGGCTGGCCGTCGCCGACGCAGGCGAAGCGCCATTTGACGTCACGCCCCGCCAGCCGCGCCGCGGCCCTGAGGAACGTTGCATGATCCTTCATCGGATCGATGCGGCCGACCAGCCCGACCAGGATGCAATCGTCGGCCACGCCCCATTCGCGGCGCAGCCTGTCGCGCCCGGCGGGATCGAAGCGAAAACGATGGATGTCGATGCCGTTGGGAATCACCTTGATGCGTGCATGCGGATAACCCAGCGCGGCGTGGTACGCCGCGCCGGCTTCGGAATTGGCGATGATGCTGTCCGCGAGGCGCGCCGCGCGGCAGCTCATCCGGAAGGTCAGCCGCGACAACCAGTCGCGTTGCTCGCGGTCGATGTTGCTCGAACGCACGCCCCACACCACCCGCGTGCGCGGGCATGCGGCGCGCGCGAGCAAGGCCAACAGGTTGCCGAGCGGCATGTAGCCATGGACGATGACAGCGTTGGATTTGCGGAAGGCGCGCAGCAATCGCCACAGAAACCCGACGAGATCCCAGCGTCCCCGCTTGCGCAGGTCGATCAGCGGCACGCCGGCGTTTTCCAGCTCGCTCTCGAAGATGCCGCCGCCATAACAGCAGACCACGGTGACCGGCCAACCGCGCCGGTGCAGTCCCGTCGCCAGCGCGACCAGTTGCCGTTCCGCACCGCCTTGCCGCAGCGAACGCGCAAGAAACAAGATCCGCGGCGTGCCGGCAGCGGTCGTGGCCTGTGGCTCGGGCTGCATGTCGAAGGTCGCACTCATGGTTGCACCGCGCGCAGGGCGGCGGCAGGCAGGACCGACATCACCAGCGCGTTCCATTGCTCGAGGATGGCCGGGAGCGCGTAAGTCGTGCTCACGCGCCGGGCGGCTTCTCCAAGCCGGCTTCGCAGCTCGGCATCTCCCATCAACGCATCGAGTGCCGTCGCCAGTGCCGGCACGTCCCCCGCGGGAACGAGCCAGCCGTTCCTGCCATGTTCGATCAACTCACGCGGCCCGGCATCGCAGTCGAAACTCACGCAGGCCACGCCCTCGGCCATGGCTTCCAGCAGCGCGTTCGGAAAGCCCTCGTAATGCGACGACAAAGCGAACAGGTCCGCGCGCCGCATCGTGTCGCGCACGTGCGCGACGAAGCCCGGCATCGAGACGCGATCGCCCAAATGGTGTGCGGCGATCCTTTGCGCGAGATCGCCGCGCAACGAGCCTTCGCCGAGGATCACCAGATTCCAGTCGCGGTGGCGTTCCGCGACCTGCGCAAAGGCCTCGATCAAGAGGTCGAAGCCTTTCTCGGGAGAAAGCCGGCCGACCGCAAGCAAGGTGCGACGGCTGCCGCTGCGCGCGGTCGGCTCGCTCGATTCGTCTCGATGCCGTGTCAGCGCACTCGGCGCGGGATTCGTCACGATCGGATTGGCGATCACGTCGACCCGCCGGCCCGTCAGGGATTCGAGGTCGCTCGCGCACCGGTGGGTCTGCGCGACGACGGCGGCCGCACGTGGATACAGCCAGCGCCGCAGCGCGCGCCACACGCCGCGCAGATGATGATCCTTGAGGAACGTGCGTTCCGAAATGATCACGGGAATGCCCAACCCCATTGCCGCGAACAGGACGCGCACGTTGCTTTCCGCGATGAAGCTGATCACGGCATCGGGCCGGAACGCCGCGATGGCCCGGCGCAGGGCGCGAATCCGCACGGCGTTGTGGCCAAGCGCCGCCAGTACGTGCGCGGAAGGTCCGGCCACGTCCAGCGCGACGCGCTGCACCGCGGGATCGAGCGGATACCTGTCCATCTGGTGCGAGGCCAGCGTGATCAGCGTGACCTCGTTGCCGCCGTCCGCCCAGGCGTTCGCGAGCAGCGTCATGACGCGTTCCGCGCCGCCGCCGCCCAGCGACGAGATGACCAGTGCGAGCCTCATCGTGGGTCGGCTCCTTTTCGTTCGATGCTGCCGAAGATGGACGGCTCGACGCCGAGCCGCGTGGTGACGAACCGCCACGCCAATCCGCGCCAGATCACCAGCGACAACGAAGCGCCGATCGCGGCACCCGTGGCGCCCAGCCGCGGCACCAGCAGGACCGCCGCGATGCAGTTGGCGGCGATCCCGATCAGCACGAAAAACGATGCCTGCTTCTGGTACTTGGTCATCGACAACATGAAGCCCACTTCGCCGAAACACGTGCTGATGCAATAGCCCAGCGCCAGGATCAGCAGCGGCACGTAAGCCGTGTCGAAGCCATGGCCGAACAGCCCCAGCACCCACCGGCCTGCGGCAGCGCAGAACAGCGCCACGGCCAACGCGCCGGTCAGCGCGATGCGCGCCCCGTAAACGGCCACCGACTGCAGCCCTTGCATGTCGCCCGCGTCGTAGCGTTCCGCGATCATGGGCGCGAGCACCACGTTGACGGCCTGCGATGCAAAAAACGCGAAACCGGCCATCTTGACGGCCGCGTAGTAGGGTCCGACGTCGGCGGTGCCCATGATCGCGCCCAGCAGCATCACGTCCAGCTTGGCGCCGCCGACGATGATGATCGAGAGCAGCGACAACTGTCCGCCGACCGCGACCCAGCGGCTCGTTTCATAGCACGGACTCGCTCCGCGTCCTTCCGCGGGCCATGCGCGTGTCAGGTGCCAACCCGAAGCCATCAGCGACATCAGTGCGGCGATGGCCACGCACACGGCCGCCATCGGTGCATCACGGCGCACCAAGATGACCGCGGCGATCCCGAGCAGGACCAGCAGCACGACGGGCCGCATCACGCTCGAATAGATGCCCGTGATTACCGGGCGCTTGAAGGCGCGGTGCATCGCGCTGCTCTGCTGGAGCTGCGTCAGGATCGGCAGCGTGGCGAAACCGATGTAGAACGTGTCGCGCCAGCTCGCGGAATGGCGGGCGCCCAGGCTGTGCACCACGGCGCAGCCGACGATCGCGACGCAGATGCTGGTTGCGAGCACGAACAGCCCGACGCCGACCCGCAAACCGAGTACCTTTCCCCAGGCCTTGTCCTGGATGTAGCTCGGCAGGAAGCGGATGATGCTGATGTCCTGACCGGCTTGCGCGACCATCGTCAGCACGCTGACCCAACTGAACATCAGGGCGTAGATGCCGTACTCGGCGCGGCCGATCAGCCTCGCCATCACCAGGTTCGCAAGCAGGCCGAGCGCGGTTCCGCCGACCGAAACCAGGAATGCGCCCGACGCGCCGCGCCGCAGCAGGCGCGACATGAGGGCGCGATCCGACGCGCGCCGGATCGCGTCGCCTTGTCCGTGGGTCACGCTCGCGCCATCCGAAAGCATGCTGGTTGCTCCCTGCCTGCCAACTCGTCCCCGTGCAGCGACCTCAAACCCCGACCCGCGCAGTCGCTGACGGCGCGAACGTCCGCGTACCCGGTCGGCTTCCCACGTTTCACGCCGGCATCCGCCCTTGCCCGCTCAGCGCGTCGAGCATGAGTGACGTCGCCTGCTCACCTTCCCACGTCAGGGCGGCTACTTTTTCGCCCGACCGCCGTCCCGCCAGCATCAGCGCCTGCGCGCAGAGGTAGGCGATCAGCCGGGCACGCGCCGCTCGCGCGGACCGGCCAAGCTCCCGGACCAGCACCGACTCGACCGCCCGGCAGCATGCGACGGTGGCTTCGTGCCGCAAGGCCTGCACGGTGAACACGAAGCGGATCAGGTCGAAATCCGCGGGATAGTCATAGCCGGCGTATTCCCAATCGAAGACGCACAGCCGATCCCGGTGCTGGAATGTGTTGCCGGGCGTGAAGTCGCCGTGCGCCAACCCGCGCGGCGCGACGAGTTCCGGTGCCAACGCAAGCAACTCCAGTGCGTGCTCAAAACGGTGCCGCCACTCGGCGGACAACGACTGCGGGAGGTCCCGCACCTTCGCGCGCAAGCCGTCCAGCAACGCGCCGCCGTCCGGTGCGCGCGATGCGGTCCGCGTTGCCAACTCGTCCAGAAACGCGAGGTGTGACGGGCGAAGGCGCGCGCAGCAGGTGCTGCGCTGCGTGCGGGCGGTATCGGTGGCGAGTACCGCCGCGCCTTCGCCGAATTCCTGCAGCAGCCGCCGCGGCACGACGGCGGAGCGCAGGCCGACGTCGCGCAATTCGGCCAGGACGGAAGCCTCGTTGGCCAGCAACGCCTGCGCCGCGGGCTTGCAGGCCACCTTCGCATAGCCGCCGATGCCGCCGTGTTCGCCCATGAACTGGACCACGAGCTTGCGATGCGGCCCGGCGGTGCCGGTGAGGAACGCGGCGTGCGTGGCATTCGGGCCGAAAACAGGGGCGATGCGGTTCGGGCCGGAAACGTGGACGCACGCGTGTCGCCAAAGGTGCGGCACGCCGAGCCGTGCGGCGCCGGCCGCGAAGCGCTTCAGAATGCGCGGGCCGGTCCGCAGGGGCTGGACCAGCGCGAGCGAAGCCACGCGTACCGCGCGCGGCCGTGGCGGCACCAGGTACCAGCGCCGCTGCATCCGCCCGGGCAGCACATCCAGGGGACCCGAACCTGCGTGCGGGGTGGCGGTTACGTGCAGACCGAGCACTTCCATCTCCCGCACCGCCGCAAGGAAGTGCGGGTCCTCGAAACACCCATGCTCCCCGGAATGGCGTGACGACGGAGGCAGGCGGCCCGCGATTGCGGTGCCACGCTCGTGCCCGACCGCATCATTCGTCAGTTCCGTACCCGCAATAGCCGTTCGTGGTATAGCCACCGCTTCGCTTTTCCATGCCGTTGAATACGACGCCGCTGATATGCACCCCGCTCTGCCGAAACCGCGACATGGCCATCTCGACCTCGCGCGACTGGT
>Ga0070737_10005006_pt1 | contig 12893 bp, 10 predicted proteins | sample Coa_R1_10_FD_66438 | JGI IMG/M metagenome (GOLD analysis project Ga0070737, IMG submission 66438) | Surface soil microbial communities from Centralia Pennsylvania, which are recovering from an underground coalmine fire - Coalmine... | ecosystem: Environmental > Terrestrial > Soil > Unclassified... | reverse complement strand
TTTTTCGGTTATCTGACATCGAGCGGCGGCTATGTGTACGGCCAGGTGCCGAACGACAATCCGGGGGCGACGATCGGCACGAGCGCGACGTACACGCAGTATTACGGCGTCACGAACACGGGCAACGGCACCAGCACGGCGCCGTTTTCGAACGAACAGCCGAGCGGTTTCAGCGCGTCCGACAAGGCCGGGTTCTACCACAACACGTTCGACCCGTTCTATCGCAGCGCGGAGGGCTCGGTGACGGAGCAGACGCAGGTGACGCTGCGCTTCCGGACGCTGCATTCGACGGGCGCTTACGGCGTGAATCTGCGCGTTTATCAATTCGACACCGCGAGCGGGAATACCAGCGGACCGGTGGATACGAACATGCCGTTCGACCAGAACATTACGATCGGCAGCACGGAATACGATGTTTGGAAGGTGACCGCGACGATGCCGTCCTCGCCCACCGTGTATTACTACAAGTTCAATATTTATAAGGCCAATACAAACGGCTGGTACAGCGACGACTACGTCGACGATTACGACAATTTGAACAAGGACGGCACCGGGACGGCAAGCGATGGCGAGCCGTTCAATTCATTCCAGATCACGGTTTACGATCCGAACTTCCAGACGCCGGCGTGGATGGCGACGGCGAACGTGTATCACATCTTCCCGGACCGCTTCCGCAACGGCGACCCGACGAATGATTACTGCGTGAATGGGAGCTCATCGGGCTGCCCGTCGTTTTATGGCCAGCCGCCATCCGACGATATTGCGGTGACGACGTGGAACACGCTGCTGTGCGACCCGTACAACGCGGGCGGCGATTGCTACAACAACTTCGGCAGCATTTTTTACGGCGGCGATTTACTGGGCGTACAGAATGAGCTGGATTATATCCAGGGGCTCGGGTTCGACACGATTTACCTGAATCCTATTTTTTACGGCAATTCAAACCACCGGTATGACACCGACGATTTTCTGAACATCGATCCGGCGCTGGGCGGAAACGCGGCCTTCGCTTCGCTGGTAACGGCGATGAATCAACGCGGCATGCGGGTGATTCTCGACGGGACGTTTGAGGACGCCTCGTCGGATAGCATCTATTTCAACGAATACAACAAGTTTCCGACCGTGGGCGCGTGCCAATCGCTGAGCTCGCAATGGCGCAGCTGGTTCCAGTTCCTGGACAATAACGTGCCGTGTACGACGACCGACTACAGCGGCTGGGACGGATTTAACAGTCTGCCCCTGCTGGTTACGTCGCAGACGGCGGTGCAGCAATTCTTCTTCAGCGGAACGCCGGACAACGTGATGCTGCATTGGTACAACGCGGGGGCGAGCGGCTGGCGCTTCGATAGCGCGCCGAGCATTCCCAATTCCTACTGGCACGCGCTGCGTCCTTACGCGAAAAGCTACAACGCGAACGGGCCGCTGATTGGCGAGATCTGGCCGAATGCGAGCCAGTGGCTGGCTGGCGACCAAATGGATTCGACCATGAATTATCGCTTCCGGCGCAACGTGACCGGCTTTGCGCGCGGGCAATACGGGTGGACGGACAACAACGACAACGGTAACGATTCGATTATTCCGCTGACGCCGAGCCAATTCGATACGGCGAACCGGGCGGTGCGCGACGATTATCCGTTGACGGCGACGTTTTCGATGCTGAACCTGCTCGATTCGCACGATACGAATCGGGCGCTCTATGTGATGACGGAGGAAGGCGACAACGGTCTGGTGCAGGCCAAGCAGCGGCTGGAGCTGGCGGCGCTGTTCCAGTTCACTTATATTGGGGCGCCCACGGTGTTCTATGGCGACGAAGCGGCGATCAATGCGCCGTCGCGCTACAGCGGCTCGAGCGGGCCGGTGGGCGATCCGTATACGCGCGCGCCGTATCCGTGGACCGATCAGCCGGGCGACCCGAGCGTGTATGGGCCGCCGGACCAGAACGTGATCGCGTTCTATACGAAGCTGGGGCACATCCGCAAGCAGTATCCGGCGCTTTCGAGCGGCACGTTTGTGACGCTGCTGACGGGCGACACGCAGCAGTCGGCGACGGCGGCAAACACGTACGCGTATGCGCGCGTGGGCACGAACCAGACGGCGATCGTGGCGCTGAACAATGGATCGGCCACGAACACGCCTTCGATTCCGGTGGGGGCTTATTATTCGGACGGCACGACGCTGGTGGACGTGCTGAGCGGGAACACCTATAGTGTGTCGGGCGGGAACGTGAATCTGAGCTTGCCGGGGATCAGCGGAGTATTACTGCTTCCCTCCCCTGCGCCGGTGGATTTGACGGCTCCGACGGGCAGCATCGCATTGACGCCGATGGCGAATGGAAACGGATGGATCAACAGCTCCCCGGTGAGCGCGAGCATTTCGGCGAGCGACGGGTCGGGCAGCGGGGTGAACCAGATCCGCTACTGGGTGGATAACGGGGCGACGAGCAGCACGGCGACGAGTCCGGCCTCGACCAGCGTCAGCGGTGAAGGGCAGCACACGGTGGGGGCGCGCGCGATCGATAATGCGGGCAACATCAGCGCGCTGATCAGCGCGGCCGTGAATATCGACCTGACGGCGCCGGTGGTGACGGTGACGGGCGTGACGAACGGCTCGACGTATGCGTACAATGCGGCGCCGACGGCCGGGTGCCAGACCACGGATGCACTGTCGGGCGTTGCTACGAGCGCGACGGTGGCGGTGACGGGGGACAATGGCGAAGGCTACGGCAGCTTCACGGCGACGTGTTCGGGTGCGACGGACAAGGCCGGTAACTCGGCACAGCCGGTGAGTGTTTCGTATACAGTGCAAGGTCCACCCAACGACACGAGTGCGGTGAGCATAGCGAGCACCGGTTTGATCTACAACCGGGTCAAGAAGACGGGATCGGAGACGGTGACCATCACCAACACCAGCGGGCAGGCGCTGGCGGGTCCGCTGCAGCTTGTATTCACGAACATGCCAGCCGGGGTGACGGCGGTGGGTCCAACGGGAACGTGGGGCGGCAATCCGTATTGGACGGCGACCGGCTCGGCGCTGGGCCCGGGCGCATCGGTGTCAGTTACCGTGACGTTGTCTTACTCGACGGGCACGAGTGTGAGTACTACGGCGGCGCTGTATTCGGGAACTCTGAGGAACTAGCGGCTATCGGCGTCAGCGAGCGAGAACGGCGTCCGTGATGTGCAGGACGCCGTTGGTGCAAGGGATGTCGGAGCTCACCAGGAGTGCGTTGCCGATGCGGAAGCTGCCATTTTCGGGATGCACCTCGAGCGAATCGCCCGCCAGCGTCTTGACATTTTTGACGCGGCGCAGATCGAAGGACTCAATACCGCCAGACAGTAAATGGCGGCTGAGGAATTCTTCGGCTTCCTCCGCATTGGCGGGCTGAAAGCCGTCGAGCGCATCGTTGGCGGGCGCGAGCAGAGTATGCAGGCCGCTGCGGCGGAGCAGGTATTCGAGATCCGCCTCGCGAACCAATTTTTGAAGCGCCGAGCATTGATCGAGCCTGGCCAGCGTCTCGGCGATGTTGGCGGTTTTGAGTCTTTCGTCCACTCCTGGATCTACGGTTTGATCTTGACTGGTTCCTTCTTGGCTGGCCATGGGTCTCCTGATGCCAAGACACGCTGGATGCGGCCGGGGTTACGGCGAATCAGACTGTGAAATGAACGAGGTGTGCGGCGGGCGTATTTCGCCATCCCTACTATAGAGACAGAGGGAGCGAGAGTTATGGCAACACTTCTAGCGAGAAACTGGTGGGCGCTGGCGCTACGCGGCGTGGCCTCGATCCTGTTTGGCATTCTGGCATTCGCGCTTCCGGGCGTGACGCTTGCGGTGATCGTGGTTCTGTTCGGGGCGTACGCGCTGGTGGATGGAATCCTGGCGATTGTTTCGGCGATTCGCGCGCTGCACGGGCACAAGCCTTGGGGATCGTTTCTGCTGGAAGGCGCGTTCGGCATCGTCATTGGACTGGTGACGTTCTTTGTGCCGGGTGTGACGCTGGTGTTCGTTGTCACACTAATTGCCATTTGGGCGATCGTGACGGGAGCGCTGGAGATTGCGGCGGCTGTGCGATTGCGGCGGCACGTGCCGGGCGAGTGGGTGCTGATTCTGACCGGCATTGTGTCGGTGCTGTTTGGCATTTTGCTTTTTGCGGCGCCGCTGACGGGCGCGCTGGTGATTGTGTGGTGGCTGGGGGCGTACGCGGTGCTGTTCGGAATTCTGCTGCTGGTGCTGGCGTTCCGGCTGCGTTCGCTGCACCGCACTGGATTCGGCGATGCACCGGTTGCGCGCACGGTTTGAATGCAGGTAGATGAGGAACGATTCGAACATGGCACATGACGATAACAGAGTGCTGAAGGCGCTCAACGATTTGATAGCGACGTGCTACGACGCCGAAGAAGGATACGCCAAGGCAGCCAAAGGCGTACACGATCACGATCTGAGCGGGCGCTTGGCGGCGCTTTCGGGCGAACGGGGGAAATTCGCGCGGAGGTTGAGCACGGTAGTGCTGCAGCTTGGCGGCGAACCGGCGACCGACGCGCACTACGGCGGAATTTTGCACAGCGGGTGGGTGGATCTGGAGACGCGCATCCGGCCGAAGAGCGAGCAGGAGATTCTGGAGGATTGCCGGCGCGGCGAGGAAGGCACGTTGAAACGCTACCGGCACGCGCTCGACCAGGAACTGCCGCATGAGGCGCAGGCGGTGGTGGAGCGGCAATATAAGCAGATCCAAGCTGAGATGGAAAGCTTGATTGAGCGGCGAAAAGGGCAAGGCGCGTAGGCGGCTTCATCTTCCGGTAGCCTCCTCTAAGTACGTTGTTGTGGCGTTAGCGCATCCTTTAGGTTCCAATGGGTAGGACGGCTGTCTAGCCGCCCATCACCAATCAATCAAGGAGATAACCCATGTTGAGGAACACACTCGCAGCCAGTGTGCTGCTGTTCGTTGCCTTGCTTTCCGTCGCGTCAGCGGCCAAAGCTTTTCCACCCGAGCCAGTACCTCCGACTCCTCCGCTGACTCCGCTTGCGACGGTGCGGTAAGAACAGATACACTGAGGTCCGTGCATACGGACTTTTTTAACCCGACTCAGTCAGCCGTCACCTACGCGACCACGGCAGCAGAAGTGATTCTCCTGGTGCGGCTGACTTGGCTTGGATTACTGCGGGAATTCAAGATTTTTTCGTTGTTTCTGACATGTGATGTTATCTGTACGATGGCACTTATGCGCTTGGATTATCACTCCTATGGGTATGAGTGGATCTGGGCTCTATCATCGCCGGTCTGGACGGTCCTACTCGCGGCTGCATCGCTTGAACTCTCGCGGGGCTTAGTCCAGCCTATGCCGCAGGAGACCGGAAATCGCAAAGTTGCGCTGTGCGGATTTCTCCTCGGAATCACTGTTAGCGCAGTCGCCTCCATGTTGACGCATCCGGAAGCGATCTCGAGATCCGCCGTTCTATTTACGCTTATTACTCGAAGATCTATCTTGAGCGGATGCATTCTGGCGATTCTTGCGCAAGGCACATACCTCACGCTCGGCGGAGCGCCAATTTGCCGCAACTGGCGCTTACATCGGCGCGCCTTACTCACCTGTATGACGGTAACTGTCATGACCCTCTTCGCGGCAACATCGAAGCAACGAGAGTATGTTGACTGGATCGATCTGCTGCGTGCGGTTTCAGTTTTCGGTTGTGTGTGCGTTTGGATTATCGGGTTGAGACGCGCCTTCAGCGATTTGTGGGATGGCGTGGAATGGCCGCCGACGGAGGAGCAGATTGCGGATAATCTGGCCTTCGCTCGCCGGGAAGCTGTGCTGAGCCGCAAGCGTGGCGGTGTGGAAGGTCTGGAAAGCTGGGCCAAAGCCAAACGCGAAGTTTAGGACGACTTCGGTCACCGTGCGCACAGGGTCACATAAAAGCTTTGGATGCGCCGGATAGAAAAATTCGCAGTCGCCGGGCCGGTGAACTTGCTACGCTTTGGCTTTAGCCGATTTGAGTTACGTCTGAATGAACCGAGCCGGTACAATCTTGTTCGCTTGCTGCGCCTTAGCTGGCGCGCCGTTACTTGCCCAGGGCAATGGCCCGGCGCCGGCGATAAGCGCGGGCGACAACGCATGGATGCTGACCAGCGCGGCGCTGGTGCTGATGATGACAGGGCCGGGGCTGGCGCTGTTTTACGGCGGGCTGGTGCGGCGCAAGAACGTGCTGGGCACGATGATGCACAGTTTCGTGCTGATGGCGGTGGTGACCGTGCTCTGGGCCGTGTACGGCTACAGCCTGGCGTTCGCTGAAGGCAATCCATTCGTAGGCGGCTTGCAGTATGTGTTTCTGCGGGGTGTGGGCGCGGCGCCGAATGCGGATTACGGCGCCACGGTGCCGCACGAGACATACATGATTTATCAGTTGATGTTCGCCATCATCACTCCGGCGCTCATCTCGGGGGCGTTCGCGGAGCGCATGAAATTCAGCGCCATGCTGCTGTTTACGTGCCTGTGGTCAACGATCGTATATTTTCCGATGGCGCACATGGTATGGGGCAAAGGCGGGCTGCTGAACGCGTTTCTGGGCGGGAAGATAGCGTGTTTCGATTTTGCGGGCGGCACGGTGGTGCACATCACGTCGGGCGTGAGCGCGCTGGTGTGCGCTCTGTGGCTGGGGAAGCGCGTGGGATTTCCGAAAGAACCGATGAAGCCGCACAACCTGGTGCTGAGCTTGATCGGCGCGTGTCTGCTTTGGGTGGGCTGGTTCGGATTCAACGCGGGAAGCGCGGTGGCGGCGTCCGCGCTTGCGACCAGCGCGTTCGTGGCTACGCATTTCGGGGCGGCGGCGGCGACGCTCGGATGGCTGCTCGGCGAATGGGTCAAGAACGGGAAACCGAGCCTGTTGGGCGGGATCTCGGGCGCGGTGGCCGGGTTGGTTGCGATTACGCCGGCATCGGGATTTGTCGAGCCGTTCCCTGCCCTGCTGATCGGATTTCTGGCCGGGCTGTTTTGCTTCTACATGGTGACGACGGTGAAGAACCGGTTCGGCTACGACGATACGTTAGACGCTTTTGGCGTGCATGGCGCGGGGGGAACGCTGGGCGCAATTCTGACTGGCGTGTTTGCCACGAACCTGATTAATGACGGGCTGAAGGACTCGGCGGGGAAGCTGCTGCCGCTAGGGCTGGTGGATGGCAAGCCGGTGCAGGTTTGGAACCAATGCGTGGGCGTTTTGATTGCGTGGGTGCTGGCGATTGCCGGCACGCTGATCATCTTAAAGATCGTGGACGTGACGGTTGGGGTGCGCGTGTCGAGGGACCAGGAGATTGAAGGCCTGGACCTGAGCATGCATGGCGAGGAAGGGTACAACCTGGACGCCTAGCGATAGCATCTAGCCTATGAAGAAGATAGAAGCGATTATCCAGCCGCATAAGTTGGATGAGGTGAAAGAGGCGCTGAAGAACATCGGAGTGGACGGGCTCACGATTTCGGAAGTGCGCGGGCATGGGCGGCAGAAGGGGCATCGCGAGGTGTACCGCGGCATGGAATACGAAGTGGACCTATTGCCGAAGATCAAGATTGAGACGGTGGTTCCGGATGCGAGGCTGGACGAGATAGCGCGCACGATTTCGTCATCGGCGCGCACGGGCAAAATCGGCGACGGGAAAATTTTTATCTACGACGTTCTGGAAGCGATTCGCATTCGCAACGACGATACGGGCGAGGCGGCGCTGTAGCGTTGCTCGAAGAACGTGTCGCCGAGGCGCCCTACGGCGACCCGTTCGGCTACTTCGAAAAGCGGACGAGTTTCGTGGATGGCGTGGTGATTCCCGGTATCGAGACGGCACTCGCCGGGCCTATTTCGGTTGCCTTTGCGGTGGCGGCGGTGGGCGGATACGGCCGGCGCGAACTGTTTCCCCAATCCGACATCGATTTGCTGTTGCTGTTTGAGAGCCAGGCAGACCTGGAAGGAATTAAGGAGCCGGTCTCCGATTTTGTGCGGTCCCTTTGGGATGCCGGGCTGCGGGCCAGCCACTCGGTGCGCACGGTATCGGAGTGCTGCCAGTTGAATGAGCAAAATATCGAGCTGCACATCAGCCTTCTCGATCTACGCTTTCTTGCGGGCGACCGCAGACTGTTCAGCACGCTCGAAGAGAGGCTGGCTGCGTTCTATCAACGCCAGGCGCGGACGCTGACGCAGCGGCTGACGGAGATGGTGCGGCAGCGCCACGCGAAATTCAACAACACGGTGTATCACCTGGAGCCGAACGTGAAAGAGGCGCCGGGGGCGATACGCGATATTCATTTCCTGCACTGGGTGCGGCAGCTTGCGCCGCAGTATGCGCTGATCGACGAGTCTTACCGCGAGTTGGAACCGGCCAAGCAGTTTCTCTACACGGTGCGTTGCTTTCTGCATGAGCAGGCCAAGCGCGATAACAACCTGCTGACGTTTGAGCTGCAAGATGAAGCGGCGCGGCGGTTAGCCGGGGCGGATACGCAGCCAGAAGAATGGATGCGGCAGTATTACCGGCAGGCGCGGCGGGTGTGGCAATCGACGCTACGGGCGCTTGAGTATATCGACGGGCAGGACCCATCGCTGGTGCGGCAGTTTCGGGATTGGCGGTCGCGCCTGTCGAGCTCGGAATTTACAATTTCGCGGGACCGGATTCTGCTCCGCAATGCAGCGGAGACGCTGGGGTCGGCAGAGGCGATGCTGCGGCTATTCACGTTTGTTGCGCGGCACGGTGTGGCGCTGTCGTGGGATACGCACCGGCGTTTCTCGGCGGCTTTGGCGGCGGTAGAGAGTGGATTCGAGCGCAGCCCGGTCGGTTGGGCGGCCTGGCGCGAGATGTTGGCGCAGCCGCATGCGGGGCTGGCATTGCACCAGATGCAGGAAGCGGGCGTGCTGACGGCTGCGATTCGGGAATGGCGCAGCATCGACAGCCTGGTGGTGCGCGATTTCTACCACCGCTACACGGTGGATGAGCACACGCTGGTGGCGATTGCGTCGATTGATGATTTACTTGCGAGCGATGAGCCGGCGCTGGGGCGATTTCGGGATCTATTGCGGGAGGAAGAGGAACCGGCGGTGCTGCGCGCGGCGCTTCTGTTTCACGACATCGGAAAAGGAACGCGGCCGGGCGATCACGTGCGCGGGTCGGTGGAGAGTGCGGAGGCGGTGATGCAGCGCTGGCGCGTGCCGGGGCCGGTGCGGGAAAAGGTCCGGCTGTTGATTCAGCATCATCTGGTGTTGTCGCTGCTGATGAATGGGCGCGATCTGGACGATCCCGCAACGGCACGCTTTCTGAGCTCTCACATAGGGACGCCAGAGGACCTGCGCAGGCTGACACTAATGACCTATGCCGACATCAGCGCGGTAAATCCGACGGCGATGACGCCTTGGCGGCAGGAGCGGTTGTGGCAGGTGTATTCGATGGGCAAGCAGCAATTGACGCGCGAACTGGCGCAGAACCGGATTCACGATGCGGCCAAGGTGGTGGAGGGTTGGGCGATATCGGCGGAACTGGGCGCGTTTTTCGAAGGATTGCCGGCGCGCTATCTGCGAACCCACGGCAAAAGCGAGGCGGAACATCACCTGCAACTGGACCGGAAGCGCAAACGGGAGGGCGTGGCGGTGGAGATCACGCCGGAAGCGGGCGCGTATCTGCTGACGGTGCTGGCGAGCGACCGGCCGGGCCTGTTCGCGGAGATGTGCGGAACGCTGGCGAGCTTCGGGATGTCGATCGTCAAAGCGGAAGCGGCATCGAACGCCGCCGGATGCGTGGTCGATTTGTTTCGCTTCGCGGATCCGATGCGAACCCTGGAGTTGAATCCGAGCGAGAGGAACCGGCTGCAATGGACGGTGGAGTGCGTGGTGAAAGGATCGATTGCGGTCGAGGACCTTTTGAAGCGGCGGCGAGCGGCGCCTCGGCCGAGTCGTGGGGCGCGCATCGTGCCGGCCGTGCGGTTCAGCAACGAGGCGTCGGACGCGGCGACACTTATCGACTTTGTGGGAGAAGATCGGCCGGGGCTACTCTACGGGTTGGCATCAGCAATCAACGCAGCGGGTTGCAACATCGAATTGGTGATGATCGATACCGAGGCGCACAAGGCGCTGGACGTTTTCTATGTCACGCGGAATGGAGAGAAGCTGGACGAAGGGACGCAAGCAGAGTTAGGGAGTGAGTTGAGCAGAGTAGCGATGCCGGTGTGAGAGCGTCCGCCCTTGGTTGAGCTTCTCGCCGCCGGTTTACAATGATGGCCGCTGATCATATGCCGAACGCGTTTCGTCTGGATGGCAAGGTTGCGCTGATTACGGGGGGCGCGAGCGGCATCGGCGAGGCAACGGCGCGCACCTTCGCGGAGGCGGGGGCTAAGGTTCTGATTGTCGATCTGGATGGCGAGCGGGCGCGGCAGGTCGCCGGTTCGATGGCAGGCTGCGAGGCGTACGCGTGCGACGTTACCAGCGAGGCGCAGGTAGAGAAGCTATTCGGGTCCATCGCGGCGCTGGATATGGTGGTGAACTGCGCGGGCGTCGGCATGGTGGGCAGCATCGAAGAGACTGAGTTGTTTGAATTTCAGCGCCTGTTCCGAGTGAACGTGGAGGGCACGTTTCTGGTGACCAAGGCCGCTATTCCGCTGCTGAGCGCGGTGCGGGGATCGGTGGTGAACATCGGTTCGGTGGCGGGGCTGGTCGGCATCAAGCGGCGGTTCGCCTATTGCGCGACCAAGGGGGCGATTGTGGCTATGACGCGGCAGCTGGCGGTGGACTACCCGACTCAGATTAGAGCGAACTGCATTGCGCCGGGTACGGTGAATACGCCGTTTGTAGAAGCTTACCTAGAAAAGTACCACCGGAACGAGAAAGAAAAAGTACGGCTGGAACTAAATGAGAGACAGCCGCTGGGGCGGCTGGGAAAACCGCAGGAAATTGCGGATCTGGCCCTATATATTTGCTCGCCGGCAGCCGATTTTATGAGTGGATCGGTTATTACGATCGATGGCGGGTGGACGGCGGCGTGATTGTTAAGAAATGTTTAACTCTTGGAGAATGTTTTAGTTGACGGGAGTCGAGGAACTACTTAGGATATAAGTAATCCTCCTCTCGATTACGTTTTGGGATGCAAACGATGAATCTTGGTCCTTTTCATAGGGTCACATTATCGGTATTGTTGGCGCTTGGCGTCTTTTGTGGCGCGCGGGTGGCGAGCGGGCAGACCACTTCGACGACTTCGACTGCCAAGAAACACAAGCGCAAGAGCCATCACGCGGCCGTTGCTGCCGCAAATTCCACGGCCGGCCGTTCGACCACGCAAGCGGGCGTGATTCACACCAGCGCCGGGTTGCAACCCGTCAGCCTGCGACGGCGCGTGCGTCACCACGTGGTATTTAATCCCTGGACCGAGCCAACCTTTGCCGATTCGACTGTGGGCGATAACGTGGCGGGCGAGGATCCGGTGGTGCGGAAAGCTGCGATTGACGCCCTCGGACCGTATAACGGCACAGTCGTGGTTGCGGACCCGCAGACGGGACGGATTCTAAGTATTGTCAATCAGAAGCTTGCGTTGAAAGGCGCCTATCAGCCGTGCTCGACCGTGAAGGTAGTTGTGTCGCTGGCATCGTTGAGTGAAGGTATCGTAAATCCCGCGGATGCATTGCATATCTCGCGCCGGTTTTCGGTGGATATGACACAGGCGCTCGCGCATTCGAATAATCTATATTTTGCGAAACTGGGCCAGGAACTCGGGTTTGATCGCGTAGAGAAGTACGGGAAGATGTTCGGACTGGGGGAAAAAGCAGGGCTGGATATTCCCGGTGAAGAACCTGGATCGCTTGCATCAGAGCCGCCGGAAACGGGGGTCGGCATGATGACCAGCTTCGGCGATGGTATTCGTCTGACTCCGTTGGAGTTGACGAGCATTGTATCTGCCGTGGCGAATGGGGGTACGATCTATTACTTGCAATATCCCCGCAGCGACGAAGAAGTACAGAAGTTTGTTCCGCGCATCAAGCGGACGTTGGACATCAGCACCTTCGTTCCGCAGATTATGCCGGGAATGATGGGGGCGGTGGAATACGGGACCGCACGACGGGCGAACTTCGATGCCAATGAGCCCATCTTCGGAAAAACCGGCACCTGTACCGATACGGCGCAACCGGGTGTGCACCTGGGCTGGTTCGGATCGTTCAACCAGATCGGAAACAGAAAATTGGTGGTGGTTGTGTTGCTGACTGGGGGACGTGGTGTCGCCGGGCCGATTGCGGCCGGTATTGCCGGGAATGTCTATCACAACCTCTCGCAAGGTCACTATTTCACTCCAGCAGATCAGCCGGTGCTACCTGCGGGCATAGTTTCGCTGCCCCGGATTCTGACCGCCCCAGTGAGTAACTGATTCACTTGGTTCTTCCAACAAGCTACATTTCAGCGCTACTGCTGCTGGTGCTGTCGGCTCTTTGCTTAGGCCTTTGGCCAAGCATATTTAAACGCACCGGGTCGCAATGGCGGTTCGAACTGTTTTATTTCGACTTCGCAATTGGCGCCATTCTCCTGGTCGTCATCGCGGCATTTACGTTTGGAACGTTCGGCTCGGAGATGGCGTTTGATGACCGCATGCTGGTGGCGGGGCGGACCGCGCAGGCATGGGTGGTGACCGCTGGATTTCTTTTTAATCTGGGCAATATGCTGCTTGTGGCGGCGATGTCGCTGCTCGGCATATCGGCAACCCTTCCGCTCAGCGCGGGCCTGGCGCTGATTGTGGTATCAATGTCCAATTTTCGGGCAGAAAACGTAGTATTTCTGATCGCGGGAATCGTGCTTTTGTTAGTCAGCCTGGTGCTCGACGGGACGGCCTGCCGGCTTCGCGACCAGGGAAATGCAACGGCGATCAAGGGCTCCTCGAAACCGGTCGCGAAAGCCGCTCC
>Ga0070737_10005004_pt1 | contig 12894 bp, 14 predicted proteins | sample Coa_R1_10_FD_66438 | JGI IMG/M metagenome (GOLD analysis project Ga0070737, IMG submission 66438) | Surface soil microbial communities from Centralia Pennsylvania, which are recovering from an underground coalmine fire - Coalmine... | ecosystem: Environmental > Terrestrial > Soil > Unclassified... | reverse complement strand
ATGTTCTGGTAGGACTCGGAGAGAAACCGGAAACCGTAATAAGCGGAGCCGCCCTTTGTGCCGACATTGGAGTTTATCCATTTATCGTTCCATTCCGCCCAATTGCCGGAACACCAATGGAGAATGTGAAGCCCCCGGAGCCTCATGTAATGGAATATATATACACCGAAGCCGCAAAGATACTCTCGAAATATGATGGAGGCTCAAAGAGCAGCAGGGCGGGATGCGTGAGCTGTGGCGAGTGCTCGGCGCTTCCCGATTTTGAAAGGGCATTGAATCCGAGCAATGTGAGGTTTAAAAAATTCAGCTCAAAATCGCGTGATATGAACTGATTTGCAGTGCGAAATGCGTTTTAGATAAGTACAGGAGGGGATAATCATGAGCAAGGTAATCTATTGCAAGAAGGTAAATCCGAGTTCCGATTGTAACCATGTAATCCGTGGAAAGACCGTGGAGGAGGTACTCCAAAAGGCAGGGGTTCATGCGAAGGAACACGGTTTAGAACCCACCCCTGAGTTGATGGAAAAGGTCAAGGCCGCCATCGAAGATGAATAATAGAGGATTGGATTTTCAGTTTGAGTGAGGTGAGATCAATATGGCTCAGAATAACCTGCGTATTATCGTAATAGGCGGGGGTGCTGGCGGAATTTCGGCGGCATCAACCGCAAGGGGAGTCAACCCGGAGGCTTTAGTGACCCTCTTCACAGAGTACGAGGACGTGGCATATAGCCCCTGTGGTATCCCCTTTGTTCATGGAAGAGAGATTCCCGATTTCAAGAATCTATTCCTTCAGACATCCGAGCACTACGCCGAAATTGGAATAGATTTGAGACTCCAGACAACTGTTACGGGAATCGACCTGAATAAGCGTACCGTAAATGTTGGCTCTCAGGTGTTTGAGTGGGACAGGCTGGTTATTGCCACAGGGTTTGAATATGAAAAACCCAACATACCGGGAATTGACCTAGAGGGAATCCATTATGTTAAAAACATACGCCGCGCAATGGAGTTCGACAAGATTCTCGACCAGATAAAAAGGGTCGTTGTCGTATCGGCAACGCCCCTTGGGATTGAGATGACAGGAAACCTCGCGCACAGGGGGCTTGAAACCCACCTTGTGGATGAAGGGGCATGGCTTATGTCTGAGGTTGCTGACCCCGACATCATGCAGCCCGTCCAGAAATCCCTTGAAGAGGCTGGAGCCAAGATCCATTTTGGCAAAAAGGTCCTGGGGTTTAATGGTTCAGATGGGAAGATAAGATCAGTCGTCACAACAGAAGAGGAAATTCCCTGTGACGTGGCTGTGATTGCCACGCATAAAAAGCCCAATAACCGCCTCTCACGCGAAGCGGGGCTAAAGATTGGGGCGACCGGCGGAATCATAGTGGATGACCACATGAGAACATCCGCAAAGGACGTTTATGCGGCTGGGGACTGCATAGAGGTTATTCACGGCGTAACGGATGTTCCCATTCAGGGGCTTTCAGGAAGCCATGCCTATTCTCAAGGAAGGGTTGCAGGAGCCAATGCCGCAGGCGACGACCGCGCATACGATCCGGTCTATGTCCCCTGGGGAATGGTAGGCGGAAAGGTTCAGATTGGTGGGGTCTCATTCGGAGAGACCCTCCACAAGGCTCTGGGGATTCCCCACATAGTCGCTGCCGCACAGGGGATTTCAAGGGCAAGGTATTATCCAGGAGTGAGCAGAATCCTTGTAAAGCTCATCGCCGACCCGAAAACGCTTCGAGTGATGGGTGCCCAGATGGCAGGCGGCGAAGGGATTAAAGAGCGGGCTGATTTTCTTGCATTTGCAATAAAGCGCGGGGCTACGCTCAGGGACTTTGCGTGGATGGAGAACGTTTACTCTCCACCGATCGGAGCCTTAATGGAGCCTATTGCCCTAGCCGCTCAGGCAGGATTGACAAAATTGGCAAAGGAAGGGTATCAGCCCCCCAAATTTGCCGGTGCTTAAGATATAAGGAAGGCTCAAATGTCAGAAAAAAAATCATTCGGCGAGTGGTTAAGAGAAAACGCTCAAAAGTATCTGCTCGAAGCCGCTGCGGATGAGATGGTGGCCAATTATCCCGATTTCTGCGCGAAGCCCTATCGAGAAAAAGGAATTGCCCCCTTTTTCTGGCGGAATATCTTTGTCCCGATCTATTCAAAAATTCCCTGGAGCGTTCGCAGGAGGATAATTCTCCTTAGCTCATACCCCACGGGAGAGCGCCCGCACTGGGGAAAACGGGGATAACGGTGATCTCCTTTACATGCCCGTAAAGAAGAAGGACCATTCCATCTCGTTAATAGCTGAATCTGTCGGCTATAAGGCGCTAAAAGCACTCATGGGTTGTAAGACGGCCAAAGTGCATAGTGTCTTTGACCACGCATTCTATATACAGCCTGGCAGTAATTCCCTGATTAACGTAATTAAAAATGAGAACTATATCAGTCCCACATCCATCCTGATAAAAAATTTTGAGAATAAGAGTTTTAAGACAATTGGCGTTGCAGAAGGAATGAGAGCGAAATTTGATAAACACGCCTTGATATTCGGAGATGATGCGATTGCGATTAAATTCGGCAAATCTTCCAATCAAGCTCCACACTCATTTCCCAAACACCCCTATATAAGCTCGACGGGCATAAGCTTAAACCTGAGAGTCCTCAGAGACGTGATTTATACATCCCCAACTAGAGAGGGGCTTGTTCCGCTTTTAGAGAATGTTGAGTTGCACGGCCCGCTTCAATTTTTTCTTCAACCGCAAAAGCCCACATTTTCAGAAACGGCGAGGCCCCATATAGATATGCTCATGCGGGGGCTGTTTGGAGGCGACTTCCATACGGTCATAAATGGAGCCTTATCCATTCTTGGGCTTGGTCCGGGGCTTACCCCTTCCTGCGATGATTTCTTAATGGGTTTAATCCTCAGCTTGAATCTGGGTGGAAAGGCACTAATTAAAGATAGAAGAAAGCAACTGAGCTTCTACCAAAGGGTTTCAGATGAAATCCATCGGGCAGCCAAGGGAAAAACCACAATATACAGCCAAACCCTTTTAGACCAGGCCCGCCGTGGCGAGGGGCCTAAGGCCGTGATTGAATTGGTTCACAGCCTCTTCACAAAAGACCCAAGCCGGGTTGCCGCCGTCTCAAAGACCGTGATAGAAATGGGAGAAACCTCAGGGGCAGACATTGCAATCGGCGTCTATTATGGGATTCGATTTCTAGTTTCTCAGATTGAAAGTATAGAAGATTTGATAGATGAAATCATTTAAGATCGCTCTCCTTACCTATTCGACAAAGCCAAGGGGCGGCGTGGTTCACACGCTAAATCTGGCTGAAGAACTATCCCGTCTTAAACACCGGGTTCATGTGTATGCCCTGAGTTCAGGAGGTGGCTTCTTTAAAACTGTAAGCGTTCCCCATACCCTTATACCCTGCCCTGCTCCTCACGAAGAAACCATAGATGAAAAGGTGGAGCGGTATATCAACACGTATTCTGATTTCCTGGTCTCCGCGGCGAAAAACTACGATATATACCACGCTGAGGATTGCGTCTCCGCAAACGCGCTCCTCAATCTGCGTAATCGGGGCTTAATAAAATCATTCGTTAGAACCGTTCATCACATAGACGATTTCACATCCCAGTCTCTAATTGACTGTCAACTCAGAAGCATCACGAAGCCCGATTACCTAATCACCGTCAGCGGGTTCTGGGAAAAGGAACTCCGCTCCCGGTATTCTCTAAACCCCGCTGTCATCCATAATGGTGTGGATGTAGAGAGGTTCAATATTCAAGGACTTTCAAAAGAAAGGGCAAAAGATGGCTTCTCCGTAAGCGGATGCAGGGTAATGCTGAGCATAGGTGGGATTGAACCTCGAAAGAATACATTGACATCTCTCAAGGCATTTAAAATCGCAAGGCAGTATTTTGAAACAAAAGACGAGCGCCTTGTATGGCTAATCGGAGGCGGTGAGACGCTATTTGATTACAGGGCATACCGTGAGGAATTCTTCTCCGAAATCAAGGGTATGGGATTAAAGCTAAATGAAGACATAATCCCGCTTGGCGCAGTCCCTGATGACTCCATGCCCAGTCTCTATAGAGCGGCAGATATGCTTGTCTTTCCCTCTGTTAAAGAGGGATGGGGGCTTGTTGTGCTTGAGGCTATGGCATCGGAGCTTCCTGTAATCGCTTCCAGTATAGAACCATTAACGGAGTATCTGAGAGACGGGGAAAACGCCCTGCTCATTTCCCCTATGGACTATGAAACTCTGGCTCAAAAGATTGTCGAAGCTTTAGAAAACAATGAGCTTCGAAGTAACCTTATTAGAAACGGAAGAAAAACAGCACAGGCTTATAGCTGGCGGAATACGGCGTTAAAACACTCGGAGTTTTACAGTGGAATTTTAGAAGGTGTTGGATAGAATAGTAACTACAAAGGAACTCAGGCACACCAGAATACCAATAGTACAGAACCAATTCATAAGAAGACTGCTGCCTACACTCTGGTCCAACAACTTGTTAGCCAGATGTTCAATATTCAAATGACAGTTGATTTACTGTTATTGCTTTCCTGGTTTTCTGCTTGCCTAAATTCGGCGTTGCAAAACCTGGTTTGATAATGAGGGCTTCATCCATTTCATTTCGTAAATTCTCTGTTGAACCAACATGATAGAAATGTGTGCAAATCCTTAACTCTAACCCAGACCAGCTCTCTTCGATATGAGTATTTTTCCTGTAGCGGTTTTCCAGCCACATCGAAAGAGCAAATCCACACGGTATATTCCTCACGGCTGCTGCCAGTCTTGTCGCCTCGCCTTCACTCCAGGCATTATAGTAATCAGTATGCCTGCCAATGTAAGGTGGGTCCAAATAAACAAAATCATCCGATTGCGCTTGGGGAAGGATCTCATCCCACTTTGCAATTCGGAATTCCCAGTCTTTATCTCGCATTTGCTTTGCAGTCCAATCAATCTGATTCGTGATCTTAGTAATATATGATTGAGTGAAGCGGTGTGGTTTATGACCAAAAGGCACATTAAATTTCCCTTGACTGTTGAACCGCATCACACCATTGAAGCAGGATCGGTTCAGAAATAAAAAATCGAATGATGATCCATAAATGTTGAAACGCTCTCGCACCTCATAGTAGTAGTTCGCACCATGCTTTGCGAGCTTCTTTCCTTCCGAGTTTAAGAAATCGCACACAGATTCACGGGTAAGCTCCCCATTCCGGATAGCTTTATAGAAAGTAATGATGTGTTGGTTTGTATCAGATAATAAAGCACGCTGTGGAGCTAAGTTGAGTGCTATCACACCCGAACCTAAAAACGGTTCAATCCATCGAGCTTTATCAGTCGGAGTCCACATTATACTGTCAAAGATGAACGGCACGAGTTTAGTTTTTATGCCCTGACACTTGATAGGAGGGGCTTTAACATACTTGATCTTTAATGGAAGCCGATTCATAACTCATCCTCAGTCGTAGATTTTAATTTAGAAGGCTTACCTTCGGCCGGAATCTTCTTAAAGGAAAAATATGATTTCAGGTTATTGTAAGGCGGTTTTGGCAATTCAGCCTTTCTCGCCATATCGGAAGTGAGATAGTACATCCAATAATCATTAAAAATCTCCTCACCCAAATCTGCAAATGGACCAGTACCATTCACAAGGGCAGAGATTTTGTTGATTGCACCGATGTTCTTTGTGTTACCGCTTCCTGGCCTATCAATTGCGATACGATATTTAGGCTGAACGAAGAATATCAGGTCTCTGACTACAGATGGTATCTGTTCAAGTTCATCAATGGAGTGAGTCTTGAACTCATCAGGTCTCACTTCTACCCTCGTATAGATTACACCTAAACAAAGTGGCCAGAATACTCCTTATAAGGAAAGGTGATATTCTTGGCTGAGTTTTGCTCTCGAAAGTACCCGGTGAAAGCCCCAAGAGTCATGCCGCTGACTGTATCAGCATCAATGCGGTATGCACTTTTCAGATCAAGCGCGAACTTGCATCCATTCTCATCAATAAAGGTTAAATCCGGATAGTAATTTTGCTCAGGTGCGGGAAGTACTTTCAAATTGTGTCTTTCGGCAAAAGCCAAGAAATAAGGAAACAGCATCAACTCAATAAGCTTCGATACAACCTTAGTATCACCTGAGATGGTATAGACGTTCTTGAAAATATCTATGAAGCCTTTTACTGTCCAATCGCCATTAGGCGTTGACATTACCTCACTCGTATTGAACCTTTCGACCTCCTGCCGAAGTAGAGTAAGAAACTTTGCAGCAGCTTCTTTGCAGTCCATAGAAATCTCGATTATAGATTCTAGAAAACTTCACTCTTAATAATACCTCTTCTACCGCCGGTGGTAAATCCACAGATCAGCCTACCCTATTCCTTGTGCGCTTCGAGGCAGGTAACGCCTTCTGAACCAACGCGTGCAGCGTGGACGGTGCCGCGCGGCAAATCCAGACGGTCGCCGGCACGGGTCTCAATTTCCTGATTTGCCTGAGGCAGAACCCAGGTAATCAAACCACGCACAACGTAGATTACCTTATCGTAAGGATGTGTATGTGCGGCGTATGTATCGCCGGGCATATTAGACCAGGCGTATGGAGATAAACCCTCCATACGAAAGTACTCACGCAACACACGCTCATCTGGCGGCTCTGGTTTTTCCCAACGTTGGATTCTTAATTCGGCTGCCATTTTATAAAATTTTATCGGTTGTATGGGCACGTTGCAACGTGCCCATACATTCTGGTTACGAGTTAAATAAACAATGGCGCAAGAACAAGGGTGATTGTAGAGAGGAGTTTTATAAGGACGTGTATAGAGGGGCCCGCTGTGTCTTTAAACGGATCACCAACTGTATCCCCCACCACCGCGGCTTTATGGGGTTCAGACCTCTTTCCGCCGTACATTCCGGTCTCTATAAACTTCTTCGCGTTATCCCATGCGCCCCCCCCGTTATTCATAAGGGTTGCAACGAGGATTCCACCGATTGTTCCGACCATAAGGAACGCAGCCACTGTTTCAGCACCGAGACCAAACTGCTTGAACACGAGTCCCACCAATACAGGCATACCAACAGCGAGAAGCCCAGGGGGAACCATCTCCTTGAGCGCGCCCTTCGTAACGATGTCAACAGACCTCGCATAATTCGGTTTTGACTTCCCTTCAAGAATACCTGGGTTCTCCTTAAACTGAGCGCGAACATCGTTGATTATATAATAAGCAGCGCGAGCAACGGCCCTGATTGCAAGGGCGCTAAAGAGAAACACAAGCATCGCTCCAAGGAGGCCGCCTACAAATACCTGAACCTTGGCAATATCAACCGAATGGAAGGCCTGACCAGTGATATGGCTTATTTCATCGAGATAAGCCGAAAAGAGAAGGAATGCCGCAAGTGCCGCAGAGCCGATTGCGTATCCCTTTGTAAGGGCCTTGGTCGTGTTTCCCACCGCATCGAGCCTGTCCGTTTTATTCCTGATCTCTTCGGGCTGTTTGCTCATCTCAACAATACCCCCCGCATTATCGGTGATTGGCCCGAATGTATCCATAGCAAGGATGTATGCAGCAGTTCCGAGCATCCCCATCGTGGCGATTGCAGTGCCGTAGAGTCCGGCACCGATTGTAGAGATATCCGTGTACTCCCTTAGCCCGTAAACCCCGCAGTAATATGCACCGACGAGCGCCGCCGAGATCGCAATCACAGGGAGCGCGGTGCACTCAAGCCCAACCGAAAGCCCGGCTATGATGTTTGTGGCAGGCCCCGTTTGAGACGCTTCAGCAATAAACTTCACAGGGCGATACCTATACTCCGTATAGTACTGAGTGATAAAGACAAAAACGATACTCGTCACAATCCCTATAACACCGGCGATAAAGAGCCAGAAGTTATGGTTAAGCAGGAAAAAGGTAGCTATATAGAACCCTATAATCGCCAGGATACAGGCAACATAATATCCACGATTCAGTGCAGACATCGGGTCTTCCTTATCGTCCTTTAATCCCACCATCCCGATTCCCACCATAGAGGCAATAAGCCCAAGCGCACGGGCAACCAGAGGAAAGAGAATCCCCTTTATGCCGAAGTGAGGAAAGAGTGCGACCCCAAGGATCATGGCACCTATGTTCTCAGCCGCCGTAGACTCAAAGAGGTCTGCGCCACGACCCGCACAGTCGCCGACATTATCACCTACGAGGTCTGCAATAACGGCGGGGTTTCTAGGGTCGTCCTCAGGGATTCCAGCCTCCACTTTCCCCACAAGGTCGGCTCCCACGTCTGCGGCTTTGGTGTATATTCCGCCGCCAAGCTGAGCGAAAAGAGCAACGAAACTCGCCCCAAATCCATACCCGACTATGAGAAACGGAACCCTTTTTATAAGCTCTGTGTTATCCGTTGCCCCACCATAAAGGGTGAAAAGGATTCCCACTCCGAGAAGACTCATGGCAACAATTGTAACCCCCGAAACCGCCCCGCCACGAAGTGATATCTTGAGCGCCTTGTCCAAACTCGACCTGACGGCACTCGCAGTGCGTATATTCGACCTGATTGAAATCCACATTCCAATGTAGCCCGCAAGGGCAGAACACCCGGCGCCAAAGAGAAAAGCCACGGTGGTGCGCCAAGCCATCTCTTGATCGCCCTTCGCAAACCAATAAAGCACGAATATAAGAGCGGCAAGGACAATGCTCAGCATTATTATGGTTGAGTACTGCCTTTTCAGAAACGCCTCGGCACCCTCTTTGATAGCATTGCTTATTTCCTGCATCGCTGACGTTCCAGTATCATTGCTAAGCACGAATTTGGCCAGATACCCGGCAAAGCCAAGCGAAATTACGCTTATCCCTAAAACAATTACAAGAAGCACGTGAGCAAGCTGCATATCTCGTTCTCCTTTTTATATAATTTTATAGTCTGGACTTAGTTTTATTTGGAAGTAGAAGAAATATACTATCCCTCATGTTTTGGCAACAAAGCAACAGACGTAGCCCTAGAACCATCATCCTCCATCAATTTAAATGGAAACAAATTCAAGCCTAACCCCTCTTAGACAACCACAATCCGATTTTCAGGAAATGCAAGATAACTGGAAAACTCGGAAATTACAAGTGCCACCAATCAGGTATTGGGTGTTAGGTGTTCCCCTAATACTCAAACCCAACACCGAGAATCCGACCACTTGAAGTATAACCCCGATTTCAGCTATACTTTTGAATTGACAAATACACATTAAGGAGACATAGAATGGCAAGCGCAGGAATGTTAGAGTTAAGCGATTCAACCTTTGAAAAAGAGGTTCTGAAGAGTGAGACGCCGGTCTTAGTTGATTTCTGGGCACCATGGTGCGGTCCATGCAGAATATTAGCCCCCGTAGTCGAAGAGATTGCAAACTCCTACTCAGGACGTCTAAAGGTGGGAAAACTCAATGTTGATGACAATCAAGATACTACGATGGCTTATGGAATAAGGAGTATCCCCACCCTCATTATATTTAAGGGTGGAAAAGCCCTGGATCAGATTATAGGGGCCGTCCCCAAGAGCGAAATAGAAAGGATGATCAAAAAGGCTCTTTAATTTCTTAAATTATGGCTGTGCAAGCAACAGAGCTATATTCCTTTCCAATATATATTCACAACATTCAACTAATTGTGATTTATCCAAAAAATATAGGGGCAGGTTTGAAACCTGCCCCTACAAGTGTCTGACCCCTTGTATCCCATCAGATAAGAATGTCTAACCCATTTATATTAGAACAGACATTTTGTCCGTCTCCAAGCTCCTATCGTCACATTTATTAGGCAGTTTCTAGATGAGCAGCCCTGAATTCAAACTAAAACAGGCCCAATCGGGACGGCCAGGTGAAAACACCACCCCTGCGCGCACATCGGAATGTGCATAAAAGAGTTTGACCCATGTTGGAGACTCTCGTGCGGCCGATGGATAAACCGCCGTTAACCCCGCCAGAGACAAAACCAATTATGGTTTTCCAATACAACCAGTCATCCATAGTTAAATGGACCTGCGACTCAATCGGCTCTCAAGATAAGGAATTTCACCCCTCATAATCTCACGGACGCTGGACTCCTTGGAGCCGAGACTTAGCTTAAGATGGTGAAATGCCGCCCAAGGATCAACCCTTGTACCACAGGTAAATATGTCTACGGCTGCATATCCATATTCAGGCCAGGTGTGAATTGCAAGATGGGACTCAGCAATCACTACCACCCCGCTCACTCCGTGGGGTGAAAAATAATGGAACGAGCTTTCCATTACAGTAGCTCCGCATTGAGAGGCAGCCTCGAGCATATGCTCTTTGACTTTCTCCAAACCGTTTAGAATCTCAGGATCGCACCCATAGTATTCCACTAAGAGATGCCTCCCTAGGACCTTCAATCTCCCCTCCTTTTTCACCCAATGATTTTTTTTGCAAAGGCTCAAAATATACCTTCTCACATAAAAAAGTCAAACAAAGAGCGGCGGATAGAAACCAAAAAAATCCCTTGCAAAAGTTTCTGTATAGTAATATTATCTTGGTTGCCCTGCTGGTTTAAAACCCTAATAAGGAGGAGACAAATGGCTACTTATATAATGTTAAGTACCCTCACAGACGAAGGGAGAAAAACGGTAAAGATGAGGCCAGAGAGGATTAAAGAGGTAAATAAAGAACTGGAAAAGATGGGTGTCAGGGTGGTTGCCCAGTATGCAGTGCTTGGGCCATATGACTTTATAAATGTGGTCGAAGCCCCGGACAATGAAACCATATCGAAGGTCTCAATTGACCTTGGCTCCCGCGGTACAGTTCAACTCATGACGCTTGTGGCAATTCCAATAGATGAGTTTGAACAGGGGTTAAAAGAGGGTTAGTAAAGAAAGCCAGATCCCAAACCTCGCGTCAGATTTGGATTTAAAATACGATCAATCGCTCGATGGTTAAAAACGTATAGAGCACAGAGTTGGCTCTGAATTCCGTCCAAATGGTAAAAGAGACGATAAGTAAAAGCGTTTTTAGAAGTTAATATAAAATTTGACGCAAAAGATAATAGATGGAGTCTACACTACTATTTGATATAGGTTTATCCATTGTTACCGCCAGCTTCTTTGCATACATAGCGAAGATTCTAAGGCAGCCCCTCATATTAGCCTACATTATCGCCGGCATCCTCATTGGCCCCGTCGGACTCGGGCTGATAAGGGATGAACACTCCGTGCGCGTTCTCTCGGACCTGGGGCTTGCATTCCTGATGTTCATCATAGGGCTTGAGATTGATTTAAGAAAGCTCATGGAAGCCGGAAGGGTTGTGATAATAGCCGGAATCATACAGGTTTTACTCTGCGGGGCACTTGGTTTTGGAGTCGCCTCCTGGTTGGGATACAAGAGCTTAACAGCAGGGTATATCGCTGCCGCATTTGCCTTTAGCAGCACCATGATCGCCGTTAAAATCCTCTCGGATAAGAGCGAACTCGATACCATCGCGGGGAGGATAACCCTTGGAATTCTCCTCCTCCAGGACGTAATAAGCATATTTGTCCTCGCCTTACAGTCGAATATCACCAACCCCTCAATCCTGCCAATCGCTTTTTCTTTTGCCAAAGGGATTGCGCTTGTCTTAGGCGCGGGTCTCACCACAAAATACGTGCTTCCCAGATTATTTAGATTTGTCGCAAAGCTCCCCGAAATACTACTAATTTCTACAATCTCATGGTGCTTTGTGGTGTCGTGGCTCGCGATGAAAGCGGATTTCTCCATAGCGACGGGGGCAATGATCGCCGGAGTAAGTATGTCGAGCTTCCCCTATAATCTGGACGTAATCGCAAAGATAAGAGCACTGAGAGACTTCTTCGTAACGCTTTTTTTCGTCTCACTGGGAATGCAGATAGTTGTAAGTTCGCCCTACGTGATAACCTCCGCCGCCATAATATCCATTTTTGTGATTCTAAGCAGGTTCGTTACAGTAATACCAGCCCTGAAAGCGCTCAAGTATGGCTACCGGTTCGGAATTTTAACCTCAATATCAATTTCACAGATTAGCGAGTTTTCGCTTGTCATTGTATCCGTGGGCTATGGTCTCGGACACATATCAAAGGACATAGTGTCTCTTACGGCAATTATCCTCATTATTACATCAACAATCTCAACATACATGACGCTCAATAACCACAGGATCACGGGATTTCTTCTCGACATCTTGGGGAAAATAGGACTGAAGGAGAGAGATTCAGCCGAGACCGCAACTGCTAACCATAGGGGAAAAAGCCTTATTCTTCTCGGATGCCACAGAATAGGAAGCTCGTTAATAGAATCAATCAAAGACAGGTACCGGGATTTTCTCGTAGTGGATTTCAGCCCTGAGGTAGATGCAAGGCTCAGGATTCTAAATATACCCTTTCTCTATGGAGACATAAGCCATCAGGACACAATTGAAGAGATGGAGATTCAACACGCAAAGGTAGTAGTTTCATCTATCTCTGATGACTTCCTGAGAGGAACCGATAACCTTCGGCTTTTAAAGCAGATAAAGAGGCTGAATCCCAACGCAAGGGTCATTGTAACGGCAGAGACTATAAAGAAAGCGGTTGAGATGTATAAGGCCGGAGCGGACTACGTTCTGATCCCAAGAATCCTGTCGGCAAACTATCTCCTGGAGATTATTGACATAGCCCTTAATGGGAGAATAGATGAACTAAAGATAAGGGAGCTTGTAGCACTGGAGAAGAGAAGAGAGATTATTGATTGACCTTGTACCACACTGAGCCTTCCAATTCAACAACATATCAAGCACAAGACATTCAAATGTAGGAACAATGCCGTCATTGCCCTTCATGCGAGCAGTCACGGGACCCGCCCCAATATGCTCATATTGCCATACACCGATAATTT
>Ga0070737_10005003_pt1 | contig 12894 bp, 7 predicted proteins | sample Coa_R1_10_FD_66438 | JGI IMG/M metagenome (GOLD analysis project Ga0070737, IMG submission 66438) | Surface soil microbial communities from Centralia Pennsylvania, which are recovering from an underground coalmine fire - Coalmine... | ecosystem: Environmental > Terrestrial > Soil > Unclassified ... | reverse complement strand
CGTTTCCCGCGGGCCTGCGGCAAGCGGGCTGAGGCGCGAGCCGGCACCCGGCCGTCATGGACCGGCCGGCCGCCGGCGGGACCGGCCGGCCGCGGACGGCCGGCGGCCGGCGGCCGGAACCGCCGTGCGATTCCGCGTGACCCATGCCGTGCGTCCGCGTGACCGCGCGTCCGCATGAGCGCGTGACCGGTGCCGTGCGTCCGCGCGGCCGATGCCGTGCGGCGATCGCCGCGTTCGCCGGACCGGGATGCATCCGGGCGTCAACCCCCGCGGCCGCCCCGGCGTTACCCGGGCGTGTCCGAAACGGATTCGGCCGGCTTCCGGCAGTGATGTTCTCGCTCACAATTTACTATCCATGAAGCCTTGACGTGACTTCCGGCCAGAGCAATAGTGAGGCAATCATGCTGTTCAAATCCTCACAATCACACGGAGGTCTCATGCATCACACCCGATAATCATAGGTGTGATCGTTAACATCGGCTGGTCTTGATTCGCCATGGACCCAGCCTTGGCGGCCTTTGCGGTTTCTCGTTCCCGGGCGCCCGTTCAGCCGTTCGCACCCTCACCGGAATGGAAGGATACGCGTTGATCACCCGATTTCCGCTACTGAAAGTGAAACGATCACTGCTATCGGCGATCGCGGCCGCGGCGCTGGCCTCGGGCGCCGTCGCGGCGATGGGCACGGCGCCGGCCAGCGCGGCATCGTTGCCATGCGACATCTACGCGTCGGCCGGCACGCCGTGCGTGGCGGCGCACAGCACGACCCGGGCCCTGTACGCCGCGTACGACGGCCCGCTGTACCAGGTCCGGCGCGCCTCGGACAACGCCACCGCCAACATCTACCCGCTGAGCGCGGGCGGGGTCGCCAACGCGGCCGCCCAGGACTCGTTCTGCGCCAACACGACCTGCGTCATCACCGAGATCTACGACCAGTCCGGCCACGGCAACAACCTCACCCAGGCGCCGGGGGGCGGCGCGGCCGGCGGCCCCGACAACCTCGCGAACGCGACCGCGGCACCGGTCATGGTCGGCGGCCACAAGGCCTACGGCGTCTACGTGGCCCCCGGCACCGGATACCGCGATGACAGCACCTCGGGGATCGCGACCGGCGACCAGCCGGAGGGTGAGTACGCGATCTTCGACGGCACCCACTACAACGGCGGCTGCTGCTTCGATTACGGCAACGCCGAGACCAACAACGACGACAACGGCGCCGGCCACATGGAAGCCATCTACTTCGGCAACAGCAAGGTCTGGGGCTACGGCACCGGCAGCGGCCCGTGGATCATGGCCGACATGGAGAACGGCCTGTTCTCCGGGGTCAACGCGGGCTACAACGCGAACGACCCGACCATCGGCTACCGGTTCACCACCGCCATGATCGAAGGCGAGCCGGACCAGTGGGCCATCCTAGGCGGCAACGCCCAGTCAGGCGGCCTGTCGACGTTCTACAGCGGGGCGCGCCCCTCGGGTTACAACCCGATGCACAAGGAGGGGGCGATCATCCTCGGCATCGGCGGCGACAACAGCAAGGGTTCCGCCGGCACGTTCTACGAGGGCGTGATGACGTCTGGCTACCCGTCGGCCGCCACCGAGAGCGCCGTGCAGGCCAGCATCGTCTCGGCCGGCTACGCGCCATACTCCGGCGGCGGGGCCACCGGGACCATCGTGTCCGGCCTCAGCAGTTCCAAGTGCGTGGACAACAACAACGGCAGCGGCGCCAACGGCAACAAGGTGCAGATATGGGACTGCGACGGCTACGCCCCCGCGCAGGACTGGACCGTCAACGGCAACGGCACCATCACGATCGACGGCGGCTGCATGGACATCACCGGCGCCAACTACAGCAACGGAACCCTCATCGAGCTGTGGACCTGCAACGGCGGCGCCAACCAGCAATGGCAGGCGGTCAGCGGGGAACTGGTCAACCCGGCATCCGGCAAATGCCTCGACGACCCCGCCTTCAATACCGCCAACGGAACACAGCTCATCCTCTATACGTGCAACGGCGGCGCCAACCAGAAATGGACCCTGCCTTAGCTAGCTGAGGCAAGCACCCCCTAGGAGACAATGTGGTCGGCGGGGCGGATGGGACAATCCCGTCCGTTCCCGGCCACCGGCGATCAGGCGCCAGACCGGCTCAGCACGCCTTCCGGGATCATGGCGCCGTCCGATTGGCGGCCGGATGAATGTGACAGTCAGCCGCCTATTACCGGCTCGGTGCCACATTCATCCGCTGACGTCCGGCCGCTGGGGCAAAGGCGCGGCGACGGGGCGGTTAGCGCAGTTCCCAGGCCGGCCCGGCGGGGGTGTCGGTGACCTGGACGCCCAGCTTTTCCAGCTCCGCCCGGATCTCGTCGGCGCGGGCCCAGTTCTTTTCCCTGCGGGCCCCGGTGCGCTCGGCGATGAGGCGCTCGATCGTCTTCAGTTCCGCGGGGTCGAGGTCGGAGACCGACCGGCGGCGGTCCACCGCCCGCGGGTCAAGCTCGGCCAGGCCGAGTCCGAGCAGGGCGTCCGCGGCCGCCACCACGACGCGCAGGCCCTCAGCGCTGATCTCCGGGTCGCGCAGCGACTCCTGGAGGGCGGCGAGGATCTTCGGCGTCGCCAGGTCGGCGGAGATCGCCTCATCCACCTGGTCCAGATATGCCACCGCGGCCTTGTCGGCGTCCGGGCCGGGACCGGGCAGCAGCGCCCGGGCGGCCTGGAACGTCTCGGCCGCGGGCAGCGGGCGGAGCGCTTCCACGCGCGCCGCCAGGCGGCGCACGGTGGCCTGGGCCGCGTCCATCGCCTGGTTCGTGAAGTCCAGCTGGCTGCGGTAGTGGCCGCCGAGCAGGAACAGCCGGTAGGCCATCGGGTGGTAGCCGGCCTCGGTGAGGTCGGCGAGCCGCGGCCCGCCGCCCGCGGACTTGGCGATCTTCTCCGCGTTCATCAGCAGGAACTCGTTGTGCAGCCAGTACCGCACCCACGGCCGTCCGTCGCCGAGGTAGGCCTCGCTCTGCGCGATCTCGTTGACGTGGTGCAGCTGGCGGTGGTCGATGCCGCCGGTGTGGATGTCGAAATGCGGCCCGAGCAGCGACATCGACATGACCGAGCATTCCAGGTGCCAGCCGGGCGCGCCCCAGCCCCACGGGGACTTCCAGCGCATGACGCGCCGGACACCGGGCTCCTCCGCGCGCCACAGGGCGAAGTCGGTCTTGTTCCTGCGGCCCTCGACATGCTCGACGCGAGCGCCCTCGCGCTGCCCCGCCACGTCCAGCAGGGCCAGCGAGCCGTACCCCGGCGACTTGGACGTGTCAAAGTACAGCCCGGACGGCAGGAGGTAGGTGTACCCGAGTTCCTCCAGCCGGGCCGCGAACTCGATCATCTGCGGCACGTACTCGCTGGCCCGCGGGTACACGTCGGCGGGCATTACGCGCAGCGCCGCCATGTCATCGAAGAACGCCTTCGTGTAGAACGCGGCGATGTCCTCGACGCTGCGCCGTTCGCGCGCCGCCGCCATCTCGAGCTTGTCCTCGCCCGTGTCAGAGTCGGCGACGGCGTGCCCCACGTCGGTGATGTTGACGACGTGGCGGACGGCGATGTCCTTCCAGCGCAGCGCCCGGCGCAGCGTGTCGGCGAACACGTACGGCCGCATGTTGCCCAGGTGCGGGAACGAGTAGACGGTGGGACCACAGCTGTAGATGCCCACGACGTCCGCGGACGGGATGAACTCCTGCATCCGGCGCCCGAGTGAGTTGTAGAGCCTGAGCTGCTGTCCAGTCGTCACCCGCCCATGATATTGGCCGTCACTGGTAGAGCTGTTCAATCTCCTGCGCGTAACGGTCGGCGATTACCCGGCGGCGGCGCTTCATCGTAGGGGTGAGCTCGCCGGTGTCGGGCGTCCACTCGTTCGGCAGCACCCGGAACCGGCGCACCTGCTCGACCCGGGCCAGGTGCGAGTTCGCCTCCGCGACGCCCCGCTCCACCTCGGCGAGCACCTCGGGGTGCGCGGCGAGTTCAGCCAGCGAGGACGCCGGTATGCCGTGCGCGCGGGCCCAGGCCGGGGTGACCTCGGGGTCGAGCACGATGAGCGCGGTCACGTAGTTGCGCCGGTCGCCGATCGCGCAGGCCTGGCCGATCAGCGGGTGCCGCTGCAGCTCGTACTCGATGAGGGCCGGGGAGATGTTCTTGCCGCCGGAGGTGATGATCAGCTCTTTCTTCCGGTCGGTGATCTTCAGGAAGCCCTCGGCGTCGAGTTCGCCGATGTCGCCGGTGTGCATCCACCCGTCGGCGTCCAGCGCCTCCGCCGTCCGCTCCGGGTCCTTGTAGTAGCCGCGCATCACCAGCGGCCCGCGGACCAGCACCTCGCCGTCGTCCGCGATCCGCAGCTCCATGCCCGGGAACGCCTTGCCGACCGCGCCGACGCGGGACCTGCCCGGCGGGGCGAGCGTCGCGGCGTTGGACAGCTCGCTCATCCCCCAGCCCTCGGTGATCGGCAGCCCGAGCGCCCGGAAGAACTCGATGATCGCGGGGTCGATCGGCGCCGCGCCGCTCGTCGCGATGCGGCACTGGTCAAGCCCGGCCCGGGTGAGCACGGCCTTCCGCACCTGCTCGGGCATGGCGCGCACGGCCTCCGGCGAGACGTCGGGCAGGGCTGTGCGCAGCGCGGCGTACAGCTTTTCCCATACCCGCGGGATGCCGACCAGGCCGGTCGGGTGAACCTGCGCCGCCATCTCGAAGAGCTTGAGCGTGTCCGGGCAGTACGCGAGCGTCACCGCGCGGGCCATCGCGCCCCAGTGGTCCACGCTGCGGCCGGTGACGTGCGCCATCGGCAGGTAGGACACCAGCCGCGCGTTGCCGTCGTCGTCGCTTTGCTCGTCGAAGGGGATCACCCGGTTCGTGGCGGCCTGGTAATACCGGACGCTGTGGTGGGTGAGCATGACGGCCTTCGGCTGGCCGGTGGTGCCCGAGGTGTAGATCAGCGTGGCCAGGTCATCCGGGGCCACCTGGCGCCAGGTCTCGTCGAACAGGCCCGGCGAGCGCTCGGCCTCGGCGTGGCCGAGGCCGAGCAGCTGCGGCCAGCCGATCGCGCAGTCCGCGTCGCCGTCGATCAAGATGATCTGGCGCAGCTTCGGCAGCTGGTCCCATACCGAACGCAGCTTGGGCAGGAACTCCCGTTCCACGATCGCGACGGCCGCCTCGCAGTGCCCGGCGATATAGGCGGCCTGCTCCGCGGACACCGTGTTGTAGATGAACACCGGGACACCGCGGGCGTGCATCACCGCGTAGTCCGCGATCGTCGCCTCCGACCGGTTGCGGGACCAGATCACCGCGAACTCGCCCGGCTGGAAGCCGATCACGCCAAGGCCGAGGGCCAGGTCCCGCACCTGGTCGTACACCTGGCGGTAGGTCAGCGACCGCCACTGGCCGCCCTCCAGCCAACGGTGCGCCACAGCGCCGCCGGCGGCGGCCACCGTCTGGGCGTAGCTGGTGAGCAGCGTGCTGTCCTTGATCTCGGCTTCGATCGCCGCGCGCTCGGCGGCGATGCCGGCAGGCGTTCCGGACCGCTCCATCGTGGTCATGCCACACATTGTGGCGCGCCGCCCGCGCGATGGACAGCGATACCCCCAGATAGCCCCAGATAGGCATCCATGGGATAAATTCACGGGGCGTCACAGGCCAACGGGCCGCCGGCGCCCCCGTCGCCGGCGGCCCGTGGCCGCGGGGTGCTGGTCAGAAGCCGGGGAAGGCCACCAGCCCGTCGGTGTTGCCGGCCGAGTCGGTGTAGAAGCCGACTAGGTCGCCCTCGTCGTTGACGCCGTTGAGCACCGTGGTGCCGACGCCGTTCGGGTCGTCGATGCCGGTCACGTAGCCGTGGCCGAGCTTGTAGATGAAGCCGTGCGTCGTCGCGGAGTTGCCGCTGCCCACGGTGTAGGTGCCCACCACCCAGTCGGAGTCGTTGACGCCGAACGCCTGGGTCATCGAGGCGCCGGGGACGGCGAGCTTGATGAAGTCGCCGTTGGCGAGCTTCAGGAAGCCGTCCACGGTGCTCGAGTTCACGTTGTAGAAGCCGGCCACGTCGCCGTGGTTGTTGATCGCGGCCGCGGTGAGGCTCGGCCCGAGGCCGGAGGCGCCTGGTACCAGCACGCGGCTGAACCTGTGCGTGTAGATGTTGTAGGTGTAGCCGCGGTTCTGGCCTGAGGCGTTGGTGAAGAACCCGACCGCGACGTCGTGGTCGTTGACGCCGAGCAGCTGGTCAACGGGCGGGCTCGCGGGAGTGCCGGTCGGGAAGTCGACCTTGTGGAAGTAGCCGCCCGCCTCGTACCAGCCGAAGTTGTCGTTGGTGTTGTTGGCGTTGTTCTGCGTCGAGAAGAATCCGACCGTGACGCCGCGGTCGTTCAGGCCGGTCACCTGGGTCTGCACCGAGCCCGGGAAGTTCTCGTTGCTGATGTCGCCTTGCGCGTACGGCGAGCGGATCGTGTAGCCCTTGTTCGGGTGCCCGGCGTTGCCGCTGCCGAAGTAGCCCGCGATCACACCCTCGTTGTTGATGCCGAGCAGCTGGTTGAAGGTCCGGTCGTGGTGGCTGCCCAGCGTGACGAACTGGTAGCCGGCGGCGGGCGCGGCGGCAGCCGCCGTCCCCGCGGTGGCCGCTCCGGCCGGTCCGGCCAGCGAGACCGCCGCCGCGGCGGCGAGCGCGCCCGACGCCACAGCCGCGATGCCGATCTTCAGGCGCGCCGCGCGATCCGTGATGCCCATGATGGTTCCTCTTTCTCTTCCCCGTGACCCCGGCCGGACGTTGTTGTCCGTCCGCTGTTATCCGCCGATCAATGTCTCCCGGGCCGCCGGGGGAACCGGGAGGGGTTACAGGGGAACCGGAGGGGGGTTCTCGGTCAGGCACCACGCGTCGGCGGCGATCCGCCATGCGCCGTCGGGCTGGACGCGTACCACCGTGCAGCCGACGCCGCACAGCCTGACCGGCTTCCCGTCCGGGCCGGCGCCCTCGATCCGCCGCTCGCAGACCAGCATCGTGAGGCCGTCGGCCGGCAAGACCCCGACCAGCCGGGTGTCGAGCGGCAGCCGCAGGTTCATGATGGCCGTCATCGTCTCGCGGACCGTCCGGCCATCCGGCCGGCCGTCGGCCCATGGCCGCAGCAGCGCTCCGCGCTCGTACTGCGCGAGCGCCGCGCCCAGGTCACCGTCGCTGACCGCAAGCGATACAAGTTCGGGTGCCTCCGCCGGCCATCGGGCGGCCGGCGGAGCGATCGGATCCGACACCGTGCCTCCTCCGCGGGAGGAACGAGTCTGGCATCACATGGCTGGGGGATCGCTCCGGCACGGGGGGAATCACCGGGGGCCGGAGTCAGGCACGTCCCGTCAGCCGCTCGTACAGGGCGGTCGTTTCCGCCGCCGGCGGGACGCCGACCTGCTCGCGCAGCTGGGCAGCCAGCTTCTCGTAGTGCCGCACCGCACGCGCGGTCTCGCCGAGGCGCTCCCAGCAGGTCATCAGCTCACGGTGCGCGGACTCGTTCAGCGGCTCGTGCTCGATAGCGCGGCGGAACGCGGTGACCGCGGCCTGATAGCGGCCGGCCGCCGCGTGCAGCCGCCCGGCCGCCAGCAGGGCGGATTCGAACCGGCGCCGCAGTTCGTCGCGGCGCGCGTGCGCCCACTCGCCCACGGCCATCCCGGCCAGGAAGTCGCCGCCGTAGGCGGCGATCGCCCGCTGCAGGTCCGGGAGCGCCGCCGAAGGCGGACGGGCACGGCTGGCGGCGGCCAGCGCCGCCTCGAACGTGTCCACGTCACACTCGTGCCGCAGCGAGCGGCTGAACGAGTACCTGCCCGCGGAGTACACCACCCACTCGGGATCGCCGAGCGCGCGGCGCAGCTCCCGCAGCGCCGTGTGCAGCGCATTGCCAAGCTGCTGACGCGACAGCTCAGGCCACAGCGCGCCGCCCAGTTGCTCCCTGCTCAGCGGCGGCGACGTGATCAGCAGGAACAACAGCTCGCGCGGCTTGGCGTAGCCCCAGTCCGCGGCCGTCAGGGGGACGTCGCCGAGTTCGACGGTGGCCGTGCCGAGCGCCCGGACACGCAGCAGAGCGCCGGCCCGGTCCGGGGGCCCGGCCCGCACGGGCACCTGAGCGGCCGGCCGGGGGCACGCCGGACTGGCGCCGGGTCCGGTGGCGCGCGCGGGCTCCGCGGCAGGCGGGGGCTCACCGGGAGAACCGGGGGCGGCACGCGGCGCGAGGCCGGTGGCATCCGGATCAGGATCCCGAACGGGCTGGGCCGGCTCCCGAGGCGTCGACGCCAGCTCGCTGACCGCGTCAGAATCGGCGGTGCGCATCCCGCGCTGCCAGGCCGCTTCGAACGCGTCGTCGCCGAGCACGGCGCGCGCCGCCGCCCGCGACCGGTCATGCTGCGGCCATTCGCACGGCGCGAGCACCGTGCCGATGGCCTCGCGCATCGCCTGCGCCGCGCCGAGCAGGCACGCCGCCCGCTCCGCCGCCGGGGGCGAGGCTCCCGCCGCGAGCGCGGCGGCCGCCAGGTCCTCGAGCACGCTTGACATCCGCCATCGGTCCCGCAGCTCGCGGTGCGTCGCGAAGCTGTTCCGGAGCTGGAGCTCAGCCTCGGATGAGTCGCCCTGGGCCAGCGCGAGCAGGCCGAGCTGCTCCTGGCTCCAGGCGATGCCCTCGCGGAAGCCGATCGAACGCGACAGCTCCAGGCTCTCGTGCAGCGACGCCGAGCACCGGGGGAGATCGCCCTGGTGCCGGGCCACCACGCCCAGGCTGATCAGGCACCACGCGGTCCCCTCGACGTCGCCGAGGGGCCGGAACATGGCCAGTGCCGCCTTGCACTCGGCGGTGGCGGCCTCGAAGTCGCCCTGCAGCCAGGACACGAACCCCAGATAGCTGCGCGCGCTGGCCTGGCCCCACTCGTCGCCGGCGGCCTTGGCCATCTGGAGGCTCTCCGAGTGCAGCTGGACCGATCTCGCGTACCTGCCCTGCTCGCGGGCCACGCTGCCGAGCGATTGCAGGCACGCCGCGATCCCCGCGGCATCACCGAGCGACCGGTAAAGCAGCAGCGCCGCGTCCAGCCGCCGCACGGCCGCCTCGTAGTCGCATTGCAGGTGCGCGAGGCGCCCGCTGCCGAGCAGCGCCTTGGCGCACAGCCCGGGCGGCGCGTCCGGTCCGGCGGTGACCGCCAGGTCCATCCACTGCCTGATCTCGTTGTAGTGCCCGCGCAGGTAGGCGTAGCGGCCAAGCTGGCCGGCGATCCGCAAGGCGGCGACGGCGTCACCGGACTGGCGGGCATAATCGCTGGCCGCGCGGAGATTCGCCCGCTCAAGGTCGAGGCTGTCGAGCTCGGCTTCCAGGCCGGCCGGGGCGGCCCGCTCCACCCGCCGCCCGGCCTGCTCGGCGAAATCGGTGTAATAGGCCAGGTGGGTACGGCGCGCCTGGTCCAGCTCGGCAGCGGCGGCAAGCTTCTCGGCGGCGTACTCGCGGATCGTGGCCAGCAGGTGGTAACGCTCCCGGTCGACCCGCAGCAGCGACTTGTCGGCCAGCCGGGCGAGCAGGTCGAGCACCTGCCCGGCGGAGATGTCGCCGAAGGCGGTGACCCGCTCGGCCGCGGCGAGCGGGAAACCGCCGTAAAACACGGCCAGCCGCCGGAACACCGCCCGCTCGTCCGCGGCCAGCAGGTCGTGGCTCCAGTCAAGCGTGGCACGCAGCGTCTGGTGCCTGGCCGGAGCGGAGCGGGCGCCGCCGGTCAGCAGGCCGAATACGTCGTCCAGCCTGTCCGCCAGCTGCCCGACGGACAGGATGCGCATCCGCGCGGCGGCCAGCTCGATCGCCAGCGGCAGGCCGTCCAGCTTCCCGCATAGTCCGGCGACCGCGTCCCGGTTCGCGTCGGTGACTCCGAAAGACGGCGCGACCAGCCGCGCCCGGTCCTCGAAGAGCCGCACCGCGTCGGTGCCGGCCAGCGGGGGGACCGGCCAGGATCGCTCGCCCTCCACGGCGAGCGATTCCCGGCTGGTGGCGAGGACGGACAGCGCCGGGCACTCCGCGAGCAGGTATTCGGTCAGCCCGGCGACGGCGTCGGCCAGGTGCTCGCAGTTGTCCAGCACGGCGAGCACCCGCCGGCCTGCGCGGTCAGCGGCGATGTGCGCGGCGATCGCCGCGGCCGGGTCGAGGCCGGGCGTCTCCGGTACGCCCAGCCGGCCGGCCACGGTCGGCGCGACGACCTCGGGGGCATCTACCGGCGCCAGGTCGATCCAGGCGACATCGGTGTCCGCGGCCACCGCGGCCGCGACGGCGAGCGCCAGCCGTGTCTTGCCGGCGCCACCGGGGCCGGTCAGGGTCAGCAGCCGGCTCTCGGCCAGCGCGCGCGTCACCGCAGCCAGCTCGGCGTCCCGGCCCACAAGCGGGGTCAGCCTTACGGGCAGCCGCCCTGTCGTCAGCACCGCCATCTGTGAGCCCGCCCCGCTCCGCTAGTGCTTTACCGGTCTCCTGCTTTCCGCCCGCCAGGCGGAATCTTTTTCCTCCCTGAATCTAACGATTACCGGGGCCGCAGACGAGTCTCGTTATGGAGAAGGTTACGAACTTGTTTCACCCTGTCCCCCCGGTCATTCCCCCCGTGGCGGCGGTCAATTCTGAACCGGTCCCGGCGGGCGCTCCGTTCGCCGGGACGTACGGGGCAATGAAATCGCGCCGGACACCAATCGCGCCGGACCGGCGCGAACGTGCCGGATCAGGCTGGCACGGGGAGTTCACAGGAAAGGAAAGTCCAATGAGTCACGCCAACCGGAAGAAGCTGCGGGTCTCCGCGGCGGCGGCGGGGGCGCTCGCCGTGGCCGGCGGCACGCTGGCGGCCTCGTGGGCGGCGGTCGCGCAGGCCGCCCCGGCCAAGCCGGCCGCCGCGCACATGGCAGGCATGCCCGCGGCGGGCCAGGCCGCCTACCGGTTCACCACGCTGGACAACGCCAGCGATGTGACGTTCAACCAGCTGCTCGGCATCAACGGCAAGGGCCTGATCGCCGGATACTTCGGCTCGGGCGCCGCGGGTCACCCCAACAAGGGCTACCTGCTCAACCCGCCGTACGGGCAGGGCAACTACGCCAGCGAGAACTTCCCCGGCTCGGCGCAGACCCAGGTCACCGGGCTGAACGACAGGGGCGTGACGGTGGGCTTCTGGTCCGGCATGAACAACGCCACCATGGTCAATGACAACCACGGGTTCTGGGCGAGGAACGGCGTCTTCCACAACGCCGACTTCCCGGCGGGCAAGCCGGCCACCCCGCCGGCCGACCAGCTGCTCGGCGTCAACGACGGCGACGTCGCCGTCGGCTTCTACACCGACGCGCAGGGCAACGACCACGGCTACGCCTACAGCATCGAGACCGGCCGCTACAGCACGGTGACCGACCCGCACGCGCCGGCCGCCAGCCTGACCGCGGCCGCGATCAACAACCACGGCGACGTGGCCGGCTTCTACGCCAACCCGGCGACGGGGAACACCGACGGGTTCCTCAAGAGGGGCGGGCGGTTCACCGACCTGGCCTTCCCGGGCGCCTCCTCCACGATGGCGCTCGGCGTCAACGACCACGATGAGGTCGTCGGCGTCGCCACCATCGGCAGCGGCAGCAACGCGGTGATGCACGGCTTCACCTGGATGCCCGGTCACGGCTTCACCGTCGTCGACGACCCCGGCGGCGCCGGCACCACCACCATCAACGGCGTCAACAACGCCGGGGACCTGGTCGGCTTCTACGTCGACGGCCAAGGCAACACCGACGGGTTCCTCGCCACGCCGCTGCGCGAGACCACCATCCGGCTGAGCCTCTCCGCCATGCCCCAGGGCACGGTGTCGGCCGGCGACAACGCGGTGGTGGTGACCGCGTGGGGCCTGACCCCGGGTTCCGCGCACACCGTGCTGCTGCACGGCGACTCGATCGGCACGCTGGCCGCGGACGGCACCGGGCAGGCCTCGGCCACCTTCGCGGTGCGCAGCGTCCCGGGCGGCGGCCGGGTGAAGATCCTGGACGGCGGCCAGGGCACCGACGTGATCGCGCAGACCGATCCGCTCGGCCACGGCGGCCGGTACCGGCTGCACGCGCTGGAGGCGGGCTTCGGCCAGGGCTCGCTGTCCGGCCACGCGACGCTGGTCTACGACCCGGCGGCGCAGACGATCACCGTCACGCTGTCGGCCACCGGCGTCTCCCCCGGCGCGCACGCCGCCCACATCCACGTCGGCAGCTGCCAGAGCCAGGGCGCGGTGGCGTACATGCTGCCGGACTTCACCGCTGACGGCCATGGCGTCATCAACAACGAGACCCGCACGGTCACCGGCGTGACCGCGCCGATGCTCAACGGCGGCTGGTACCTCAACCTGCACCAGGGCAACAGCAACGACATCCTGGCCAACGGCCAGCCGACCATCAACTTCCGTCCGCTGCTCTGCGCCAGCATCTGAGCGTCAGCGGCACCCGCGGCCGCCCCGGCTCCCCTGCCGGGGCGGCCTGCGCTCGTTTCCGCCCGCCCTGCTTGTCCCGGTCGCCTCCGGAGCGCCGCCAGCGCCAGCGCGCCTCTGGCACCCCACCCGCCGCGGCCATCACCGCCAGGCCGGCCCCGCCCCGGCGCGTCTCTGGCACCCCACCCGCCGCGGCCATCACCGCCAGGCCAGCCCCGCCCCGGCGCGCCTCTGGCATCGCATGGGGCGGCATGGTGGCATGATTCCGGGAGGAGGTGGCACAAATGTGGGAACGGCTGGAGCAAAGGGAAATAGCGCGTCGCGGACTGCGGGCCGGCCCCGCGGAGCGGCCGCGCCCCGACCTGGCCGCCGGCAGCGATCTCCTGCCGAAAATCAAGCACATCGTCGTGCTGATGATGGAAAACCACTCCTACGACAATTACCTCGGCATGCTCG
>Ga0070737_10005002_pt1 | contig 12895 bp, 6 predicted proteins | sample Coa_R1_10_FD_66438 | JGI IMG/M metagenome (GOLD analysis project Ga0070737, IMG submission 66438) | Surface soil microbial communities from Centralia Pennsylvania, which are recovering from an underground coalmine fire - Coalmine... | ecosystem: Environmental > Terrestrial > Soil > Unclassified ... | reverse complement strand
ATCGGGTCTCGCGTTGGGGGAAGCGACAACAGTTTCTGAGTCTGGGTCAGGCCCGAACGCGAGAAGGCGGAAGGCAAGAATTTTCCACCCGCCTTTTCCAGGAGCCTTGGACCTTCTGGCTGCCGCGCCAGGCGGACTTGTTCCATAGCCTGGCGCAACGACCGGCGCCGTTTCGCTTTCGCCGCGAGATTGTCACGATTCATGATGTATTTCCGCTGTCGAGCCGCGAGTATTCAACGCCTGACTTCCAGCGCAAATTCTCAGCGCTGCTCATTGAGGCTGCCCGCCGCGCTGCGCGCATTATCACTCCATCGCAGCACACTGCAAAGGAACTGGTCCGGCACGCCAAGATTGATCCGGAAAAAATCCGGGTGATTCCCGAAGGAGTGGATTTGCCAAAGCAAGTCCTTTCGCCGGACGCGCGGCTGAGCGAACGGGCAAGATGGGTGGGAGAGAGAAATGAACTCATTCTGGTGGTGGGCGTGATCCAGACACGGAAAAATACTCTCGGCGCGCTTCAAGCGCTCGAAAAATTGCCAGAATGCTACTGTATGGTTCTGGCAGGGGGCGCGGGTCACGGAAGCGAAGCGGTTCAGGATTATCTGCGAAAGACTAGGCTAGACAAGCGAGTAAAAGCGCTGGGCCATGTCAGCGGCGAGCAGCTCGAAAGGCTCTATCAGGCGGCGAGCCTGCTGTTGTTTCCTTCGCTTGATGAGGGATTTGGCCTTCCCGTTCTGGAAGCGATGGCTTATGGCCTCCCCGTCGTCACCTCACACGCCTCAGCGCTGCCGGAAGTGGGCGGTGAGGCTGCCCTTTATGTTGACCCTCACGATACGAATGATATTGCAGAAAAAGTAGCCCGCGTGATTGAAAATCCGCAATTACGAACGCAAATGGTCGAGGCAGGCTTGGTTCGGGTGCGGACATTTAGCTGGCGGCGGGTGGCAGAGCGAACGCTTGAAATCTATAACGAGGTTCTTGGTGAGTGACTTAACTGGAATTATTTCAAATAATGATTATATATTTTATTTTTAAAAATAATCTATCTTATTTGTATCATGTGTTTGCATATTGTCAGCGCGCGAACCCAACGTTTGGCATGAGGTGCTCTGGTTAAGCGAAAGAAAAATTGCATTTTGAGCAAGATACGAGTAAAATGTTAAATACATTATCCTATGCAAGCACTTTACAGGGTTGCCCTTTTACCAGGGGATGGGATTGGACCCGAGGTCATCGCTGAAGCCGTTAAAGTTCTAAAGGCCGTAGAATCAGCGAATGGTGTGACCTTTCGCTTCCAGACGGGGTTAATTGGCGGCAGCGCTGTTGATGCCACAGCCACCCCGCTTCCTGCTGAAACGGTCGCCATTTGCAACAATTCGCAAGCGATCCTTCTGGGCGCAGTGGGCGGGCCGAAGTGGGACTCCATTCGGCCTGAAGCGCGGCCGGAACAAGGCCTGCTTCAGATCCGAAAGAGACTAGGCCTGTACGTCAATCTCCGCCCGGTTAAGGTGCTGGATTCGCTGGCTAACTACTCCGCGATCAAACCTGTCTACGTGAAAGGCACGGATCTGATCATCGTCCGCGAACTGCTGGGCGGCATCTATTTCGGCAATCCGCGAGGCATCTTTTCAAAAAATGGCGAGCGGATGGGCGTGAACACGGAAGTTTACCGCGAGCATGAGATCGAGCGCGTGGCGCACCGCGCCTTCCAGCTTGCGCGCATGCGCCGCCGCAAGGTGACTTCGGTCGATAAAGCCAACGTGCTTGAAACCTCGCGCCTGTGGCGGGAGGTGGTGACGAGAATCGGAAGGAACTATCCCGACGTGGAACTCCAACACCTCTACGTCGACAATTGCGCCATGCAATTGATCGACCGCCCCACCAGCTTCGACGTGATTCTTACCAGCAACATGTTTGGCGATATTTTAAGCGACGAGGCCGCCATGGTGGCCGGGTCAATTGGCTTTCTGCCTTCTGCCAGCCTGGGCGAACATTCGGCGCTTTATGAGCCGATTCACGGCTCGGCTCCGGATATCGCAGGCCGCAATAAGGCTAACCCCACTGCGGCTATTCTTTCCGCCGCGCTGATGATGCGCTATTCTTTCCGCATGGAAGCCGCCGCTGAAGCCGTCGAAAAAGCGGTTGAGAAAGTGCTGAAGCGCGGAGCGCACACAGCGGAAATTGCCGGCCGTGGCCGCCCCACTTCGACTTCCAAGATGGGTGACTTGATCGCCGGCGAAGTCGCAAAAATTCTCAAAAGCAAGAACTCCAAGAAGAAGTAACCCAATCTGGCTTCCAGACATTCCGCCTGGAAGGTTCCCTCCGATAACCAGGCCCTCTTTGCCGCACTATTCCTCCAGTGGGTTGGCGAGAAATAGTTATGAATGCTGCCATCCCGAGCCTTTTCGCTTATCACCCCGAATGCCCTCCCCTGTCATTCTGAGCGGAGCGCAGCGAAGAATCCCTGTATTACTTTAGCTTTCAGCAAACAGCGCTCAGCAATCAGCAAGCCCGAACGTTCTGGAGTCGTAACGTTGAATGCTGATCGCCTTTCCGAGATGCTTCACGGAGAAGCAACACCTTGCGTGAAATTTCTGAAGAGCCAAATACGGGGATTCTTCGCTGCGCTCAGAATGACAGAATGGAGAGGCTACTTCTCAGAATGACAAGCGAAGCACTCGGAATGACGATTGCAAGAGTCTTGCGACAACCTGCATAGTCTAAATTAATTGCCCGAAATCTCGTTGATTTCTTCCACCGGTTAAAGGTACTTTAATTGATTCTTTAACTTTATTAACAAAGTCATCAAGCATCGCTGCAATGAGGGGCGTATATGAATATGAAAACGACTTTTTGTGTTTTGCTGATGCTTATTACTGGCGTAGCCGGACTTTGCGCCCAGTCAGAGTCTGCTGAACTTGCCGCGCCAGGCTCGCGCATCTTCCTGCGGCAGGGGTGGAAGATTCAGTCTTCGGCTAAAGTGCCGGAAAAAGGAAGCGTCATTTCCACTCACAGCTTTCAGCCAAACGGTTGGTACCCGACGGATATCCCTTCCACGGTGCTTGCAGCCTTAGTCAGAAATCATGTCTATCCGAACCCTGACTTTGGGATGAATCTCCGATCGATTCCCGGCACAACATATCCCATCGGCGCGAATTTCTCCAACATTCCGATGCCTTCGGATAGCCCCTTTCGCCCGGGCTGGTGGTATCGCACGGAATTCCAGCTTCCGGCAAGTGTCCGAGGCAAGGCGTTGTGGCTGCATTTCGACGGCATTAATTACCGGGCGAATATCTGGCTCAACGGCCGCAAGATCGCAAGCGCCGATCAAGTGATGGGCATGCGCCGGCGATTTGAATTTAATATCACGCCTTGGGCGCGGCCCGGTGAAATTAACATGCTGGCTCTTCAGATTTTTGCTCCCACGCCCAACGATCTTTCCATTACTTTTGTGGACTGGAATCCGCTGCCGCCGGATAAGGATATGGGCATCTTCCGCGATGTTTATCTCACCGCCAGCGGCCCGGTCGCGGTGCGACAGCCGCAAATCATCACTCATCTCAACCTGCCGTCGCTCACTGTCGCGCGCCTGACGGTTTCAGCGGAACTCCGCAATGTAAGCGATGAGCCGGTGAGCGGAACTTTGAAGGCCGTGATTGGAGGCATTGAGCTTTCCCAGAACGTTCAGCTTGCTCCGAAAGAAACCAGGCGGGTCGTATTCACCCCGGAAAGCTATCCTCAACTGGTCATTTCTCATCCGCGCCTCTGGTGGCCCTATCAGTACGGCGCGCAGAATCTCTACCGCGCGCGGATCGAGTTTGGGGTGAACGGCCAGGTTTCCGACCGCCAAGAAGTTCAATTTGGAATCCACGAGATGACGTCCCAACTCGATGCGCAGAACCATCGCGTCTTCATGGTGAACGGGAAAAGGATTCTGATTCGCGGAGCGGGCTGGTCGCCCGATATGCTTTTGCGCTTATCGCCTGAGCGGGAGGAAGATGAAATCCGCTATATCAAGGGCATGCACCTGAATACCGTCCGGCTGGAAGGCAAACTGATGGATGATCACTTTTTCAACTTGTGTGATCGCTATGGAATTCTGGTGATTGCCGGATGGTGCTGCTGTTCGCGCTGGGAGCATTGGAGAAACTGGAACGCGGAAGACTATCTGGTGGCGGAAAATTCTCTGCGCGATCAGGTGCGACGGCTGCGCAATCATCCGTCGATTCTTGCTTTCTTCTATGGCAGCGACAATGCGCCTCCAGCCAAACCCGAAGCCGTCTATTTGAAAGTCTTTAAGGAAGAGCAGTGGCCCGATCCAACCGTCGCCGCGGCTTCCTTCCGAAAGACCGTGGGGGCAGGCTGGACCGGAGTGAAGATGACCGGGCCTTATCAATATGTCGGCCCCTCATATTGGTATCTGGACCATCAACGCGGCGGAGCATTTGGATTTAACACGGAGACCAGTCCCGGGCCCGCGATTCCCGTATTGGCGAGCATTCGGGAAATGCTGCCGGCGGATCATCTCTGGCCAATGGATGATGTCTGGGACTACCACGCCGGAGGGGGTGCGTTCAAGAATCTGCGGTACTACACCGAGGCCTTGGCGAAACGTTATGGAAAGCCGACGGGTCTGGAGGACTATGTTCAGAAAGCGCAGGTTATGGATTATGAAGGCGAGCGCGCCATGTTTGAAGCTTTTGGCCGCAACAAATACACGGCGACCGGCGTCATACAGTGGATGCTGAACAACGCCTGGCCGTCCATGATCTGGCACCTTTACGATTTCTATCTGCGTCCGGGTGGAGGCTATTTTGGCGCGCAAAAAGCCTGCGAGCCGCTCCACGTGCAGTATTCCTATGATGACCGTTCGGTGGTTGTGGTGAATTCCACGCTCCACGATTTCGAGAACCACAAAGTGACGGCGGAAGTTTACAATCTTGATCTGAAGCTGAAATTCTTAAAGTCTGCAACTCTACGCATTCCTCCCGACAGCTCCGAACAGGCTCTGGTGATCCCTGAGCTTCAAGGGCTTTCCAGGACTTATTTTGTGCGGCTTCGTCTGCAAGCGCCGGGAGGGAAGATCGTTAGCCGGAATTTTTACTGGCTCTCGACGCATCCGGACGTTTTCAACTGGGGCGCCTCCACGTGGTATTACACGCCTCTTCAATCCTTTGCCGATTTCCGTGATCTGCGGCGGTTGCCTCAGGTTGCGTTGAGAATCTCCGCGCAACATGAAGTTTCTGGCGCCCGGAGTAAGGAAACGGTCGTCGTGGAAAACCCTACCCGGCATCTCGCTTTCTTTGTTCACTTGCGTGTTCTCAAAGGAGCAAGCGGGGAGGATGTGCATCCGATTTTATGGCAAGATAATGATTTTGAGTTGATGCCGGGCGAAAAACGCCAGGTCTCCGCCACGTACCGCCAGTCTGAACTGGCAGGGGCCAGGCCCATAGTGGCTGTGGACGGCTGGAACGTCACGCCTCTGACAAGCAGATAAAGGACGAGAAGCGCTATAGCGGCGCTTCCCCTAGCGCCAAAGGAATCGCCGGCGGGGACAGCAACGGCGATAAGGAGAAATAGCGCCAGCATGTTGGACCTTGGATTTGTCCGCGAAAACCTTGATCTTGTCCGGCGCAAGCTGAGCGAGCGCGGCGTGCCAGACCTCCTGGGAGACTTTGAGACGATCGATCGCGAGCGACGCCGATGGCTGATGGAAGCGGAGAGTCGCAAGGCCCGTCGCAATAGGGTCTCGGACGAAATCGCCGCGCTCAAAAAACAAAAGCAGGATGCCTCGGCGCAAATTGCCGAGATGAAGGCGCTCGGTTCGGAGATTGACGAGTTCGATCAGAAAGCGAAGGCCTGCGACGAGAAGTTGCGTGAAATTCTGGTGCGGATTCCGAACCTCCCGCATGAGACTGTGCCCGTGGGCGCAACCGCCGCTCAAAACCAGGAAATCCGCCGCTGGGGAGAGCCGCGCCAGTTTGATTTTCAGCCCAAACCGCACTGGGAACTGGGGCCTTCCCTTGGCATTCTGGATTTCGACCGCGCGGCCAAGATCAGCGGCGCGCGATTCGCCATCTATTATGATCTCGGAGCCAGGCTCGAACGCGCGCTCGCCAATTTCATGCTCGATTTACATACCCGACAGCATGGTTACCGTGAAGTTTTTCCGCCCTTCATGGTGAACTCGGCGACCCTTTACGGAACCGGCCAATTGCCGAAGTTCGCTGAAGACCTGTTTAAACTGGAGGGTACGGATTACTGGCTGATTCCCACCGCTGAAGTTCCGGTAACTAATCTTTACCGGGATGAAGTTTTGGATGCGGAGAAACTTCCCATCAAGTACTGCGCCTGGACGGCCTGCTTTCGCAGCGAGGCGGGTTCTTACGGGCGAGACACCCGCGGCCTGATTCGGCAGCACCAATTCCAGAAAGTGGAGTTGGTGAAATTTGCGCTTCCCGAGCAGTCTTATGACGAGCTTGAGAGCATGACGCGCGATGCGGGCGCCGTGCTTGAAAAGCTGGGATTGCCTTATCGGGTGGTGGCGCTTTCAACCGGTGATCTGGGATTTAGTTCCGCCAAGACCTACGATCTGGAAGTCTGGCTGCCCTCGGCCGGTGAATACAAGGAAATCTCCTCCTGCTCAAATTGCGAGTCGTTTCAGGCTCGCCGCGCTAACATCCGCTTTCGACGCGGCGGGAAGGGTAAGGCAGAGTTTCTCCACACTCTAAACGGCAGCGGCGTGGCCATTGGGCGAACCTGGCTGGCGATTCTCGAAAACTATCAGCAGGCGGATGGCTCGGTGATGATCCCTGAAGCGCTTCGCCCCTACCTGGACGGCGTAGACAGAATTTCGCCCGCGGCTCATTGACCTCTGGAAATTATCGTATCGCCCCATCTGTCGTTACGTTGTGCAGCGCTGCAAAAACTGTCTCATTTGTCCCATCTGTCTCCATCGTCTCATCTCACCTTGTTATGCTGCCCCTGGGGTCCGCCCTGTGCCCTGTCTTTTCGGTCGCGCGATCTGTATCGGGAACGCCGCAGACGGCGAAAACGGCGGTCTGCTACGGAATGGTGATCGCCATTAGAACAACCGCAGACCGCAGAGGCGGCGGTCGGCGCTACGGGTTCCTCGGGATGACCGGTTGGGTCAGTTTACGAGTAACCGATGCCTCAAAGCCAAAGGAGCGTTTCGATGGCTTATCCTGAAAAACGCCGAGTCACCGGAAAATGGCTGGCTGCCAGCCGCGGCGAAATCCGCTGGTCTGCGGTGGAAAGAGAATGTTTACAGAACTGCGGAACGGCAAGCCTTCAAGCCTATTGCAACTTTGTTTAACTCAGTCTATGATTCGAGCCATTGGACGCTGGCCGGGTAGTCAGGGCATCCGCAGCTTGGACGGGCATGAATTTGTTCGGGGGCGGCGCGCCAAAGCGCCCCTGTAGCATGTTAGTTCTGCGCTGCCGGATGCTCCAGGCCTCTGGTCAGGTTGCGATGCATAGCACTTTCAACTTAAGGGGGAGAATTCATGTCTCGCACATTCCGAACGCTTTTGGCGGGGCTTGCTGTGGTTATTTTCGCAGCGAGCGCTACAGCCCAGCAGAAGAAACGCGTAGCGGTGATGAACTTCGACTATGCGACAGTGCGCAGCTTTGTGGCCTCGATCTGGGGAACCGATCAGGATGTGGGGAAAGGGGTTGCGGACCTGCTGATCACCCAACTGGTGAAAGACGGAACCTACACGGTGGTCGAGCGAGCCGCTCTCGACAAGATTCTGGCTGAGCAGAACTTTTCCAACAGCGACCGCGCCGATGCCACGACGGCGGCGAAGATTGGCAAACTTCTTGGCGTGAATGTCATTATCATCGGCTCCGTCACGCAGTTTGGCCGTGACGACCAGACGCGAACCTATGGCGGCGGAGCGATTGGCGGGCTGACGGGCCGTTTCGGAATCGGCGGCATTCAGCGCCGCAAGGCGAAGGCGGTGGTCGGCCTTACAGCCCGCATTGTGAATGTCGATACCGGCGAAATTCTGGCTGTTGCCGATGGGAAAGGCGAATCGACGCGATCCGGAGAATCCCTGCTGGGCGCTGGAGGCGGAGGCGGAGCCGCGGCAGGCGGCGCGGCGGATATGTCCAGCTCAAACTTTGCCAACACGCTCCTGGGCGAGGCTGTGCACCAGGCCGTGAATAGCTTAGCGCAGCAACTGGTTGCAGACGCTTCGCGCCTGCCCACCACGACCGTCAGCATCGAAGGGCTGGTCGCGGACGCCTCGTCGCCCAACGCCATCATTTTGAACGTGGGATCAAAGGCGGGGGTGCAGACAGGTGATCGCTTCGAGGTGAGTCGGAAGGTGCGGGACATTCGTGACCCGGCGACCGGCAAGGTCATTCACACCATCACGAACACCGTCGGGCAAATCACCATCACGTCCGTGGATGAGCTTTCGAGCGTCGGAACGTTTACCGGCAGCACGCAGCCCAAAGTCGGCGACATGGTGAAAAGAGTCCAATAGCAGGAAGCGACCTCAAAAGGGGGCGTTATGGCCTTTGAAATCGGGAGCACCGTCGGAGACTATCAGATCATCGCCGCGCTGGGCGCGGGCGGCATGGGCAAAGTCTATAAGGTGCGGAATGTGATTTCCGACCGTATCGAGGCCATGAAGATTCTGCTTCCCGATCTCGCCACCGAGCCTGAACTGGCGGACCGCTTTGTGCGCGAGATCAAGGTGCTGGCCAGCCTCAATCATCCCAACATTGCCGCTCTCCATACGGCGCTGCGGATTGAAAACCAGCTTGTGATGATCATGGAACTGGTCGAGGGAATTACACTGGAGGAGCGCCTGCGGCAAGGTCCGATTCCGCTCACCGAAACGCTTCGCTACATCGATCAGGTTCTGGCGGCGCTCAGTTACGCTCATGCGCGGGGCATTATCCATCGGGACATCAAACCTGCCAACATGATGCTGACCGCCGGCGGCGTGGTGAAGCTGATGGACTTCGGAATTGCCAAGCCCGCCGGAGATCGTCGCCTGACGATGACCGGCACGACGATGGGATCGCTCTATTACATGCCGCCTGAACAGGTGAAGAGCGAGACGATTGACGCCCGCGCCGATCTTTATTCGCTGGGCGTCTCGCTTTATGAACTGGTCACCGGCCGGCGGCCATTTCAAGGCGACAGCAATTACGCCATCATGACGGCGCATCTTCAGCAGCAGCCTGTGCCTCCGATGGAGGTTGCGCCAGGCCTGCCGCGCGGCTTGAATGATCTTATTCTCATGGCGCTGGCTAAAGACCCTGGCCAGCGATTCCAGTCGGCAGATGCATTTCGCGCGGCGCTTTCAAGCGTCAGTTCCAGCCTGGGCTCCATCACGCCTGCCGCGCCTCCCGAACCGGTCGGAGTTCCCAGCGCTTCGATGCTGGTGCTGTCTCCTGAACCCCTTGCTTCAACCGCCGTTGCCACGCCCCCTCAGCCCTCTGTTTCAAATCCTGCGGTGGCTCCTCAGCCCGCCATTGCAAAATCAGGCGCAGGCCATCGTGGGCTTTACATGGCGCTGGGCGCAGCCGTCGTTATTGTAATCGTCGCTCTGACGGCTATGGAACTGCCGAAGACGCTCAGGAAGCGCTCGCCGGCCAATTCCGGTTCAGCGCCGGTCAGCGTTCCCGCCGCCCCAGCATCTTCGCCGCAGGAAACCGGGCAGCCTGCTTCACCCTCTGCGATCTCGACTCCCACAACACAGTCTCCGCCACAATCGGCTCCGGCGAATGCGCCGGAGGCGGAATCTCGGCAAGCGACTCATCAGGCTGCCGAAACTGCCGGAGCTGCGGCGACGGCTTCGTCTCCAGCGCAGCCTGCTGTCTCTAAGTCCCTTGCTGCTCGCCATCTAAAAGAGCGAGCGGTGACCCCGGCAGAATCGGGCAGCGGGCAGGGAACGGCTGCGCAAGCCAACCCGCCGGTTTCCTCCGCTCCACCCGCGCCCAGCGGAAGCGCGGCGCAGACGGAGAATCTTCAGAAACTCAATGACCGCATGACGTTGCTGGCCGCGCGGGCTAATGCTGTGAAAAGCAGCCTTGAAAATCTCGAGCGCCAGCAGCAGAGCCAGGGCCTTTCCTTGCGCGGCGATATCGCCGCTTCGCTCAGCCGCATGGAAGCTTATATGGACGCCAGCGACAAGGCTCTTTCCGCAGCCAACGCAGAATCCGCCGGCAGGAATATGGACCTGGCGGAGCGCGAGATCGATCGGCTGGAAAAGTTTCTGGGGCGATGATGAAGAACAGTGATCAGTGACGAGTGAAGAGTGAGCGACCAGAATGATGATTCCATTGCCTGCCGCTTGGATGGGTCACGGCCCTCTCTTACGCCCTTCTGAGTTGCAAGTACTCCTTCAGATCCGGGTCCTTCCGCACTTTCCAGATATGCCCATCAATCCAGTAGTGCAGCAAACCAGGGGCGGCGAAAAACGAGAAGATAATCTGGTTGCGCAGGTTCGCATCTCCTGGGCCGATGTGGGGCTTTAAAACAAAGTCCGGGACGAAGTCAAAGAGGAGAGCGTAAAAAAGCGCGCAGGCCACATAGGCCAGCCAGCGGCTGTTGACGAGCGTGGCCAGGCCGAACCGTTTGGCAAGGCTTTCCTTTTGACCGTATTTGTTGTGATTGTAGAACCACACCAGCCGGTGATACTGAATGTTGTGATAAATGGTGACGGCAGCATAGACGCCGATCAGCGGCATGGCGCTGCGGAAGAGAAGATAATTTACGGGAATTGCCGCCGCAAAGAGGATTTGTTTGGGCCAGTTCAGGGAAAGCCCTTCGCGCCATTTCTGCCATTGCCGCGCCAGATAGACGCAGCCGATCAGGATCAGGATGAAGAGCAAGGTGTTCTCAAAGATCATGGCGGCGCGATGAGGAATCGGGAAGGGAATCATTTCTGCGGCGTCTTTGTTGTGCAACGGATAAGTGAGGAATGGGAAGTAAAAGGCGGCGGCGAAGAAGAGCTTATCCAGGCGGTTGTCTCGGGGATGCAGGTCGCCGTTCTTCGCCTTATAAATCATCATGAAGCCGTAATGCTGTTTGAAGATGTGATAGTAGCCCCAAAGCTCAGTGGCGAGTTCCAGCCAGTCCCCGAGATGCAGGAAGATCAGGATAGGCCCGATGGCAAAAAAGAAAGCGAGACTGCCCCAGAGCCATCGGCCTCGGCGTTCTCGCTCCTCCGCATCGAGGTAGGTGCGCGAGATCGTGGCGAAGCCGTGCGTTTCATCGAAAACGATACCCCAAATGGCTACCAACAACAGCAGAGGAATGCTGGTATAGCGCCAGAGCGCCCAGAAAATATAACTGGCCGCGACGCCTCCGAGGGTGAACCATGCGAGGTCCGTTTTGCTTGAAATAATCCAGCGCGCCTGAAATCGCGATTGAGCTTTAGCCTGGATGAGCGTCGTCACCGTCGATGCCATGAATCCGAACCTCCTGGTCAGTCTCCGCTGCCCTCACTTCCGGGCGCTTTCTTCGGCGCGGCTCGACGACAGGCCGCAACCGCAATGGGCTTACAGTTCAGGATGCCATCATTGTTTCATAAAAAGTCTGTGCGTCAAGTTGCATTTGAGTCAAATTTTCGTTGCCTTGCTCTCTCTGACGGGAGAGGATCACAGAGCGGCAGATGAGGATTTTTGTTTTGTAAAAAGCTGCTTTTCGGTAAATTGATTTGGATTGCCGAATGACTTTCTCTTCGGAGCTATTATGACTCGATATCGGTTGAGGGCGCTCGCATTATTGATCGGGGTCATTGCATGCCTCAGCTTTCTTTTTCTGACCGGTTGTGGCCATCGCGCTGCGAAGCAGGGCGGGGAAGAAGCTTCCTCAGCGCCGCCGGGGAGCATGCTGGATGCCGCAAATTTCCAGGGCTCGCTGATCGGCATGCAGTATGAAACCTGGTTCACTTCCAAAAATGCGACCTGGGACACGGCAGAAGCGGTTCCCATTTTAGGCAAGTACAGCTCTTATGATGTAAACGTTGTCAAGAAACACGCCGAGTGGTTTCAAGATCTGGGAATCAACTGGCTTCTGATTGATTGGAGCAACATGCTCTGGATGCATCCTGCCTGGGAAAAGCACACCGGCGCCACCCGCCAGTTGGAAGAAACGACGGAACTGCTCTTTGAAACCTACAGCCAGTTGCAGCAGCAGGGTCAGAACCCTCCGAAGATTGTTTTTCTTTTAGGGCTTGAGAACGGGCCGCCGGTGGAAAACGGAGTGGAAAGGCTCTCGGGGATTTTTAGCTGGATTGACGCGCATTTCCTTTCCATTCCCAAGTATAAAAACCTCTGGCTCTATGACCACGGCAAACCCCTGATCACGATTTTGTACAATTCCGCCCATCCGTGCGAGCAACTCGCGCAGGTTCTGAAAGCCCATCCTCTTCATGAGCCGAAGTGGAGCATCCGCTGGATGGCTTCGCAACTGCAACTCAATCATGCTGAGCAGTGCGGCATGTGGTCGTGGATGGATGGAACCATCCGGCAGGTAGTGACAACCCGCGACGGCAAGCCGGAAGCGGTGGTGGTGACGCCCTCGTGTTTTGCGCCCGATGGCTGGCTGGCCCCTGATGCCACGGGAAGGGACAATGGAGCGCCCTATCTCGAAAGTTGGGATGTGGCGTTCAAGACGCGTCCAAAATTTATTCAGATTCATCAGTGGAACGAATTCGCCGGACAGAAAGAGGGGCAGGGATACGGCCCCAAACATCATGTTTACGTCGACGAATACAACCTTCCTTTTAGCGACGACCTGGAACCTACCGAATTGCATGGCTGCGCCTATCGTGGATGCGGCGGGTGGGGATACTACTACATGAACCTCACCAGGGCCACCATCTCGCTCTATCGCGGTGAAACGCCG
>Ga0070737_10005001_pt1 | contig 12896 bp, 12 predicted proteins | sample Coa_R1_10_FD_66438 | JGI IMG/M metagenome (GOLD analysis project Ga0070737, IMG submission 66438) | Surface soil microbial communities from Centralia Pennsylvania, which are recovering from an underground coalmine fire - Coalmine... | ecosystem: Environmental > Terrestrial > Soil > Unclassified... | reverse complement strand
CTCCTCGTCACCCCAAGCGGCCTGCCCCGCGAAATCGTGCCGGCCCTCATCATCGGCGCCGCCCTGTTGCTGTTCGCCCGGCCGGCGTCGGTCGTCGCGTCGATCGGAACGCTCCGCGCCATAGCCGCCGTCTGGCGCGCACTTCCGTTCCGGCGTAGCAACACGCAGCTTCGATCTGCTGATAAGCCGCGCCGGGGCGCGGTTCCCATCGACCTCCTCGACCTGCGTGAGCAAGCCTTCGTCTCCTGGGCAGGACTGAGAGGCGCGGTACCGATCGTGCTTGCCACGATCCCGGTGACCCACGGCGTTCCGGCCAGTGACCGCATCCTGGCGCTGGTCTTCGTCCTCGTCGTGATTTACACGATCGTGCAGGGACCAACGCTTCCCGCAGCGGCCCGGCTGCTCCGGGTCGTAGCGCCGTCCGAACCGACGGACTTGGACGTCGAAGCCGCCCCACTGGAAGAGATGGACGCCGACGTCCTGCAGCTGCGCATCCCGGAAGGTTCACGGTTGCACGGCGTCGAGGTCTTCGAATTGCGGCTGCCACGCGGCGCCGCCGTCACGCTCGTCGTCCGTGACGGCCAGAGTTTCGTGCCAACCCCGGAAACGCAGCTTCGGCACGGCGACTCACTGCTCATCGTCACGACGGCCCGCGCCCGCGCGGAGACCGAGCGGCGGCTGCGAGCTGTGAGTCGCCGAGGGAAACTGGCCGCCTGGTACGGCGATCGCGGCGCCTGACGCTTCCGGCGTACCGCTTGATCCTCGGCAGACAATGCGCGAACGCGTTCGGACCCGACCCGCGCGGCGTACGGCAGCTAATCTTGAGCGGTGGACGAGAATCGCGCTCTTCGCATTGTCGACAAATTGAGAGACCGAGGCATCGACGCGCATCTGGCACGCGCGGACCTCTACCGATTTGGTGTCCGCATCGCGCTGCCGGATGGGCGGGAAGCCGTGTGGGACACCGATGGCACAGCCGACCTCGAGGCCGAGGTCATGCGGGACGGCGTACTCGTCGGCTTCGTCCCCGTCATTCCTGGATCTGCGGATTTCGACGACGACCAGGTCGTCGATGCCATTGCGCGGACCGATTACGACACGCCGATCGCCCGCCAACGCCGGTCCGCACCGCTGGTGGCTCCGCCGCTCCGCCGGGAAGGCGGGGTGTTTCGCCGATTCCTTGGGGGCTTCCGGGAGGGGTCCTGATCGGGCGGAACGGAACGGGCCGCAGCCGGGTGGACGGTGACCACGGGGATGTCGCATCATTAGCAATCGAAGCTACTGAGTGCTAAGGAGGCGATCGTGCCCACCTACCAGTACGTGTGTACGAGCTGTGGAGAGCGCCTCGAGGTCGTGCAGAAATTCACCGATGAACCGCTGACTGAGTGTCCGACCTGCCAGGGCCGGCTCCGCAAGGTCTTCTCGTCGGTCGGTGTCGTGTTCAAGGGTTCGGGCTTTTACCGCACCGACAGCCGCGCTGCAGCGAACGGAGCGAAATCCGAGTCGAAAGAGGCTGCCAGTAAGGGCTCATCCGGTTCGACGGGCACGTCAGGCGGCTCCACCGAATCCGCCGCCGCACCGGCGGGCACGGCAAAGGCCGCAGCCGGCTGAGCCGCTCGACCATAACGCGACCATCTCGACCAGCCGGCTGAGCCGCTCGGCCACAACTCGACCATCTCGGCCGCAACGCGGCCATAAGGAAAACGGGCGGTCCTCCGCCCGTTGCACAAACCGATTCGCCCGCAACTGTCCGCAACTCCGCGCCTTCCCGCCGTCCTCGCGCCAATTCCCGAGGCGGACCGCGCTGGAACGATCGCCAGCTAGGTGCTCACGCCGCCTCCGCAACGTCTAGCGCGTGGCGCTCCTCGGCGTCGCGGACCGCGATGCGCCGAGGCTTTGCGGCGTCCGTCAGCGGGAGCCGGAGTGTGAGGACGCCGTCGCGGTAGGCGGCGGAGACGCGGTCGGCGTCCACGCCGTCCGGAAGGGTGATCTGCCGGCGGAACCGTCCGTACGGTCGCTCGCCGATCAGCCACGCTCCACCATCAGTGGACGGCGCGTGGCGCTCGGCTTCGATGCTGAGGGTGTCGGCGCTGACCCGGACATCGATCGAACCGGGATCAACGCCCGGAAGGTCGACGCCAACGACGTAGTGATCACCTTCGCGGTACAGGTCGATCGGCATCCACCACTCGGCCCGACCGTCGCCGACAAGATTCCTGACGTCTCGGGCGAGGACGTCGAGAACGCGGATCGGGTCAACAAGCACCGCCATAGTGATCACCCCCTTCACAGCAGATCATCGGAGCTCGCCGCTGTCCGCGGCTCGCTTCCACCAGCGATAGACGCACCCGTCGCCGCGGCTATTCCCGGCCGCCGCACGTGCCTGGCGGCAGCCTCGCGATGCTCCTCGGGTGTGGGGACCGGCCTTCCGACAAGCTGATAGACCACCGCCCCGTCCACCGTCTCCTGTTCGAGCAGCAGCGAGGCAAGCTCGTCGACCGCCTGCCGATTTCGGCGAATGATGTCCCGTGCCCGCTCCTCGGCATCGCGGAGCAAATCCGCCACCTCCTGGTCGATCCGTTGCTGGGTGGCTTCGGCGTACGGCCGCGGCGTCAACTCCTGCCCGCCGGGCAGGTACATCGAACCGCCCACCGGATAACTCACCGGCCCAAGCCGCGGCGAGAGCCCGTACTCGCGCACCATCCGGAGGGCCAGCTCGGTCGCCGACGACAAGTCATTGACCGCCCCGGTCGATGCCTCGCCGAGAATCTCCAGCTCGGCGGCCCGCCCGCCGAGGCGCACCGCCAGGGAGTCACGCAGATAGCTCTCGGAATACAAATGCCGTTCCGCCAACGGCAATTGAAAGGTCACGCCGAGTGCACGGCCCGCAGGCAGAATCGTGACCCGCTCGACGGGATCGGCGTTCTCGCTGCACGCCGCCACCACCGCGTGCCCGGCTTCGTGGACGGCGACGGCGTGTCGTTCCGACGGCAACAGCACGTTGGAGTCTTCCCGGCGACCGAGAATGATCCGATCCCGCGCGTACCGGAAATCCTCCGCGGTGAGGTCACGACGTCCCGCCCGGGCGGCGGCGATCGCCGCCTCGTTGACGAGGTTCGCCAATTCAGCACCGGAGAAGCCGGGAGTCGCCCGCGCGACGGCGTCGAGGTCGACGTCGGGGGCGAGCCGCTTGTTCCGGCAGTGCACCCGAAGAATTGCGGCGCGATCCGCTTGGCTCGGCAGTGGCACCGTCACCTGCCGGTCGAAGCGGCCGGGCCGCAGCAGGGCGGGATCGAGCACTTCCGGTCGGTTCGTGGCGGCAAGGACGACCACGCCGTGCGCAGGTTCAAAACCATCCATTTCTGCAAGAAGCTGGTTCAGCGTCTGTTCCCGCTCGTCATTGGCGACGATCGTTCCGGCGCCGGCCCGCCGCTGGCCGATCGCATCGATTTCATCGACGAAAACGATGCACGGCGCATGTTTGCGCGCCTCCTCGAAGAGATCCCGCACCCGGGATGCGCCGACACCGACGAACATTTCCACAAAGCTGGATCCGGTCACCGAGAGGAACGGGACGCCGGCTTCTCCGGCAACCGCCCGGGCGATGAGTGTTTTCCCGGTTCCGGGCGGTCCTACCATGAGGACGCCGCGTGGAATGGCCGCGCCGGCCCGTCGGTACCGTTCCGGGGAACGCAGGAAATCAACAACTTCAGCGATTTCCGCTTTCACGCCGTCATAACCGGCGACGTCAGCGAATCGCGTCTGCGGACGCTCGGTCGTGAAAATCTTTGCCCGCGCCCGGCCGATGCCCGGCAATCCGGCAAGGAAACCGGCGCCGGCTCGGCGTCCGGAGTACGCGAAGAGGCCCAGCAGCAGAAGGAACGGAAGGAACGAGAGAACACCGGCGAGCACCTGGGAGGCCAGGGATGGCCCCGGGGGTCGCGCGCTGATCTGCACGCCGTTGTTCTCCAGTTCGTTCAGCAGCTGCGAACCGGCCAGCCCAATGGGAATCGTCGTCGAATACGACCGCCCGTCGGCCAATTGCCCGGATGCTTCACCGTCGGAGTGGATCGTTATCGTCTTGATGTCGTGGTGGTGGAGCGCGGTAAGAAACTCCGAGTACGTCAGCGTTTTCCCCGAGGACGGGCGCATCGGGAACGCAAACAGCAGCACCAGGCTCACGAGCAGGCCTATCGGCAGGAGCCAGCGCCGCCATGGCGGCGGAGGCGGCGGTGCGCTGCCGGTGGGTTTGTCCTGCGGCAGCCCTGAGGTCACTTCGCGACTCACGGATAGTCACCTTCGCTATGGATCAGGTGCGTACCAGCAATTCGTCGTCACGTGGTGTCGCATCGATAATTCCCCGTCCGAGTGTCGTTCTCTCGCGCTCCGACGAAGTTCTTGCTTCCGTTGATGCGGTCCGCGTCACGTCCGGCGCAGCAGGGCGGGTACTCCAATGGGTCATGCCGGCGAGGAACCCGGCCCCGCTCGATCCACAGCGGCCGGCGGTCATCTCCACAGGCTCATCCGGTCGTGCCTCGCCCCACCGGCGGCTCCGTAAGGTGGACGCGTGGCAACGACATCTGCAGTTATCGGTGTCCTCGGCGGCACCGGTTTTTACGAACTACTCGACGACGCGCAGCCCGCTGCCACCGGCACCCCGTTCGGCGAGCCGAGCGAGCCGCCTCTTATCGGGAAGATCGCGGGACGCGCCGTGGCATTCATCCCGCGGCACGGCAAGGACCATCGCTTTCCGCCGCACCTCGTGCCCTACCAGGCGAACATCTGGGCGTTGCACGCTCTGGGAGTTCGACAGGTTCTCGCTGTCGCGGCGGTGGGGTCGCTGCGGGAGGAGATCGGCGTCGGTCGCTTGGTTATCCCGGACCAGGTCGTCGACCGCACCTATGGGCGGCCGCAGACTTACTTCGATCGGGTGGGCGGGGTCTTCCACGCACCCTTCGCCGACCCGTACTGTCCGGTCGGCCGGCGCACGGTTATTGATGCGGCGCGGAGACACGGCTGGGAGCCCGTGGAGACCGGAACGCTCGTGGTGGTCGAAGGTCCGCGCTTCTCAAGCCGAGCAGAATCACGGTTCCACGCCGCCCAGGGCTGGTCGATCGTAGGCATGACCGGCCAGCCGGAGGCAGCGCTCGCCCGCGAACTGGGCCTGTGCTATACGGCGGTTGCTCTCGTCACCGACGTCGACGCCGGCATCCGCGAGGGTGAGGGCGTGACCGAAGCCGAGGTGATCGCGCAATTCACCCGGAACGTCGAGCGCATCCGTACGACGATCGCCACCGCCATTGAGTTGCTGCCCGAGCGGCCAGAGTGCGATTGTGCGCAGAAAGGAAATCCCGATCTCGCTGCGGCGTTGCACGCCGCCTCCCGGTGAGGACGCCGCACCGGCGGCGCTACGGAAACCACGCGGTGACCTGGCAAGCGCGCCGCCCTCGGCGGCCGATCCGCGCGTCGCTGGACGCGCTCCGGTGGTTGTCGGCGGTGCCGCCGGGATTGCAGGACGCCGCATATTGGTCGCGGGCGCAACCGCGGTCAGGGCGGGATCGGCTCCGCGACGCGCTGGAGCGGGCGGGGCGGCTGTTGCGGCGTCGCCGGCGACTCCTCGCCGCGGCATGCCTCGTGGTCGCCGTGGGCGGCATCGTCCAGAGCCTGACGCCTCGCCCACCCGCGACGGTTGACGTCGTCGTCGCTCAGCGGGACTTGCCGGCGGGAGCGACAATTCGCGATGCCGACGTCCGGCTCGCCGCGTTTCCAACGAACCTGCAACCGGCCGGAACCCTGCATCGGCTGGTCGAGGTGACCGGCAGGCGGCTCATCTCGCCGGTGCGCCGCGGCGAGCCACTCACCGATGTGAGGTTCGGCGGCGGTGCGCACCCCGCACCCGGACTGGTAGCCGTCCCGATCCACGTCGCTGACGGCGCGGTCACAAAGCTGTTTTCCCCGGGCATGTCGGTCGATGTGCTGGCCGCAGACCCCGATGCGCCGCTCGGCACGCCGGCGGTCGTTGTCGCGACGGACGTCGACGTGCTCGCTGTTCCGTCGAACGGCTCGGACCCTGCGGGGGACGGCAGTGCGCTTCTCTTCGTCGCCGCCAGCGCCTGGCAAGCACGATTGCTCGCTCAAGCGCAGGCGAGGAGTCCGCTTGTTCTCGCCGTACACGATTCGACCCAGATTCCGCAAAACGATGCGCCGTCGTAACGCGTCACGTATATTCTCATCGATCGCACGGACGGGGCGGCTGGTGCGGCGTCGCCGGGCCGACGCGCGATTGCCGCTAACCGGCGCACCGGTTCTTCCGTCAAACCAGTAGCACAGCGAGCTTACGCATCAACCGGTCAAGACCGAAAAGAAAGGACACGACATGTCTGGTTTCCGGAAATTCTTGCTCCGCGGCAATGTCGTCGATCTGGCCGTCGCCGTCGTCATTGGAGCAGCGTTCTCTGGATTGGTGCAATCGTTCGTGAAAGATTTCCTGACGCCGCTCATCGGACTCATTGGCGGCAAGGGGCTTTTTGCAAATCGCAGCTTCACCGTGCGGCACAGCGTCTTCAGCTACGGCGATTTCGTCAATGCTGTTATCACCTTTGTCATTGTCGCCGCCGTGGTGTACTACCTCGTGGTCTTGCCGTTCAGTGCCCTGCTGGCTCGTTTCCAAAAAGCGCCCGAGCCGGACACGCCAACCCGGACCTGCCCGGAGTGTCTGAGCGCTATCCCGGCTGCGGCGCGGCGCTGTGCGTTCTGCACCGCGGTCTCCGAGCCGCAGGCAACAGAGTCGTAAGTCGACCAGTACGCCGCCGCTGCGCCGGGCCGAGGGCGCGGGAGTGTCCGCCGAAGGGACCGGAGCGCCGGACGGCCGGCGAGAGCCGAGCGCCCGGCCGTGATTCCCGGCCGCCGAAGCGCGGCGGGCCGCCCGTCTCCGAACGCCGACAGCGTGCGCCGGCGGAGAATGTCCCGGCCACCGGAGCGCGACGGGCTGCCGGAGCGCGGCGGCTCAGTCCTCGTCGAAGGAGCCCTGACGGCCCGCGGTCGCCGGCGAGACGGCGTCCTCGGCCATCGCGTCCGGACCGCCGTCGGACTGAGCAACATCCAGATCAAGGACCCGGGCGTGGACCGACGTTCGTTGCTGCAGCGCAGCGCGGAGGGCCCGGTGCAGGCCATCTTCGAGGTAGAGCTCGCCGCGCCACCGGACGACGTGCGGGAAGAGGTCGCCGTAGAACGTCGAGTCGTCATCGAGCAGAACGTCAAGCGCGAGCACGCGTTTCGTCGTAATCAGTTCGTCGAGACGGACCAGTTGCGGCGGCACCGTGGACCACTCCCGCTGCGTGAATCCATGAGGCGGATACGGGCGACCCTCTTGTACCGCCTTGAAGATCACCTATGTGCTCCCGGTGTCACTCGTCCCGTCGTGCAACCGAGGACTATTCTGCGACACGCGGTCAGTAACAAGGCGGGCAGCGGACGCCGCGTGGTCACGTCGTCGAAGACCCCGCGGCGTCCGATGCTCGATCCGTACCCTGCATGCCGGCTGACCGTGCGGCCGCGCAAGGCCGAAGGGGTGGACGACGCCGAGCGCGCGGAGAGGAGCGGTACACGGTGAACCGATGCATCCTCACCTTGTCGTGCCCGGATCGGCTCGGCATCGTGCACGCGGTCAGCGGATTCCTCGCCGACCGCGGAGCGAATATTCTTGACAGCCAGCAATTCGGTGACCGCAGCACCCGGCGGTTCTTCATGCGCGTGCACATTGAATGCACCGACCCCCGCATCGGTATCGCCGAGCTTCGCCGCGATTTTTCTGCGGTCGCCGAAGCCTTTTCGATGACCTGGCAAATCCACGACGAGGAGGAACGTACCCGCACCATCATCATGGTGTCACGGTTGGGACACTGTCTCAACGACTTGCTGTATCGCTGGCACATCGGTGCTTTACCGGCGGATATCGTCGCGGTGGTCTCCAATCACCGGGATTTCGAGGATTTAGCGGCGTCCTATGGAATTCCGTACCATTACATTCCTGTGACACCGGAAACCAAGGCGCAAGCCGAAGACAAACTGCTCGCTCTCGTCGACGAAGCGAGCGTCGACCTCATCGTCCTCGCCCGGTACATGCAAATTCTCTCCCCCACGGTCTGCGAACGCCTCCCCGGGAAAATCATCAATATTCACCACTCATTCCTCCCGAGTTTCCGCGGAGCGCGGCCGTACCACCAGGCCTACGAACGCGGCGTCAAACTCATCGGCGCAACCGCCCACTACGTCACCGCAACACTCGACGAAGGTCCCATCATCGAACAGGAAGTAGCCCGAGTCGATCACACGTACGACGTCGCCCACCTAGCCGAAGTAGGCCGCGATCTCGAATGCCTCGCCCTGGCACGGGCGGTCCGATGGCATCTCGAACACCGCGTCCTGCTCGACGGCAACAAAACAGTGGTATTCCGCTAGGCGAGACGGCCGGCCGGCTCGCTGGCGCCAGCCCCGGCGGGACGAAGCTGGCGATCGGTTCGCCGACGCCGTGCCGGGCGGAACGCCATGCCCGGCGGGAGGAAGCTGGGAGGCGGGCCCCGGCTGGAGCCGCGACGGGAGGAGGCTGGGAGGCAAGCTCCCGGCTGGAGCCACGGCGGGAGGACCGATCAAAGCGCGGCCGCAGCGAGCGAGGTGAGATACGTGATCTGGCGGGTCATCGAGGTGCTCTTCCTGCTCGCGTTCGTCACGGTCGTCGCCATGACGGTCGTCCTCGCCAGCCGCAACCGTCCACCGCGACCCCGCTCCCGGCGTCCCGACCCCTACCGAGTACGAGGACGCTCTCTCGCCTCATGGCAACGATCAGTGATCAGGGAAATCCGCCGGGCAGGCCGCGCGCACGGCCAACGCCGCAGGTGACGTCTCGTCAAGCCACGGCCGCCACTGCCGTCCCGGCTCGACGCCGCGGACGACGCCCGCGCCGACGCGCGGTCCAACCCCGCACGCCGCCTGGCCCAGGCGGGCGCCACCGCCGCCCAGCCCCGCACCGCCGAGCCCAGCCCCGCACCGCCGAGCCCTACTGAGATCACTGAGCCCTCCCGCACCGCAATCCGGCCCCGCTGGCCGCAACCGCCGCACCGCAATCCGGCCCGGCACCCGCCGTTCTACCCTGAAAAGGTCCCGCCCTCGTAGCTCAGGGGATAGAGCAGCGGTTTCCTAAACCGCGTGTCGCAGGTTCGATTCCTGCCGGGGGCACGGATCTGAACCGTTTGACAAACGCGTGACCCGCCGCGTGATCGTTGGTACCCGCGAGAGCCTTGGCCGCCACCACGGCCCGTGGCGCGATGTGCTCCTCCTGGAACGGCGCAGCCCGACCGTCACCTAGCCCGCAAACGCGCACGTCACCCTCAGGCCGAGGGACGTCGCCTCCTCGGGGATGGCATTTCTGCCGCCGCAGAATAATTGACGGACGTCGCCCTCAGACCGAAAGCTGATAACGACGCACCCACGTATGAAGCCCGGACCTACCCGAGGACGCATCCGACGAGGACGTATCCAAGGACTAGTCCCGGATGTCGTACTCCCAGACGCACTGACGTGCGAGAGACCCGGCGTTCAATCCACCCGATATTTGCGATGCGAGCGCAGAGGAAGCAATCCCGACCCCGTGTGAGAGCGATTGCACGGCCGTGCGGCACGGCGCAGGCCAATCCCGGCGATTCCCGGCCTTCGGTGACGATAAGCTGATGCTCCTGATCTCAACGGGCGACTGTCGGTGGGAACGGGCGGCTGTAGATGGAAACAGGGCGCTTGCAAGTGGCAAAGAAGCAGCCGCGGGTGAGAAAAGGCGCGGGTGAGAAAAGGCGCGGACGGAAAAAGGGAGACGCCGATGAACGTGGAAGCCGTGCACCTTGGCAAGCGTTTCGGCAGCCGGGTTGCCGTCGATGACCTGTCGTTCACCCTCGAACCCGGTTCGATCACCGGCTTTCTGGGACCAAACGGTGCTGGTAAGACAACAACGCTGCGCCTGATGCTCGGACTGGCTCGGGGCAGCGGCCAGACCCTCTTCGCCGGCAAGAGCCTGTCGGCGTACCGGCCTGGCACGCCGGTCGTCGGGTGTCATCTCCAGCCGCGCGCCTTCCACCCCAAGCGCCGAGCCCGCGCACACCTCGACATGCTCGGCCGCATCCACTCGGTGTCGCCTCAGCGCATCGATGAGGTTCTGGCGGAAGTGGGTCTAACCGACGTGGCCAACCAGCGCGCGGGCGGCTTCTCCCTCGGTATGGCCCAGCGCCTGGGTCTGGCGGCGGCGATCCTGGCGCGGCCGCCGGTGCTCTTCTTGGACGAACCGATGAATGGGCTCGACGCCCACGCGGTCTACTGGTTCCGCACCTTCCTACGCAGCTACGCAGATCAGGGTCACGTCGTCTTCGTGTCCAGTCACCTGATGAGCGAAATGCAACTGCTAGCCGACCGCGTCATCATCATCGCCCGCGGGCGCCTGGTCGCCGACGAGAAAATGGAGACCCTTCTCCAGCGGTACGGAAAACCGGAAGTGCTGGCGCGGGCCGACGACAACGGGCGACTGGTCGCCGAACTGCACCGCATGGGAATAGCCGCTCACCTCCGGGACGACGGATTCGTCGTGGCAGACGTTGACGACACCGGAATCGTCGCGACCGCCGCGACGACGGCGGCGGTAAAACTCCTGGAATTGCGGCAGGAACGATCGTCCCTCGAACAGGTATACCTCGAATTGACCGCCCAATCGCAGGAATTCGTGCCGTCGAGGAGCACGCCATGACCGAAACCGTCTCGGACAGCCGGCGGACTTCCGCCACGACACCAGTGCCGCGCGGTGTACTTGGGCCGGCGCTCGCGATGGAGTGGGTGCGGGCCCGATCCATTCTGTCCACGTGGGTGATTCTGGGTTGCTGTGTTGCCTCGGCCCTTCTGGCATACCTTGTGGGCCGCGGCCAAGCAGACCTTCGTGAGGCAACCAATGGCAGTCTCGGCAGCGCGTCGCTCGACACCTGGATATCGGTCGTCACGGCGCCGGTCTCTACCACTGCCATTCTCGTCGGCATTTTCGCGGCCATGGCAATAGGGCATGAGTTTCGGTACGGGACTATCGACGTAGTGCTGACCCACCTGCCGCGCCGACGCGTTCTTTTCGCCGCCAAAACCATCACGGTGTGCGGGTACGGCGTGGTAGCCGGCGTCGTAGCGCTTGTGCTGGGCGCCGCCGTCCTCGCTGGCGCCGGGTTGTGGAATCGCGTCGGAGGCGACGCGGTAACACCTGGGCTCTTTGCCGGCCTGATGTGCCGTTCTGCACTCGTGGCCTGTGGCTTCGGACTGGTTTTCCTCGCGGTCACCGCGCTGACCCGGAGCATGCGCTGGGGCATTATTCTGCCCATCATCTGGCTGAATTTCGTGGAAGTCGCGATCGGCGCCGTCCCGGCCATGAACAAGGGAGTCTGGCGTTACGCGCTCCCGTTCCGCGACGCCCAGAGCGCGCTGGACCCGTCGCGCCACGGCTTCGACACTGCCGGTGGCACCAATCCGTGGCTCAGCCTCGGTGTTTTTCTCGCAGCTGCCGTCATCGTCGGGTGGGTCAGTGCGGAGCGTTTCTCGCGGATGGATGTGTAAAACACACCGACAACGCGCCATCGCTCCCAGATAAGACAACGCGAGGCGCGGAGTGCTGCGCGGTCGTACACCGGCGGCTGTCGGCGTCGCTGCAGGACGCCGCCGCGCGCCGAAAGCTGCTCACCGAGTCGCCGGCCACCCGGGAGCCGCTAATCGGCGGTGGATTCATGGCGGACCGCGGCTTTCGCCGCCGCCCAACGAGTCAGCGCCTCCGCCCGTTCCGCTTTGTGATTCACGATCGACAGTCGGGCAGGCAAATCAGCGCAGTACCGACGGCGATAAGCACCGTCAGGGTCAAAGCGCTCCGCTTGGCGATCGGGATTGAAGATCCGGTGGTACGGCGCCGCATCGGTGCCAATTCCGGCCACCCACTGCCAGTTCAGATTATTTGAGGCGATATCGCCGTCAACAAGGTGCCACAGGAACCACCGCGCGCCCCACCGCCAATCGAGATGCAGGTCTTTTACCAGGAAACTCGCCGACACCATACGTACGCGGTTGTGCATCCAGCCTTCGGACAGCAGCTGACGCATTCCGGCGTCGACCAGGCCGTATCCGGTCTCACCCCGCGCCCACGCGGTGAAACGCTCCCGCGCCTGCGGTCCGTCGTCCACGGCCAGGTGACGTCCGATGGGATCCCACGAGTGCCACGCGGCATCCGGTCGGTGCCACAGCACGTCGGCAAAGAACTCGCGCCATGCAAGTTCAGCGAGAAACCGATCCAGCGCAGGACCTTCCACGGTCTTGCGGGCAGCATCCCGCACCGTCCGCGGGTGCAGCGTGCCGAAATGGAGGTCGGCGGAGAGCCGCGATGTGCCCGCCATGTCGGGTCGGTCCCGATGCCGGTCGTATTGCGGCAAAGCACTTTCGCAGAATTGGGTAAGCCGGTCGATGGCAGCCCGTTCGCCCGCCGCTGGCAGGTGTGGCGCGGGGCCTAAGGGGAGATCCCGCCACCACGACGGTGAAACATCGTAGCCGCGCCCGGCAGCATCGACCAGATCCGTCGCCTCTCCATCAGATACGAGTGCGTCGAAGCGGGCGGCCGGTCGCTCATACGGCGCTTCGACAGGTTCGGCCAGCCAGGCGCGGTAGAAAGCGCTGAATACCCGGTAGGGATGCCCGCCGGTCCGCCTGAGCCGCCCGGGGGCGACGCAGTATGGCGTATCCAGGAGGAGCAGTCGCCGGTCCTCCGCCGCAAGACGCTCCGCCACGATGCGGTCGCGTCGCCGTCCATAAGGCGTGGTCTCCCCACTCGCTACCACAATCTC
>Ga0070737_10005000_pt1 | contig 12898 bp, 6 predicted proteins | sample Coa_R1_10_FD_66438 | JGI IMG/M metagenome (GOLD analysis project Ga0070737, IMG submission 66438) | Surface soil microbial communities from Centralia Pennsylvania, which are recovering from an underground coalmine fire - Coalmine... | ecosystem: Environmental > Terrestrial > Soil > Unclassified ... | reverse complement strand
TTGTAGAGCGTCTCCAGCAGGCGCTGGAAGAAGCCCAAGCCTTGAAGTGGCCCAACGCTGGAAAGACGCGTCCTCCGCCTTCTGCGCCAAATCTTCCGGCGAGCCGGGCGTGTAGGTCATGTGGCGTTTAAATTTCTCCATGTCGGCCGCTATTCGCGCCGTCTCCGCCCGATATTTTCCCGCTTCAGTCTCGCGGGGCTTCTTTTTCTCTTCTGTGCCAGGCGTGAAAGTCAGCGTCAGGAAGACCTTGGTGGGATGCCGCACCGGCCCTTCCCAGGAGAGTTTGCCCTTGAGGCCCGTTCGAAGCCAGTCGAGCGGAATTTCGGGGGGCTGAACTGGCAAGGGCGTATCCGTTGCGATCAGACCCGCCAAGGCGCCAGCCACCGCCGTTCCGGCAATGACTTTGCCTTCGAGCGTGGAAACGAAATCCTTGCCGAGTTCAGTAGCTTTTTCTTCAAGTTCCTTGCCGATCTTCGTCTTGCGCAGCGCCTCGGCAGTCTTTTCCGCAGCTTTCTTCATTTCGTCCGACTGTGAAGGCGGCGGCTTTTGGGCTGCGATTCGCGCCATGTCCTCGGGAGTCAGGCGGCCGGACTCTTTGGGCGGTTCCACAAGTTGCTGCTGGTCGTTAGGGGGCGCCGGGGCATCGTCGCGCTGGATGAATGGACCAGCGCGCAGCGTGGCGGTGGCTGTCTGCCCGCGGGTTACTGCCTCGGCCATGCGGTCAGCTTCACTCTCATAGATGTCCCCGGGCTGATTGATGCGCAGCTTGGCCTGAATGGGAAAAGAGTTGAGGAGACGCCCCACGGCCTGGTTGCCGATCAGCCGCTGCAACTGCAAAACGGGGTGGGTGGGTTGACTTTGGCCCGGAGAATCGCCTCCGGGTAGCGTCATCCGGCGCGGAGCATCGCGCGACTCGGACCTCACTCGCGCCAGTTCATAAATTTGCTGTGGCGAGTCAGATGACCTGCTTCCGCCGGAACTAGAGCCGTGAGCAGGTACTTCGGCCGGTTTGGAAACGGATTTCTGCACGGGCTTTTGCTAGCGCTGCACGAGCACGACGCTGACCAATTTCTGTTCTTTCCCGCTAAGGAACCTTCGCGCATATCTCTCGACGGCTGCTTTAAGCTCGGGGGAATTCGTCTCCCACCGCACGCCATTCAAACCATACGCTTCGCTGAACCGCAGTTGCTTGAGCAGTTTTGTTTGCTCGCTCTCTGGAAATGCGTCAAACTGTCGCCCTTTTCTTGGGCCGGTAGTTTGCTCGACAACGTCTGGCACGCGACCTGGCGGGATTTCGCGTCCCGCACTGATGCCACGCATCTTGGTATCGACAAGAACACCCGAGTTGTCGATATCATCGAGCTGAATCCCGGTCCCGTCCGGCAGCTTGGCTTTCCACGATTGTCTGCCGCTCCCGGTATAGATAGATTCCTCCCACAGACCGGGCTCACCCAAGTTTCGTTCGATCGGTTTGAGGTCGGCATTAGCGAGCCTGGGAAAACGTTGAATAAGATTTTCGCGGTATTGGAGGGCTGCGGATTGAGGATGTTCCGTGATGCTTTGTTCGACCATCCGGTCGATATCCTCATCAACTCGCCCCGTCATGCCCTGCCGGTTACGACGGGCGTTCGCGCCCAAAGCTACCTTTTCGAGATCGTTCAAGGCGCGCTGGCGGTCCGCGCGCGACCTGCGCCACGCTTTCCACTCGGCGAAAGCGTCCAGTTGCTCGCGGTCGAGCCCGACGCCCACTTCCAGGATTCCCCGCGCGCGCTGCTTCAAGTCCGGCTCGGGAATCGAATCGATGATTTTGTTGCGTGCTTTGAGTTCGCCGAGGCGCTCTTCAAGCGCTTGCGATTGACGCCGCAAAGTTTCGTTCTTGGGATCGTTGCGCCGCTGCTCGCTGAGGTCATCGAGAAGGGTCTTGAGCTCTTCGTGCTCCTTGAGTTCACGCGCATAGACCTTGTGGAGTAATGGGCATGGCTTTGGGCTGCACAGCTCAATTCCGCGTTCGTCGACTTCAAGCTCGTGTTTGCTGCGGCGCGCCGGCGCTTTGTCGAGGACCTCCGGCTCGCCGCGAGCGGTGGCTTCGCGCGGATGCGAAACGGAAAGAATGTCTTTGCGCGGCTTCTTGAAGCGCGCAGGATCAATAGCCGGCGTTGTAGTTCGGGCAGGTTTCCCCCCGGTTTCCGGGTGGGGAGCGGGAGCGGCCTTTGCCTCGGGCGTATAACGCGGCGACTTTCCTTTCGTCCAGCGCTCGGTCAAGTGACCGGCCACTTTGCTCTCAACGTATCCTTCAGCGACGTCGACCGGGTTGGGCGGCGCAAACACCGATCCCCATGAACGCTCTCCTTGTATGGCCTGGTAACCTTTATTGATGATGTCGCCGGCATACGCCCCGGCGTAGTTTCCGATGAAGGCAGAGCCCGTTACCTTTTCGACCTTGCCGCCAATCGGACCGGCGACGGCGCTGGCCGCACCTTCCACTAAAGTCGGGATGCCGATCTCGGGCGCGGGTTCGTTGAACTCGCGGCCGGCGAGCCGCGCTTCAGTTTTGCGAACGTCATAAAGCATTCCTTGACCAGCGGTTTCGAGCGTGGGTCCCATCAATCGGCCAAGTGCGGGCCCAAAACCCGCCACCTTCCCGACCGCTACGTTGACGTAACCGTACACAACGTTGATGCCTTTAGTGCTCTCCCAGACCTCCTCGCTTATCGCAGTGAGGCCTTGAGTCAGTTCATACATGTCAGTCACGGGGACGCTGTAATAGTAGGTGCCTCCCTCTACATTCATCTTGATGATGCCTTTATTCGGCACAATGACAGTGAAGCGTCCGGATGGAGATGTGTCACCATAACGGAAAACTGCGTTCTGTGCGCGTCCAGCATCCCATTCCTTGTACGGCTTGGAAGCCTTGCCTTCAGTCTCTGCCGCTGCTGCCTGTTCTTTTGTCAATAGCGTTGCATTTGGGGAGGGCGCGAACTTTTCTCCCCTTTCCCTCCAGACGCTCTCTTCTTGCTGCATTTGCGCCTCGATGACCGCCTGACGCTTTTCTTCATACCCTATCTCCCGCAATTGCAACGCCAGCGCCGCCGCTGCGTCACCGCGCGCTGACTGACCGCCGCTAAACTCTTTGGAGCTCATCACACGGGCCACTAACTGGCGTACCGGTAAGTTCGTGCGCAGCGCCCAATTGGTGAGTGTTCGTGTTGTGACAATTTCACCGCTGTCGGCAAAACGCACGATGGATTCCGGGTCTGGATTCTTTCCGGCTCGGTAGCAGCGTAGCCATTCCGCGGGTGGCAGCGGTTCCTGAGAAGTCGATAAAAACGGCGACGGAGAACAAAGGAGATCCAGGTTCAGAGGTTGACGCGCCACATAGCCCTGCGGTGCCGGTTCAGCCGCCGAAGCGGATTCCTCTGATGATGACGCGCCCTGTTGCACCGCATGCGTCAGCTCATGCGCCAACAGGCGGCGTCCTTCATGTGTCTCGGGCGCAAACAAGCCCGCGCCAAATACAAGGTCGTTTCCAACCGTGTAGGCTTTGGCGTTCACGTCTCGCGCTGACTGCGCGGCGGCAGTGTCAGCATGTACTCGCACACCGGAGAAGTCCCGGCCAAAGCGCTGCTCCATGTCCTGCCTTAATTCAGGCTCCAGCGGCTTGCCGGGACTCGCGAGGGCTTGATCCACGCTGGCAGGCGCTGCATCCGCCTGCACGGTGGCTGGGCCCGCTACACGCTGGATGCGAGGTGGAGCGCCACTGATCAAAGATTGCGCCGGCGCCGCCATTACCTGATCGGCAGTCCGATCCGCTTCTTGTTCGTAGATGTCGCCGGGTTCACCAACCGTGAGCTTGGCCTGCACACCAAGTCGTTTCTTCTTGCGGCATTCATCGCACTCGCCGCCACAGGCGCAGGTGCGCTGGAGTTGCATGACCGGCTCAGCGGCGTGGTGCGCTTCGCGTTCGCCGATGTCACCCAGGTTGTGGGTATGGCGTTTCGCCTGAAGCAAATGTGAGTCCAGCCAGCACCCGGTGGCGCGGTTACCCACGGCCCGTTGCAGCCTGATGACGGGATGCGAGGAAACAATGCGGCCTGGCCAACTGCCGTTATCGGGAGCAAGGCGACCATTCTGATCGCGCGACTGGAAGGCTATGGAGCTCAATTCACGGAAGGGAGACGGCGGCTCGGAGCGCTGAGGCCGCAAGTGCGAGCCGGACGCTGATGGCTCAACGGACGGTTTGGGGCCGAACTTTTCCAAGGGCGCACCCTGCCTCCACGATGGACCAAGCGCTTTCGTTCGCTGAGAACGCCGCAGTCTCGGGCGATGCTGTGGCGGCGTGAAACCGCCGCTACAGCCCGCAATGAAAGTTTTACATCGACCCCTATGGGTTCTTGCCTCGCCTCCGCACCGGCTTTTCCGGCGCGGGGGTTGCGGGCTGCTCAGTTACCGCTCCACCAACTGTTTCCACAGCGGGCGTCGCCGGCTGTGGCGTTGGTTGAGGAGTTGGCTGGGAAGTTGGCGCGCCTCCCGCTGGCTGCGGAGTAGCGGGCGTTCCACCGCTCGGTTGCGGGGCCGGGGTTGGAGTCGGAGCCGGTGACGGAGCAGGCTTTGACCCGCCAGCGGCAGCCGCCACGATGTTGATCGCTTTTTCGAGACTGGCTTCGAAGCCGTCAGCCGTCGTAATGGTCAGAGTGCGCGGACCCGGAGTGGCTGTGGCGAGCACATCCACGTTCAGCAAGGCTGGTTGTCCGGACGCGCCCGGCACAAAGCTGTTCACCACAACGCCTGCGCCCAGGTCAGCCTTGGTCTGAGGCGGCGCAGGCAATGGCTGCTGAGTATCCAATGCGACGTTCATGGCCAGACTCTTCGTACCCTGTGGAACCGCCTGCAAATTAACGGAAGAATCGACAGGAGTGACTCCCTTGACAGACAATTGGGCCGCCTGGCACGCCCACCAGAAGCTGCCGAACGAGAGCACGATGCGGCGGCAGGCGCAATTGTCGATGCTGGCAATCGTCCCGTCTTCATCGACGGTCACCTTGGCCAGCACCACCCATGGGCTGGCGGGGCAGGCAGGGCAATCGGGTGTTGCGCCCTTGGCGAGGTTGTCAATTTGAGGGGGATTCTGATGCGTGTCAGGACACTGGTTCAGAATGCCAATCTCATAGCCGTCGCGCAGACGAGAGTATTCGCACTGAGTATCGTCGCAGCCGCACCCAATGGGCTGCACGCGAACGGGCCGCGCCCGGCATTCCTTGTATTTCACGGCAATGTAGAGCGAGGCGTTGGGGTCGCGCTTGACGTAGACGTCCGTGCACCATGGGTCGGGCGCCTGGACGCAGGGCTCACCGGTGATGCCGGTTGTGCCTGCGGTGCGCACGTCCACCGTCCGGCAGCAGTCGATGATGATTTCATCGCCATAAGGCCCCAGGATGTAGCCAGGCGAAACCGCCACCAGCCAGGGTTGATAGGAGCTTTGAGCGCCGGCTCCGGTTGGATCGCTGGCCGCGCCGTTCGTAACCGGCACAGGGCACACCTTGGCGCCGCAAACTACGCCCCACCCGTGCATCATGCGATTGTGGCGGCGGAGCTTGTTTCTGAAATACTCCTGTTCGAGCGTCAAATCGTCCGGCGTAATCAGTTGACGCGGGAAATAGCGTGGGCGCTCGGCGATGCTCGAATCGCACGGCGAAACTGTGCCGCAGTTGTTGTTGTTCATAGCTCTCTCCTTCTAGATTCAGCTCTTGCCGCCTCGTAGGTGGTCCTGCGTGGCCGGTTTGTTTGTAAGGCAAACCAACAGGTCGTGCAGCAAATCGTTGGTGTAGACGATGGGCCGCACGGCAATGTCAATGCTTCCAGACGCAAGCGCGCCGCCCGGGTCCGGCAGGTGGATGTTGGCTAGCGCGATGCACGGATCATCCGGGCAATCCGGGCATGGGCTGCTGATATACTGCGCGAGCGCCGGATAATTGATGGCCGTGCCTGAAACGAGGTCTGGCACGGAGCAGCTTACATCGACCGCCGGCAGTTTGCCTTCCTTGAACTCCAATTCGTAACGCTCGCGCACCGATCCGGGCGAGCACGTTGCATTCTGGTCGCAATCGCCGCCCAAGGCGGGCACCGGGTCGCTCAGGCACTCGTGGTAGCAGATCAGCAGATGCACCCAGTGCTCATCGCAGTTGCAGTCACTCGCAGGATGATCCGCCGAAGGCGTGCCGGGCGTCGCGGGAGGAAGGGGCGGCAGCGCAAGAGGCTTTGATGCCGTGGGGGCGATGATCTCGCGGCCCCATTTATCAATGGCCACGCCCGCCTCGACCACAATGCTCTGGCCGTCGCTGCCAGCCGAAACACCGAGGCCGCAGATGACGCCGTAGCCGGTCACGAGCCGGTTCAGAAGCCATCGCTTGGCGTTAAAGTAGTTCTGCTCGAGCTCGAAATGGTAAACGTCAAGCAGCTTGCCATAGAAGTACCGGTTGCGAACGAAAGTCTTCACATCGCATGCGCCTGAAGCGCCGTTATTATTGCTCTCCATGACAGATCATCCTCCTGGTGCATATTGAGGCCCGCAAGACCTCTGCCGCTAGCCTACGATTGTGGTTACACCCAATTCGCTGCGCTCCCCGATGGCGCCCGCTGGTTGCCCGGCCAGAGCGGCGTCAGCCCCCAGACTGCCGGTTTCGCCCAGGCGCAGGCTGGGCGGCGGGCCGGCAATGAGGGTATCCACGCCCACCCGCGACTGGAAGCCAATTCGCAATCGCGGTTCCAGCACACAGAGGTGATAAGTGGTGTGGGCGGGCTTTTCCTGCTCAATCGTCGCGCGCACGCGTTCAAGCGCTTGGGGAGAGTTCACCTGGCCGCGGTAAACCTGAACGCTGAACTGGAACGCCACATCTGAAAAAAGCGGAGCGCCGAACTCCTCATCGGTAATCACGTGGGACTGATCGAGGACCGCAGTCGCGCCCACCACCGCGCCCTGAGGCTCAGCGGGCGCAAGCACCGTCGTATAGCCCAATACGGAGTTCTCCCCCGCCTGCCACACGGGCGCCTGCGTCGCCGCATCGGTCGCCCCCTGACACGGTGATTGTTCAGGCGCGGGCAGGGCCCACCATGCTGCGTTCAGAATGGGCTCCTGGATCACGGCTGCCACTCCGGCCTGGTCCAGTAACGTCTTCCGCAGCGCTGCCGGCGTGCCACGCAAGGCATAGCTTGCAAAAGCCTCCGCGATGGCGCGCCGCTGGGTAGCCTCATCCCACTCTCCGTCAAGTGTCAGCGCCAGCCATCCGGCCAGCCATGGCAAGTATTCCCGCGGGGCTGACCACGGGTCAAACAACGAAGGCAGCGCATGGATGGCCCCCTCCGTCTGACTGAAAAAGGTCTCGAACAGCGACAGGAAGCGGGGCAAAAAGTCTTTGCAAGCTCCGGGTTTCTGGTAGATGGCCGGCAAGTGGCTGAGATACCCCGTGTGGTCAAACTCCGCTCGCATCTGTTGAACGACCGGGGAAGCCAAGCCATCTCCAGAGAAGTATGCCCCAACCCAGAGGTAGAGCGACGGTTCGCCGCCCAGGAAGAGGTCAGAGACATCCGGCGGTCCGCTTCGCCACTTCGGGTCGCTGAACAGATTTGTTCCGGAGCCGAGAGTGGGCGGCGCAGGCGCGTCTCCGGGATCATTCGAGATGTGGTAGAAGAGATCGAGATGAGCGTCCGGGGCGGGCAGCGTACCGATGGCTTCCAAGCGATGCCATGTAACCTTGTCGCCCGGGGCGATGATCGCATCAGTCCAGAAGACGCCTTGCTTGCTGTAGGCTTTCCCCGGCAACAATCGCACCGGCGCAAGCGCCGTGCCTGTGTGTACCAGCAACGCTCCGTCTGGACCGGCAGCGAGCGCCGCCACCGGCCCCTGGTAGCCGACAGCCTGGCCTGCGTATTGAAGGCCGCTGGCATTAAACTGCAACACCGCGCGTAAGGTGTTGTCACCCACGTAGATCGCCTCTCCCAGCGCCACAATGCCCATCGGCTCCGAAAGCTGCGCGCCCCCAAACGAGAGCGGATGGCCGTTGCCATCGAGCACTGGATTGCCGCCTGCGTCGATCACAAACACTGTGTGAGTTGCAGCATCGACGATGTAGACCCGCACGGCGCCATTCGCCTCGCCGACGGCTACATCGCCTGGCTGGCTCAGGATTCCCGCTGCGGCGAGCGTATTCCAGAATGAGGCGACCACTTGACCGAGTGCGTCGAACTTCTGTACTCGTTTGTTGCCATAGTCCACCACGTATACGTTGCCTGACGAATCGGCAGCCAGCGTCCAAGGCGTGTCAAAGCGGCCCGGCAGGCTGCCAGGCTGCGGATTGTCGGCCGGGGCAGGCTGCCCCCAAATCTCGATCAACTGAGCCGATGCGGGATCGAACGCCTGAATGCGGTGGTTGTCGCTGTCCGTCACCAGCAAAGCGCGGCGGCGCCTGAGCAACAGCAGACCGCGCGGCGTTTGGAACTGGCCTGGCGCACTCCCCGCGCCGCCCATGCAGGGCGCAGGGGCCAGCGCGGCATCGCAACCGTCAATACGCCAAACGCGATTCGCCTGCGGGTCGCTGAAGAAGATCGTTCCGTCGATATCCACCGCAATGCCCGCCGGACCGTCAGGCTTCGGCAGCGCCGCGATCTCATCGGAGGGCGATCCGGCGAGCAACGGAAGCGGGCTGAGCCGGAGCGCGCCATCTGCGCCCACTTCGAGGCCATCCCAGTGGTGGCCCCGCCAGCGGCCTTCCCGGTTGAGGTAAGTAAAGTTGCGGACGTTGTCCCTGTTCATGGCTTCGTCTTTCCGCTACGATTCCACTCCCATCCATACGGCGAACCAGCCGTTGGCTTGCAACTGCGCGAGTCCCGTCGGACTGCTGGTGGTGAAATTATTGAAGAAATCGGCTGGGTTGATGAAACTGTCTTCAAGTTCAGGCATCAGCATGCGCAGAGTGAAGCCGGTCGTTGTCGGGTTGCTGATGTTGACCCAGCCATCCAGCACGAACGATGGCGCCGCGAGTTCCCCAGTGCCGCCAGGAAAGAAGCGGTCTCCAATCACGTGCGCGCTGTAGCAGGGCGGGGTCTTGAAATTGGCTGAACTCGTATCCACCGCCAGTTGCAGTCCGAGAGGCGTATTATTCGAGGCCAGCCAGACTGTCCAGGACGAAGTTGCCGGGTCGGTGCTGCCGCAGGCGATATGAGGCTGTTTTGCCGGGCGGGCATTGCGACGCTGCGCTGTCGAGATGGGCTGATTGAGCTGGCAATTCTTGATTTCGGCGCGCGCCAGCAGAATCCGCATGCTGGCCTGGACTTCCAGCTTAAGTTGCGGGTCCACGGGCTGGCCGTCGGCCCCCAGCTTGATCCAGCAGAAGTTGGGCGCTTCCCGCAATCGGACTGCGCCGGCGGGCATGCAGATGCCGTCGCGGGTCTCGGATTCAGGCAGATCGCTGTCGTCCGGATAGGAAACGGTGAGATCGTAGAAGACCGAGTTGCCAGCTCCGTCGTCGGCTACCGGAGGAACGGGCTCCACGTGAGTCTGGGTCAGCACAATCTCGCGCCCGCAGGCATCGATGGCATAGCCTGGCGTAATGGTCACCTCGCGGTCGCCCTTGGCGCCGGAAACAGCATAGCCGCTTCCAATGCCTGCCTGGTGCAGGCTTTGGTTGTGCAACCAGCGCATTTCACGGTTGAAGGCTTCAAGCGCCTGGAGATCGCTTGCGAACAAGCGCTGCCCATTGAAGAATTGCAACCGCTCCAGAAACTGTGTGCCGCCAATAATTGCCATAATTTTCGCTCCTTACGCCGCGCTCGTTACGAGCAACACGGCTTTTGGGCCGCAGGCTGTAAGCACAAGCTCAAGTCCCCGCGCGACTCACACCCTAACCAGCAGACGTAAGCCAGGAAAGGCGCGCGCCGAATGGCAGCCGCCCGCACCTCGAAGGCAGCCGCCTGAACCGGAACGAGAATCCGGAAGGTGAAGTGATCGGGCGCGGGGTCGGCGATGCTGCTGAAGATCACGGATGCCTGCCTCAGTCCGGCTAAGTTGGCGTCCACACCCTCTAGCCACGCGAAATAGCAGGGCGTCCGCGTAAAGCCCGCCTCCGAAGTATCCACCACAGTCTGCAAGCCAATGGTGATCTCGTTGCCGGCGCCGCCCACTTTCCAGGCCGTCCACACCGTGCCGCCTGGAATGGTCTCGCCATTTGCCAGATAGGGCTTGGCGATGGGGCGCGAGGCGGGCGTAACGAAGAGCGAATCGAGAAAAGCCTGGCCACGATCGAAAGTCACCCGCGCCGCCAGCACGCCATCGGTTGAAGTTACCTGGTCAGACGGCTTCCAGACGAAATCAGGAGATTCGGGCACGGCGCTGGCGCAATAAGTGAGGCAGACGCCGGAAGTCTCCCCAGGCTTGGGGAACTGCGAGGTTTCTTTGTAGCGCAGAAGCAAGGTCATGCTGCCGGAGCCATCCGACGGCGCTCGAGGAATAAGCACAACCTGTTCGGCCACGAGGATGATGGCGCGCCCGAAACAGTCATAGGCTACGCCGGGCTCGATACGAATGCTGGTGATCGGGCCCGTATCGGGCACGGGCGTTACTTCATATCCCAGGGCAATGCCGTAAGCGCTGTGCAGAGCGCGATTATGCCAGGCGCGCAGTTGCGCGTCCGTGTTCATCTGGGTGCGGAAATCCCCGGAGCGCAGCAACTGTCCTTGCCAGTACCGAACTCGCTCAAGCTCGCGTTGCTCGACGGTCGTCATCTCACAGCACCTCAATTTCATGAGCGCCTGCCGCTACCAGCCACGTTGGCGCCAGGCAAACGTTGCCGCACTGCGGGCTGCACTCACAGCCTTCTACCAGGAGTGCAAGCGACGCCACATAGTCCACGCCGGGCACGCGGTCGATCACCTGCAAGATCTCGGCGCGGTAGACATCACGCCCGAAGGGCCAGCCCGTGCCTTCGGGACCGCCTGTGAGCGGATGTAAGAAGGCATTCAAGGCATCTATGATTTTCTGTGGCAATGCCGTCTTGCTGGTTCCTGCCAAAGCCTGTACCTGGGCACGGACAGCAACTTCAAGATAGGTTGGTCCGACAACCTCAATCCGCGAGCCAATAATCCGGCGACGGTTGAGATAGGCCCTCACCGAGTCGAGCAGCGCAGGGCTAGGCGTGGGCTGAGCTATGGGCATATTCGGGAGCACGACCACGGTGATCATCCCCGGCGCTTCAAGGCAGGGGAAGCTGGGATGAGCATTGGGCCAGGCCGTAGCCCGCGCCACATCGACCCCGGGCGTCTCTTTGGCCAGCGTTTCGCAATCGGCCAGCGTTACAGCGCGTTGCGGTCTGCCGAGGAAGTCGATGGCCCGCCCGATCGTGTGATCTAACGTTTCTGCTGCGGCCCCTCCTGTAGCTAAAGTCGGATTGAGCAGGGTAATCTCTGCCTGAATGGCGGCCAAGTTGGAAAACAAAGCCCGGTTATGCGCGGAATCGGCCAGCCGATTGACGGCGCCGACCTTCAGGTTGCCCTTTTCAGCCCGTGTGCTGCGATAGACGGCGTAGACTCGGGCTCCGCCGGGCAGGGCAAGACCGTGCTCGCCGTCTCCGAAAGCGACGGTTCCAGCCGTTGGGTCAAGCAGAAAGTCGCGGCTCGCGCGGCCTGAGGCGTCGAAGTCAGGACGCATCGTCCATGTGTACCATTGTCCATTTTCGAGCGTCACCATTTGGAAGCTCTTCAGCTGAACGGGCGCTTCCTGAAGCTGGAACCGCTGCATTGGGGTCCCGTCGCCGAGGCCCACGGCAACCGCTTCAATGCTGAGAGCGCCGGACATGGTTGCGGTGGCTGGAGTGTAGGCTAGCACCCTGAATTGAGGAATGGCGGAGTCTTCGACAAAAGCGAGGGACGTGATCTGCCCCTGGCTGTCAAGTTGCAATGAAAGCCCGGTCATCGTTGAAGGGGGTTGCGGCGGGGTCGAGACCACTCCCGGAGCAATGATCCAGGTCACAACGCCCGCAGGCACAGCTTGCTCAGCCAGAACGGCATTCGAGGCAAGATTCTGGATGACCGGCGGCGCATCGTAGGCGCCAGCCGCAAAGCGAACTCGGATGTAGCCTAGCGATGCGGCTGCCTGGCCGATGGCAGCCCGGGTTCCCGCCGCCTGTGGTGTGAGGCGGACTCCGCCGTTCAGCGTGAAAGCGCGTGTGTCATCGTCAACGTTTGCAGGGCCAAATTCAGACCATACGGTTTGTGAGCCGGAAGCCGTCAGCATTTCCCACGTCAGGCGGACGCCAAGAAACGGCGGGAGCGTTGGTTCCCTATGCGGCGTCGGAACCACCGACTCCGGCCCGCAGCATCCGCACTTCATCTTCGGCGGCTCGCACACTTCACGCTGCGTCTGAGACTCACAGAGCAGCCGTTCGCGCTCAGCGTAGCTGGCATGAAGACTGGCGAAAGTAAAGAACAGGTTGAATGACTGGCCCGCCGCGAGGGGCTTATCGAAACCCAGGTACAACTCAGCGCCCAGTTCAGGAACATCTCCAAAAGCGCCAAACGCCTGCCCGCGCCGCCAGCGTTCTGTCAAGTCATGGAAGCCTTGGGAATCCTTAAGCTGCACGGCCACAAGATTCGCGGGCGTCACGGTAAGGGCCGCAAGCGTGCGGAAAACTGTCTCGACGCCAAACGGGTCGAGACCTGAGCACTCAACCTCCTGGGGCAGGTCAATGGCTCCCGAGCCAGCCTGCAGGGAGAAGCTCAGCACCGTGGTTGCCGCCGCGGGAGGTTGAGGCTGGATGCCGATGAGCCGCAGAAATTTGAGCCGCGCGCGATCTGTAATGCGGTTGAGACCATAGATATCCATCTCCGCGAGCCAGGCGAAAAGCTCCATCAG
>Ga0070737_10004999_pt1 | contig 12901 bp, 10 predicted proteins | sample Coa_R1_10_FD_66438 | JGI IMG/M metagenome (GOLD analysis project Ga0070737, IMG submission 66438) | Surface soil microbial communities from Centralia Pennsylvania, which are recovering from an underground coalmine fire - Coalmine... | ecosystem: Environmental > Terrestrial > Soil > Unclassified... | reverse complement strand
CATCGAGGGGCTTGGCGCGCCCGACCGGATGCATCCGGTGCAGAGCGCGTTTGTCGAGGCTGATGCGCTGCAATGCGGCTTCTGCACGCCCGGTATGGTGATGTCGGTGGCGGCGTTGCTCAGTCGCAACCCGGCGCCGGATATGGGCGAGGTCAAGCGTGCGGTGGCGGGAAACATCTGCCGCTGCGGGACATATCCGCACGTGTTCAAGGCCGCCCTTGCGGCGGCGGCCAAAATGCGCGGCGTCAAGCCGCCGGGGGAAAGGGCCTGATGGCCCGCAATGTCACCGTGCGGCTCGGCTTTGAGGGCAATATCAGCGATGTCAGGCTGGTGATTCCCGACGACGAGCCAACGCCCTGGCAATGGGGCGAACCGTTGGCAGTGGTCGGCCGCGAGATGGCGCGGGTTGACGGTGCGCTCAAGGCGACCGGGACCGCGCCCTACACCTACGACGTTGAGCTGCCCGGCATGCTTTACGGCGCGATTCTCCGCAGCCCCTATCCGCATGCGCGGGTTCGCAGCGTGGATCTCTCGGCGGCGCGCCGGCTGCGCGGCGTGCGCGCGGCGATCGAACGCGGCGAAGCGGTCGTGCGCTTTGCCGGACAGGAGGTCGCGGCCGTCGCCGCCGTCAGTCCCGCAATCGCCAACGACGCGCTGGCGCTGATCAAGGTCGACTACGAGCCGTTGCCGTTCGTGATCGACATGGAGGATGCACAAAAACCCTCTGCGCCGCGCGTGTTCGCCGGCCGCGCCAATATCGGTGCGCCTGCCGTGTTCGAAGCCGGCAATGTCCGCGATGGCTTTGAGCGGGCGGCCGCGATCCATCAGGCAGTCTATACCACGCCCGTGCAGACCCACGTGTCGCTGGAAACCCACGGCGCCGTCGCGCGATGGGAGGGCGACCAACTCACCGTATGGTGCTCGACGCAGGGCATCTTCACCGTGCGCGACGACCTCGCCGTGCTGTTCAATCTACCGCCCGACAAGGTTCATGTGATCACCGCCTTTTTGGGCGGAGGATTCGGCTCCAAGTTCGGCGCGGGCCCCGAAGTGGTGATTGCCGCGCAGCTTGCGCGCGCCGCCGGCGCACCGGTCAAGCTGATGTTGCCGCGCGCAGCCGAGCACGTCGCCACCGGCAATCGGCCCAACTCATGGCAGCAGGTAAAACTGGGCGCCGGCCGCGACGGCCAGCTGGTAGCGATCGAACTGCTGGAGCGCGGCAGCGGCGGGATCGGCGGCGGCGCGGGAAGCGCGGGCCCGTACCGCACGCTCTATCGATGCGCCAACATCCGCACCGAGGAGCGCGACATCTACACCAATGCCGGACCGTCCTCGCCGATGCGTGCGCCGGGATGGCCGCAGGGATGCTTCGCGCTGGAGCTGGCAATGGACGAACTGGCGCGCAAGCTCAAGCTGGACCGGCTCGAGTTGCGCCGCCGCAACAATGCCAATCCGGTGCGTGCACTGGAATTTGAGCTGGGTGCCAAGGTGTTCAATTGGCATGAGAAGAGCCGCGCACCCAAAGCGCTCGGCCATCGCCGGCGCGGCATCGGCGTCGCCGCCGCCGCCTGGCACGGACTGGGCAGTGCCGGACCGCAAGCGCAGGCGATCGCGTATCGCGACGGACGCGTCGTGATACAAATCGGCACGCAGGACATCGGCACCGGCACGCGCAGCATTCTGGCGATGGTCGCGGCCGAAGAACTGGGCGTGCCGCTGCGCCAGGTCAGCGCCGAGATCGGCGATACGCGCTATCTGTTCTCGGTGCCGTCGGGCGGCAGCAGCACGGCGCCCTCCAATACGCCGGCTGTGCGCCAGGCCGCCGCTCACCTCAAGGACAAGCTGTTGCGTATCGCGGCGCCGATGCTGGGCGCGGACCCGGCCAGCCTCGAAGCGCGCGACGGCACGATTCGGGTGCGCGGCCAACCGTCGCGTGCGGTCAGCTTCGCCGACGTCTGCCGAAGCATCCCGGCCGATTCGCTTTGCGCGCAGGGCGAGCGGCCGCCCAACTATGCCGGCTTTCGCACCGATCAGGCCGGATGCCAGTTCGCCGAGGTTGAAGTCGACGTGGAAACCGGTGCGGTTGCGGTGCTCAACGTCACCGCCGTGCACGACGCCGGCCGCATCATCAATCCCCTCACCGCGCGCAGCCAGGTCAACGGCGGCGTCATCATGGGTATCGGCTTTGCGTTGTTTGAAGAGCGCCGGCTCGACCCGATATCCGGCGTGATGGTCAACCCGACGATGGACGACTACAAGCTTGCGGGTCCACTCGATACTCCGGAGATTACGGCGCTGTTCGTGGAAGTCGCCAACGGCGTGACCAATACCGGCGTGCTCGGCCTGGGCGAAGCGGTGCACGTGGCGACCGCGGCGGCAATCGCGTGCGCGGTGTACGACGCAATCGGCGTACCGGTGCGCTCGCTGCCGATCACACCCGACAAAGTACTGGCTGCGGTGGGCAAGGTCTGATGAACCGCTTTGAAATCGTAACGCCGCTGGATGTGCCGCACGCGAGCCAATTGCTGGCCGCGCCCCACCATGCCGCGCTGGCCGGCGGCGTTGACCTGCTCGATCTGCTCAAGCAGGGAATCGCCGCACCTACCGCTGTGGTCAATCTCAAGGGACTGCGCGGGATGGACGCGATCGAGCCCGACGGCCGCGGCGGAGTTCGAATCGGCGCGCTGGTGAAATTGCGCGAGGTCGCCGCCGACCCGCTCCTGTGTGATCGCTACGCGGCGGTGGCCGAGGCCGCCGCACAGGCCGCGACGCCGCAGGTGCGCAATCTCGCCACGGTGGGCGGCAATCTGTTGCAGCGTCCGCGATGCTGGTACTTCCGCAACCCGGATGTGAAGTGCCTCAAGAAAGGCGGCGAGCGCTGCTACGCGCTGGGCGGCCTCAACCGCTACCACGCGATCCTGAGCGGCGGCCCCTCCTTTATCGTGCATCCCTCCAATTTGGCGCCCGCGCTGATCGCGTTCGGTGCGAGCGTCAAGCTTGCCGGAGCGGCCGGCGAGCGGACCATCGGACTGGAGCAGTTCTTCATCTTGCCCAAGGCAGACCCCGCGCGCGAAAACGTGCTCGCTCCCGGCGAAGTGCTGGTCGCCGTAACGATCCCCGCGCCCGCCCCCGGCGCGCGCAGCACGTATATCGAGGCACGCGAAAAGCAAAGCTTTGACTGGCCGCTGGTCAGCGTTGCCGCGATGGTCGCAAGGGGCGGGGCGCGCCGGGTCAGCGACGTGCGGGTGGTGATGGGCGCCGTCGCGCCGATTCCGTGGCGCAGTCACGAGGCCGAGGCGCTGCTGCGCGGCGCACATCTGGACGGCGAAGTTGCCGCGCGGGCGGCCGACGCTGCGCTCAAGGACGCCGTGCCGCTGTCGGACAACGCCTACAAGGTGCCAATTGCGAAGGCGCTGGTACGCCGCGCGATCCTGCGCGCCGGCGGCATCGAGGAGCCGGGTTGAACGGAGCATCGGCAATGGTGCAAAGCACCAACCGCTTCTTCTGTGCAATGCTGCGAACCAAGAGCGCTTATTGGCGCGCGGCCGACGGTATGCGGCTATTCGATCCGGAAAGTTCGACCGCCTGTTACACTTGTGTCTTGACTCAGCGGCCCGCGGGTCCCGATGGTCTGCCGGCCGATGTTCACAATTGCAGCCCCGACCGTGCCTGCTTCAAAGCCGACCATTAAGCTGTATGTGAAGCAGCCATTGCATCAGACAAATAGTTTCACGCTTGCCGGTTCAATTCAGTTCCAGGCTACAACGTCTTCTACAAGGGGAAGTGGCACCTGACGCAATCCTTTGTGCTGCCCTGCAGGACCGAAGAGGTAAGGCCGCGGGCTTCGCCGGCAGTGCCGCGATGATGCTAAGCTGAGCGCCCATCAGGGGGTGCCAGTCATGAGCAGGCCCAAATTTGCCGCGGTGCTGCCGACCACCAGCTTCGAGTTGACGCGGACTTTCGCCGAGCGCGCCGAAGCCGGCGGTTTCGATGCCGTCGCCATCGAGGATCATTACTTCATCCGCGGCGTCGGTCAGACGCCGCAGGAGCCGCGGCTGGAATGCTTCACGGCACTGGCCGCGGTGGCGATGGCGACGCGGCGCGTCAAGCTGACGCAGTTGGTCGCCTGCAACTCCTTCCGCCATCCGGCGATGACGGCGAAAATCGCCACCACCATCGACCACATCAGCGGCGGCCGCCTGGAACTGGGGCTGGGCGCGGGCTGGTTTCGCGAGGAATACGAGGCGCTGTCGCTGCCCTATCCTGCACCCAAAGTTCGCGTCGAGCAGTTGGCCGAGGCGCTGTCCATCATCAAGCGGCTGTGGAGCGAGCCGGTCACCAACTTTGAGGGCAAACACTACCGCGTGCACGGCCTTTATGCCGAGCCCAAGCCGTTGCAAAAGCCGCGCCCCAAAATCATGCTTGGCGGCTCGGGACCCGCCCTGCTGCGGCTGGCGGCGCAGGAAGCCGACATCCTCAATATGATTCCGCCCACCGGCGGCAAGTTCGGCGAAGTGAGAATCGAGGACGCGCTGAAGTTTGACGCTGCCGAATTCCGCCGCCGCACCGCCATCATGCGCGAACATGCGCGCCAGGTGGGCCGCGACCCGGGTGAGATCGAACTGTCGCAGTTTCCGTTCGTAATCATGGGCGCCGACCGCGCCTCGACCGATGCGATGCTGGCGGCGATGGCGCAGATGATGGGGCTTAAGGAGGTGGACGCGGCGCGCCATTCGCCCAGCACCCTGGTCGGCGACGGCGCACAATGCCGCGACGAGATCCGCCGCCGCGTCGAGCAATTGGAGGTGAGCTACTTTTTCTGCCGCTTCCTCGACCTCGATACGATGAACCGGTTCATCGACGACGTCATCGCAAGGCTCTGAACGGACGCGGTGCGTGCGATGGCGGACGCGATGGCGGTGGATTCGGTCGAGCAGACCTCGCGCACGGCGGTGCGAGCATCGCTTTACCCGCTGGCCATTCTCTTCCTGATCCAGGCGGTCGACCAGATGAATCGGTTTCTACCCGCGGCGCTGTTCCCCGCGCTCAAGCGCCAGTTCGCGCTGTCCGACTTTCGCCTGGGCAGCCTCTCCTCGGCGTTTGTGTTTGTGGCGGCGCTGGGCGCGATCCCGTTCGGCATCCTGGTCGACCGCTGCGCGCGCACGCGCATCGCGGCGTTGGGCGACCTTGCCGCCAGTTGCGCGATGATCGCGGGTGGGCTGGCAAAGTCCTTCGCGATGCTGTTCGGGGCGCAGATGTTCCTGGGCGCAGCTCAGGCCAGCTACTCGCCCAGCGCCTTTTCGCTGATCGCCGACTACTATCCGGTAAGCGAGCGCGGCCGGATGCTGGCGATTTTCCAGGTCGGCGCAATCGCCGGCTTCCTGGGCCTGGCGCCGGGCGCCTTCATCGGCGAGCACTTCGGATGGCGCGCGGCGTTTCACTGGCTGGCCGTGGCGGGTTTCATCCTGTCGGCGCTGGCCTGGCGGCTGCCGGAGCCCGCGCGCGGCCTGCAGGATCTTCAACATGCGCAGCGCGGCGCGGTGCGCACGGTCCGCGAATCGGCTTTCGCACGAATGCCGTCGCTGCGCGCCTTTGCGTTAGTGCTGAAAATTCCCTCGGTTTTGATCCCGGTGCTGGCCGGTGGACTGGCTAACTTCTTTTTGTCCGGGCTGGGCACCTGGGCGATCACTTACCTGGTGCGCTATCACCATATGAGCCTGACGCGGGCCTCGATTACCACGAGCCTGCTCGGCATCGGAGCGATCGCCGGAGCACTGAGCGGCGGGGTTGCAGGCGATCGGCTGGTGGCCCAGGGCGTAACGGCAGGCAGATACTACATCGCAGGGGCGGCCAACGTGATGGCCTCGGTATTGTTATTCCCGACCTTCGCGACCGCCAACCTCAAGGTCCTGGTGGTTCTGTTCGGCCTGGGCGCCGTCACGCTGACGATGCCGGGACCGCAACTATCAGCCATCCTGGCTGACGTGGTCCATCCCGACCTGCGCGGGCGGACCTCGGCGGCTACAACCCTGGTGGGTGCACTGAGCACCGCCGCGGCGCCGGTGACGTTTGGATTGCTTTCCGACCGGTTCGGTCTGCGCAGCGCCTTCCTGCTGCTGATACCGCTGATGGGCCTGGGCGGAGCCTTGCTGCTGATCCTGGGGCCTCGTTTCCTTAGCGCCGACCTCGAACAGATGCATCGTCAGCTAAGCGCCATCGAGCCGGGCGCTGCTGACTCAACGTTGGAGGCATGCAGGTCGGATGCCCCATTTGCGCATGACCTCGGCGCGCCCGCCCATCGCCCCACTGCCCTGGGAGCATTGTTCCACGCGCTGTGCCTGCTGGGAGTACTGGCCGCGCTCGCGCTGGGTGTGGCGGAGGCCCGCCGCTAGCCCCGTCGGGGCGCGGGGCCGCTCCAGGCCGCCTTGGCGCTGAACGCGCTTGTTGGGGTAAATATTTTCGTGGTACAAACAGCGCGGCTTGGAAGGGCTTCGCACCATCGACCAATCCCGGCAGCGAACCGCGTCCCAGTCGGAGGAATTTATGAGTTCTCTGCCATTCAAGCTGGTGTCTGCCGACTCGCATGTCGCCGAACCGCCCGACTTATGGCTCAAGCGCATCGATCGCAAATACCTCGATCGGGCGCCGCGCATCGTTCATGAGCAGGATTCCGATTACTTCGTGTGCGAGGGCGCGTTGTCCGAAAGGCAGGGCATCGGTCTGCTCGCGACTCAGCCGAAATACCAAAACCCCAAGCTGCGCGGCTTCGGTTTCGCCGGGCGATGGGAGGACGTGCCGGCTGGCGGCTACGATCCGCTGGCGCGCATCAAGGAGATGGACGCCGAGGGTATCGACGGCGAGTTGTTGTACACCAGCTTCGGGCTGACCTTTTTCTCCATCCCCGACCTCGATTTCCAGTACGCGATTTTCCAGGCCTTCAACGACTGGCTGGCCAACTTCTGCGCGTCGGCGCCCAAGCGCTTCTTCGGCGTAGCGATGCTCCCCGTGGAGCCGGTCGAGCGCGCGGTGGCGGAGTTGCAGCGCTGCGCGAAGATGGGGATGCGTGGCGCGATGATCAGTATCGCGCAGAGTCCGGGCTGGGGCAGCCCGGTTTACGAGCCGCTGTGGTCGGCGGCCGAGGATTTGCAAATCCCGCTCAGCCTGCACGTCGCGGCCAGCCGCAGCGGATTTACGTACACCGACAACATTTTCGCCGATTTCTCCCTGGGCTTCGGCCCGACCATGTACACGGTGGCGGCGATGATCTTCTCGGGCCTGTTCGACCGCCATCCGCGGCTCAAAGTGATCTCGGTGGAAAACGACGCGTCATGGGCGGCGGCCATCCTGGAGCGGATGGACGATCGGTTCGAGCACGACCAGGGCTGGGCGGGGTTCGCCAACCATATCAGCTCCGCGCGTCTGCCCAGTCAAATCTTCCACGACCAGATCGCGTGCACGTTCATGCGCGACAAGACCGCGGTCTTCAACCGCACCATCATCGGCATAAAAAACCTGATGTTCGGCTCCGACTATCCCCATTTCGACGGCGCCTGGCCGAATTCGGCCGACGTACTCAAGGGCCACTTCAACGGCGTGCCGCCCGAAGACCAGCTCCGCATCGGGCGGCGCAACGCGATCGACTTCTACAACCTGCCCTTGCAGCCCTAAGCGCACGCGCCCGCCAGCCGCCTGCTCAGCGAGCGGTTGCCGCGCGCCGCCTCAGCGGTAGTGGCGCATCAGGCCGACTACCACGCCGCGCACCTGCAGCTCCTCCTCCGACGCATAGATGGGCTGCATGGTAACATTGGCCGGCTCCAGACGGATGCGGCCGTTATGTTCGCGATAGAACTTCTTGACCGTGGCTTCGCCGTTGACCAGCGCCACCACCGTCTCGCCGTCGTTGGCGACCTCCCGGCCCTCGACGATGATGTAGTCGCCGTCCCGGATGCCCTCGTCGATCATCGACTCGCCGCGCACGCGCAGGCAGAAGGTGTTCTGGCGGCGGATGAACTCGTCGGGTACGGTGATCGAATCGTTGCCCTCCACCGATTCAATCGGGGTGCCGGCGGCGACAAACCCCAGCATCGGCAGCGCCCGCGCGGCGCCGCGCACCGTGTTGTCGACCATCTCCAGCGCCCGGCTGTGGTTCCACTTGCGCTTGATGAAACCCTTGGCCTCGAGATTCTTCAGATGTTTGTGGATAGTAGCCAGTGAGGACAGGCCGAAATACGAGCCGATTTCCTGCAGCGTGGGCGCGTAACCAAACTGACCGATATAGCTGTTGAGGTAATCCAGAAGCTGCTTTTGCCGTTTCGTCAGCGTCGCCATCGTTCCCCCATTCCTTTTTCCTTGCCGCCCGGCGCCGTTGTAACATGGCCCCGGCAAGCGGCTACCGCCTGGTCGAACTCAGACTCGAATTGTGGCGAAAATTCGGCGAATCGTCAAGTGTAGCAGGGCATTCTTTGCAGCCAAAGCCGGCTCTCGCGCGCATCGTTGCGGGAAAGTTTCATGGAATTTCAGCAGCGAAAAACGCCGGCTGCCAACCGAGGCTCTCGTTTCTTTTCCTGCTTTCCTCAACCTGGTCCTCCCCCGCCGTCTGCCACTGCCCCGCCCCTGTGAACCATCCTTCCAGATCATCCGGCTAGCTGTCATGGATATGTTCCTCGGTCAGGACGTGGCAGCCGCGGGGCCAGCCCGAATCGGACGGACAGGGCGCTACGATTCCCTCCCGGACCAGACGGGCGATCGCGTGCGCGGCCAGCTTGGGCTCGATGCCCAAGGTGCGCGCGATCGCGCGCCCGGCGCCGTATCCTGCCGTCAAAAAGTAGCATTTTATTATCCGATAGGCGGCATCGGTATGCAACAAGGCTCGCGCCTGCTCCATCGCCTCGCCCCATCGATGCTCCATCGTGCTCCACACATAGGTAAACGGCTCGTAGCGCTCCTCGACCTTGAGCACCATGAAGCGCTCCTGCAACTCCCTCATCGCGCGGTCGAACTCCGCACGCCGTGCCGGACGCGAATAGCCGGTGGCCACCTTGAGCTCCCAGGTTGCGGCGACCGGGCGGCGGCGCAGCGCGTCCATCACCAGCTTGCCGCACAGGCTGAGTTGACCGCGCCGGAATGCCGTCTGGTAGGAGATGCGTTGGGCGCGCAGTCGTAAAAACGCAGGCAGCATCTGCGGTGCGATGAACGCCGGACGTCCGGCGATCGCCCTGCCGTAATACACGGCCCGTTTCGCGGTCAGGACGTCCTTGAGCCGCCACGTCATCCCGATCGCGTAGTCGTGCTGGATATGATGGGGCAGCGGGGGCTCGCGCTCGCCCACGATCGCCTCGCGCAGGCAGGGCAGGTGAAGCCCGGCGGTAAACGCCGTACAAAAACCGACCTCGCTGATGAAGTTAAGCGCCTGCTCCTCGGATGTGACGCGGCGTGCCGGCAGACGGCGGAAATGGAAGTCGCGATGGCGTTCCAGACGCTGGCGCAAGTCGGACTGCGATGGCGGCGCCCAACGCATAGCGGCGGCGCTTTCAGTCTTTGACCCGCTCGACGCACTCGCGGAACATCGCATGGTAATTGGCGGCCACGCCCAGTTGACGCACGATGCCCTCGGCGCCGATCAGGGTGCGAATCAGAAACACGCTGTGGGCGGGCGATTTGTACAGCCGATGCTGCAGCGCGATTTCACCCACTGCCGTGGCCTTGGCCACCGACTCGTACTTCTTGGGGTCGAAGCGGCGATTGACCAGCACCGGCTCGAACAGGATGCGCAGGATGCCGATCATCGGCGCGGCCGGCTGGGTGCGATCCAGATAACCTAGCGCCACCAGCGCCTGCCCCATCGCGCGGTCGTCGCCGGCCAGCAGCGCGCGTGCGAGCTTGAGGTTGGCCTTGCGAATCGGCTCGGGGAAACGGCGGATCGAGCCGAAGTCCAGGATACCCAGGCGCGGATGGTAGGTGACGAGGTAATTGCCCGGATGAGGATCGGTGTGCAGGACGCCGAACTCCAGAATCTGGCGCCAGATCAGGGTGAAGTACTTGCGCACCACCCAGCTTTTGAGCCCGGGATCGACCACCGGTGCAAACACGTCGGTCAGCGGATAGCCGTCAAGGTAGGTCATCGTCAGCACGCGGCGCGAACTTAGTTCGGGAAACACGCGCGGAATCATCACCTCGGGGTCGTCGGACAACAGGCGCGCGAACAACTCGGTGTTGGCGGCTTCGCGCTCGTAGTCCAGCTCCTCCATCAGCCGCGCCTCCAGTTCGGCATAAAGCGTGCGCACGTCAATCTTCTGGCGCATCAGGTCGTGCGCGATGGCCTTGAGCGTGGTGAGCAGCAGCTTGAGATTCTTCAGATCCTGACCGACCGTCTGCTCCACGCCCGGATACTGGATTTTGACCGCGACCTGCTCGCCGCTTCTCAGCGTGGCGCGATGGACCTGGCCCAGGGAGGCGGCGGCGAACGCGACGCGATCGAAGCTGGCGAAGAGCTGCTCGGGCCGCTTGCCCAACTCGCGCCGGATCTGCTCGGAGATGGTCGCGTAGTCCATCGGCGGCACGCCGGCCTGCGTCACGCTGAGCACCTCCAACGCTTCGGCGGGCAGGATATCCTCGCGCGTGGAGAGCATCTGGATCAGTTTGAGGAAGGCGCCGCGCAGCTCCTTGGAGCTTTCCACGATCAGACGGGCGTTTTTGATGTGTGTGTCGAGCAGCGCCTTGGTGTGTGCGTCGGCACTCATGAAGGGCTTGCGCAGCGAGGTCCACAGGTAGCTTGACCCCACCTGCGAGGCGAGCCCGCCCATTTTGATCGCGCGCCGCGCGCGGCCGCTGGTCAGCTGTTTTTCAGCCGCCATCGGCTGCGCTCCGATCAAGGCCGACGCGGTTGATCAGCGTCGCCGCCATCGCGGCGCCAAACCCGTTGTCGATGTTGACCACCACCACGCCGCCCGAACAGGCGTTGAGCATCCCCAGCAGCGGGGCGATCCCGCCCATCGCCACGCCGTAGCCGATACTGGTCGGCACGGCGATGACGGGTTTATCGATCAACCCGGCGACCACCGAGGGCAACGCCCCTTCCATCCCGGCCACCACGATCAGCACGCTGGCAGCGGCCAGTTGTTCGAGGCTGTCGGTAAGGCGATGCAATCCGGCCACCCCTACATCGTACAACCGCGACACGCGGTTACCGAACATCTCGGCGCAGATCGCGGCTTCTTCGGCAACCGGAATATCGGAGGTGCCGGCGCTGAGCACCATCACCGTGCCGTGTCCGCTGGGCGTTTGCGGATGCGTCTGGATCAACCCGACCCGGGCTTCAGCGCAGTATTGGAAGGACTTCAGCTTGCGTGCCAGCGTGCGCGCCTTGGGCGCGTCGAGGCGGGTCACAATCAGGTTCTGGCCGGCCTTGATGACGCGCCGGCCGATGGCCGCGATCTGATCGGCGCTCTTGCGTTCGCCGAACACCACTTCGGGGATGCCGCGGCGCAGCTTGCGATGGAGATCGACCTTGGCAAAGCCGAGATCGGCAAAGGGCAGATGGCGCAGGCGGGTCAGGCCCTGTGCGACGCTGAGGCGGCCCTGGGCCACCTGGCTTAGAATTTCGCGGATGTTGGCTTCGGTCATGGACGGCGCAACTGCTCGGGGCGCAGCGGATGTTCCAAAATCAGCAACACGTCGCGCACCGCTCGTGCGTCGGCGCGCGTTACCTTGATCGTGACGTCGCCAACGGAAAGCTGTTCGCCGGGTTTGGGAATATGGCCCAAGCGCTCCACCACCAGGCCGCCGATGGTAGCATATTCCTCGCCCTCGGGCAGACGCAGGCCGAAACGCTCGTTGAGATCGGACAGAGCGGCGCGCGCCGACACCGCCAGAGTGCGGGCGTCGATGATGCGCGCCATCTCCTCGCGCACGTCGTATTCATCCTCGATCTCGCCCACCACTTCCTCCAGCAAGTCCTCTACCGTAATGATTCCCGCAGCGGCGCCGTATTCGTCCACGATCACCGCCATGTTCTCGCCGGTGCGCTGCAGGGCGAGCAGGATTTCATCCAGCGGCGTGGATTCCGCAAAGTAGCTGACCGGGCGCATGATTTCACTGACCGGACGGCTTAAGTCGGGTGACTCCAGCAGGTCGAAGACATGCACTACGCCCACGATGTTGAGGATTTTGCCGTCGTAAACCGGCAGCCGGCTGAAGCCCTCGCGGCGCACCACCTCGATCGCCTCGCTTTGGGGAAGCGTGGTTGGAACCGCTTCGACGCGCACCAGCGGCACCATCGCCTTGCGCGCTTCGGAGCGGGTGAAGCGGAAGATGCGGCTGATCATGATGCGCTCGGCGGGCAGGATGGCGTCGGCCAGCGGCGCCGTCTCGCGCCCATGGCGGCGCATCAGCAATGCCAGGTCCTCGCGCGACACGAACGCTTGCTCGCTGTCGGTGGGCAGCCCGAACAGCCGGCGCATCGAGCGGCTGAGCAGCGTTTCGGCGCCCAACAGCGGCGCCAGCACGAAGGTCAGCACCCGCAGCGGGTAAACGGCGAAGATCGCGAACGCCAGGGGACGCTTGAGCGTCAGCAGTTTGGGCAGCGATTCGCCGACCAGCAGGCTTAAAGGCGAGAGTATGAAGGGCGCGATAAATTCGTGCCTGGGCTGGTTGGTGTGCAGAAAACTGGTCAGCACCGCGGCGGCGCTGACGGTGGCCAGACTGGTTCCGGTAAGAATTGCGGCCAGCAGCCGGTCGCGCCGGGTCAGCAGCCAGTTGAGCATCGTGGCCGATTTTTCTCCCAATTGGGCGCCAGCCTTGATCTTGAGTTCGTCGGCCGAGACGACCGCGATTTCACTGGCCGAAAAGAACATCTGCGCGGCCACGCATACCGCCAGCGCGATGATCAGAACCCCAAGCGTCA
>Ga0070737_10004997_pt1 | contig 12903 bp, 14 predicted proteins | sample Coa_R1_10_FD_66438 | JGI IMG/M metagenome (GOLD analysis project Ga0070737, IMG submission 66438) | Surface soil microbial communities from Centralia Pennsylvania, which are recovering from an underground coalmine fire - Coalmine... | ecosystem: Environmental > Terrestrial > Soil > Unclassified... | reverse complement strand
ACGCTCAAGCGTCGTTGAATCATTTCTCTAGTACTCGCACTATGCGCTGCTCTGGGCATTGGACTAAGTATAGCTAGTGTCCTTAAGGTTGAATCTGTCTTGTTTTCCATGATCACTTGTGATCATGGATCTAGCTAGTCTCAATCTCACCTCATGCTGACTCTACGTCGTGCTCGCGGTGGTTGTGCTGCTGGCAGTATTATTGCCAGCATAACAATTGCCCTGGCAACCGGTTTGGACTACCTGAGTGCCAGAAGAATTGTATTGTCCATTGACTATGGGAACCAGAAGTGAAAGTTGGAGATTGATGTAGGGCTCACCAGCGTTACATTGAACGGGAGCACCCGCCTTGAGTGAATAGATCGTGATTTCGGAATCTGAATAACTACCTGAGGGGCCACCGAGGCTCCAATAACTTCCCGATTCATTCGATTCTCCCCAGATCACCCAATTCGAATATCCAGACATTGCGGAAGCCACTTGAGGCTGAGCAACTACGCTCGGCACAATCTTTAGAAGTGAGGGAAAAGTAACGCAAGATGCTAGCTGAAAGTTAGCGGTCGAGACTGTAGTAGCAGCTGATCCTTCGGTTGTGGGAAAACTAGGCGTAAAGGAACTCAGCGTAACAGTCGAGGTTGAATTACCCACGACAACGATTGTAGTTGAAATTGATGAGGAATTAACCTGTGATAAATTAGCCTGAGGCAGTGTTGCAATCCCAACAGTAACTGCAACACCTATCGCCACAACAACTAGAATGAGCGAAAGCGAAATCACTTGATTAGGCAAATTCTATGACCTTCACCCCAAGGGCAATTCCGGTACCAGCGGGCTATATTTGTCCCTTCAGCAGTTCCCGTTAACGCTAAAGCTAGAGTCTCCAAAATTCGATACAGCCGTCAGCATCTTTCTAGCCGCTGCCCGTACACCTGCTTTAGAGTTTAGGTTGAGTCAGGGATAACCTTGAACCAGTTCCGATACAAAGTGGGGAGCGGCGACCCGTACCATCTTTGGAATAGTTCCCGGATCTTGTCAGCGGTCTCGATGCCCGCAAGTTGCGCTTCTTCGTCCGTAAGTTCATACGGGTTCACCTTGTCAGTTTGGTAGAACTCGATTAAGATTTTTGAAGCGTCGGCGTGTTGCTTGAACCTATTCGCGATTACGTAATATGTTCCGATCTTCGGAGCCTTCCTGTATGTTACCTTGACCTCTCCCGCAACTATTTTCTCAACAAGTTCCTTCACGAAGATTATCTGCTTGGGCTTGTCCGAATCCATTCTTACTGGAGCCGACCTCCACAAAGTTGGAAACTTGCTTTGCACCAGCTCAACGGCCTCCTGAAACGAGAGGTCGTCTCCGATCTCGGCGTGAAAATCGATCTTTGATGCTTGCTCTGGGTCGATGCTGTTCTTCTCAACCCATCCCATGAACTTTTTTTGCATTGAGGGGTTCATTCGTTTCACTTTCTCGTGTCGAACTAGGTTTTCTGGAAAACGCGCTTATTCGGCGAAGCGCTTTTCTTTGCCTTTGCTTCCCTTGTTTAAAACCCCAGCTAAACGGCCTTTTAATAGACTTTGATCCGCCTGGGAGCGGGCAGAGAGAGGGAGGGGAGAATCTACGAGGCCCCGTCGCTACTCAAGGTTTCGCAAGAGTGATTCCATCTCGAGGCCCTCATCCATATCCGAATCAATGTTGCCGAACCTTGATCCGACCAGACGCTCCACGGGATCGTAGCTGTCGAATTTTGTGTTCGAAAAGCCGGTCGCGATGATGATCGCACTAGCCGCCCGGGTGCTCGAGTTTGCAGAAAGACCGTACTCGATCTGCATCGAACCATTGCCGAGAAGCGATGACAAGCCGCCCAACGACGATACGAGGTCGTTCATGGTGATGGATTTGTCGGTGCAGAGGTGAACCAGGGATTTGGTGGCCTCCGTTTTGTCCACCGTATTTTCAAAGTGGCTCACGGCGTCCAGTACGGCGTGTTTATACTCGGCTTCAACTCCATCGGAATCGCCCACGCACAGCACGCTGTAGGACTGGGTTTTCACAAACTCGACCACATTGTTCAACCCTATGCTGAATTCGTGCTCCTCGGCGGAACCCAGGAGCTTGTTGAGGGAGAGGGCAATCTTGTGATTAACGTCCGCGTAGGCATCTATGATTGGAACATCTCTTTGAAGCTCGTCATTATCAATGATGATGACCCCCGACGCGTAACTTCTGGTCTGTCTCAAAGCGATGCTCGCAAAGAAGTGCTTGCTCTTCTCAAAGTTGTGAGGCATCACGAGTATCGCAACGACCACGGCGCCGCGCTCCTTTGCCTCCTTTGCGATCAGAGGTGCCAGACCGGAACCGACCGTGCCCCCCAGACCGGAAATGAGGAACACAATCTCGCTATCCTTCAGGTTCTGTTTTATCTCGGGAAGATACTCGCGCGCGTGCCCCCTTATTGTCGATGGACTGGTTTTTTCTCCACGCGACACCTTGACCAGGATTCGCTCTTCGGAAGTGACCTGAGCCAAGTCATGGTCGTCACAACTCACATACAGAAAATGCTCCAGGAGCTTGCTCTCCTTCGAGAGCTGGTTTGTGATCTTGCAACCCGCGCTACCAACGCCGACGACGCCTATTCTTCTTCCGTAACCGGGATTTGAGTAAGGAAAATCTGTCAGTTTCCTATCTAAGGCTAACAAGGTGGGGGTGCTCATGCCGTGCTGAGAAGGGTTTTGTTTTAATTTTGTAGCTTAGCTGAATGTCGAGCACGGGTCAAAATACTTTCGTCTATAGAGATGAACTATAGGTTTGCTCTATTTCACAGTGGCCCTCAAGGTGGAGGAGGTTGCATCCAGCACTGACACGCATACCTCCTTTCCCAGCCATGCCTCAGCCGGCCCATCGCCCCGGATTAGGCAGGGTTTGTAGGCAAAATTTCGTGCTACGTAGGCGTCCTTGACCACCTCGTCGACGAGGGCAGGACCGCTCCAGCCAACCCATTCCCTGTTCTTATCGTATGAGATGTCGTGAATTAAGCGTGAGAGCCTACGGGATCTATCCTTTGAAACCTCTGCAGGAATCTGGTCTGACATTTGTGCCGCCTTTGTCCCTGATCTCATTCCGTACCGCGACAGGTTGACTATGTCAGGTCTTACCCTTCGGATCAGCTCGACCGTTGCCTCAAAATCAGACTCCTCCTCCGAGGGAAATCCGACGATGATGTCCGTGCTCAGCGTGAGTCGGGGAACGGCTTTCCTGAATGACTCGACCGTTGCGAGGAAGGTTTGAACGTCATAACCCCTCTGCATCAACTCCAGAATTCGATCGCTTCCAGACTGGACGGGGAGATGCAGAAACTTGAAGACCTTCGGATCGGAGTAGCATTCTATCAACTCATCGAGTATCCTGCCCGTCAGGAGTGGATTCATCATCCCGATCCGTATCTTGAAATCGCCTTGGATCGAGCTCACGCTCTTTACCAATCGGGGCAGCGAAGTTCTGGAATCCCTTCCGTATGCGGCGTTGTCGGTAGAGGTCAACCATATCTCCCTTACCCCCTCCCGGACAAGGGTCCTCGCTTCCTTCACTATCTCTTGTTCTGGATAACTGAAGACGATTCCCTTCACGAGTTTTACCTGGCAGAACGTGCAGCTGCTAAGGCAGCCGGAAGAGATTTCCACGATTCCAATTGTTTTGTTGATTCTGGAGCGAGGAAGGCCGACCTTCGCAATCTTCCTTTCGGAAACCTCGACGATCTTTTCCCCGCGAAACGTTCCTTCGACCACCGGAATGATCCTGTCCAGATTTTCGGGACCAAGAAGACTCAAACCCGGGTTGATGTCATGAATTTTCTTCGGCTCCGCCTTTGCAAGACATCCCGCAACGATGAGCTTGTTCCTTCCACCCGCGGAGAGCTCCTGGATTCTGCTGAGCATTCTTTTCTCCGTAACGTCTTTGACCGAACACGTGACGAGAATGCTCAGATCCGCTTCGTCGTGATCTTGAACGATCTCGTATCCGGCGTTCGCCACCATTCCCGAAATTATTTCTGTGTCAGCGAAACTGGCCGAGCAACCGTGGCCTTCGACGAAGATCTTTTTCAAAAATGAGCGCACCTCGGGGGGATGGGACATCCAAGCAATGTGATTTATCTTTGGAGACTTTTCGTGCGAATTTTGATTCGCATTCCACTTTTATGCTTATTATCGTCCGAAGAAAATGATGGAAAAGACATCCTTATCTCGAACGCGGACCTCATTTGGAGAAAGTTGTAGCAATCTCTTTGCGCCACACCATTGTACTTGAGGATGCTTCGCTCGAACTGGTTCCGGAGGAACTGGTTCGAGATCCCAGTTGCAAAACAGTTCAACGACTATTTGGGATCGCACCGAGCAAGCAGATCTTGGATGACAACTATCATGGTTCCGCTTCAAAAAACCTTAGAGATCGCGAGAAAAGGGGACGACCGGACGTCGTTCACCTTGCCCTACTTGAAATTGTTTCGAGCCCAATTTATTCATTGCAGCGGGCATCCGTCGCGGTGCACACGATCACGGGAGCGAGTATCTCGTTTGGGAATTCTGTCAGGTTGCCGAGGACACTGCACAGATTCAACGGTGTTATGTCAAAGATCCTTTCCGGGGAGATAACTCAGCGGGAGAAAAAGTTGTTTCGGTTCACAAAGAATCAAAGTTTCGAGAGCTTGATATCGGAACTAAAGCCGAAGATGATTGTGGGTTTTAGTTCCATCGGCCCCCGAGCCACTCTGGAAAGCATCGTTGCTTCCTCTCTTGCTGAGATAGAAGAAAAAGGGGAAACAGATTCACCGTCTGGTATCTTATGGGTGGTGGGCGGATTCCCCTTTGGGCACTTCAAGCCCGAAGTTGCCGCAAGGTTTGACCACATTTGCTCGATCTCCCAGTTTTCGCTTCCCGCACATGTTGTTACTGCCAGGTTGTGCTACGAGCTGGAAAGAGAGCTCAACATCACCTAGACTTGACGAAATATGATATTAGGCCTCGTTGGATGTCATCCGCTTCAGGTCGAGCAACTCGTCCAGTTCCTGTTTGGACAATCCCGAAAGCTCAATGGCAAGCTCCCGGATTGATCGCTTTGATTGCACCGCTTTTTTCGTAATCTCGGCAGCTCTCTCGTATCCTATCCTTGGAGACAGCGCGGTGGAAAGCGAGCTGCTCATCTCAGCGTATCGTCTACACGTTTCCTCGTTCGCCTGGATTCCGTCGACGCAGCTCTTTGCAAAGACTTTACTCGCGTTTGACGCAATCTTGACCGAGGTCAGGAGGTTCCAAGCGACGACTGGCATCATCACGTTGAGCTCCAGTTGTCCAGCCTGACCCGCCATAGTCACGGTAAGGTCGTTCCCGATCATCTGCTGAGCCACCATGTTGAACATCTCGGCGATGCTGGGGTTGACCTTTCCTGGCATTATCGAGGAGCCAGGCTGCACGCTCGGCAACAGAATCTCGCCGAGACCGGCAGCCGGTCCAGAAGAAAGAAGACGAAGGTCATTTGCGATCTTGGTGAAACTCACAGCTAAGGTCTTTAGCTGACCTGAGACTTCTACGCATGCATCAAGGTTTTGAGTGGCCTCGAACATATTCGAGGCTCTTCTGAAATCGATTTTGGTTATCGCGCAGACTTCCGCGATGGCGAGCTCTGTAAATCTTGGATGCGCGTTCAGACCGGTACCCACAGCCGTTCCTCCAAAATTTAGCTCCTTGAGACTTTCCGTGCTTCTGCTTATACGCTCAATGTCATGATCGATCATGCTGGCGTAACCGCTGAATTCCTGGCCGAGCGTGACCGGGACCGCGTCCTGCAGGTGTGTCCGACCGATCTTCACGACGTCCTCAAATTGCTCTGATTTCTTCGCGAGGGAATCCTGAAGAATCCTGAGCGATGGAATCAGATCGTTCACTATGGCCTCCAACACCGAGATGTGAATTGCAACGTGTATCGTGTCGTTTGTTGATTGAGCCATGTTCACATGATCATTAGGATGAACGAGTTTGTAGTTTCCGAGGCTCCCTCCCAAGAGTTCGATCGCCCTGTTCGCGATTACTTCATTTGCATTCATGTTTTGAGAGGTTCCGGCACCTGCTTGAAAGACATCGACCACGAAGCTTGAGTCGAGCTTTCCATCGATCACCTCCTTCGCCGCGCTCTGGATTGCCCTTCCAACCCTTTCATCCAATAGCCCGAGCTTCACGTTCGCCGTGGCTGCAGCATACTTTATGATTCCCTGTGCTCGGATGAACTCCCTCGGGAGCTTGAGCCCGCTGATTGGGAAGTTGTGGACGGCTCTGAGCGTTTGCACTCCATAGTAGGCGTTCTTTGGAACTTGGACTTCGCCTAGAAAGTCCTTTTCAATTCTGTAATCCTCGTTCTTGCTCATGGAATCGGTTATCGTCTGTACCCCGCTCCTTTATTCCTTCAATGAAAGGATTTGTCCGCGCTCGAAGCTGAGAACAGCTCGGGCGGTTACAAATTAATCGCCTTTCACAGGTTTGTATGCTTTGCCACAGTTCGCTGAAAGGAATCAGGCCTTCATGAAGAGGGACGCTCAGCGAAGCATGCTTTGCGATCGCTCTGCGTCGATCTCCTCTCTGCGAAGTCTCCCGAAGCTATCGTAAAATATGCCCAAGATGTAACCAAAGGCGAAAGAAGCAGGAACGCCAGCGAGAGCAGGGATTAGCGGAAAGTAGGAAGGGTTACACTGATACAGAAAGAAGGCAGGGCCAAATGTTACCCCGATTAGCAAGTTCAATATTATGTATTCTGGGAGAACCAGTACCATCCCCTTTCTTTTGGAATTTGAACCAGGCAGTCTCTGATACAAGATCGCAAAGATTGCCCCGCAAATGACTCCAAAGACAAGAGTGGTCAATCCGGTGAACATTGGAAAGTAAATCAGATCCGTCGAGAATAGTTCCTGCGCGGTCGCGTTGCTCGAAGGTTGTTTCAATAGTTCGGAACTGATGTACTGGAGTTGAGTGGCGCCGCAGGCTTGCAAGGTACCAAAATGAAGCAGGCCGATCATCGCGCCGTAAATCACTCCAGCGGCCAGACCTGCTTTGAGACCTTGAGAGATTAGAGCCATGTCACCACTCGCATTCCGATTATCGCGCCGAAAATCCTGCGTACGCAAAAGTACGGGACATAGAATTGTTGTCTACTGTTGCGATTCAGGTGTAGTAGTCGTACAGCCAAATAATCTTTTGAAATAATACTTCTGACTTAAAAAATCTTCTAGTTGCACGGCAACGCAAGTATGAAACCCACAGAATCTCCGAAGAATTTCAGTCAAAATGTGCTCGTCGTTTCCCAGATGGGAAAATGGGGGGATTGCAGATGCGGCGGAGCAGTCCTGTACTATTCGGATTACGGAGTGCGTTGTGAAAAGTGCCAAAAACTTCACGGGACGTGGGTTGAGAACATTAAGAAGGCAAAGGAAGAGGAAAGACAAAGGAAGGAGGATCTTGCCAGACGGATCGAGATCAAAAAATTTGATGATGAGTTGCTCATATGAATAGATTTTCAGTTCGGTTGGATATTGCATAATACTTAACTCAATTTTTGTAAAGTTCCAGTCCTCAAATGCAACTAATGCCGTTGCAAATTTCGGGTTCTTTCAATCCCGAATCTTTCTTCTTCTCGACGATTGAGACGAGCCTACTTGCTCTAATCGCCGGAATCATCACGCTGCTGATAGCCTATCTCATACTCAAAATACTGGTGTCGATCGTCAAACACGATCTGCATCGTCGCAGAGTACCGGGAGAGCTGGTCGGCATCGTCACCACCGTTCTCACAGCGTTCTTCTGGTATTTCGTTCTGATGGCGATCCTCTCGGTGCTCGGAAACTTCAATGAAATGGTACTGGGGATGGGAATCATATTCGCGTTCTTCGTACTTGCATTCGGACTCGCCCTCTCTGGTGTCTTGAAGGAACTTGTGTCGGGTGCATTCCTCGCCGCGGACAAGGACTACAGGGCGGGGTTGAGGGTGAGGGTCGCTGGAGTGGAGGGCGTTGTGGAGTCGATCGACATAAGAAAGAGCAGGATACGTGACGATAACGGCGTGCTGCACGTCATACCGAATTCGGCGGTGGAGCCTTCGGAATGGGCAATCCTCGGCGAAGCAAAGAAACAGGCACTAGACCGGGAAGCGAAGAACGAAACGGATGTAAGATGAAGATCGCCGAGACAATGTAGATAAACCGAAACCAAGCCTCTTGTAAGTCCAATGCCCAGCACGATGAAAGCGATCGGTCTGATCGGAGGGACGGGGGATCTCGGGAGAGCACTAGCGATACATTTCGCAAAGAGATTTGATACTGTGTACATAGGATCGCGCAGTCAGGAAAGAGCCGACGCAGCGGTGAAGGAGATCCTCTCGGATAAGACAAACAGAGTGGATCTTGTCAGGCATCTGATTGCCGCCAGCAACGAGGTTGTAGCGCAGGAAGCTGAGACAGTCATAGCTACGGTTCCATTTGAGAATGCTCTTGAAACGGTGACTCAGCTCGCACCCAAATTCAAGGGAGAACAACTTTTCATTTCCGCCGCTGCCCCCGTTAAGAAGAAGGGTAGCGAGTTCGTATCTTCGGATGAAGGGTCCACCTCCTCGCTCTCCGAGCAATTGAGCCGCATTCTACCAAAGAATGTTACGCTCGCCACCGCGTTCCAGACTGTACCCGCCAACGTCCTGTACAGGGAGAAACCGATCAGGTCGGATGTCCTCATAACGTGCGATGCCCAGCAGACTTTTGAATTGACCGCCGGGGTGGTCTCGGCAATAGAAGGGTTGCGACCGCTTTACGTCGGGAGCCTGGCGCTGTCGGGTGAGGTCGAAAGGTTGACATCGTTATTGCTTAACATAGCAGTGAGGAACCATTTGAAGAGTCCCACGTTCCAAGTTAACTCTTTTTGAGGCGCTTTTCGAGTTTCGTTCCGCAAACCAGGCAATCCGCCCTTTGCTTCTGATACTTCTTTCCGCACGCCGGGCAGAAAAAGATCCATTCCGCCGCCGTGGTTATTCCTCCCGTCATCAACGGCCTCGCCTTTATCCCGAGCTTGGAGGCGACGTTCTCAACAGCAAAATCGTCAGAAAGGAGAATTGATTCGTTGCCCTCGGAATTTATGTGAAGGCAAAGAGCCAAGACGCTGGTATCCGCCTTTGAGAGGTTATTGTCACCGGTGCCCCTCGCCGCTTCCTTGACGCGCCTGAACTGCTCCGGGTTTGCCTGGAGCACGTTTATCTTGGAAAGTGCGATCAAGGACCTTGTGCGTTCGTTTGAAACTTCGCTGATTACATCCGGCGTCGTGACCAAGTTCTCGGAGGTGTTCGTGTAGGGCACTCCTGCATAGAAAGCACTCGTATCCAAAACCAGAAACTGCTGAGCCATTTCCTGCGAAAATCAGTTCCTCTAGAAAAATTCACAAAGATTGAATGAAAGGGGGCTCGTTAGGAGAATTACTCATCTGAACCAATCTGAGGGTAAGATCGATCATGCGCGGGAATGTTAGGACTCGAATCGATAGCTTGGACCGATGCTGGCAACACCCTCCTTAAGGAGGGCAGACCTTATCAAACTTTTCGTTGTATGCGCGCATCCGGCGCTCTCGCCCAAATTCAGCCAGCCCCGAACATGCTCACCGCCGATTCACTCGAACCCAAGATTCCTCAATTGACGGAAAGGGCCCGCTGTGTCGAACCTGACAAACACGGCGTCTCGTTTGTGCCGTCTGAAGGAAACGTACGAGTTGGGTTCGAGGTCGAAGGTTTCCTGTCCATCGATTACGAGCTTCAATGAGTAGTTGGCCGTGAGCCGTATTTCGGTTGCTGATTTTATTATCGTCGGGAACCTCTTGATGGCTCCGACTGGAGTTATGGCGAAGACGTTCATCGACCCCTCAAGGAATGGGTTTCCATAGGAGTAAGCGTGGCCGGTTGACCCGGTCGGGGTGCAGACAAGGAGCCCGTCCATCCTCTGGGAGAAGACCGATCCCTTGCCAAGCTCAATCGTGAAAAGAGGGGTCCTGGTGATTGCTTGACGAATCGCGTATACTTCGTTCAATGCAGGCGGGAGCTCCTTCTCGCCGATCTTCGTCTGGATTCTTATCCGCTTCTCAAGGTAAGAGTCGTTACCCTCAAGCTTCTCAATAGCCTTGTCGATCTGAGCGGGTTTGACCTCGGCGAGGATACCCCTCCCGCCGACATTCACGCAGAGGAATGGGACGGTGCTGTCCAGTATTCTCAGGAGGCGAAGAATCGTTCCGTCCCCGGATACCGTGACGAACAAATCGATTGAGGTGTCACGAAGATCCTTCACCGCTCTAACATGGTCAACGCTCTTCACGTGGAGGTTTGGAAAACTTGTCACTTTGTAGCCTCGGCTAAGAAGCAACTTGGCGATGTCGCTCGCGACCTGCTTTGCTTCACCGTGGGCTTCTTTTGCAATCAATCCTATCTTTGAAATCGCCAACTTCGTTTCGTCGCCACGCGCACTTTAGATATCTAATGGGATTGGAATAGTAACCACAATGTAGAATCCAATGCATCTCCGCATAGGATCAACCGTCGTATCTAGCATATCACCATGGGGAAAAGATATGAATCGTTCACGCCCTTATCAACGAAGCTTCTGCGAGGAAAAGAGAAAAGGCGAGCAAGTTATTTGCATTTTGGAGTTACTGCGCGGTAAGGATCACGATTAACGTTAAATAGAGTATTAGTGGATTTCCCCTTCTAAAATCGTGTAATTGGAGAAATGAGCAAGCCTGTTGATCTCGGGAGCATCAAAGAAGGCTCCTACATTCTAATCGAGGGCGAACCTTGCAGGATAGTTGAATATGACAAGAGCAAGCCCGGCAAACATGGAGCCGCAAAGGCAAGAGTTGTTGGTATCGGAGTTTTTGACAACGTCAAACGCAGTCTGGTGTCTCCCGTCTCGGCTAACGTCGAAGTTCCGCTCATTGAGAAAAAGACTGGCCAGATAGTTTCAATGTCCCCGACGAGCGTCCAGCTCATGGATCTCGAAACCTTCGAAACGTTCGATGTTCCCGTGCCCACAGAGGAAGATGTGAAGGGAAAAATTGCTTCCGGCGCGGAGGTCGAGTACTGGCGCGTACTCGGTAGGACAAAGATCATGCGAGTGAAGAACGCCTAGTCATATCGCAAAGGATGACTCTATCATTCAGCTATCCATAACTTTTCTTTTTTTCTGCGCGAAAATCAGAATTTGAATAGCCGGCCGGAGGCTCCTTTCTTGCTCCCATCTTCGATCTCCTTGAACTGTTTTAGGAGTTCCTTCTGCTTCTCGTTCAGGCGCGTCGGTGTGGATACCTTGACAACGACGAGTTGATTCCCCCTACCTTGACTTCCGAGCGCTGGGAGCCCTTTACCTTTCAGCTTTATCACGGTGCCGGATTGAGTTCCGCTCGGGATGTTCACGTCCAAAATCTTGCCGTCAATGGATGGCACCTGAACCGTCCCGCCGAGAGCGGCATCCACAAAATCCACTGAGATCTCGCACGCGAGATCGTTGTCTTGGCGAGTGAAAAATTTGTGTGGCAACACATGACAAACGACGTACAAATCTCCCGCAGAGGTCCCACTTTCCCCAGCGTCTCCCTCTCCCCTCAGTCTCAGGGAGGATGAGTCCTCTATCCCCGCCGGAACCTTTACCGAGATCTTTCTCGTACGTTCGACGGTTCCGGTTCCCTTGCAATCTCTGCAGGGATTGTCAAGTACTTGCCCCTTGCCCCTGCACGTCCTGCACGTTTCGACGCGGACGAATTGTGCGAATCCGGCGGAGCTAACTCGCTGAACCTGGCCCCTCCCCCCACAATCGGTGCATACTCGAGGGTTGCTTCCTGGCTTTGCACCTGAACCCTTGCAGACGGGGCAACGCTCGGTTCTCGGAATATCAATTTCGGTCGTAAGGCCCGTCGAAACTTGTTCGAGCGTGATGTCCAAGTCGTATCTCAGGTCCGCGCCCTTGCGCGCGCCCCGTCCCGAGCCCGTCATATTGCCGAAGAACATGTCAAAGATGCTCCCCGAGAATCCTCCAAAGCCACCGAACCCGAGATCACGCAGTATCTCGTCAAAGTTGGCAGTCCTGAAAATGTCCTCAGGAGTGTATCTTCCCTGAATGCCCTCGTGTCCGAAGCGATCGTACTGTGCTCTCTTTGCATCATCGGACAGAACCGCGTAGGCCTCCGAGATCTCCTTGAATCGTTCTTCAGCGCCCGGCGCCTTATTCCTATCAGGATGATATTGCATCGCGAGCTTCCTGTATGAGCTCTTGATCTGCTCCTTCGTGGCGTCCTTTGGGACGCTCAGCACTTCGTAATAGTCGCGTTTTTCGGAGGACATTTATCGTTTCAGCTTTTTTGATTTGTATTGCTTCCAGAGTCGACGTTGTATTCTGCGTCGACCACTTTTTGACCGCCGCCAGAGGATCCGCTGGAGCCACCGGAAGCGGCCGACTGCGCCGCGGCCGCTTGCTGGTAGGCGACGGTGCCTATTTCCTTTAGGACGTTTGACAGATTCTCCGTGAGCCTCTTTATCTCCTCCACATCCTTGCCCGCGGTCAGCGCGTCCCTTAGCTCCTTGGAAGCGGCGTCAACCTTGGAGATGAGATCCTGCGAGATCTTGTCCTTGAGATCTGTTTTTGTCTTCTCTGAAGTGTAGAGCAGGCTGTCAGCCTGGTTTCGAACTTCTGCTTCCTCCTTCTTCTTCTTGTCGGACTCGGCGAATTGTTCGGCCTCCTTGATCATCCTCTCCTTCTCCTTTTCCGAGAGTTTGGTTGAGGCGGTGATGGTGACGCCTGTCTGCTTTCCTGTAGCAAGGTCCTTCGCTGAGACGTTGAGTATGCCGTTG
>Ga0070737_10004996_pt1 | contig 12906 bp, 8 predicted proteins | sample Coa_R1_10_FD_66438 | JGI IMG/M metagenome (GOLD analysis project Ga0070737, IMG submission 66438) | Surface soil microbial communities from Centralia Pennsylvania, which are recovering from an underground coalmine fire - Coalmine... | ecosystem: Environmental > Terrestrial > Soil > Unclassified ... | reverse complement strand
GCAGGCGACTCTCCGTTTCAAGGAGGATGATTCAAGATCATCATCCGGGACCGTCCTGTCCAACGCTGCCCAATCCACAAGTTCGATTCGGATTTCTGTGCGCGAACGGACGGGCCGGGAAGTATTCCATCAACTCTTAGAAATTGCATTCCCTTCACGTTTGCGACTATGGAAAACGAGAAATTCTGGTATGCGTGTCAGACCAAGCTGGCGACTGAGTTCAAAGTCCGCCAGCTTCTTGAGTTCAAGCACTACGAGTGCTTTGTACCTTCGTATGTAGTAAAACGACGATGGAGCGATCGAACCGTTAACATCGAATTGCCGCTTTTCCCGGGATATGTGTTTTTTTGTTTGACTGAAAGTTCTGAGAATAAGGTTGTAAGTACGCCGGGCGTGATCCGGATTGTTAGATTTGGAGGCGAGCCCGCCGCAATTCCGCCAGAGGACATGGACGCGTTGCGACGACTTGTTACCACGGATTTTATGAGGGAACCCTGGAAATACGTGCCGGTTGGAACTCTAGTGCGGGTCGAAACCGGTCCGCTGAAGGGAATTTGTGGCACTTTTTCCAAAATCAGCGACAGGCAATTACTTATCCTGTCGGTGACAATTCTCAGACGATCTATCGCGGTTCAACTGGACACTGGAACGGAAGTTTCCGTGATCGAATCCCCCAGCGACAAGTTGTTGAGTGCCGGGCCCGTGATAGCAGCAAGCATTCTGCGTTCCCGGTCTGCCGTTTTCACAGTAAGCCTTAAAGTCGCAGGCTGACACTCAACGTTTATCAAGCTCGTAAGCGCTGAACCTTCATGGTAGCCTGCGCCAGCCTTGGCTGCACGATGCCGCTTGCCCGCAACCAATTGTGCAGTAGTATCTTCACCTCCGGACCTTCTGTGTCTCTTAAGGTACAAGATTAAGTGCCTGAAAATGAGCATTACTTGCGTTTGTTGTCTGTCTCCTGGCCCCGCCCGGTGCGATGTGAGAATTCGCGTTGGATATCGCAGCCGGATTGGGACGCGCCTCTTATGCCGCACCTTCCCGAGTGGGGGCTTGGCGCCTTCGAAGGCAAGGGTTACCACACCCTTAATTGGGGAAATGAATTCCGTTGCGACCTGAATACCGACGGTCAGCCCACAATTGCCGAGATGCGGGGCTTCCACGTGGTCTTCCGGCTTAGAGTGCAGCATAGCGGAACGCTTAACTTCTTCGACACGGATGGCTCGATTATCCGGTGCAACGGGGAGATTATTCATGAGGACCGCGAAGCGCATTCGCTTCGGCAACACAGTGTGAGGGTAGGGCCCGGGGACCGTCTCGACGTCGCGCATTGGCAATCCAAGGGGGAATGGGTTTGGGGAGCACGCCGCGATATCGAGCCACCGACGCTTCAGCTCGCCGTAGCTGTAACTGAACGTTACCGGAAGCTTATCAATGAGGCACTTACTAGACCGAACGGGCCGACACTCAAGGTTTACACCAGTGCAGCGAGCCCACTGCGTTCTGCTTTGAGCATTTACAGCATGATCTTGAATGGTTACCGGCCCGCTGGGATCCAGGTCTTTGGCGATTACCAGTGGACGCCTTGGCAGAAGGAGGCGATGGAAACCTTGCTTCCGTTTGCGGACATTGTTTCCGTTGAACGAGTGGAGAGCACGCTACATGCTCTGGATGCCCGATTAGTTCCACTAGCAAGGCGATTGTGGTCGGCCATGAAGACTTGCATCGGGTTGTTCTTCCCGCCAACGGCCTATTGTTTTCTTGATGACGACATCTTCGTTCTCGACCGCATTGATGACGCGCTGGCTTTATACAAAGATAATGACTTGATTTATGGACCCGATCAGAATTGCGATGAACGGTACCGGGCAGCCTGGTGTCCCGATCGAATGAAGCCGCTTCCCGCAGGAGACATCAATACGGGATTTTATCTGGTCAACAACAAAGGGGATGCGAAAGCTCAGGCAGAGCGCCTGCTGAGGGTTCCTCCGGATGGCCACCCAGACTGGCTGTGGGAACAGGGCTTCTTTGCGACCGAATTTGCGGACGCCAGAACCAAAGCGCTTTCATCGCAGCGTTATTTCTATCCTGTGTTTGACGGCCTGCCGGGGGGGCTATTCGGTTACGATTGGAGCCTAAATCCTTGTGAATTTGCCAGCGTTCACTTTGGTGGCCCAAAACCAAAACCGAACGATTTCGAAGTTGGCGCTCTGCTTCACGACATCCTCGGGCGGCGTAGAGCGGTTGTTTGAGGTGTTACGCCGCGATGAGCTTCTGACGCGGCGAAGCTCGCAATTTCGTTAGGCAGCACGCGGCAATGGTTAGTAAGAGAGATTCTTGCCAAGGGACGTGAGTACGCCAATCATTCTCGGATTAAGCGGCGGTACGACGCCGACTCGCCCGGCTCCGGATTCGATGAATCAATATCGCATTCCGACGGCGGCAGATGCATTTCACGACTCGGCTGCCGTATTAGTCCGCGATGGTGAAGTGCTTGCAGCTATCGAGGAGGAACGGCTAAACCGGTTGAAGCACACAAACAAACTTCCGGTGAATGCGATACATGCCTGCCTTCATGTCGCGGGATTAAAGCTGGCTGATATTACACACTTTGCTTACTACAGCCGGGAGGATGTTTTGGATCGCATGGTGATCAGCTACATGCTGCAGCACCCTCAGATTCCACCCAGCTGGACGGCGCGCGCTTATTTCGCCCAGGCGCTCAGCAGTGATCTCAGCATTGAGGTCGCTCCCGCATCTCTTACTTTCGTCGAGCACCATTTGGCGCATGCTACGAGTGCTTACGCCATGAGTACGTTCGAGAATGCACTGGTGGTTACTTTAGATGGCCATGGCGACGAGCTGTCGGGGACCGTTTGGGCAGGATGCGGCGGACGACTCACAAGAATGTATGACATCCCGGAACACGATTCGCTCGGCTTCTTTTATCTGTACGCCACGCGGTACTTAGGATACGGTAACTTCGACGAATACAAAGTCATGGGTCTGGCTCCGTATGGAGATCCGAGCAGGTTACGACATCTCTTCGAAGCCATCTGTGTGCTGGAACCCGAGGGGCGCTTCAAAATAAGTGAAAAGGAGCTGATGGCCGCGCTCAATGCTCTTCCACCTCCTCGCCGTACGGGTGAGCCGCTGACCAGCTTTCATCAAGACGTGGCCGCAGCGGTGCAGGAAACCGTAGAGCGCGCAACCATGCATTTATTGAGCTACTACCGGAGCAAGACTGGACTGCGGAATCTCTGCCTGGCCGGCGGCGTCGCCCATAACAGCACCATGATCGGCAAGATTGCCCGGTCCGGTTTGTTCGATGGAGTGTTCGTGCAACCAGCAGCGCACGATGCCGGGTGCGCGCTGGGGGCGGCGCTCTGTGTTCAGCGAGATGCCGTGCCACACCTTCACACCAAACCTCTTACTCACGTCTACTGGGGTCAAAATGTGGGCGATAAGCGAGCGGTTCGAGCCCAGCTCGAACTCTGGTCGGAGGTCATCAACTTCTATGAAGCGCAAGCCGTCGCGCAAGAAGCAGCCAGTCTGATCGCCAGCGGGGAAGTTGTGGGCTGGGTTCAAGGTAGAGCCGAATTCGGACCAAGAGCGCTAGGCAATCGAAGCATTCTGGCCGATCCACGTCCCGCTGGGAATCGCGATCGCATCAACGAACTGGTGAAGCAACGCGAAACCTATCGGCCCTTTGCTCCTGCTGTTTTGGAAGAATACGCCAGCGAGTTCTTTGAAATGCCAAACGGCATTGACGCCGGCTACATGACCATGACCGTTCCCGTTAAGCAAGATGCGCGACGCTCGCTTGGAGCCGTTACACATGTGGACGGAACAGCGCGTGTACAAACAGTCTCGCGGTCTACCAATCGGCGATTCTGGGCACTACTCGAGGCTTTTCGAGCGCAGACGGGAATCCCTGTGCTTCTGAATACCTCTTTCAATCATAGTTCCGAGCCGATAGTCGATTCCATCAATGACGCGGTGACGTGCCTTCTCACCACGGGCCTCGGTTATCTGATCGCGGGCGATTTTGTCATCACCAAGAGGGAGAAGCTCAGTGAGCGGATATGGGGCCTCGTCCCCGTGATCCCGGACCATGTTCGTATAACTCATTCCCGCGAGGTATCTGCACCAGGAGTTCTCGACGATGTTTTCCGTTGCGAGCAAACAGTTACACCTTCAAGATCCCGCGCGATCAGCCGCGACGCTCACAGCATGATGCGACTGTGTGACGGAGCACGTTCGCTCGCCCAGCTATTCGATTTGTCAGATGCGCTTGGGGATCGGGCTGCAATCGCGAAAGAATTCGAGGTGCTTTGGACTTTTCGGCTTCTTAGACTGCTTCCACCTGCACTTGCGCAGCAGACTTCAATAATTAGCTCCGAGATGAACTCAGCAGTCCCTCAGAATGAATTGGCCTTTACGGCAGGCTTCTCGCCAAGTTGTTAGCGATCGCTGGTACCGGCAGGTGATCAAATGAGAGCTCCGAACGCCCACGTCCCAGTTTGGCGAGACATCCTTGTAACCTGCAGACCTTTGTATCCCGCTATTGCGGTGGGCCTCCCAATCGTTGTCTTGAATCGGCTAGCGGGCATGGTGTTGCCGGCTAGTACGAAATTCTTGGTCGACGACATTCTTACCCAACATCGACTATACCTTTTGTACTGGTTTTTGGCCGTAACGATCAGCGCTTCTCTTGTTCAGGCGGCCAGTACATATGCACTCGGGTGGTTCGTCGAGCGCGCCCAAGAGCAATTCATGGCAAATATGCGCGCCAAGGTTCAGGCGCACGTGATGTCGCTGCCGCTCATGTTCCACGATAGCCACAAGACGGGCGCGCTTGTTTCTGCGATTATTAACGACGTACAGGGATTCGCGCGCGTCTTCAGCAGCGGTGTGACCGAAGTGGGTGGGGCTTTGACCGGGGCTATCGTAGCTTACGTGATTCTGGCCTGGATAAACCCGCTGCTCGCAACAGCAGGTATTGCTGTGATCCTGCTGCACACATTCTTATCTCAAGGCGCTCTGCGGCGAGCCGAGAGGCTGCACATGGTGCACGCTCAAGCCAGAGCCGACGTATTGGGGCGGCTGAGCGAATCTCTGTCTGGGGTGCGCGTTGTGAAGGCATACGCCGCCGAGCCGCAGGAGAATTCAACATTCGCGGCGGGCGTGGATCGGTTGCGGGTCACTTACCTTAAGGCGATGCTCACGACGCAGCGCCTGCGGGCCATCTCAGTTGCGACCGCTGGCGCCGGTACCGCGCTGATCATCGGTGCAGGTGCTTTAAAAGTCGCTTCCGGATCGCTCACCATCGGGGGCCTAATGACGTTTAGCAGCATCCTGTTCCTCTTGATCGCGCCCATCAGCCAACTCGCTAGCCTTGCCCCGGAGGTCTCGGAAGCACTCTCTGGAGCCCGGCGGACGCTGGCACTACTGGCGAACCCGCCCGAGGCGGCCTCCGAGCGGCGCACAAAGAAGATGCCCCACATCCTCGGCCGCGTCGAATTCGACCATGTGATGTTTAGCTATCGGGCCGGACAGCCGATTTTGCACGACGTGTCGTTCAGCGCGGAGCCCGGCACCGTTACCGCGCTAGTCGGACGCTCGGGCGCAGGCAAGTCTACGGTAGCCGCCCTTATCGCGTCACTTTATTCGCCCGTTTGTGGAAGAGTAATTGTGGACGAGTATGATCTCGGTTCAATCACGTTCGAGTCTTATCGCCGGCAACTCGGGATCGTTCTCCAGGAAACGTTTCTATTCGACGGCAGCATTATAGAAAATGTCGCATTTTCCAGGCCGGGTATTTCAAGAGCGAAAGTCATTCAAGCCTGCCAACTTGCGCGGGTAGATGAGTTCGCGGCACACTTGCCGGAGAAATACGACGCGGTGGTCGGCGAACGCGGAGTCCTGCTTTCCGGAGGCCAGCGGCAACGGATTGCTATCGCCCGTGCCCTAATCGCAGATCCACGAATCCTGATCCTGGACGAGCCGACCTTCGGCCTGGACGCCTATTCAGAGGAAATCGTGTACGAAGCGCTTATGTCCTTAATGCACGGGCGTACGACGTTCGTCATTGCTCATGACCTCGCGCGGATTCGCCATGCAGACCAGATCCTTGTAATGGAAGACGGCAGAATTGTCGAAAGAGGATCCCATGACGACCTCATCCGGAATGGGCACATATATAAGGCGATGCTGATCAGATCGACCGGTGTCGCACGCAGTACGGCTGCTTATTCAGTTGAATGTTCAAGTCAGCAGACGTCTGCTTAGCAGCGGCTTCCACGTTTTTCCTCAACCCGATGTTTAGCCGGAAAAGCTTATGAAAGTCGGCCTGCTTACCTACTACACGTATGATCCGCACGAAAGCCTGGCACACGTGCGATCGACCACTGCACAGGCCTTAGCCAGAGATCACGATTTGGTTCCGTATCCGAAAGACTACCCGTTTGCCTCTCCGCCGAGGCAGCGCGAGTTACTTAAGGAGTGGCTTTGTGGGTGCGATGTAGTCGTTGGTAGTCTTGACGGCAGCTTCTTGGAGGCACGTCAGGACATTTCCAGGCCAATTCCGTACATCTGCCTGTTATTAGGGCAGATGTCCCGGGGTGCATCGGGAATGATTTGGGCACATGAACGTCTAAACACCTATGATGTCTTGGTTGGCAACTGTCACGCAGATGTCGCACTGACCAAAAAGTTTTTCCCCAATTCCACAACGTATTGCTTGCCTTTTGCATACGATGAATCGGCTTATTATCCGGTGGATAGGCACGCGGCACGCGCAAAGTTAGGCATCGACGATGATTCACCTCTGTTCGTCTATGCCGGACGCATCACATTAGAGAAAAACCTGCATACGTTGTTGAAGGCCTTCAGAATCGTCGCGAATGTGTCGCCTCAAGCGAAGCTATTGATTGCCGGTGCTGAGGTCAGTGCGCCTTTCAGAGAATTCGGGGTTTTCCCGCTTGGTATTAGACGAACGCTTGAACGGCTGATCGCTCACCTGAAGTTTAATGACGATCAGGTACTGTTTGCCGGCAATCAGACGGCCAATCAACTCCGGGAAATCTACAATGCTGCTGACGCCTTGGTCAATCTAACCTTGCATCATGACGAGAACTTTGGCCTTGTTCAGGTGGAAGCCATGGCTTGTGGGCTGCCAACGATTGGGTCGGCGTGGGGAGGACTGCGAGACACTATCTTGCCTGGAGTCACAGGTGAGCACATACGTGCTGTCATTACCCCCATAGGCGTAAAAGTAGATTGGTGGCAAGCAGCCAATAAAATGATTTCGCTGCTAGCGCGCACCCCCCATAATCAGAAGCTTCGGCAGCAGTGCGTGGATAGGGCGCGGGAACACTACTCAATGGAGCGTTATCAAACGTCACTTACCGGGCTTTTATGCCACAGCGTGAGGTTGGCATCGGAAAAGCCCCAACCTGTCTGTGCCAGTAAGTTCGCAAGAGATTATTGGGGCACTTTTGTAGCAAATTCCGATGCCGGGCACCTCAACAACGGTAAGGCGTCTCACCAGCAAGGCTCGGAGTCATGGAATTTCTATCGTGACTTAGTTTCGCTATTTGCAGCACCCGAGCAGGAAGGCCATCAATCACGGAAACGTTTGGGGTGGTGCCTCGCTGCCCCATTGAAGATGCAACAGGGTAATTCGGTGGTAGTGAATGATCCTATCTATCCGTTCGAGGTCGAGGCGCCGCTTTACTTGGCAGGCCCGGTACGTTGCCTTATCAATCAGTTTTCGGATCAGCCGGTCATCGACAGCGCGGCCTTTCGTGGTGCGGAGCGGGATGTGGCCTCCGGTTTGATTTGGATGCATGATACGGGACTTCTAATCAGAACAGAGATCGACGGCTGCGACGTTCGGTTAGCCAATGGCGCTCTCGGTAAGCCAGTCTTTGCGATTAAAGCGGTTGACCAGGAAACGGATGTCGTCTGCTTTGTTTAGGTGTTCGCTCAGACGAGTAAAGGAGAAGGCATGAGTTGGAACGATGAGGATGACAAGACCACTTACACGGTTGTAATGAACCATGAGGAGCAATACTCTATCTGGCCAGTTTATCGGGAACTGCCATTAGGATGGACAGCGGTCGGCAAGAGCGGAGGGAAAGCAGAGTGTTTGGAGTACATCAAGGAGGTCTGGACTGACATGCGTCCCTTAAGTTTGCGGCAACGGATGGCAGCGCAGGAGGCTGATCGCAAACAGGGTGCGGCGACAACTCCGGCACCGGTTCAGGAGGAGGTTTTGTAATGCCCACCATGGGAAGATATTGCAAAGCATACCCGCTCGGGGCTCTGCGGCGCTTTGAAAAGTGGAGCGAAGCCTCGGAGAACGCAAGCACCGAGGAGCGCGATGTAGGTGCCGGCCGCGTACTGACACCTAGAACGCTTGTTGACGACAGCTACGTATTCCTCCACGAAACCCTTGCGGTAACCGACAGCGTGTTCTTGGACGAAAACGTTCTATTCAGCCAGCAGTCGGCGGAGTGGGAGGCCTTCTGCCGGAACGATCTCGCCTTCATCCCTCCAAGCGAGCGAGTTAGCTCAGAGTAGGCGGGTCAGTTGCTGATTACCAAAATCGAAAATGTCTTAGCACCCCTGCAATTAGCCAAGGTACGGGCAGCTGTAACATCATCCTCTTTCATCGATGGCCGCGTGTCTGGTGGGTCGCTCGAGAGTAAACACAACCTTGAGATGACACCGTCGGAAGACCACTACATCGAGGTCTTGAACATTATTGAAACGGCAGTGAGAGAAAACGCCGAATTTAATATGACGGCGTTTCCTAGGTACTTGACACGGCCTATCATAAGCCGATATGACGTCGGAATGTTTTATAAAGACCACGTCGACATGCCGGTGATGGGGTTTATGTCCCAATCTAGAGCAGCTGGTAAAAGCTTCAGCGCCCTGGGGCATAACTACGTGCGGAGCGATTTGTCGATGACTCTATTTCTGAATGACCCCAGCACTTATGATGGCGGTGAGCTGAGCTTTGAGGGATCATTGGAACCTCTTCGAATCAAATTAAACGCAGGTAGCGCGATCGTATATCCAACCGGAAGCTGGCATAGAGTTAGACCGGTTACCCGTGGCAGCCGGCTCGCTGCGATCTTTTGGATCCAAAGCATGTTTCCGGCAGAGGCGCACCGACAAGCGGTGTGCGATGCGCGCCGGTTGTACGAAGCCCTGAAGGAGAAGGAGCCTGATTCGACTAACGCCGCCCTCGCGGAAGCAAGTTTCTTCAACTTGTGCCGTCTCTTCGCATCGGTCTAAATTCGCCCTGACTGTTCCATGACCTCAACCGGCATAGCCGCAAAAGCAGTGTACGACCGCGAAACGGCATACCCTCTCTCACCGCTACAGGAGGGCCTGCTATTTCACAGCCTATATGAGCCGAAATCCGGCTACTACCTGGTCCAGATGCGTGCGCGCATGCAAAATCTCAATCGAAACGCATTTCAGGCCGCGTGGCGAAGCGTAGTGCAGCGGCATGAAGCGCTACGAACGAGCTTCCACTTTCCCGAGGAAGGAGATCCGACGCAGTTCGTTGAGCCTGAGGTGCGGCTGGAATGGAACGAGCAGGATTGGAGTAATTTACAGCAGGAAGAGACGGAGCATTTACTAGGCGAATTGGTAGGGCGCGATCGCGCGCGAGACTTCGATTTGACAGAAGCGCCCCTGATGCGCTTCGCATTGGTAAGTGTTGCGCCCGGCATGCATGAGTTCGTTTGGACGTATCATCACGCGTTACTCGATGGATGGAGCGTGCCGTTGTTGCTGAACGAAGTGGCGCGATTTTACCAAGCGAGTCTCAACGGGTCGGCAGTGATCCTTCCAGATCCTCGCCCTTACCGGGACTATATTGTCTGGCTTCAGAATCAAAGCCGGGAACAGGCGAAAGCATTCTGGCGGAGCACTCTGGGTGAATTTACCGGCCCGACCCACTTAAGTGTCGAACAAACTGCTGTGGATGTGCCGGGCAATCCACGCGGCAAAGAACAGAAGTTGCTTTCGACTGCGGTTTCGTCACGCAGCCGCGCTTTTGGTCAACGGCAAGATGTAACTCTCAATACGATAGTCCAGGGTGTGTGGGCCATACTGCTTAGCCGTTATAGTGGCGAAACACGCGTAGTCTTCGGCGTAACGGTTGCCGGCAGGCCCGCTGAGCTTTCGGGGGCCGAGTCAATGGTGGGCCTCTTCATCAACACTCTGCCGACCAGCGTTGAAGTCGACGGGAGTGACTTGGTCATCGAGCTGCTCAGAAAGATTCAGCGTGATCAGGTGGAGGGCAGGCGGTACGAATACACGCCCCTTGCAGACATTCAGGAGTGGATTGAAAATCGCAAAGGTACGCCGCTGTTCGATTCAACCGTAACATTTGAGAACTATCCGATCCAGGCGGCCGCAACTGAAGCGGCGGCCGCAGGACTCACCATTACGGCACTCGACGTAACAGAGAAGACGCACTTCCCTATAGCATTAACGATAACGCCTGGACTTAACATACAACTGAACCTGGAGTACGACCAAAGGCGATTCGATTCCGCGGCCATGCATCGGCTGCTCGGGAACTTCGAAACCTTGCTCGACGCAATTACCAAGGAACCGCCTGCCCGCATTGCCGATCTCAGAATTGTCTCCGAGCCGGAACGACACCGGCTTCAGCGCAACGCACGTGGGCTTTACATGGCCTATCCCTCTCAAGTTCCTATCCAGGCATTGATCGAGAAGCAGAAAGACGAAACGCCCAACGCGATCGCCGTTGCGCACGGGCTCGAAACAGTCACTTACGAACAACTAAATCAACGCGCGAATCGGTTGGCCAGATATTTAGGAAATTACGGTGTTTCTCATTCGTCAGTAGTTGCCATTTGCTTGCCCCACTCGATAGACCTCATCGTTGCTTTACTCGCCACCCTAAAAGCCGGTGCCGCTTATTTACCGATTGATCCGGCCTATCATCCTGATCGGATCAGCTTCATGTTGTCCGATGCAGAGGCTATGGCATTACTCACCTGGCGCGGGGCGATGCCACATATTTCCACTTATAAGGGCCGAGTCATTAGACTCGACGAGGCAGCTTCCCACATCGCGTTGGAGAGTCCGGCAAGGCTCTCCGTAGATGTTCATGCTACTGAGCCAGCCTATATCATTTATACATCCGGATCCACTGGCGTGCCCAAAGGCGTAAAGGTCCTTCATCGTTCCTTAGTTAATTATGTGTCTTTCGCCAAGCGCACTTACGGTCAGGGTAAGCATTTTGTGTTCGCGCTTTACTCTTCGCTATCATTCGATCTTACCGTCACGTCCCTTTTTACGCCGTTGGCCGCGGGCGGAACAATCGTGGTTTATGACAAAGATACGGCGGGAGGGTTCCCGATCTACCAGATCACCAGGGAAGATCGCGCAGATATTTTAAAACTGACTCCCAGCCATTTGGAATTGATGAAGGAACAGCGCACACCCAACCACCGTTTAAAGCGGCTTGTGGTTGGCGGAGAGGCGCTGTCAACGAAACTTGCGAAAGAGATACAGGACGCTTTGGACGGGCATCCCGAACTCATCAATGAGTATGGGCCGACCGAAGCAACGGTCGGGTGCACATTTCATTGCTTTGATGCTGGCGTTGATAGAGCCGCTTTCGTCCCAATCGGGCGGCCAGTGCCCAATGTTCAAATCTACATCCTTGATCATCATCAGCAACTCTCACCGCACGGCGTCGCCGGCGAAGTCTACGTCGGGGGCGATTCACTCGCCGATGGATATTGGAGGCGACCCGAGCAGACGGCCGGGCGCTTCCTTCCGAACGCGTTCGGAGAACGGCCGGGAAGCCGGTTGTTTAGGACCGGCGATCTTGCACGGTGGTCTCGAAACGGCTCGCTCGATTACATCGGCCGCAGAGACGATCAAATTAAACATCATGGTCATCGCATCGAGCCAGGCGAGATTCGGACCGCCCTAAACCGCTATCCAGGTGTAAAAGACAGCGTTGTTCTTCTTATACGCGAGCACGAAGATGACCAGCTGATCAGCTTCTACGTATCGGAAGCGGAGATCCCCGATTCTGAGTTGCGCGAGCATCTTTCGCACTATGTGTTGCGTGAAGTCCTGCCCAAACGGTTCGTAAGAATCGACGGCTTACCGCTAACCGCAAACGGCAAAATCGATCGGGAGACGCTTCAGAGGATGCCGCGGAGAGACGCTCACCAAAGCGCGCACATTGCGCCGCGTACCTCTTTGGAATGCGAATTGTCCGAGATCTGGGCAAAAGTCCTGCGCTGCCCGCGCGTCGGCGTTACGGACAACTACTTCGAACTTGGCGGGGATTCGATTGCCAGCATTCGTATCGCGTCCAGGGCGATTCATCGAGGAATCCCCATGACCGTGCGGGATCTCTTCGAGTACCCGACGATTGAAGAGTTGGCGCGCCGCCTTGAAGGACATGGTTCGGCCGATACGGCGTACGATAAAGCGGCGTCCCGGATCACGGCGCCCGTAAACGGGAGGAACGGTCACGGCCCGAATGTATCAGAGTTCCCGCTGGCCGCGATTGAGCAGCCAGCATTGGACGAGTTGGTGGCGCGTTATCCGGATCTGGAAGATGTTTATCCGGTTGCGCCCGTCCAGCAAGGGCTGATGTTCCACAGCCTCTATGCAGCGGGATCGGGGTTCTATGTCTTGCAACTTAGTGCGCGGCTGAGCGGTCTCCAACCAGAAGTGTTCAAACGCTCGTGGGATCTGGTCATCGCGCGAAATCCTATCTTGCGCACCGTGTTTGTGCATAGTGGGAATATCGAGCCCACCCAAGTCGTTTTGCGCAATGTAACACTCGCCTGGAATCTTCCGGACTGGCGGGCGTTGGAGGATACCTCG
>Ga0070737_10004992_pt1 | contig 12914 bp, 5 predicted proteins | sample Coa_R1_10_FD_66438 | JGI IMG/M metagenome (GOLD analysis project Ga0070737, IMG submission 66438) | Surface soil microbial communities from Centralia Pennsylvania, which are recovering from an underground coalmine fire - Coalmine... | ecosystem: Environmental > Terrestrial > Soil > Unclassified ... | reverse complement strand
AGGTGATATTTTTCGCCTTGTCATCCTGCCACCCTGTCACCTTGTCATCTTCTTAGGATGTAACTATGCAGCAAAAAAACCTCTTCTTGGCATTCGTTCTTAGCTTTCTTATTCTGGCGGGTTGGACGGCTCTCAGCCAATATCTCTGGCCACCTCCGCCGCCCAAGCCCAAGAACACCGAAGCCGCCAAGACTGACACGAGCAAAAAGCCCGCCGCTACGGAGAAAAAGCTCGCTGAGAAAAAGCCGGACGAAAAGAAGAGCAAGAAGGAGTCGGAGCGCATCACTGTCGCCGATCTTCAGAATCTGCCAGCGACACCCGGCAATAAGCTCGTTCGCCTCGGCGCCAAAGAGCGTGATTCCAAGTTTCATCTGTTCGTGGAACTTGATCCGCGCGGCGCCGGCGTGCATAGCTTGTGGCTCAACAAATACCAGGCCGCCGACTCCTACGGACGGCCCGAATGGAGCGACGCCGAGAGGAAAGAACCGAAGCCACTGGAGTTGATCCCTGCCGATCTCAATGCGCATTCGCCATCGTTCCAGACGTTCGCTTTCGATATCAACGATCCCAGCGACAATCAACCGTTGGACACACTTGGCCGCATCGACTGGACCGTCCTCGATCTCAAGACAGAAGAAGTGAACGGCCGCCGCCGCGAATCCGTGTCGTTCCAGGCCGAGACGCAGGGCGTGATCGTTACCAAGACGTATACGCTGACCGAGGGCGAATATCACCTGGGGCTGGAAGTGAAAATGCGCCGTAAGCAAGGAGACGATAAGAATACCTCCTTCCGCTATCAGATGACGGGCGCACATGGCCTGCCGGTCGAGGGCAAGTGGTATACCAGTACGTTCCGCAATGCCCTGATCGCCCTCATCGATAAAAACGGCGTCACGCGCGACCTGCAAGATCTGCGACAGATCAGTCACTGGGGCGGTGGCAACCTGGTGCCGCGTGAATCTGGCAATGCCCTGCTCTATGCTGGCGTGGCCAACCAGTATTTCGCTTCGATGATCGTCGTCGATGATCAACAGAAAAATCGCGATTTTCTCCGCCAGGCTCGCCCCACCTTGGAGACCGCTGTCGCTCAGGGCACCGTCGTCAGCACTGCCGAAGATGGTACCAGTTTCGTCCTCAAGCCGGACGGCGATGGGCCGGAACGGACCTTCTATACCTCGCATGGCGATACGCGTTTGTTCATTGGCCCTATCCAGGGCAAACGCATCGAGGTCCTGTACCATACGGCTTCTGCTCCCGAGCACAACGGCGAATATCCCGAAATCGCCACCGAAATTTTCCGCGCGGATTCCCAGCCTTCTTTGTGGGTGAACGACATCACCGTGCGCGTGGCCACGGAGCCGGTGGAGCTGAAGGGTGATGCCGAGGTGGTCCACAAATATCTACTCTATAACGGACCCGTAAAGGTCGGTCAATTGTTTCCGCCGCCCGGCCTGGCGAGCAAGCCGCTCGAACAAGGCGGCGTGCCGCCGGAATTGTACAAGCGCTACCACGATGACCTGCATCTCAACACGCTGACCGATTATCATTCGCCCGGTGCAATGGGTACGTTCTTCAGCAAAATCGGCTGGACGGGAGCGATCATCTTCTTCACGAACATCATGCACACGGTCCTCGGCTATTTGCGGGCTCTGTATATCCCCTATGGTCTATGCATTATCGTGCTGACAGTACTGGTGCGTGGCCTGATGTTCCCACTCAGCCGCAAGCAAGCACTGATGAGCGTACGCATGCAACAGTTGGCGCCTGAATTGAAGAAGTTACAAGAGAAGTATAAAGAGGATCGGCAAGCGCTAGGTCTGGCGCAGATGGAGCTATATCGCAAATACGGTGTTAATCCGTTCGGCAGCTGTTGGGTGTTATTGTTGCAGATGCCCGTTTTCATCGGCTTGTATGTGGCTTTGCAGGAAAGCACGCATTTCCGCTTGGCCCCATGCTGGCCGTGGATCAAAAACCTGGCCGCTCCAGACATGCTCTTCAACTGGAGTGAGCACATCCCGTTTATCAGCCGTGTCGAGGACTATGGCTCGTTCTTTTACTTGGGGCCGTACTTCAATCTGTTGCCGGTCATTGCCGTGGTGCTGATGATCGTCCAGCAGAAGATAATGACGCCGCCGCCGGCCGATGAGCAGCAGGCGATGCAGCAGAAGATGATGACGTACATGATGGTGTTCATCGGCCTGATGTTTTACAAGGTGGCGGCTGGCTTGTGCTTGTACTTCATCGCTAGTAGTGCCTGGGGCTTCTGCGAGCGCAAGCTGCTGCCGAAGAAAAAACCGGATGCTGGTGAGCTGGTGCCACTCACTGGCGAAAGCTACTTCCAAAAACTGCTCCGCCGTGCTCAGGGTGAGCAAACAACGCCTGCTCCTGCCGGCATTTCCGTGAAAAACGGCACGGGCGGTAAACGCCGCCGCGACAAACGCCGTCAGACTTCCAGCCGCAGGACGGATTCTGTTGCGGACGATAGTTCCTTGCTGGGCCGCTGGCGCAAACGTTTGCACGACTGGTGGACTGCGGTACTCAAGGAAGCCGAAAAAAAACATCGCAGTTAGTTCGCGAAGGAGACGAGCCGGAAGCGTAAGCGGCAGAATGACCGTCGCTTACGCTTCCGGCTCGTCGGGACCTGTCCGGAGAGCAATCATGCGTATCCTCCCCGCCATCGCTCTGGCGCTGCTGCTCGTCGCCGTTGTGCCAGGTGCTGCCCCGGATACCGAATCCCTGCACTATCAAATCGAGATCGACAAAGATGACCACGGTGAAAACAAAGTGTTCGCCTCGTTCCGCGAGCGCAATGGCAAACAGGCATTGTACGTCACCGTACATTTCCGAGTGCGTCGCGCTTCCGATGGCCAGGATGCTGATGTGGACAAGGCCGACATCGTTGTTCGCGAGGATGGCCGCAAGGTCCACGACCTGGAAATCTTCTCGCCATGGACGCCGCTGACTGCTGTATTAGCCATGGACATCAGTGGCAGTATGGAAAACGCCAGCAGCGGCAGCCGTGTGTGCAAGCTCGACGAGGCCAAGAAGGCGGCTGGCATCTTTCTCAACCATCTCTCCGCAAACTCCGAAATTGGTCTGATCCTTTTCGATCATCTTATGCGTGTCGAAGAGCCGCCCGGACACGAGGTCAGACTCAGGGGGCTGACGCCCCCGGCTCAGGAGCATCGCCGCAAGATTCGCCAGCTTATCGACGCAGCTCGGCCGATGGGCGGCACTGCTTACCTCGACGCTGTTGCCAGGTCCGTGGACATGCTCCGGGACATTGCCGGCCGCCGCGCCGTCGTCCTTATGACCGATGGTGTGGACATGAACAGCAAACGAAGCGTGGGCGAAGTCATCAAACTGGCCACCGTTTATCAAGTCCCGATCTACACGCTCGGTATCGGTGAATTGGGCAAGTACAAAAACGTCACCACTGTCCTGGTTCTCGATCATTCCGGCAGCATGAAAGAGAAGGCCGATGCTAACGATCAGCGCTCAAAAATCGAAGCGTTGCGCACGGCTGCCTCGCATTTCGTCGACTTGATGCGGCGCGACGCCAAGATCGCCCTTCAGCCCTTCAGCAGCAATGTCGATGATGTTCCCGCCAATTTCAGCGACGACAAGCAATTGTTGACCCAGCGCATCAAGGAGTTGCAACCGGAAGGCGGCACCTCGCTCTACGATGCCACGTACGCCGGTTTGGAGACGTTGGCCGCCGCCCGTCGCAACGGCCGCAACGCCGTCGTTGTCCTCACCGACGGCCGCGACGAAGCACCCGGCAGCCGCGTCTCCGCTCAGCTGGTCATCGATCGTGCTAAAGAATTGAAATATCCGCTTTACATGCTCGGCCTGGGCCAGAAGGAAGAAATCAACGAGGCCATCATGAAGCGCATGGCCGCGGAGACCGGCGGCAAATATTTCCATGCCGGCAACGAGCAAAAATTGTTCGACATCTTCGAGGAACTTTCGATCCATCTGCACGATGACGGTATCAACGAGGCAGAGTTGCGCGAGCTGGCCGAAAAAACGGGTGGCAAATTCTTCTGGGCGCGCGACGCGGCCAAGCTGCCCGATTTTTTTCGTGACCTGGCAACGCAGCTGCAATCGACTTACACCGTGACGTTCGCCAGCCAGCGTTCCAGCCACGACGGCACGGCCCGGGGCATCGATATCAGCATCGAGCACGGCGGCGTCCGCCTCAGTAACGTCGGCTCCGTCGATTACAACGTCCACGGCGTCGTTGTACCGGAGATGGACTATCGTATCTATCTGGCATTATTGTTGTTGTTGGGTATTTTCCTGCTGGCGCCGGCGGGCGTACGGCAACTGTATCGTTTCTACGGCGGCGCATGAGATGCACACCCGCGATACTATCACGGCGCTCTCCACTCCTGCTGGACCTGGCGCTCGCGCCATTGTCCGTATCAGTGGTCCTGCTGCTGCTGCCGTGCTTGCTCCCTTGTTTGCAGCGCCGCAGCCTCTCGTCGCCGGGCAACGCGCCCTGCTGTCGGGACATTTGCGTTTGCCGGATCTGGCCCCCATTCCGGCCGACGTGTATTTCTGGGCCGCGCCGCACAGCTACACCGGACAGGACCTCGCCGAGATTCACCTGCTCTCCAGCCCGCCTCTGGTGGAGCTGTTGGTCGCCCAGCTTCTCCAGGCTGGCTGCCGCGCCGCCGGACCTGGCGAGTTTACCCTGCGCGCCTTTCTGGCCGGCAAGCTCGACCTGACCCGCGCCGAGGCCGTCCACGCCGTCATCGAGTCCAGCTCGCGCGATGAGCTGAAACAAGCCCTTAAACAGCTGGCCGGCGGCATGACTCGCCCGCTGCAAGAGCTGCGCGACGACCTGCTTAATCTTCTCGCCGATGTCGAAGCCGGCCTCGATTTCGCCGATGAGGATATTCGCTTCATCCAGCCGGAGGAGATGCTCAAACGCATCAGCAAGGCCCTGGCGCAGGTCACGCTGCTGGGCAAGCAGCTGGAACAGCGCGGCCTGGCCGACCGCGTCTTCCGTGTTGTGCTGACCGGTCGCCCCAACGCCGGCAAAAGCAGTCTGTTCAACGCTCTCGCCGGCACCGACGCCCTGGTCAGCCCGCAGCCGGGCACCACGCGCGATTATCTCGTGCAGCGTCTTCATCTCGGTGAAACCCCCATTGAGCTGATCGATACGCCCGGTTGGCAGGCAGAGTTGGGCACCATCGAAACGCAAGCACAAACGCTGGCCCGCGAACAAGTCGAGCAAGCCGATTTGCTGTTGTTGTGTCTGGAGGCGGGCTGTCCGTTAGCACCGGAAGAAGAGGCAATGTGCCACCGTCCGCATCCGCCGGTCGTCACCATAGCTACTAAATGCGATCTGAAAACACCTCATTCTGGCCTGCTGGCTACCAGCGCCGTTACAGGAAGCGGCCTCGATTCGCTGCGGTCGCTACTGGCCGAACATGCTCACCATCACCAGCAGCCGGCCCTGGCGCCGAGTCTGAGCCGCTGCCGCCATCATGTCGAATCGTGCCTGGAGCAGCTGCGGCGCGCACACGGCATTGTCTTGTTCGAAGAGCCGCCGGAGCTATTGGCCCTGGAGCTGCGCGGAGCGCTGGAACAACTTGGCGAGATGGTTGGCACCGTGTACACAGATGATTTGCTGGATCGCATTTTTAGCCGGTTTTGTATCGGGAAATGAAGAGGAACAGGGGAGCATTTTCATAGAAGGGCCTTATCGCTCTGATAGCGGAAGGAGATATTCTTGTCGTCTCTTTCCTTGCGGCGCATCTTCACTTCCAGACCCAGGGGATATGCGCCCTCGGTCAGTGTCTCTGTCGACGTCTATGGGATCATGCGCCTCTGGTGAGCTCGTGTTTGCACGTACCCACTTAATGGTTGAGACTGAATTCCGCACTGTTTAGCAGTACCCAGAAAACATCGGCCAATGCCTGCTTCGCATCCTTGCTGGGGCCACCTTCTTCCACGTACTGCACGAATCGCTTCGCTTCTCGCGTTGTGGGCTTGCGCGACAGCGTGGCCAGGTACAACGCTTCGACTTTGCCAGCTGTGTCTAGCGAGCGATCGTTGGCGATGCTTGCCAGCATAGCGCCGTTTTTGAGACGTGTAGCGTCCGCGATGAATTGGCCGTTCATCAACATCAGGGCTTGCTGGATGGAGCGCTGCATTTCGGTACGCGGCTGGCCACCCGCAAATCGAGCCAGAAATTCCGCGCGAGCGTCGGGGGAGGCCGCGTTGTTCATCGGGCGCGAACGGGGCGGCGGTCGATAGCCAGTGGCCATGGCCAAGCTATCGAACAGCTGCTCGGGAGAGAGCCCCTTGACGGCCATCTGCGCGAACAGACGCGGGGGCAGAGAAGCTGAAGCGGGTGCAGCACTGCTGAGCTGATAGGCCCGGCTGGCCGTGATGCTCCGCACAAGGTAACGCAGGTCGAAGTGATGGGCAGCGAACTGGCGAGCCAACTCGTCGAGTAATTCGGGATGGCTCGGCGGATTGTCAGGACGGAAATCGTCCACAGGTTCGACCAATCCCAGAGCGAAGAAATGTGTCCACAGCCGGTTCACCGTGGCGCGGGCAAAGTACGGATTGTTGGCAGCGGTCAGCCATTCGGCGAGGGTGGCGCGGGCGCCGACGTTGTACTTCCAGCGCGGCTGGGTCTCGTCGAGGAAGCGGGCCTCGGCACTGGTGAGGCTGCCGGGAATTTTGATGTCACGGCGATCGAACACCTCGCGGATAACGCCGTTGTTCTCGGCATCGCGTTGCAATCCGGCGAAGAAGGCGGCGTAGCCCCAGAAGTGCTGCCGTGTCCACGAGGCGAATGGGTGGTTATGACACTGGGCACACTCGATGCTCACTCCCAGGAACAGGCGGGCCGTGCTGGCAGCCAATTCCTCTGGCTTGGCGTCCTTGGCCAGATAGAACGCCCGCGGCGACGGCGCGGCCGGATCGCTCGGTTCGTTTCGCATCATCCGCCGTGAACGCACGCGCTCGCCGCCGAAGGGAACTGTAAGCAGTTCGCTTATCATGCGGTCGTAGGGCACGTTCTGCGAAAACTGTTGGCGCAGCCAGTCGGTGAAGCTGTTGAGCTGACCTGGCACTTCGATGTTGTTGGTTTCCGGGATGAGCAGATCGCGCCACACGTGGACGAAATGCTCTACATGGGCGCCTTCATCCAGCAAACGCCACACCCGCCGTGTTCGCTTATCCGGTATTGGATCGTTAAGGAATGCCCGTGCTTCTTCCCGTGACGGAATGCGGCCGATCAGATCGAGATAGAGGCGGCGCAGATACTCAGCATCATCGGCCAAGGGAGCAGGCTCGATTTTTTCTGTCTTCCAGCGCGCGGCAAGAAATTGATCGATTTTTTTTGCCAATTCCTGCTCACTTAATACCTCAGTCGCATGCAGTGGCAAGCTCCCCAGTAGGGATAGCCCCAGAATCAACGAGCCCACAATATACCGTCGCATGATCGAGTCCTCCACAGGGCGATTCCCGTTTCGCTGCGAGCCGTAGACAAGCGCGAGACATCCCCGCGCTCGTCTACAGCTCGCAGCGAAACGAAATTATTCACTCCCCTATGGTGTCAATTCCCACAAACATACAATGCCGTCCGCGCCGCCGGAGACGGCTCGGTGGCCATCGATCGATAATCCCACACTTAACACCGGTTTATCGTGCAGCTCGAAACTGTCCCGACATTCTCCCGTTCGCACGTCCCACCAACGAACCGTGTGATCGTAGCTACCGCTCAGGACGTACCGGCCATTGGCTGCGAACCATACCGAACGAACATAGCCAGCGTGTCCTTCGAAACGGCGGATTTCTTTCTTGGTTGTCACCTCCCAGAGGCGCACAGTGCGGTCTGTGCTGCCAGTCAGCAACTGTTGTCCATCAGGAGAAAAAGCAAGCGCCAATACGGGGCCGGCATGTCCGGTGAAGAATCCTTGTTTCTTGTTAGCGACTGTGTCCCAGAGGACGCAGGCATTGTCCTCGCTTCCACTGGCGGCAATGGTCTTGTTATCCGGCGCGAAGGCGACGGCGTACAAAGAGTCTGTCAATCCTTTGAGCTTCTGCAGCTCACGCCCGGTCGCCACGTCCCATAGACGGAGCGTACCATCGTGGCTTCCCGTAACGACGTACTGGCCATCCGGGCTGAAAGCGGCACAAGTCACCGTTTTCGTGTGTCCTTTGAGCTGCCGAATTTCTTTGCCGGCGGCAACGTCCCAGAGGCGCGCCGTACGGTCGCTGCTAGCCGACAGAGCAAACCGTCCGTCTGCACGAAGGGCCACGGCTTGTACCTTGTCGGCATGGCCCTCCCAGACAGCGACTTCTTGGCCGCTGCTGGCATCCCAGAGGCGGAGCGTGCCGTCCCAGCTGCCGGAGAGAATGTGCCGTCCATCCGGGGTCAAGATGGCGGCTGTCACCCAACCGCTGTGGCCGCTACAACGCACCACCGGTAAATGCCGTGGCTCCAAGCTCCACTGTTTGAGCATCTCATCCTGACCAGTGCTGATGAGGAAATTACCGTCCAGCGCAAAAGCGAGTGAATGGATGGCACCGTGATGTCCCGTCAATCGAATCTGCTCCTGCCAGGAGTCGGTATCCCATAGCACTATTTCAGACCCCGAATATCCGCTTAGAAACTGCTTGCCATCCGGAGCAAATGTCAGCGCACACACGGCGCTCCGTTGTCTACGTGTTAAAATACATTTGTGGTCGTCTAAACGCCATATCTTGAAAGCTGCATCGCTGCCGCCCGTTACCAACTGCGGAGCGTGCGGGGCGAAAGCCAGTGCAGTCACGTCACCCGCGTGGGCAGACCAACTCGCCCTTTCCTTGCCGCTGGATATATCCCACAATTTGACGATGCCAGTCGCTCCGCCTTTTCCCTTCCCCAATTTGGGGGAGAGAAGGAGGGCGGCATCACCACCGCTGGCTAACAGGCGTCCATCGGGCGAGAAGGCCAAGCAGGCGATACCGGTGCTGTGGCCGGTCCAGGTTGCCCGTTCACGCAGCGGCTCGGGTACGGCTGAGGGATCGGGCACGTCCCACAAGAGGATGGTGCGATCGGAACCGGCGGTGGCGAGTGTCTTGCCATCGGGCGAAAACGCGACGGCACGGACGGCATTGCGATGGCCGCCGAGCGAGGTAATTAACCGGCCGTCTGGTACCGACCACAAGCGGGCCGTGCGATCGCGGCTGGCGCTGGCCAGCAGTTTGCCATCTGGCGAAAACGCCAGGCCGACTACCGCTGCCCGATGACCGCGCAGAGTTGCTTTGATCTGCCAGGTCCTCACGTCGTAGAGGCGGATCGTTCGGTCGTCGCCGGCCGTGGCGGCGATGCTGCCATTGGGCGCGAGAGCAGCGACGGTGTGCGGCCCATGCCTGCACTGCTGCGTATGCCGTGCTTGCAAACGCGGCAGGCTGGCCTCCCATAGGTAGACGGTGCGGTCGGCGGCGGCGCTGGCCAGTTGCCGACCACTCGGCGCGAACGCCAGGCAGGTCACGCCCTCGCTGTGGCCTTCAAGAGTAGCCAACTCTGCCCCACTGTTTATGTCCCACAGTTTGATGGTGCGATCAAAGCTCCCCGTAGCCAATAGCTGGCCGTGGGGCGAAAACGCCACGGAGAAAACGCCATCGCTATGACCATCAAGTGACAGCGCTTCTCGACCCTGAGCCACGTCCCACAACTTGACGGCCCGATCCTCGCCGACGCTGGCCAGGCGCTTACTGTCCGGCGAAAAGGCCAGGCCGCGCACGGTCCCCTCATGCCCTGCCAGCACAGCTTTCTCCGCGAGCGTGCCCGTGTCCCACAGGCAAATACGGCGATCGGCGCCGCCGGAAGCCAGCAGCTTGCCGTCCGGTGCAAACGCCACGGCGCGGACGCTGCCTTTGTGGCGTTTCAGCGTGGCCCGCTCAACCCCGCTGGCAACGTCCCAAACCTTGACCGTGCGGTCGTAGCTGGCCGAGGCCAACATTTTGCCATCTGGAGAAAAAGATATCCCGAAAATCCAATTTTTGTGACCAGTCAAGGTACACAGTTCCTTGCGGGCAGCAACGTCCCACAGTTTAATGGTCTGATCGTAGCTGGCCGAGGCCAGGATTTTGCCATCCGGTGAAAAGGCCAGTCCAGCAATGGCATCGCTGTGCCCGGCAAGGGAAGCGAGGAGTTTGCCGCCCGCAGCATCCCAGAGCTTGACCAACTTATCGGCGCCGCCGGTCGCCAAAGTCTCCCGATCGGGTGAATAGATCACCGCGAGCATCTCGGCGGAGTCGTCGCCAAGCGCGGTCGGCCTGGGATCGAACTTGGTTGGCTCAGGAAAACGCCGAGGCGAACTCCCGGAGTGGGGAACGTCCGCCCCCGGAGTCTTCGCATGCTCCGAGGGCGGACGCCCCTTACTCTGGAAGGACGCCACAAGCGCGAGGACCAAAAGCGCTGCACCGATAGGAGAATAACGTTGCATAGCTTTCTCCCGCCTCGCCTCATTTGCGCGCCCATAATTCCTCGGCATCCGGCAAGCGGCGCGGCCACTGACCACGATAAATCACATTGCGGACACGTAGAGTCGTCTCATCGGCATAGTGGAACAAACCGAAGTTCCGCTGGTTCGTCGATTCCAGTACGCGCTCGTAGATGACGGTGTCGTTCAGGTGCAGAACAATCGTATCGCCAGATAATGATAGTTTCACATGGTTCCATGTTTTCGGCTTCAAGGGCAGCACGGCCGGGCCGCGACGATTATTTGGCTCGGTCGTGACATTGTCCGGCGTCAAGCCGGTGCGGTCGTGAGCGCCATCGGTCAGCCAGTGAATACGCACGCCTTCGGGATCGAGCAAGAGCACGAGGCGATCGAGGACAGGGTGCCCATGCTCTTTGCCGGGTTCGTAGAAAAAGTCGTATTCGATTTCGCCGTCTTCCAGAAGGGGACGATGATAGTGCAGCGCCCGTTCCTGCCAGGTTCGCGGCGACGGTCGATCGCTTCTCGTTTCAGGCCGGCCTCCTTGATCGATGATCGTATCGCCGCGTTTCTGCCAGGGGCCGCCGTCATAAGAGATCCAGCCAGTCAGGTCCGGGAGGGTGGACAACGACAGCGATTCGGGTACGCGCGGCTGGCCGCTGATCTTCAAGTTGCGGATGCCGGCCGTGCATTGATGATCGGCGTGCAGCACGAGCCAGGGGTCGGCATCATCGGGCAGCGGCTCTTCGCATATCTTGCGGTCGTTGACATAGACGGTGTACGTATCGCTGCGGACGACAAGGCGAAACTGGTACCACGGCCCAAGGGGAGGCAGTGGCGGCTCGATATCGCCGCTGCGGATTAAGTGGGAAAAACTATGCAAATTATATCGCTTTAGTGTATGAAGAAGATCGAAACGCAGACCGCCGTAGCCCAGGTGCGCCTCGCGCCAACCGAAAGAGGTCAAGTCGCAGGACGCCTCGAAATCGCCTACGAGCGGCACGCGCAGATACAAGTAATCCTGAGCGCGGCCGGGATAATGCCTGACCACGTTCCCCTCGCTAGACCAGTGCGTCCGCGGAGCGTGGAGGCCACGCGGCAGCGCATTACTATGCGATACCGCATCCCAATAACGCAGGTTCGGATCGGTCCCGAAGGGCACGCGGAGCTTTTCGGGCAAGCCGAGTACCTGAGCAGCGGCGCGAGCCTGGCGCACGTGCCGTATCCAGAGATCGCGGTCAGGCAGCGAAATGTTCTGAATGATCGCCTGTTCGAGCTTTTTAACTTGAGCATCGAGCAGCGCCAGGGCGGAACTGCGCAGGGCGGGGCGATTTCTCGTGCCGACGGCCGCAACCAATTCCGGCCAGCGCTGCCACATCGGCTCGTTGACCGGCAGCGGCGTGATCAGCCGCGTCAGCTCGCTGAGGGCCGCTTGTGCTTCGTCGTCCCGTTCCTGAGCAGCCCGTAACAGGGCCAGCATGGCCCATCGTCCGCGCGCCTGTTCGGGAGTGTCAGCCTTTTGCACACTCGAAACCAGGTCGTCGAGCTTGTCGAGTTTCTTGGCCAACGCCGCCAGTTCCAGGGCTGGTGCTTCGAGATTGCCTCCAGTTTGCACGCGTCGGCCGGGTGGCAACGGCTTGGAGGCCAGGGGAGGCGCGGGATCTGTCGGCGTGAATTCACCGGCTATCTGAAAGAGGGAATGGTCCCTGTTGGGCAGTACCCATGCCTGCAACAACTTGTAAGCTTGCTCCGGCGGCAACTCCCGCGCTTGTTTCAAGACCAGGCCGGCGCTGCGGAGGAAAAACGATTCACCTATTAACGCTCGGCGAACGGCACCATCCGAGGCGGGGCCGGCCAAGCGGAACGAATCGACTATCTCTTTTTCGCTCAGTTTGTCAGGCCAATTCCCGGTCAGTACAACGTTGCGGACCTGCGCAGCTGTGCGATTTTTATAGTGAAATAGTCCGAAAGTGCGTGAATCGTTCGCTTCCAGCTTCCGCTCGCAAACGACAACCCCGTTCACCTCGATTTTTATCTTGTCCCCATTTAAGGAGAGCTGGAGGCGGTTCCACTCGTTGGCCCTGAGCATCCTCGCCTTGCCTTCCCCTAAGTTGGAGAAGGGAAGAGGGACAGCATTGTCGGGCGTCAGACCGGTCCAATCGTTGCCGTCATTCTCGACCAGCCAGTGCAAGCGAACGCGCTGCGGCTCCAGAAGGAAGACAAGCCGGCCCAGGCTCGGATGGACCATCACTTCGTCGGGTCGGTAGAAGAACTCATAGCTCAATGTCTCGCCTGGACGCAGCGGCCGAAAGTACGCTAACAGACTGCCCACCTCCCGGCGCAGCGAAAGATCCCGAGCATGATGGCCGTGAATCTCCCCATCGCGGGCATACCAGTCGAACGATGAGGGCTGCTGTTTCTGCGTGATCCCCTCGGCCAGGTACTCTTCGGCATCTC
>Ga0070737_10004991_pt1 | contig 12915 bp, 10 predicted proteins | sample Coa_R1_10_FD_66438 | JGI IMG/M metagenome (GOLD analysis project Ga0070737, IMG submission 66438) | Surface soil microbial communities from Centralia Pennsylvania, which are recovering from an underground coalmine fire - Coalmine... | ecosystem: Environmental > Terrestrial > Soil > Unclassified... | reverse complement strand
CAGAAGAACAGCACACGGTGCGGGCCGCCCAGAAAGCGCGAGCCGTAGACCATGTCCGCACGGCCGTCCATCAGGGCCGGCAGCATGAGGGCGAAGTCCCTGGGGTCGTACTCCAGATCGGCGTCCTGCACAAAGATGTAAGGCCTGGTTGCCAATGCGAACCCCGAGCGCAGCGCGGCGCCCTTGCCGGAGTTTTTCTCGTGGTAAACTATTTTTACGTTGGGATGGTGGTAACTGCGCAAAACTTCGCGCGTCCCGTCCGTCGACGCATCGTCGACGATGATTATCTCCACATCAAAACCGGTCTCGAGCACGCGCTCAATAACCGCGCCAATCGTTTTCACCTCGTTGTAGACCGGTATTATCACCGAGATGGCAGTTCTTTGTGCCACACATTCGCTCAGATCAAACAGCGAACGATAAACCCGGCGTGGGGCCACACTTGAGGCGCCCTCCGAATCGACGATTAACGGTTGGAGGGCATCAGCACCGCTATTCATTTAGACTCCTCCACAATCCGATGAGATTGATCACACCCGGTACTTGCTGGGGGTACGAGACCCTCGCCGGCATCGGCGAGCGGCGCCGGCGACGGAAAGCAGCCTAACGCCGCTGCCGCCGCCAACAAGGGAATGACCGGCGCGCGAAACCGCACATCCGCTTCACCCCCTGCCGCCAAAACCATCAAAAGAACTCCGGAAACCGCCAGGTAGACAACCCACATTTGATAGTCATTGGGCACCCGCCTGCATCGCGCCAGTCCGTTGGCTATTCCGATCCACAGCACCAGCGTGAGCCCGGCCTCCAGGGCAACCAGCGCGGTGAGCAGCGGCGACCCGAACATGCTTTGCAGCGCCATGCGAACACGGCCGAGGCTGGGGGCACCGGCATTGAGACCGTCGCCCGCGGTAGCGCCCTGGGTTCCGAGCATCCTCGCCAGCGGGCTGCGAATCGGTGAGAGAGCCAGATAAGCCGCCGCCTGCAGGGTCATCGCCGCGGCCTGCCATGGGTATGATTCCACGACCTCGAAACCCATTCGATTCATCCGCCGCGCGAGTTCCGGCGACTGAACCGCAGCGCTATATATGCGCTCGTAGGGTACTCCCAGCCGCCTGGCGAACGAGGCGCGAGCGGCCGCCAACAGAATTCCGCGCCGGCGCGCCACGATATCCGCGGCGCGGTAGTAATACATATTGATGGCACCTACGGTGGACAGCCCGGGGTACCGTGCTACGTAGTAATTGCGTGACGACCATACGCACAGGGCCAAAGTGGGAATTGCGAATGCAAGCGCTGCCGCCGCCAGGCGCAGCCGCCGCTCAAGCCGGGACGACGCGAGCAATGGAACAGGCAGCAGAAATGGAAGTATAATCGCAATCGGCCGAATCAGCACCGCCGCGCCGGCGAAGGCTCCGGCGAAGGCAGCCGTTAAAATCGCGTTGCGCGGCCGCGAGCCGACCCGCAAGGCGAGGATCAGAGCAGCCGTTAATGCGAGTTGAAACAGCGATTCCGCCATTACTTCATTCGACATCACTATGGAGGGAAGGTCGAAAGCAATAAGCAATTCCGCAGCGAGGCCGGCGCTCAAATTCCAGCAGCCGCCTATCCATTCGGCGACCAACAGGCAGACGACGCCGCCCATGATCGCCTGCGCCGCCAGGACCCAGCGAATACTGTCGCCGAACAAGGCAAGAAAGATGGGATAACCCGGTGTGCGCAGGATTTCGGGCGGCTGGCACGACCCGCCGGCAAGACGCGCAAATCCGCAGCCATGGCGTATACCGTGGGCCAACTGCATGTACTCGAAGGAGTCATCGGGCCGCATGGCGAAAGAAAGATCGGAGCGAAGCAGGGGTGCCAGGCGTATGGCCGCCGCGATGAGCGCGATGGCTACCGGCAGTAATCGCATCATACGACCTTCGAGTTTCATCTGAGTCATTGCGGCGCAAAAGCGAAGCTAAAATCCTGGTTTGGTCCATGTGCGTTGCGCAAGGGCGACCTTGACTGCGGCGATATAGTTGAGAGCACCCGGGTCGTACCATGACCCCGAATACCAGTGACCCATACAGCCCCACTGCATCTGGTCGATGCCGGCGTGCGGATAGCGCGGATAACCGCTGGCCGGAGTCTGTTGGGCCAGGTATGCAAGGTCGCCGTTCATACAGGCACGTTGATAGGCAAGGCTGATATCGACGTTGAAAGCGGTGCTGCTCCGGAGCAGCCGCCAGCCGCCGATGCTGCTGAACTTGGCCTGCATGATGCCGTAACTGAGGCCGCAACCGGTGCCGTCCCAGGCGCCGATGAATCCACTCCCCGGCGGGCATCGCGTGCGCTGATGGCCGCGGTCGCCCGCCGCCTCCTGATGCCAATTGGATTGGACCAGGGCTTCGGCACGCACCACATCCTCATCGATTCCCCATTTGCAGGCGCCCCAGCGCAGGATTTGGTCGGTAGTCCCGGTGAACCTGCCGTTGACGCGCAGGAAGTCCGCGAGCGGGGCAAACCCGCCTTTGATTGGCGTCAGATGGAAGTCCACCAGTTCGGCAAACGTCGGCATCGTGTGGTTATCGGTAGCGGCGGCAGGACGCGGTTCCCAGGAACTGCCGTTGCTCGCGGCGACCGCGCAGCGCGCATCGTCGGGCAGCGCGGCCCGCGGCGCCAGGGTGGGGAAATGGTAATTGCTTTGGGCCCGCGCCGTCCGCGCCATCGCGATCAGCGCCAGCGCCATCAGGGCCGCGCTCAACGCGGCGGCCGCCGGTGACAGTGCGGCACTTTGTTTGCGGCGTTCCGCTCGTTCCTGCTCGACTCTCAGGATGCGGACCCGTTCGGCAATTCCCCAGGTCAGGAAAAAGGTTACGCCAATCAGACCGGTACAGTCGGAGATCGAGGCTTCGGTCAGATTGTGTATCAACATTGGAATGACCATCCAGAACGCCACCGGCTTGAGGCCCCAGGGGTCGTCCCCGCGCCGCAGCGCTGCATACCACGGGCGCAGCACGATGAAGAGCCACAGCAACAGAGCGGGGATGCCGGTGGCGACCGCGCGGGCGATATAGCCGTCATGCAGCGAGCTTTGCGGCCCCATGTCCCAAGGTCCCCACCAGATTGGGAAATAGCGGCTTTGCAGGATGGCTCCTTCCACTCCGTAGCCGTATCCGAGCAGGGGCCGCTGTTTAATCTGGCTTAGGGCAAATGCCCACAGATCGGTTCGACCGGTAAGCGTGGTGACGTTGCCACGCGCCAGGTAGCCTTCGGAATCGGGCCGCAGATGGGCCATTGCGAGCAACACCGCAAGCAGCAGCAAAACGACCATCGCCCGCCCACGATGCCGCCACAGCGCATAGCAGGCGGCGCCCACCGCCAGGGCGACGAAGGGCGTGCGGGAATCGGCCAGCGCCGCCGCAGCCAGGGCGGTCAGGATCGACAGCGCGAGCAACCAGCGGCGTTTTGCCGTGGCATACGGCCATAGCACCGCCGCACCGCCCACGGTTACCAGCATCAACTCGCCGACGTCATTTGGTCCGTTGAAGATGCCGCAGAACCGAATCACGCTTCCGGCGCTTGCGACGTCATTATCGGTGGGAACAACCCAGGTAAGACTGCGCGGCAGAAGAAAGGCGGAACCCGCGACCAGCGCCACAACCACCGCGCATCCCAACACGATCGGAGTCAACAGTCGCGCTACATCCTGGGGTTGCTGGATTTGCGAAACGACAAAGCTGAGCGCACCGAACGCCATCAAGGCGCCCAGCAAACGGACCGTCGAGAAGTCGGGGGCCAGCGAATAGGAGATCGTAACGGCCGACCACAAAAAGTAATACAGGTAGAGCCTGAAGCCGTCGCGCGCAAAACTTCGAGTCCGCCAGGCGGACGGTAACAAAGGAAGGCAGAAAGCGGCGATCAATCCATAATGAAACAGGGCGCGCTGCGCGCCGGCCAGCAGCCAGGTCGCAGTCGCCAGGTCGGTCAGCACCAGCGCACCGGCAAGCCAGACGGGATTAGCCGTGGTATAGCGGACCGCCCACCACAACAATCCTGCTGCGGTCAGCGCCACGGGCAGCAACGCCCATTGCGGCCTCAAACCGACAACCGCGAGGATCAGCGCGGCGCTCATCCCAGCGGCACCAGCCAGCACCAGCCGATGCCCAGGTGCAAGGCCTCCAGGCGTGCAATCATTCGAATTGGGGACGTACCCGAGTATTGATTGCGGTGCCCGCCTCATACTTGTCCTCGATCATGACCACTGGGTGCGGAAGACGGCGTTGAGCTCAAAGGCGCTCGCCACCATCGCACCCAGCATCTGTCCTTCGAACCACAGAAAAACGGCCGCCGGCGGCAACACCACAAAAGCCAGTGCCAGCGCCCCGCCAGCGCCGCACAACATGCTGAGCCACTTGCCGGCCAAAGTGGCAAGCGCACAGGCAAAGGCCAGACGCGCGCCCGGGATAGTGGCGATCATCACGTCGCGCGGGCCCAGCTTGACCATCGCGCTGGCGACCAGCACGCCGGCGACGCTGATCAAAGCTTCCACCAGGCTCATCGCCGCGCTGATTCCCACCAGGCCGCTGGCGCTCATGCCACACACCGCGGCGATGATCAGAACCAGGCGGGCGCTATGCAGGTAGATATCGATTTCCGGGCGCCCCTTGGCGAAGTAAACCGCACCCATTCCGACTCGAAGCCCGACCAGGGCGAGGCCGCCCGAAAGCAGGCGCAGCGGCTCCGCGGCGGGCAGCCATCGCGCGCCATACACGGTGCGGATCAACTCGGGAGCTGCGACCGCAGCACAAGCCGCCATCGGCAGCACGACCTTGGCGATATACCCGACGAAATTGCGGTAGCCGCGGCCGAGTTCGGCGTCATCGTCCTGGAGCATGCAGAAGGCGGGGAAGGCCACCCTGCCCGCCACCTTGTAGAGACGGTCTGGAACAAAGCGCAGCAGATCCCAGGCCAACATGTAGAAGCCCAGAGCGGAGGCTCCCAGTAGCCGGCCTACCAGGATGTAATCGGCGTTGGCCGATACCGTGCAGAGCAGGTTTCCGCCCCATACCCCGGCGGCGAACCGGCGCAGGTCACGCACCGCGTCGATGGTGGGCCAGGCGCGTGGCAGACGCGGCGCGGCAATCAGCATCACCAGGGCGCGGACCGCAAAGCGCGCGCTCAAGCCGGCCATCAGGCTCCAGGAAGCCAGGCGGGTCCACAGCAGTCCCAAGGCGGTAACCAGAAAAGCGACCTCGGCCGCGACTTCGGCGGCGGCCAGGGTTCCGAACCGCAGCTCGCGCTGCAAATAGGCGTTGGAAGTCACCGCGACGCAGTCGAGCAACACCGGCAGGCAGATCAGGCGCACGCCCGCGCTCAGGCGCGGCATCGCCATTAGTTCTGCAATCACCGAAGCGCCGGCATACAGAGCCGCCGCGCCGATCAAACCCAGACCTACGCTGATGAGCCAGGCGGTGGATTCTTGAACCGGACTCAGATTCTTGCGCTGCACCAGCGCTTCGGTCAGTCCAGGTTGCAGTGCCGTGCCTGAAAACATCACCAGCACCAGCAGCACCCTGAACAACCCCAACTCTGCGGCACCGAGTTCGCGCGCCAGCACCACCATCGCGCACAAACGCAGGCCTTGCACCGCGCACTCGGCCATGACGTTGTCGCGCACGCTGCGGGTGAATCTGGCGCCCAAAGCGAGGGTGACCTCGTTCACTTGCTTGGTCATCGGTTCAGCCGGCGACTGCCCCACTTGGGAATTGAATTGGCCATCGAGCACCTCGAAAAATGGCACTGAGTCATGCGCTTGCGCGATCGCAGGGTCGTGCGAATCAGACTTCATCTCACCTTTGATCCATCGTTGGCGGCGCGTGCGTGACCTTTGGCGGGCGCCGACGCAGGCGGCCGCAACGTCTAGCGGGCATTCAAAACCTGCGGCCCCTCCCGCGCACGTCCCTTGATACCGGCGTTGCACGCAATTACCGCGACGCGTTTGCCTGGCACGGCCGGCCTGCGGACCCGGCACCAGACGCGGCCGTCGCAGGCACAGTCACAGCAAACCGCAGTCAGAATCCGGGCCATGTCCTGGCCTCCCGGTAGGCGAGCGGTTCCTGACTAAGCAGGCGCGCGGTGGCCGCCGCGTGCCGGTCCACGATTCTGGGCTCGCCCTCAACAAGGTGCAGTTGGGCGTACGCCCGCCGCCGCCACCATCGCGCCACTTGCGAAGGCAACGCATGCCAGGCGTCCTCGATTCCGCAAAGGTAGGCCAGAAGTCTTTCGTAGGCCTGAAAGTAGATGCCGTCGCCGCAGTAGTCGGGATGAATCAGGGTGAGGATCATCCCGCCTAGGGAGGCGATCCAGCGCGCTTTGCGAATCCAGGCCGAGACCAGGTCGCGTCCCAGCAGATGGATCAGCGTGTGGTCCTGGGGCAGGGTGTAGGGCAGCTCGACGACCGCGCCGATAAAGAACGGAAAGATGCTGCAGGTGCCGCCCGGTTGCGGCTCGAAAATGTCGGAGTCGGAAAAGCTGCTGTCGAAGTCAAACCCCAGGCGCGGAATCCATTGTACGCGCCGCAGCGTGGAAGGAGAGCGAAAGCCCCGCAGTCCGTGCTCGCGCGCGATGAAGCGGATGCGCGCGGCTTGTTCCTGAAAATCGCGCTCGCTGCGAAACAGCCGTCCGTCGTGGCGCAGGCCGTGGGCGCCAAACTCGAACCCGCGCGCGCGTAGCGCATCGATCTGTCTCCAGTCAATCGGGTACTGGTCGAGTGCCAGGTTCCAGGCCGAGCGCAACCCGTAGCGCTCCTCCAGCGCCGCCATCTTCTCCATCGCCGCCAGGCCGCGCGGGCTTTCCACGTCGTGGGTGAGCACGATGCAGCAGGACTTGCCCTGCGGCCAGAATCCGACGTGCCAGGCGTCGTCCACGCCCACTTGCTCCATCATCGCGCTCAGCGCCCGGCGCCAGATTCGCAGCAGGGCATCCTCGCAGGGCCAGTCGGGAAAGGAAGGGCGAGCCCTGCTGCTGATCGCAATGGAATTGAGCCAATGGCGCAGGATCACCGGAATCAGGCCCTTGACGGTGTAATAGTAATCAAGCATTCGCGACGGCCGGCGATGATGGTCTTCCAGATACTCCTCGAACAGATAATGATGTGCGCGCCGCTCGGATTCTTCGATCAACCCCGCCAGACGGGGGCGCCAGGCCTCGGGCGGCTTCCAGAACGAAAATGCGTCGTTGCGATATGCATGGGGCACCGCGCACGCAGAGGAAAGCTGGTGTGCTGGCCCGCGGTCGCTCTCGCTGGCAGTGAGGTCCATACGCTTTTCTTTAACATCGATCGCCGCATTTGCTTGCGGCGAATAAATCCCGCCGATCGCACGCATCCAGATTCATGGCGCTCCGCCGCGCGCCGTGAGCGGCGCCAGGATCGAGTCAGTCCGGGTCTCAAATCGCGCCCCGGCCCAAGCCGCTCACAGACCTCCTCCGCGAACCATCTCGGGCATCGTCAGCGCCAAAATTTTCAGATCGGTGGCCAGCGACCAGTTCTCCAGGTACTGCACGTCCAGCCGCACCATGTCGTCGAATGACAGATGATTGCGGCCGCTGACCTGCCACAGACCGGTGACGCCGGGCAGCACTGCCAGGCGGCGGCGATGGTGCGGCGCGTAATGCTCGACTTCATAGGGCAGTGCGGGACGCGGCCCGATCAGACTCATCTCGCCGCGAATCACGTTGATGAGCTGCGGCAATTCGTCCAGGCTGAAGCGGCGCAGCCAGCGTCCCACCGCGGTGATGCGATCATCCTGCGCCAGCTTGAACACCGGCGTGCCATTGTTGCGCTCGCCGCTCGCCCGGGATGAAATCCACTGCCGCACGAACTGGCGATGCACTTCGTCGGTGGCGTGGGGTTTCATGGTGCGCAGCTTGAGCATCTCGAAGGGCCGGCCATGCAGTCCGATGCGGGTCTGGCGGTAGAGGATCGGCCGCCCGCTGGTCAGCGCAATCGCCGCCGCCGCCAGCCCCAGCAGGGGCGAGACCACAATCAGCACCAGCGTGGCCAGCACCAGGTCCATGCCGCGCTTGAGCACATAGTTGAGGCCCTCGATATTGGAGCCGCGCGGCCCAACCAGCGGAATCGCGCCGATCATGTCAAGGCGCAGTCCCGACGCCATCGAACCGAACAACCACGGCACGATGCTCCAGCGCAGGCGCAATTCCTCGCACTGCGCAACTAACTCCGCCTGGCGCTCAGCGCCCGCCTCGGGCAGCGCGATCACCACTTCCAGCCCTTCATACTCGCGCGCCAGTTGGCGCAGGCAGGAGGCGGGTCCGAGCAGCGGCAAGCCGCGATAGCTGGTGCTGTCGGCCTCGTCGTCCACGAAGCCCAGCAGGTCGTAATGACAAAGCTCGTCGAGCACCTGGTCGCACAGGTAGCGGCCGACGCGATTGAGCCCGACGATCACCAGCGGCACGGAGATTTCCTTTCTGGCGTACAGATGCCGGATCGCCAGGCGCAGCAGCGTGCGAAAGGCCAGCACGGATATCACCGTCAGCGGATAAATCAGGACGGCGGTGATACGCGAGGCGTCCAGATGCATCAGGAAGCCGACCATGATCACCATCAGCGCGCCCGCGGCATTGGCGCGCAACAGCGCCACCGTCTCGGCCATCCCGCCGCCCCGCATCCGGTACAGATCCATCCAGCGAAAGATCAGGATCCAGCCGGCGAGCAATGCCGATGCGACCAGCACCAGGGCCGGGAGATCGGCGAGCAGGTGGTGGCGCATCGCATGGGAAGGGTCGTGAATAGCCAGCGCCGCGCACGCCGCCGCCATCAGCGCCGCGGCGTCGGTGCCGGCGAAGAGCACCTTCTGCTTATGTTGTTCGTCGACAAACATCGCGCGCCGCTTCCCCCGCTCAGTGTGCGCACAGCGCCGCCGCAACCGCCTCGGCGACCGTGCGCACGTCGTGTTCGGTCAGGTGAGGATGCATGGGCAAAGACAGGATGGTATCGGCCAGCCGTTCGCTGACCGGGAAATCGCCGCGGCGATAACCCAGTGCGGCGCAGGCAGGCTGCAGATGGAGCGGGACGGGGTAATGAATTCCGCAGCCGATTTGATCGCGCATCAGCGCCTGACGGATCAGGTCGCGGCGCGGGCTTCGAATCACGAACAGGTGATAGCAGGACTCGGCGCCTTCGGGCTCGATCGGCGTCTGCACATCGCATCGGGACAGCAGCTCACAGTAGCGGCGGGCGATGGCGCGCCGGCGCGAATTCCATTCCTCCAGACGTTCGAGCTTGCCCAGCAGCACCGCCGCCTGCAGCGTGTCCAGACGTGCGTTGTATCCGGACTCGCGATGCAGGTAGTGGGACAGACGCCCATGATCGCGCAGCACGCTGACCCGTTCGGCCAGTTGCGCGTCGTCGGTGACCACCGCGCCCGCCTCGCCCCACGCGCCCAGGTTCTTACCCGGGTAAAAACTGAAGCAGCCCAGGGTCCCGACCGCACCGGCACGTTTCCATCCGCCCTCGACATGGACCCGCGCGCCGTGCGCCTGGCAGGCGTCTTCGATCACCGCCAGGTTGTAGCGCCGCGCAATTTCCAACAGCGGACCCATCGCGGCAGGCAATCCGTAAAGATGCACCGGGACAATCGCGCGCGGCCCGTTGGAGGTACGGAAGGTTCCCGCTTCGAGATACCGTCGCACGGCATCGGCGCTGATCGTGGCCGTGTCCGGCTCGATATCCACAAACACGGGCGCCGCGCCGGTTTGCAGGATGGCTGCGGCGGTGGCGATAAAAGTCATCGGCGTGGTAATGACTTCGTCGCCGGGACCGACGCCGGCGGCCAACAGCGCCAGACGCAGCGCGTCGGTTCCGCTGCCGACGCCGATCGCATGTCCGACGCCCAGGTATTGGGCGAAGCGGGCTTCGAACTGCGCCACCTGCGGCCCGCCGACATAGGCGGTGCAGTCGTGAATGCGCTCGCATTCGGCGTCCACCTGCTGGCGGACCTCGGCGTTTTGAGCGGCCAGATCAACAAACTTAATCGGCATCGACGTGGCTCCTGTCGCCCTGCGCGGCGCGCGCCAGCAGGCGCGCCGGATTTCCGGCCACCACCGCGCCCGCTGGGACATCGCGCGTGACCACCGCTCCGGCTCCGATCAGCGCGCCCTCGCCGATGCTGACTCCGCACATGACCACTGCACCGCTGCCGATCGAGGCGCCCCGCCTGACCAGGGTGCGCTCCATCAGCCAGTCCTCGGCCGCCTTGGGCGAGCCGTCGGCGTTGGTGGCGCGCGGGCGGCGATCGTTGATGAAGACCACGCCGTGGCCGACGAAGACTTCGTCCTCGACACGCACCCCGGAGCAGATAAAGGTATGAGAGGAGATTTTGCAGCGGCGCCCGATTTTCACGTCGGACTGAACTTCAACGAACGCCCCAATCCGGGTATCGTCGCCGATCTCGCAGCCGTAGAGGTTGACGAAATCGGCCAACCGCACCCCTTTGCCCAAACGCACGTCGTCCGCAACGCTCACATAGATGGGAGCACGCATCGCGCTTCCTCCCCTGCCCTAACGGTCCTCGCCCAGCGCCACCGCGACACCGCCGCTGCGCAGCGATTGCTGCGCCGCTTCCAACACCGCCACTACGCGCAGCCCGTTGAGGCCGTCGGTGACGGGGGTGTGATTGTGGCGGATACAGTCGACGAAGTGCTCGCATTCGCGCTTGATCGGCTCGATCTCCTCGATGCGCGGGATGTGGATGTCGCCGTAGCGGTAGGCGTATTGGAACTCGCCGTAGTTGTCGTAATAGGGTTGTACGCTGACACTGCGGTCGTAGATGCGGACCTTCTCCTGCAGGGCAGTGTCGTCGTACACCAGCATCCGGCGCGAACCGACGATGGTGGTGCGGCGGATCTTGTTGGGATCAAGCCAGCTCACGTGCACGAACGCGATCACGTTGCGCGGCAGGTAAAGCGTGATCAGGGCGACGTCCTCGATTTCGCGCCGGTAATGGCTTTGCCCCTGGCAGGACACCGCCTCAGGCATCTGACCCAGCAGCATCAAGATGATCGAGATGTCATGGGTGGCGAGATCCCACACCACGTTGACATCCTGTTGGAAAAGGCCCAGGTTGGCGCGCACCGAGCTGATGTAGAGTACCTCGCCGATTTCGCCGGCTGAGATCAACTCATGCAGTTTGAGCACCGGCGCGCTGTATTCGAAGGTGTGCCCCGCCATCAGCACGCGATCGCGCAGCCGCGCCAGACGCACCAAATCGGCGGCCTCGGCCCGCGACATGGCCAGCGGCTTTTCCACCACTACGGCCTTGTCAGCCTGTAAACAGCGCCTGGCCAACTGGTAGTGAGTGCTGACCGGAGTGGCGATTACCACGCCGTCGATGTTTGAATCATGCAGGACGTCCTCGAATTTCTGCGTGACCTCAACGCCGGGATAGAGATTTTTGACGTGCTCCAGCCGCTCGGCGCTTAAATCGCACGCCACCAGGCGGCGCGCGCATCGCAGCGAGCAAAAGTTGCGAATCCAGTTGGGACCCCAGTAGCCCATCCCGACCACCGCCAGACCGTGCAGCGGGCGGGCGGGCGCGGGTGCCTGCTTGACCGAGCCGTTAGCCGGCACCAGAGTCCCGTTCAAATCAGCGATTTCCAGCTTCATTGCCACCTCCTCGAAAGAACATTGGCCCACGGGCGCAGCGGGGCCGGCAGCTCCGGCACACCGTTGAGAATCACTCCCGCCACGGTGCGGGAGGCCGCCTTGAGAGCCGCGGCCGTGGTGGCCAGTTCGTCGCGCTCGGTCGCACCATAACGGGCCACCACGATGATCGGGTCGGCCGGACGGGCCAGTGCCAGCAGCCGGCCGTCAAGACGCACCACGCCAAGGTCGACCACGGTCAGCAGAAAGCCGTCGAGCAGCGCCTCATAAGCCTGCGCGTCGCCGGGTTTGAGCGCCGCGGTCATCGGCAGACAACTGGCCAGTTCCAGGCGCGGCATCGCGGAGGGCCGCACCACGAATTGATCGCCCAGGAGCAGCGGTGCATTGGAACCGGGCAGGGGCGGAAACATCTTGTGCAGGGCGGGCTTGCGCAAATGCGCATCCACCAGCAAGGTTCTCAAACCCAGGCGCTGGCTCAGATCCAGCGCCAGACCCACCGCGACGGTGGAGGCGCCGTCGCCCGGGCGGCATCCGGTGACCAGCAACCGCACGCTCTGGCCGACGCCCGCCAGCGGCGCGACGCGCTCGTTCAACACCTGCAGCGAGCGGGTGCGGGCGGCTTCAAATGGAGTGCGGGCCTGGCCCAAGACAGGAATCGGCGCCAGCGCGCCGGCCGAATCGGAGCCGGACTCGATGACGGTTTCCGCTTCCCGGCAGCGCTCATCCCATAGCGGCGCCTTGCCGTTGCGGCCGCGACGCAGTATTTCGGAGTAGTTCATAATCGCAGCTATTCCACGTCACTGTCGTCGATCGGTTTTGAGCTCGCGTCCGAAGAGCGCGGCAGATAGACGAATTCCCCCGGATAAATCCGCGCGGCATCTTTAATCTGCGGGTTAAGCCGCATCAGACGGTGCACACCGGCGGTCGTGCCCAAATGACGCATGGCGATGCCGCCCAAGGTGTCGCCGGGAGCGACGATCACATATTGGGAACCTGAACCCACGGGCGGCGCGGCCGAGGCCGGAGCGGATTCTGCCGCCACGGGCTTTTCCACGGTGCTTTCGCCGGCCGACTCGACCGCACTGGCGGGCACATCTTCCGCCGCCCGCAGCGAATCGCTAGCCGCGTGGGGACGCAAAGGCGCGGCCGAGCGCGTTGTGGCGGTTATCGAATCGAGCTCGACCACCGGCACGGTGTCGGTCACCGTTACCGGGTGCATGGCCCAGGCACGTGCGTGGCGTACCGGGGCGCGG
>Ga0070737_10004990_pt1 | contig 12920 bp, 11 predicted proteins | sample Coa_R1_10_FD_66438 | JGI IMG/M metagenome (GOLD analysis project Ga0070737, IMG submission 66438) | Surface soil microbial communities from Centralia Pennsylvania, which are recovering from an underground coalmine fire - Coalmine... | ecosystem: Environmental > Terrestrial > Soil > Unclassified... | reverse complement strand
TTTTTCTCAGAAGGTCCCATCCATGCCTGAGTTATCCTTCGAGCAAATCCGGAGCTTCAAGAGGGGAAACCAACAGAAGATACTTGTCTACCGTTTCGGCCAGTTGGGCGACACGCTTGTCGCTCTACCGGCGCTGTGGGCCATTCGTCGCGCCTTTCCAGAAGCTCATCTGACTTATCTGCGTTCCGAACATCCCGGCCGCGGCTACGTGCCGGCGGAAGAAGTTTTGCCGCGCGAAGGTCTCATAGATGATTGGCTAACCTACGTTCACGAGGGTCCAGGTGGCATCCGCGGCCTGTTTCGGCTTTGGAAGACCTTACGAGCACGGCAATTCGATGTCCTGGTGTACCTGGTCCCGCGGCGGCGTCCCCGCACCTCGATCTGGCGCGACCTGCTTTTTTTCCGCTCGACAGGCATACGCCATGTTATCGGCAATAAGGGGATTTGTTCTTCTTTCCCTCGTGTGCCGGGGCAACCGTTGCCTAAGGTTGAGAGTGAGGCCGATCATTTGTTACAACGTCTGGCATTGAGCCATATTCCCATCCCCCCGAGCAATTGCCGAGAAATGAATTTGTCCCTCACCTCAGAGGAGAAGCAAACGGCGGAAAATTGGCTGCGGGCCAGTATTCCGGGATTTTCCGCTGCGTTGTCCCTCGTGGCCATCGGACCAGGGGGGAAAAGACCCGTGACCATCTGGCCTGTGGAGCGCTTCGCCGAGTTGGGGAGCCGCCTGATCTCGGAATTATCTCTTTTTCCCATCGTTTTTGGGGGGCCAGGGGATGTTCCCGTAGCGAAGCAGTTTCTTCAACAGTGGGGCAAGGGGGCTTGCGCGGCGGGTGTGCTGGGCGTCCGGCCCGCTGCGGCAGCCCTGGCGCATTGCCGGCTTTACGTAGGCAACGACACGGGCACCATGCATTTGGCGGCCGCCGTTCACACTCCTTGCGTGGGCATTTTCTCGGCCCGGAATTGGCCGGGAGAATGGTCCCCCTATGGCTCCGGCCATATCGTCTTGAGACGGTCGGTGCCTTGCGAGGGATGCAGATTGGATGTATGTACCAAAGAAGCAATGCGCTGTATCAAGGCGATTAGCGTGGAGGATGTTTTGCAGGCATGTCGTACAGTGCTGCGCAGCCAATCGTCTTGATAAACGCGGCCTATCCCTCCAGTCCCAGCAGCATCGGCACCTTTGTTCGCAGCAGCTCGATTTCCTGATGACTTTCGCCGAGATACGCCAAAAGCCGTAAATCATCGCGCGTCACGGTGCCGCCCGTGAACAGCCAGGCACGAATGCGGAAGAGCTTGTACAGTTTGACCAGCTTGCGATCGCTGATGAAAATTTTGTCGCCGTTCTGAAGCGTCTTAACCAGGCGACGGAACTCGTCGAACACGTCCGGCGGAAAGAAGACCTCGCGGTCGTTCTGCTCCTGACTGCGGCTGCTGCGATGCTTGCGCGCGAACAGGTGCATCAGATAGCGGTTGGCCTTGAGCAAATCTTCGAGCGTGCAATGTCCTTCGCTCCAGGGTTTTTGATGGAATGTGCGGGCCACCTCCCCTTCAATGCCACTATCAATCAATTCGGCGAAATGCGCATCTTGCACAGACTGGCTCTCGGCCTTGAGACAAAAACGATCTTTGAGAGCGGCTAACTCGCTTTGTTCCGGCACCTCATTGGTAGCGGCGAACAGCACGCGCAGCCGCACCGGCTGCGGCACGCCATCCTGATAAAACTTACGTTCGTTAATGATGGTCAAAAGAATGTTGAGGATGGCCGAGTTCGATTTGAAAATCTCATCGAGAAAGGCCAGCCGGGCGGTCGGCAGCTTGCCCTGTTCGCGGCGGACGTAGCGGCCCTCGCGCAGCTGGCTGATATCGATGGGACCAATGATTTCCGACGGCTCGGTGAAGCGCGTCAGCATGTACTCGAAATAGTCGTCTTCGCCAAGTCCCAGCGCGTCCTTGAATTTAAGGACGAGATCCGATTTGGCAGTCCCCGGAGGTCCGACAAGCAGTAGCGGTTCCTGAGCGATGGCCGTCACCACCATGAGGTCGATCAGTTCCTGTTTGTGGACAAAAAATCGTCCCAGCGAGGTGCGAAAACGATTGATGCGCGTGCGCAGCTGGTCAGCTTCGTCTTGCAGTTCTTCAAGCGTCCAGTCTTCGCGGAGATTATCCAGCATCGGCATTCACCCTTGTGCCATCAAATGGCGAACATCAGTGTGGATACATTGACGAATGAGATATTCCTCTTCATCGAGCCAGCGCCGCGCCTGGGCCCCCTGGATGAAATCATCGCTGACCACGGCCAAGACCACGGATTCAATCAAATCCACCTGGACCACGCTGAAATGACTGCTGGTCGTGAACGTGTCTCGATAGTTTTTGAGATGCGTGAAGATTTCTTCCAATCGAGCCTGCGCGAGAGCCGGCGCTGCCTGTGCCACAGTGCGCGCATAGGCGCAAGCCAAGTCGCGCCGTTGCTTTGCTTGAATCCGTGTGCCTCCGAAGAGAAGCGTCCGTGCCGCCTGGACGATCTGCTCCGCCAACTGGTCGCGTCCAAAGTAGTACCAGGTGCCGGCCACGTGCAAAAGCGCGATCAGCGGGGCCAGCACATCATTTCGGGAATCAAAGGAACGGATCAACGTATCTATATCTCTGCCTGAGAGGATGACGTCTGCCATATCGCTGAGCAGTTGCTCAATGTCGTCGCGCAGACCGAGCTTGCGCAAGCTGCGGAACGATTGCTCGGCCAAGGCACCGATGGACTCGATGCCCTGCGCTCCGCACTGGCTATGCAGCATAGCGCGGAAGCGCGCAACGAGAGGTCGAACATGTTCTATGCAGCCAAAATGAGCGGCGGCGAACAACGCCTTCTCCAGAAACTTGGCACGTTCTTCCAGAACGGTAGAATCCGATGGGGCAGACAAGGCGTCCAGAGCTGGCAACGTTCGCTGGAGCATTTCGCGGGTGAACTCTTCGCCGAGGTGCGGACCCAATTCTAATCCTGCCCGTAAGATTTTCAGGTGATCCTCGGCGGTCGTCTGCCTCTTGGGTGTCTTGCGCAACAGTTCGCGGAGGCGCGTTTGGATTTCCTGGCGATCGCTTTGATCGGCCAATTCCACAAGGGCGTTGTCCAAATCACTCAGCCGCGCTGCCCAATGACGATACGGATCGACTTGCCGTTCCGGTTCAAGGATCCGCGAATTGTGACGCATGCGTTCAATTACGTAGCGATCGAGTTGGGCCATGCCTTCCAGCTCCTTCAAGAGCGGCGAAGGCAACGGGCCGGTGTGCGGCTTGCCGTTGAGAACATTGTGGATACGGCCCTCAAAAGCTGTGAGAAGAAAGCGGTGGACCTGGTTTTCGCCATTCAGCGCGCCACGGGCACGCTGAAGCAACCGCCTGGCACCGTCGCTTTCTCCCAGGCGAGCCAGGCCGAAAGCGAACAGAAGGTCCGCATAGGCTTTTGTTGGACAATTTCTATATAAATTATCTTTGTTGTCTTCTATCCAACTGCAGACTTTCTCGCACAGTCTTTTCAACCACTCGCGGACTTCTCGACAGCGCCAGCTGTCTGGATGGCCGGCAAAGCGCAGAAAGCTCGGCAGATCTTGTTCGGGACGCAGGCCGTTATGGAACAGCCGCTCGAGCAGCCGATCACGGGCACGGGCCAGGGCCAGTACATCGCCGTCCGTCAAATGGACAAGGTGATACCAGGCCAGCCAGCAAGCGCGTACCGGCAACAAATTTTCGTGCTTTTCCAGAAAACGCTGGAGCGCCGGCAAACGCTGCATCAGCGCCGGCGGCCGCAGTTGACGTTGGGCCGACCAGGCGAGATAAGCAGCCAGGACGCGAAGATCGGCCAACGCTGGCTCCGATAAGGTGAGCAGATTGTCCAGAGCATCTGCTATCGGCTTTCCATGACCCGCTCGACTGTGGAGGACAGACTGCACCTCGCTGTGGAGCCAGGCAGCAGTCCATTGGCCGGCGCCATCGCCGGCATCCCACAAAGCGTGAAGCCAGCAAATGCCGGCATCTTCCCATTTCAAAAGGCGCGCATTGAGTTCCGCCAACCGCGGCCACAAGGCCCGTCGCGCAGCGTCATCCAGCCCGCCCGGCAATGCCAGAAATTCCTCTTCGACAGCGCGCAACTCTTTCTCGATCTCGCTCGGCTCAATCTTTTCGACAGAGGCGTTCGCTTCTGGGATGGCCTCTTCCGTTATAGTTTCCGCCGGCGTCTCGAATGTTGTCGTCTCCCTTTTTTCTTGCCCTGTGGTTGGACGGACAGGAACATCCTTGAGTTTGCGTGTCTTCTCCGAATCCGGCGGCTTCTTCGGCTTACTCGGTTGCTCTTCATCGCAAAGGAACGGCTCGAACTCGAACTGCATTGCTTGCACCCAGGCTTGCAAGGATTCGCGGTCGCGGTCGAGCACGTAATCGACCCAATCGGTCAGCGGTCGAAACACATCATCGGGCAGTCCCTCTGGAGTGAAGCAGCCGTTTTCACCAGGAACCAACCAGGTGATTTGGCTGGGATCTTTGGCCAACAGCTTGCGGACCATGTCGCGTCGCAGTGGTGGATGCAGGGCAAAACCGGCCGGCAGGAACAGATTCGGCAATTTCAGATGGCTTTTGTACGCTTCTGCCGGCAGCACCAGAACGGGCGGTGGCAGCTTCGATTGCCGTACGCGCAGGACGACGATGGTTTGTCCGTTGTTCACGCCGACGGCGAAGGCGAGGCGCTGGAGCAATTGGTCCTCGGCATTCTGCACGAAGCGATTCAATTCCTCGATAGCGCCGCCACGCAGCACCCACAGCTCGGCGCCCTCGGCAGGTCCGGCTTGCCGCAAGCGTAGCGTGACCGTCAGCCGTTGTGGCAAGGGGCTATCCTGCCCGTAGGTGACGCAGCTGGGCAGCGGAAACTCCATGATTTCGTAGATGTCGCGGAACGGAGCATCGGGGAGCATCAGCCATTGGCGTAGCGGCCGCAACAGCAAGATTTGGCCCTTCGGGGGTCTGATATTGGCTGCCAGTGGATGATGGTAGCCAACCTCCACCCACACGCCCGGCGCATGTTCGACGAATGCATGGGGCGCGCGTTCGGGACCGCCAAGTTGATCGATCGCCCGCAAGAGCGAGTAATACGGCGGCCCGATCACGCGTACCAGCGCCCGGCTGCCCTCCGAGCGCTGACGTAACCCTGCTCGCCCTTCTGTCGTTTCGAGCCAGCGGTAGCTCTGCCGATCGTTGCCCAGACGCAGCATTTCCAGGACCAGCCGCGCCATTTCCGTGCCGCCGGGCACGTCGAACAAGACTGGCATCTTTTCCAAGGTATCAAGCGGAGTATCGTCGCGGACCAAAGGCAACAATTGGGGCCAGCAGGAAACTTCTGTGTCCAGCGCAACACCGCTGGTTTTGCATACCAGAGCGCCAAGGCGCTTCAGCTCACGCTGTGCCGCGGCCGGCAACTTGACTGTCGTCTCAACCCAGACTTGTCCCTCCGCGGCGAAAGCGGCCATAGCGGGCTTGTGGACGACATCAAGCGGAACGGCACCCGTGGTCAGCGCCAATTTCAGGACATTAAGGTCAGGGAAATAGACAATCATGATGCGCCACCACTTTGCCGCTGCGCTTGCCGTTGCGGTTCCGGCGCGGTGCGTTGCGGCTCCGACCCAGCCGTCTCCTCCTCACGCTCGATAATCAGTTTGCCCTCCTCACCAGCTTTAAGAATGCCGCCCTCGATGAGCTTGTCCATCAGTGTCCGATGTAGCTGTTCGTGTTCATGCGGCAGGGCATCTTCGTCGGAGCGCAGTTTAACGAGGATGTTCTGCTTGCCGGTCTCCGGATCGCGACGCAGCTGAATGGTCATTTCTGGCATTTCCATCTCCCCCGTTAAGGCCTAGCTGCAGGACACGCTGCCAGCGTACCCTTAACTGCCAAGGCGCCAAGAGCGCCAAGGAAGAAAAGAGAAACAAGATAAAAATTACCTCTTATCGCTTTGGGTCCTCTCTCTGTTCTTCTTGGCGTCTGCGGCGTCTTGGCGGTTCATTTTTCCTCCAACGGCCGGCTCGCCTTCGGACCAAGGCTCCTTGGACATTACCTGATCACCGGTGAATTGTGCCAGCGTCTTGGCGTCGATAGTTTTCTTTTCCAATAGCAGATCGCGTAGCGTTTCCAGCAGAGGGCGATTTTGACGAAGGATCTCGGCGGCGCGTTGCCGCCCTTCCTCCAAGATCGTACGAATGGCGCGATCGAGTGCCTCTTTTTGGCTCTCGGACAGATCGGCGCGGCGTTGGCGTTCGTCCTTGTCGGAGACGAAGCGCGCCACGCCGACCTCCGGTCCACCCAGGCCGTGGACCTCGACCAGTTCACGGGCAATGGCCGTGGCTATCTCCAGGTCGCCGACAGCGCCCATCGACAGATCGTCCAGGAGCAGTGCCTCCGCCTCGCGGGCGCCCAGGGCGACACAGATGGCGTCGAGATATTCGTTGCGTGTGCGGATATAGCGGTGGGCCGGATCTTGATGGCGGACGTAGCCGAAGGCCCAGGGATTGTCGCTTTCAATGGTGATGCGTTCGATGGGCGGCGTATGTTTGCAGAACAGCGAGCAAAGGGCATGGCCGGCCTCATGCGTGGCCAGCACGCACTCTTCAGCCGGCGTCATCTGGGGACGATCTTGATATTCTGTTAAGGCGCGCTCCACATCGCGGGGGGTAGTGGCATTGCTGCGGGCCTCGCGCAGACGCAGACGGGCGATCGAACGGCAGATGGCATTGAGGTGGTCGCCGCTGAACGGCGTACCCTGCGGCGTCAGGTAGCCGGGGCCGGTTCGCTTCACCGTATATTCCAGCGTTTCCTCACTCATCTTCAGATCCATTTTGCGATCGTAAATGCGAATAATCTCCCGGCGGGCGTCGGCATCGGGGTAAGGAATATGCAGATGGAACTCAAAGCGGCCCGGACGCAACAAGGCGGGATCGAGAATTTCCACGAAATTGGTGGTGCCAACGACGAACACCATCTCCTCGCGGTGGAAGCCGTCCATCTCGGTGAGAAGCTGGTTGACCATCGAGTGTTCAACGCCGCTGCCGGTGTAGGTGCCGCGCGCCGAGGCAAAGGAATCCAACTCGTCAAAGACGATGATCGACGGCGCCGATTGCCGGGCGGCATGGAAAATCTGGCGGAGATTTTCTTCGCTTTCTCCCACCCACTTGCTCTTTAATTCCGGGCCGGACACAATGGTCACAGCGGCGCCAATCTCGGACGCCATCGCTTTGGCGAACAGCGTTTTGCCAGTGCCGGGCGGTCCCCAAAAAATCATCCCCTTGGGAATGAGTTCTTCGATGGCACGGATCTGTTCCTCATTGGTTAGTTGCTCCTTGCGTGCCAGCAAGTGGAGGACTTCGTTGTTGAGCTGAGCTTTGACCTTGGCATATCCACCTATGTCTCTCTCGAAAGTGACCATAGGCACTTCCAACGTGCCGCCGAGCGTGGCCTGACGGAGTTGGCGGTAGGCATGGGCTGGATTGGCGGGATAATCTTCGCCCTCCAACGTGGCCAGCAATTTACGCAGACGAACAGCATTGACGCCAGAGACATATTTGTACAGCGCCCAAGGATTGAACGCACGGCCGAACTTGCGGCTTTCTTTGCGTGTGGTCAGATAGCGTAGCCGATCGCGACGGATGCCGAGCAAGCGGACGCGATGCGGAAACAGGTTCTCAATAACCTGCGGCAAAGGAAACGAAGGATCTTTGAAGCCGATCCATACCAACTCCGGGTTTTCATACAGAAGGGGAATAACCTCGCGGGCTTCGGTGGTCAGTCCACCTTGGCTGGTGGTGAGCAGGTCGAGGTGCGGCAGGACGACGATACGGCGTTCGACCGGCCCGCGCACCGCTTCGCGCAACTGGGCAATCATAGTGCCGATCATGCCCACCGGCATGACGCCGCCCTGTTCCTCCTGACGCGGCCGGCCGTCGAGATAGAGGCAACGTAGATTGGCGGCACGGAGCCGATTGCGCAGGTTGGCGTACAGGAACGGCGCGAGATCTTTATCGCACTCGATCAATGCAGGCAGCCCGCGCTGCACCTTGGAAGCGACCTCGGCCAATTCCGAGCAATACGCTGCCTCGACGGCCTGTTCGGCTGTCAATTCCTGCGGCAAATCGTTTTCGTCGATAAGGACAGACATGCAATTATAATAGTGTCTCCGTGAGCGCAGAGGAACGCTCGACCGGCGAGATGCCGGTCCCCTCGATCAGTAAATGAGCCGGAAGCGTAAGCGGTGGATCGGTCTGGCCGTCGCTTACACTTCCGGCTCATTTAGTTTTATCTACGAGCTCATAGAATAAGGGGAGAGGTTATTTCCAGGGAACAAGGCGAGAGATTGTTCATGCCTGAGGTACTCGACTGGCAGCATGTCGCCGAACCAGAGGCTATTGTTCTTTATGCCGTCCAGTCGCTTCGACAGGGGCGTACTGTTGCCTTTCCTACCGGGAGTGGCTATGCCGTGACGGCCAGCGGTCTGGCAGCTGAGGCGGTCCGCCGGCTCCCGGTCAATGGATCGGCGGAGAGTGGTGCCGCGCCGGTCCTTCCGGAGCTGATGTTGGTCCTGCGTGGCCCTGCCGAGGCGCGTGACTGGGCACCGGGACTGAGCCCGCTTGGCTTGCGATTGGCACGGCGGTTGTGGCCCGGTCCTGTGACGCTGCTGGTTAGCGGCGATGTTGAGTACGGCTTGGCCAGTCGGTTGCTGGATGAAGTCCGCGCCCGTTTGTGTGTGCAGAGTAAGCTGCATCTGGCAGTCCCGTGCCACGAGGCGCTGCGCGAAGTGCTGCGGCATCTGCCCGGCCCGCTACTCATGGCAATGGCCGCGGATAGTCAAGCGGATGTGATTATCTCCGACGAATCTACTTCACTGCCTCAACCGGCCACGGTCGTCGCTGTCAACGGCGATGCCTGGGAGGTCGTGCGACCGGGAGCACTGTCCGCCGAAGACATTCGTCGGCAGACGGCGTGCTGGATTGTATTTGTGTGTACCGGCAACACCTGCCGCAGTCCGCTGGCCGAGGCGTTGTGCAAGAAAATTTTGGCCGACCGCCTGGGCTGCACCATCGAGGCCTTGCCGTCGCGCGGCTATCATGTAGTGTCGGCGGGCCTGGCGGCGCTGCCGGGAGGAGCAGCCGCCGCAGAGGCTGAGCAGGCGGCACGCAGCTACGGTGCCGATCTGTCGGTGCATCGCAGTCAGCCATTGACGGCAGACTTGGCCGCGCGGGCGGATTATCTCGTCGGCATGACGCAGAGCCATCTCCGTGCCTTGACGGATTGTTTCGGCCATTTGGGGGTGTCGCCGCGCTTGCTTGATCCGGCCGGCGACATTGCCGATCCCCTTGGCAGTGATCAGTCGGTTTACGATGCCTGTGCCCAGCAAATCCGGCAGCATTTGGAGGCGTTCGTGGCGGAAATCGCGCCCACCAATGCGCAGGGCCAGCAAGAGGAGGCCGAACAGTCATGAAGATAGCCATCGGCAGCGATCATCGCGGCTTCGAGGCCAAGACGCGCATCGTCTCTGTCTTGCACCAGCTTGGCCACGAAGTGTACGACGTCGGCACACACAACCGCGACAGTACAGACTATCCCGATTTCGCTTTCGAGGTGGCCCGCGCGGTTAGCGAAGGACGGGCCGAGCGTGGCATCTTGATTTGCGGTACCGGCATCGGCATGTGCATCGCCGCCAACAAGGTACGTGGAGTACGCGCCGCTCCCTGTCATGATTGCATCACGGCCGAGATGAGCCGCCGCCACAATGACGCCAACGTATTGTGTCTGTCCGCCGACCTGCTCGGCGAAGAACTCACCGAGCGTATGGTACGTATCTGGTTGGAAACACCGTTCGACGGCGGCCGCCATGCCCGCCGCGTCGAGAAAATTATCCGCTTCGAGAATCAACCATGAATTCGTTTAGCCGCGACACGAAGTGTGTTCGCACTCCATTCGCGTCGTGGCTAAACGGACAGATCTTGGGTGATGTGCGTCACCACCGGCTCGCCACGAGATGCTGACCGATCCGGCGAATGGTCCGGCAGCGTTCGGCCGCGGCGAACGCTCGTCATGATCGCAGCCGAGATCACAGCTGCCGTGCTCACCAGGGCAGCCGCTCCCCAGATCAAGGCCAGACTGCCGATGCCGCCAGTTCCAGCGGCAAAGAAAGTGCCGCCAAACGCGGCTGCAGCCATGTAACCAGGCACAGTGACGCCGATGAGCCTCCCGGTCTTTTGCCGGGCCACGTCAGGATTGTAGTTGGCGTTGATCGTCGCCAGTAATTGCCGCAACTCATCCACGCTGGTCACTTTCAGATCGAGTTTTTTGAGCAAGGTTAGCAACTCATCTGTACTTTCAATCATCACGCTCATAGGGCACCTCGCGAGTCAAGGGGAAAAGAACGCCGATTCTCCGAGTTATTCGTTCTTCGCCAGCGAATCTTTGTCGGAGAATGTCCGAAAGCACAATTGGAGGAAGAGATTGTAGAGAAAATCGAGGGAAAGCGCCCATCGGGGTTATCTTCCCGGCAGTCTGTGCGGTTTCTATCAAAAAGAAAGGTTGTTCTGCACCGCCGGATGAGACGTTGCTATGTTGCCAACCGTGCGCTCGCTGTTGGAACTGATTCGCTTCAGCCATACGTTGTTTGCGCTGCCGTTCGCGCTGACGAGCGCGGTGTTGGCCTGGAAGCTGTCCGGTTTCCATCTCCTGCAATTGATCGGCATTCTGCTTTGCATGGTTTTTGCCCGCAGTACAGCGATGGCTTTTAATCGACTCGCCGATCGTCGCTTCGACGCATTGAATCCGCGCACGGCAGGGCGTCATCTGCCGGCCGGCCGGCTCTCTGTCGCTGCCGTCTGGCTGTTCACGTTCCTGTGCGCGGCCAGCTTTGTCGCCTCTACAGCAATTTTTCTCGCCTTCGACAACCCCTATCCGTTTTATCTATCCTTGCCGGTATTGTTGTTTCTCTGCATCTATTCGTACACCAAGCGATTCACGGCACTGTCGCATGTCTGGTTGGGGGCGTCGCTGGGGTTGTCGCCGTTGGCGGCGTGGATCGCGATTCGCGGTCCAGCTGATTTGGCCGCGCCCTTGGTGCTGGGCGGCGCTGTCCTCTGCTGGGTGGCCGGTTTCGATATTTTCTACGCATGTCAAGACGTAGACTTTGACCGCCAAGCGAAGCTGCACAGCATCCCGGCGAAACTTGGCATCCGCGCCGCTTTGCGCGTGGCCGCTTTGTGGCATCTGCTGATGGTGGTCTTGCTCGTCGGCCTCTATTGGGCCGCAGCGCCGCACCTGGGCGCGATTTATCTCGCTGGCGTTGTTGCGGCGGCGCTCTTATTGCTCTACGAGCATTGGTTGGTGCGGCCGGACGATCTCAGCCGTGTCAATCAGGCATTCTTCCAGGTCAACGGCATCATCAGTGTTGGCCTGTTTCTGGTGGTTGTAGTCCAGCTGGCTTGGTGATGCTGAGTTGCGACTTCGCGCTCTCCTTTGGATCGTGGCTAACCGAGGGTGAGGGTTTATACTCCCTGCCTATTGTATCCGGTGGAACTGGTGGATCATCAATGGGATCATTCAGGGGTTGCGATTTGCCGACGGGCGCCCACCCTCCCTGGACGGCGATTTCGGCGATGGTGTTCGTGGCCACGTCGATAAGAATGGCAACGAGCAGCCACAGCGTTGCCAACACTGCCAACGCCAACCAAGCCGACTGTTTCATGATGGACCTCCGGAAGTTCGTCATTCATACATGATGCTAGCCACCTTTTTTTCACTAGTCTGCCGTGCCCGCAAGGGCCGCCCTTGCGGGCACGGCAGACTGATAGGATCAGTTCTGGCCCTGGCCGAGGAGCGTCGAGGAGAAATTGGCTTGATCATCGGCGCCCGGTCCTATGGCGCCGCTCGATGGAGTCCAGCCCGCCGTGCCAAACACACCATCCTTCCCTGCAGAGATAATTTGATACGTGTTTGGGTTCGTGAATTGACTTGTGGGTTGTTTAGGTGGGATTATGGGTTGGCCCGATGGATTTGCATTATAATAGGGGAGCGCGCCGATTGATTTGCAATCAACCAGGGTGTTTGCCCAATATCCGCTGTTATAAATCCCTTGGGAACTGAAATAAGCATAGGGAGTGCCACCCATAGTCTTATAGAATGGACTTGTTTTCGCCTGCCAGGGATCGATATAGACGAAGAAGCCATCCCAGCTGAGCGGAATTTGTCCTGGCTGAGGCCACAGACGAGACGTGATGAATGGATAGTAAGGCCCTTTCCGCTTAGGACTTAACGCGACAGGCATAGCCGGGTTCATGTTATTGGTCGAGAACCCCTGGGGCGCGGGCGGCGCTCCACTGGCCACCGCGGCCGAGTTGGGGATACCGCCGAGGTAAAAAATCAGACATTTCTCGCCTTCCAGAACCCAACCATTAGGCGGGGCTAGCCCGTCTATCACGCCATTGCCGTTCCAATCCACATTGATACCGAGGTTTTTCCCGAACAACTTCTGGAGAAACGCAGCGCTCGGAGTGCTTGACGGGTTGTACTCATTCAAGACGAGATAGCTCGGCGGCGGATCGCTCAAACCGTAATCGGCCATGAACGCTCGGAGGGCTGTCTCCAACTCGGAAATCTCGGTACGCGTCTGCGCCTCCGTCACTTTGCCGATCGCGTTCACCGTGACGGACCAGGCCAGGCTCGCCAGGATGGCGATGATGAGAAGCACAACGACCATTTCTACCAGCGTGAACGCCGAACGGCTGCCGGTTTTCTGGGGGGTTCGACACATGGCTGTCTCCTTTGCGCGGCCAATTCAAGAAAGCAAGGGCATCGTTACCACACCTCAACCGTTTCTACGGCTCGAATATTCGATTTTATCCTCGTGA
>Ga0070737_10004989_pt1 | contig 12928 bp, 12 predicted proteins | sample Coa_R1_10_FD_66438 | JGI IMG/M metagenome (GOLD analysis project Ga0070737, IMG submission 66438) | Surface soil microbial communities from Centralia Pennsylvania, which are recovering from an underground coalmine fire - Coalmine... | ecosystem: Environmental > Terrestrial > Soil > Unclassified... | reverse complement strand
GTGCCCGCGGCGATGCCGATGCTGGCGGTGACGGTCACGCGCGTCTCGCCTCCGTCGCCGAGGCTGAATGGGTGCGCGAGCGCCTCGAGCAGGCGCTCGGCGACGAGCTCGGGGCCGGACGCGAGCGAGAGCTCTTCGGCGATGACGACGAACTCGTCGCCGCCGAGGCGCCCGAGCGCGTCGACGTGGCGCACGACGGTTTCGAGCCTCGCGGCGACGGCGCGCAGCAGTTCGTCGCCGACGCCGTGCCCGAGCGTGTCGTTGATGCTCTTGAAGTTGTCGACGTCTATGAACAGCGCGGCGACCGGTTCCTGCGTGCGCTTCGCGCGCGCGAGCATGTGCTCGACGCGATCGAGTATCAGCGTTCGGTTCGGCAGGCCCGTGAGCGGGTCGTGCGTGGCGAGGAACGCGAGCTCCTCCTCGCGGCGGGCCAGCTCCTCGTCGACGTGACGACGCTCGCTCTCGAAGCATTCGCACATTCTCAGCAAGCTGAACTCGACGCTCAGCTGCACCATGCTCAGAGCCTCCGCGAGCGCCTCCGGCGCGACGCTCTCGCGCTCGGCGCACTCGCGCAGCGCGTCGGCCATCACGTTGCGCCACCACAGGCTGCGCCGCGTGACCTCGTGCAGGGACGCGGCGCGGTGCGCGGCGAGCTCGCCGAAGATCTGCGAGGTCTCCCGTGCGGCCTGGTTGGTCACGTCGATGCCCTCGCCCGCGATCCAGCGCGCGACCGCGCTCGTCGAGTTGCTGCAGATGCGCTCGAACTTCTCCTGCACGAGCGCGTCGACCGCCTCTCCGGAGGCGGCGGTGCGGGCGATCGTCTCGCGCAGGATCTCCTCCTCGCGCGCCTGCAGCGCGAGGCCGAGCACGCGCAGCCCCGCGGCTGTCGGCCGGGCCTGCGCGGAGACGTCCGCGGAGGAGCCGGTGGGCCGTTGGCCGTCGTCGTGCGCCCGGCTGGTGCTCTCGCCGTCCATCTCAACCCAAGACATCGGTTGGCGGCGACGGTTCCTAAAGCCCGCGCGCCGGCATGCATCCGGCGCTCGCACGCGCGCGTCGCGATGAGCGGCTCACACGACCGCCGCGCGCGCTCGGCGGCGGCGGTCGCGCGCCGGGCTATTCGGCGGCGCCCTCGCCGTGCTCGGCGGCGCCGTCGGCCGCGAGGCGCATGACGAACGCGAGCGTGCACGCGCCGACCGCGAACATCGCGATGACCGCGAGGACGAGCACGAGGACGCTGCCGCCGACGGCCGCGAGCGCCAGCAGCGACACGGGGATGGAGATGCCGAATATGCCGATCACGAGCGGTGAGGTCTCGAGGAAGCCCGCGGGGAGACCGCGACCTCTGTCATTTGGAGCCACTGTGTCCTCCTTGCGAAGTGGTGGGAACGGCGAGGGGCGACGGGAGGCTATCAGGCAAGCTGCCGGCGCCCGCGCGGCCGCACCGTTCGAGCGCTCCCGCGGCGGCGAGAGCGAGTATGTTCCCCCTAGCTCGAGTTGGGGGTAAGCATCGTGTCGCACCTGAAGTTCCTGCTTGTCGCGCTTGCCGGCGTCGCGGCGCTGCTCGTGGCCTCGTCCGCGGCAGACGCCACGCGCGTCACCTACTCGATGGGTGAGAACACCTACGGCGCGGCGGCGCAGCCCAGGGATCGCCCTTACATACCGGTGCCGACGGCCACGAGCGGGCTGCCCGAGCTCGTCTCGATATCCAGCGGAGCAGAGAGCGCGCTCGGGGCCGCCGCCGACGGCGCCGTGTGGGAATGGGGATACGAAGAGGCGGTCGGCTTCGGCGCTCCTCGGCGCGTGCCCGGAGGAATCGACAGCGCGGTGGCGGTCGCCGCCTCGTTCTGGGGCAGCGAAGGTCCGAACCTGGCGCTGCTCGCCGACGGCAGCGTGATGGCGTGGGGCTCGGGCTCATACGGGCAGCTCGGCGACGAAAGCACCTCGGCGAGCGAGAAGCCTGTGGCGGTGAGCGGGGTCACCGAAGCCACCGCGGTCGCTTCGGGGGGTGGCTTCGGGCTCGCGCTGCTGAGCGACGGGACGGTGATGGCCTGGGGTGACGACGAAGCCGGACAGCTCGGCGACGGCGCGACCAAGCGCTACGACGACGTGCCCGCGCGCGTTGAGGGCCTCACCGAAGTGGTGGCGATCGCGGCCGGCGGCGAAGACGGCTACGCGCTGCTGCGCGACGGAGAAGTGCGCGCCTGGGGCTCCGACGAAGACGGGCAGCTGGGCAACGGCGGCGACGCCGACAGCGCCACGCCGGTGCCGGTGTCGGGCATCGGCTCCGCGGAAGCGATCGCCGCGGGGGCCTATTCCGCGTACGCGCTCGTGGGCGGGCGGGTCGAGGCATGGGGCGACGGAGCGTCGGGGCGACTCGGCGACGGCAGCGAAAGCTCGAGCTCGACGCCGGTGAGCGTTTCCGCGCTGAGCGCCGTCACACGCATCGCCGCCGGCGGAGCGCATGCGTTCGCACTCGAGGCCGACGGCAAGCTGGAGGCATGGGGCGCCGACGAAGGCGATGAGCTCGGGATCGGCTACGAGCAGGCGGCCGTCAAGACGCCGCGGACCGTGGCGTGCTCGCTCGAGGGCGTCGAAGCGATCTCGACCGGCCGGGAAGCGAGCCTCGTGCTGGCCTCCAACCAGGGCGGCTGCCCGGCGATCAAGGACGTCTCACCCGACGAAGGGCCGCCTGCCGGGGGCAACGAGGTGACGATCACGGGCTTCGGATTGGGCGGCGCCACCGCGGTGCGCTTCGGGTTGGCTCCCGCGCAGAGCTACGAGAGCGAAGGTCCGGAACGGATCACGGCGGTGGCGCCCGAGGGCGCGGAAACGGTCGAAGTGTCCGTGACCACGCCGATCGCAAGAAGCGAAGCCGACGGTCATCTGAACTACTACACGTACGCCGTCACGCCGGTCGTGACGAGCGTGGTGCCGGACCCGCGCGAGTCCGAGGATCCCGAATACCCGCTGCCGTTGAGAGTCGTCGTGCAGGGACGCGCGCTCGGCAACGCCGAGACGGTCTACTTCGGCAGGCTGGCGGTGCACGAAGTGAACGTGCTGAGCACCACCGAAATCGAAGTGAAGGTGCCCGAGGGAGTGCACGGCACGGTGCCGGTGACCGTCGAAACCCCGGCGGGCACGAGCGTCGCGAGCCACGCCGACCAATACACCGAATGGGAACGGCCGGAATACGGGACGTGCCGCTTCGTGGGCGTGCCGGCGGGCACGTTCGTGCTCGGGAGCGACTGCGGCGAGGTCGGCGTCCCCGAACTCCTGGCGTTCGGGACCAACGAATGGTACCCGGCGTTCGGCGCCAACCACCCGCTGACGGACAAGGCGTTCACCCTCTTCTCCGGCGAGGCCGTGGAGATCCAGTCGGGCGCGACGACGATCTCGTGCTCCGGTGCAGCGGGGGTCGGCGCGTACACCGGGAACAAAACGCTGACGGTGCAGCTGACGCTGCGTGGCTGCGGCCTGGCGGATGTCGGCGCGTGTCACAGCTCGGGCGCCGCCGCCGGCGCCGTCGCGCTCGCGCCGCTCGACGGCCTCGCCGGCATCATCGCGGACTCCAAGCCGAAGGCCGCCGGCGTCGAGCTCTCGGCGGCGAGCGGCGGCGCGCTGGCCGAGTTCAGCTGCGGCGGCGAGACCGCCACGCTCAGCGGCTCGCTCGTCATCGAAGTGCCGAGCGACGAGCAGCTCGTGCTCGAGAGCTGGCGGGCGCAGGAGAGCGACGGCGTGGCAGTGAGTGCGCTGGAAGGCTCGCCCGCCGCCGGGCTGCGGCTCGCGCTCGGGAGCGGCGAAGCCCGGCTCGCGGCGCTCGGCGCGACGCTGTCGGTCGCCAACGGCCAGGCGGTCACGCTCAACCGGTCGGTCTGAGCTGCCGGCGCGGCTCACCAGCCGGGAGCCGAGTCGCACGGATCGACTGATTCGGGGCCTTATCTGTACGGTTACGTACGCTTTCGTACGAATCAGCTACGATGTAGCCATGGCGACCGTCAAGGCAGACGAAGTACGAATCCCGCGCCGGGCTCGCGATGCGGTGGCAAACCATGAGGAGGTGGTCGTCCTCAACCGGGAGCGCCCAGCCTTCTTGATCGTCCATCCGGACGATCACCGACGCGCTGTTCCGATACGCCAGAGTAGGCGCCTGGGAGACGCGCTTGCCCTGCTCGCCGATGCTGCGACCCCCGACCCGGCGTTCGCCGCAGACATGGAAACGGTGCTCGATTCGGTGGGTGCGGCGCCGTCCGATCCATGGGCACCGTCCTAGACACCACGGTATTCGTCGAGTTCGAGCGGGCCACCCGTGCGTCGGCCGAGCGGACGATGCGGACCGTCAGCGAGCGCTTGGAGGATCGCCTTGGCGCGGATGAGCAGGTCGCGATAGCCGCCATCACGGCGTCCGAGCTGCTGCACGGAGTTCACAGAGCTGCCAAGGAGCATCGTGCCCGGCGCGAGGCGTTCGTCGAGTCGGTGCTGAACGCGTTTCCCGTGCTCTCCTTCGATCTGCTCGTCGCCCGGGTCCACGCGGGACTCTGGGCGGCCCTTGCCTCATCCGGCGTCGATGTCGGGGCGCATGACCGAATCGTTGCCGCCACCGCGGTGTCGGCCGGTTGGCGGGTCGGCACCGCCAACGTCCGCCACTTTGGCCGCATCCCCGGGCTCGATACCACGCTGATAACGCTCGCCTGAGCGACAGCCGCCGAGCTGCTTGCGTCGATCGAGCCGCTGCGCTGAGCTCTACCACAAGCCATGCGCAGCGCAGCCACCTTGTCGGCCGGTCCCACGACCGCACCAGCACAAGGGATTCACCTATGGGCGATCCTGGACTCGAACCAGGGACCTCTTCCTTATCAGAGAAGCGCTCTAACCGGCTGAGCTAATCGCCCTCGCCGACGATTCTACGCAACTGCCGAGCGCCCGATGCGGTTGACGAGATCGAGCGCCTCGTCGGGGCTCGCGAACGACAGCTGGGCGCTGTAGCGCCCGTCGCGCGTCGGCTTGACGTGGACCTCGGCGCCGAGGGCGGAGCCGAGGGCGTGCGCGATCCGGCGCGCAGCGTCCTCCTGGTCGGGATGCGGCGCGTGCGAGCCGGCGGCGGGATCGCCACCGGCCTGCGCCTCGGCGTTGGCGGCTCGTGCGCGCTCTTCGGTGACGCGGACCGACCAGCCCTCCTCGGCGGCCGCGCGCGCCAGGCGGCGGCGCTCGCCGTGGTCCTGGGCGAGCAGCAGCGCCCGCCCGTGGCCCTCGCTGAGCACGCGCCGCTGGAGCAGCTCGATCGCCTCGTCCGGGAGGTCGAGCAGCCTCACGAGGTTGCTGACGGCGACCCGGCTGCGCCCCACCCTCCTGCCGACCTGCTCGCGGCTGAGGCCGAGCTCCTCGACGAGCGCGGCGCACGCGCGCGCCTCCTCTATCGGGTTGAGGTCCTCGCGCGCCATGTTCTCCACCAGCGCGGCCTCGAGCGCCTCGGCGTCCTCGCGCTCGCGCACGATCGCGGGAATGCTCCGCAGGCCGGCGATGCGCGCCGCGCGCCAGCGCCTCTCGCCGGCCACGAGCTCGTAGCCGCCCTCGCCGCGCGGGCGCACGAGCACGGGCTGCAGGACGCCGCGCTCACCCAGCGAGGCGGCGAGGGCCGCGAGCGAGTCCTCCTCGAAGTGCCTGCGCGGCTGCTTCGGGTTGGGCGCGATCTGCCCGAGCGGCAGCTCGCGCAGCTGCTCCTCGGCGGCCTGCGCTCCCTGGGCGGAGACCGACAGGATCGCCCCCAGGCCCCTGCCCATCCCCGGCTTCGGCTTAGCCACGGGCGGCGACCTCCTTGGCGAGCTCGAAATACGCCTCCGCGCCGGCGCTGTGGGGATCGTGATGGGTCACCGGCAGACCGTAGCTCGGGGCCTCCCCCACGCGCACGTTGCGCGGGATCACCGTGTCGAACACGAGATCGGGGAAATGGGCGCGCACCTCGCGCTCGACGTCCTGGCCGAGCCGCGTGCGCGCGTCGTGCATCGTGAGGAGCATGCCGGCCACGCTCAGCCCAGGGTTCAGCTCGCGCTGCACCAGCGCGAGCGTGTCGAGCAGGCCGGCGAGGCCCTCGAGGGCGAAGTACTCGGTCTGCACCGGCACGATCACACGGTCCGCCGCGACCAGCGCCGCGACCGTGAGCGGCCCCAGCGACGGCGGGCAGTCGATCAGCACGTACCGGAAGCGCTCGCGCACGGGCGCCAGACAGTCGCGCAGCCGCCGCTCGTAGCCGTCGATGCGGGGCAGCTCGATGTTCGCGCCCGCGAGCCCCGGACCCGCCGGCAGCGCGCTCAGGCCCGCGACGGGCGTGCCGACGAGCGCCTCCTCTGCCGCCGCCGAGTCCGCGAGGACCTCGTACAGGCCGGGGGTTCGTGTCCGCGGGATCCCCAGCCCGACGGTCGCGTTCGCCTGGGGATCGGCGTCGACGAGCAGCGTCGCGTAGCCAGCCTCCGCGACGCACGCGGCGACGTTCACTGCCGTCGTCGTCTTGCCCACGCCGCCCTTCTGGTTGGCGACCGCGTACACCGTGCTCACGCGCGGCACGCTAGCGCCGATCGTCCGCGGGCGGGCTGCGCCCTGCTCCGTCGCGCCGCGATGGGCGCCCCGCCGGCCCGGCGTGCGCGGCGCGCTCAGCGCCCGAGCGGGCGCTTGCGCGCGATGCCCGCGCGCCGCGGGAAGCCAGCCGGCGTCTCCTCGACCTTGCGAAAGACGTGCAGGTGACGGTGGCTCGCGCCTGCGAACGGCGTCACCTCGCGCAGCTCCACGGCCCGCAGGCCGAGCGTCCCCGCCGCGGCCTCGGCGGCTCGCTCGTCTCGTGCGTCGCGCTTTCCGCGCCAGTCGACGACGCTCCCCCCGACCCGCAGCAGCGGCGCCGCGTACTCGAGCACCACCGCCTGCGGCGCCACCGCGCGGGCGAGCACCACGTCGTTGCGGCCCAGGCCCTCGCGCCACTCCTCCGCGCGCGCCCACACCGCCTGCGCGTTGGTCACGCCTGCCGCCTCGCAGGCGCGCGTCAGGAACTCGCACTTGCGGCGGCTGCTCTCGAGCAGCCAGAACGACGCCTCGGGCAGCGCGATCGCCAACGGGATCCCGGGGAACCCCGCGCCGCTGCCAAGATCGGCGATGCTCCTGGCGTGCGCGAAGGCGTCGAGCGACAGCGCGCACAGCGAGTCGGCTATGTGGCGGGCACGCGCCGCGCGTGGCTCCACCACGGTCGTCGGCGCCAGCGCGTCGCCCGCGAGCAGCTCGAGCAGCTTCTCTATCTGCTCGCGTTGGCGCGGCGTGAGCCCGTAGGTGGGCTCGACGCCGGGCGCGCTCACCGTCCGCGGCGTTTCCCGTGAAACATCATCTTCCGTCCCCCAGCCGATGTTTCCCGTGAAACGCCGTCACCGACGGTCACTCGGGCGCCGGCGAGATGACGAGGAAGCGCTCCGGCTCCTCGCCCTCGCTGTGCGTGGCGATGTCCTCGCGATCGCGCAGGTGCTCGTGCACGATGCGCCGCTCGAAGGCGGGAAGCGGGTCCAGCTCCACCGCCCGGCCCGATCGCACCGCGCGATCGGCCGCGTCGTCCGCCTCGGCGCACAGCGCCTCCGCGCGGCGCGCGCGATACCCGTTGGCGTCGATCACGACGCGCACGGGCGCCGGCCCGTCGGGAAAGACGATCCGCTGCGCGAGGTGCTGCACGGCGTCGATCGTCTGGCCGTGGCGGCCGATGAAGAGGCCGACGTCGTCGCCCTCGAGCACGCCGGTAAGCTGGCCCCCCGCCTGCGCCACCTCGACGTCGGCCTCGAGGCTCAAGCACGCGGCTATCTCCGCCAGCAGCTCCTCGAGCGCCTCCGCGGGCTCGAGCTCCTCGTCCTCGCGTGCCTCTCCGTCGTTCATCGGCGCCTCCCTGAGCGTTTCTTCTTCTTGCGCGGCGAGCGGGGCGGCGGCGGGCCGGGGGCGACAGAGCTGGCAGCCGGCGCGACCTCCGCCGGCGGGCCGCCCGAGGCGCCGGCACCCCCGGCGGCCTCGCTGATCGCCTGGCGCAACGAGCGCGTCGGCTTGCCGTTGCTCGCGGCGGTCGGGCGCGGCGGCGGCGGCAGGCGTCGGCGGATGAGGTACTGCTGCGCGATCGTCCACAGGTTGGTAGTGATCCAATAGACCAACAGGCCCGCGGGGTAGCGATAGAGAATCACGACGAAGACCACCGGCAGCAGCAGGAACAGCCAGCGCTGGCTCGGGTCCGCGGTCGCGGTGGCGATGAACGTGGAGGCCAGCTGCGAGCCCACGTAGAGCACGATCAAGGCGACGAGCTCGATGCCCGTCGCCTTGTTGGTGATGTCCGGCAGGAACAGGAACTTCGCGGAGTGCGGGGCGACGACGTTGCACGCCGTCGATTCCACGAACTTGGCGGGCAGGTGCGCGACGCTGCTCACGTGCGCCGCGCCCTTGTACTTGGCGACGAGGGAGGCGTGGGCGTTGTAGTAGGAGACCAGCTGCGAGCCGCAGATGTGCTTCTTCAGATCGGTCCTCAGCATGTAGAACAGCGAGACGAAGACCGGCAGCTGCAGCAGCAGCGGCAGACATGAGGCGAGCGGGTTGATGCCCTTCTCCTGGTAGAACTTCATGAGCTCCTGCTGCTGGCGCTGTTTGTCGTCCTTGTACTTCTCTTTGAGGGCCTGCATCTCCGGCGCGAGCCTCTGCATCTCCTGCATCGACTTCAGCTGCCGGTAGGTCAGCGGCACGAGGATCGCCCGGATCAACACGGTCAGCCCGACGATCGACAGGCCCCAGCTGCCGCCCACGATGTGGGCGTGGATGAAGACCATGATCTCTTCGAAGACCTTGATCAGGGGCGAGAACGCGTCCTGGATCACGTTTGCGAGGATCGGCATGCTCTAGAAGCTCTCGGCGGTCGTCGGGGTGGGCACGGATGGGCCTGCTGCGCGGTGGACGTTGCTCACGGCTGGACGCTCGCGCCTGCGGCGCTCAACCGCCGGTTCGCGAGCGGGTCTTGAACACTCGCTGAGCCTGCACCGGATCGTATCCGCCAAGGCTCCACGGGTTGCATCTCAGCAGGCGCCACCCGGCGAGCACCGGGCCCCTCAGTATGCCGTACTCGCGGATCGCCTCCACCGCGTAGCGCGAGCAGGTCGGCTCGTACTTGCAGCGCCGGGGCAGCGCCGGGGAGATCAGCCGCTGGTAGGCGACGATCGGGGCAACCGCGAGCGCCCTCGCGATGCGGATCGGGAGAGCGAGTGGCGCCGGGCCCTCGGAGGCCGGCGCGCTCACGAGCCGGCGGCTCCGGAGGCGGCCGCGGACTCCGCGCTCGTCCCTGCGTCGAGGCCCGCCTTGACGAGCAGCTGCGACAGCGATGCGTCCATCCCCGCCAGTCCGCCCGTCGCGGCGAGCTCGCTCGCCGGGGGGCGGGCGATCACGACGAGGTCGTGGCCCGCGCGCAGTCCGTCGTGCCGGTCGAACGCCTCCCGCAGCAGGCGCTTGACCCTGTTGCGCTCGACGGCGCCTCCGACCTTGCGCGAGACCGACAGTCCCAGCCGCGGCGCGCTCGCGGCCGGGTTGGGGAAGCTGTAGAGCACGAGCTCGCGGTTCGCCACCGAGCGGCCGTGGCGGTACACGCGCTCGAACTCGGCGCTGCGCGACAGACGGCCTCGCGAGGGCTGGCGCGTCGTCATCGCCTCGACGCGTGGGCCGGCGGGCGCATCGCGACGATCAGGCGGACAGGCGCCGGCGGCCCTTGCTGCGGCGACGCCTGAGCGTGAGTCGCCCCGCGCGCGAGGACATGCGCGCGCGGAACCCGTGAGCCCGTGCGCGCTTGCGCTTCTTGGGCTGATACGTACGCTTCATTGCGCCACGCAGTATAGGCGCCCCGCGCGCGCCGTCTCCCCCACGCGGCACCGCACGGATTTTCCCGCCAAATGCGAACCGGCGCGAATGGGCGGCGGGGGCCGTTGGCTATATTCGCCCGACCGGGCCCTCGGGCCCCCCTCGAATACCCAGCAACCCAGCCCCTCGGAGAGGAGCCGACGACCGCTGCCGTGAATCCCGAGCTAGACCACATCTGGTCCCGCGTGCAGGAGCAGCTCGCGCTCGTCGTCGACGAGCCGACCTACCGAATCTGGCTCGAGCCGCTGCGGCCCCTCGATCTCACCGACACGACGCTGCGCGTGCTCGTGCCCTCGCCCGCGCGGCGCTGGGTCGCAGAGCGCTTCGGGCGCGTGATCCAGGCCAGCGTCGAGCTCTGCCTCCCCGGCGAGGTCGGCGTCGAGCTCGTCTCGGCCGCGCCCGCGGCGGCTTGCCCGGCCGAGCCGACGCCCGCGAGCCCGCGGCGCGGCATCCAGCGGCAAGGAGCGCATGACCCGCGAGACGCGCCCGCCGACGACGGGCCCCTGCGCAACCCGAAGCTCACGTTCGACCAGTTCGTCATCGGCGACTGCAACCGGCTCGCGCACGCCGCGGCGCTGTCCGTCGCCGAGATGCCCGGCCACGCCTACAACCCGCTCTTCATCTGCGGCCCTCCCGGCGTCGGCAAGACGCACCTGCTGAGCGCGATCGCGAACCTCCTGCTCCTGCACGACCCCGGTCTCACCGTCCGCTGCACCACCGGCGAGGCCTTCACGAACGAGTTCCTCGGCGCGCTCGCCGGCGGGCGGACCGAAGACTTCAAGCTGAGGTTCCGCGACGTCGACGTGCTGCTCGTCGACGACGTCCAGTTCCTCGAGCGCAAGGCGCGCACCGAGGAGGAGTTCTTCCACACCTTCAACGCGCTGCACGACGGCGCTCGTCAGCTCGTGCTCACCTCCGACCGGCCGCCGCGGGACCTGCAGGCGCTCGAGGACCGCCTGCGCGAGCGCTTCGAGGCGGGCCTCGTCGCCGACATCGCCCTGCCCGACCTGCCCACGCGCCTGGCGATCCTGCGCAAGCGCGTCCAGCACGACGGCATCGCGCTCGCAGACGCGGGCGCGCTCGCCGTGATCGCCCGGCGCATCCGCAGCAACGTGCGCGCGCTGGAGGGCGCGCTCATCCGCATCGTCGCCTTCAGCTCGCTCACCGGCAGGCCGCTCGACGCGCCGCTCGCCGCGGAGGTGCTCGACAGCCTCTACCCCGAGAGCTCGAAGCCCGGCGCCAGCAGGCACACGGTCGCCGACGTCCAGGCCGCGATCTGCCGCCACTTCGCCCTGTCCGCCGAGGAGCTGCTCTCGCCGACCCGCTCAGCGCGCGTCGCCTGGCCACGACAGCTCGCGATGTTCCTCGCGCGCGAGCTCACCGGCCAGTCGCTGCCCGAGATAGGGCGGCAGTTCGGCGGGCGCGATCACACGACCGTGATGCACGCCTGCCGCAGAGCCACCGCGCGCATCGCCGAGGACGAGAGCTTGCGCGAGGCTGTGGACAACGTTCGCCGAGCCCTCGAATGATGTGCCCGCCCACCTCCACATCGCCCGCCGACCGGCGATCCTGAGAGACTTTCAGCCGGCTGCCCACAGCTCGCCAACAGGAGCACACGGCTCGCGGCGCGCTCGCGCAGCCGCTGTCCACATCTCCACACCCCCTATCACTACTTTCATACTCCTGACATGAAGCTGTCCCTCTCCACCGCCGACCTGCTCGCACAGCTGCAGACCACCAGCCGCGTCGCCTCGTCGCGCAGCGCCGTGCAGGCACTCTCCGGCGTGATGATCTCCGCCGCCGGCGACTCCCGCCCCGAACTGCTCGCGACCGACATGGAGATCGGGCTGCGCGTGCCGTTGCAGGCGGAGGTCGCGCGCCCCGGCTCGGTGGTCCTGCCGGCGCGCCTGCTGCTCGACGTCGTCCGCGCGCTGCCCTCGCCCGAGCTGACCATGGAGCAGCGCGCCGCGGAGCAGGACGTCGAGCTGATCGCCGGCTCCGCCACGTTTCGCCTGCGAACCCTGCGCGCCGAGGACTTCCCGTCGCTGCCCTCGCCGTCTCCGGACACGCGCGTGGTGCTCCCCGGCGAGGCGTTCGTGCAGACCATCACGCGCGTCGCCAGATCGGCCTCGCGGGATGAGACCCGCCCCGTTCTCACCGGCATCCTCATGACCGCCTCCGCCCAGGAGCTGCGGATGGTCGCGACCGACTCCTACCGCCTCAGCGTCAAGCAGACCGAGCTCGAGTCGCCGCTGCAGGGCAGCCTCGAGGCCAACGTGCCGGCCCGCGCGATGCAGGAGCTCGTCCGCATCGCCCAGCAGTCCACCGCCGACTCGGTCGCCGTCAGCGTGGGGCACAACCAGGCGGTGTTCGAGCTCGGCGAGGTGGTGCTCTCCTCCCGGCTGATCGACGGGCAGTTCCCGAACTACAGGCAGCTGCTGCCGGAGACGGTCGAGCACGAGCTGCGCCTGTCCAGCGCGGAGGTCACCGACGTCGTGCGCCGCATCAGCCTGCTCGCGCAGAAGAACGCGCCGCTGCGCCTCGGCTTCGCGGAGGGATCGCTCACCGTCTCCGCGCAGACCCCGGACGTCGGCGAGGCGAGCGAGTCGATCCCCGTCGCCTTCCACGGCGAGCCCTTCGAGATCGGCTTCAACCCGGAGTTCCTGCGCGACGGCCTCGAGAGCGTTGAGGACGAGGAGCTCGTCCTCAAGTTGATCAGCCCGCTGCGTCCCGGCCTGATCGAAACGCCGGACGGCGGCGACTTCGTGTACCTGATCATGCCGATAAGGCTGAACGTGTGAGGCCGGATGCTGCTCCTCTCCGTGCAGCTGCGCGACTTTCGCACCTACGCGCGCGCCGAGGCGCAGCTGGGCGCGGGGCTGACGGTCGTGCACGGGCCCAACGGCGCGGGGAAGTCGAACCTGCTCGAGGCGATCTACTACGGCTGCTCCGGCCGCTCGCCGCGCACGCGCAACGAGCGTGAGCTGATCCGCTTCGGAGAGCGCGCCACGCGCGTCAGCGTGCGGCT
>Ga0070737_10004986_pt1 | contig 12940 bp, 10 predicted proteins | sample Coa_R1_10_FD_66438 | JGI IMG/M metagenome (GOLD analysis project Ga0070737, IMG submission 66438) | Surface soil microbial communities from Centralia Pennsylvania, which are recovering from an underground coalmine fire - Coalmine... | ecosystem: Environmental > Terrestrial > Soil > Unclassified... | reverse complement strand
CTCGCGATGATCTCAGCCATGATCGATATTGCGGTCTCCTCCGGGGTCGATGAGCCGATGTCCAGGCCGATCGGCGAATGCAGCCGGTTGAGCGCCTCCGGCGAGACTCCCGCCGCACGCAGGGCCGCGAGACGTTTGGCGTGGGTGCGGCGACTTCCCAGCGCGCCGATGTAGCCGGCGGGGGTGGCGAGGGCCGCTTCGAGCAGCGGAATATCGAACTTCGGGTCGTGGGTGAGCACACAGACCGCCGTGCGCTCATCGACCTCCACACCGCCAAGGTAGCGGTATGGCTGATCGACAATGATTTCGTCGGCCTCCGGGAAACGCTCCCGCGTCGCGAATACTGCGCGGGCATCACACAGCACGACGTGATATCCGAGCAATTTGGCGGCGCGCACCAGCGCTGCGGCGAAGTCAGTCGCACCAAATATCAACATGCGCGGCGGCGGCAGAAAAGTCTCGACAAAATAACGGCCGCCGTCCACGGTTACGACCGCGGTTGTTCCAGACTTGAGCATGGCACGCATCTCGGCCACCAGAGCAACGGCCGAGTCATCCGCACGCGACGGCGGCAGAACAGCCCCCTCCGTGACAATGACGTGGTCACCGAGGACGTCGTCAGAGAGACCGGTGGCCGCCGCAACCGGAGCTCCGCCGGCGACATCCCGGGCAAGGTCGGCGAAATGCGGATGCCGCCCAGCGTCGATCCGCTCGATATAGACGTCAATGTCTCCGCCGCACGTGAGTCCCACGGCGAATGCGTCCTCGTCGCTCACGCCGTAGTGGGCAAGCACCGGAGAACCGTCCTTTATCACGTGCATCGCGGTCTCGTAGACGGCTCCCTCGATGCACCCGCCAGAGACGCTGCCGACGACTGTGCCATCGCCACTGATCGCCATCGCGGCGCCCGGGCCGCGCGGCGCGCTGCCGAAGATACGGACCACCGTCACCAAAGCGAACGGACGGCGAGCGGCAAACCACCGGCTGGTGGCGCTAAACAGTTCCCGTGCGGACACGTGCATGCCTCCCACTAGCGACGGTACCGCCGTCGGCTACGGGGACGCACAAGCCTGAACCAATCGGTTCGGCGCCAGGATGCCGCTGTCCTAGAACAACGCAATTCCGCCGCCACCGAGACGACCTCGGCTGCGAACAAATGATCGGACGGCGCCCGCCGGAGCTCTACGCGTGGCTCATCACTCCCGGACGTCACGAGGCGCACAGGCGCACTCAGCCGGCATCGCCCGGTCCCTGGAAGATCTCCCAGAGCAGCGGCTTCCGCCTGCCGGCGCTGCACGGGTCCAGGTCTTGCGGACAGTTAGATAGCGCAACGACGAGATCCATCTTCGCCAGGAATTCGACGTAGTCGCCTGCACCAGCATTCGGCTCCTCGATAGACCACGTACCATCCGGTTGCACCGGACAGTTCATAAAGAGGTTGAACGACATAGGTATATCACACCGACGAAGCCCCCACGGCCTTAGCGCCTCACAGAAATTCTCCACACATCCGCGGTGTCCTTCTACTCCATATCGTACATTGTCAATCTCAGCATTACACGAGCCGGCTAAGAGGTCATGCGGCTCTCCACTGCTTGCGAGAATTTGCAGCATAGGTCTACTCAGCTCCGAATAGAGGACGTTGCCGGTCGTCAGGTAAATCGAGCCATTCAGACGTATTGTGTTCGAGACCCAGAATCGTTCACTCAAGTCATCCGCTGCAAATGCAATAAGGTCACCGACTTGCTTGCCTTCGATGTTGGTCACGCGAAGGACCTGGCCCGTGATGATTTTCGTTGCGATGTACCCGCCCGGTTCAATCACGGAAGATGTCAAGAGCCTAGCCTCTGCCATGCTTCTTGCTCCTACGCCCTGCGCATAACGGCGGAATAAGCGATCAATGGTTCCACACTGACCAGCTTAGGCGTTACGCATCCTGGAGTTATCGTCAACGAATGCCAGAACAGAGCCACGCTCCTGTCAGATATCGCCACAGTTGACAATGACAACTGTCTGTGACAGAGCGACGAGACGTCACCAGCTCCGCACGCTCACTCCGAGTGACGGCCCAATGACGTGGGCCTCATCCCCCAGCCGCTGCTAGTGAGATCTGATCGTCGGCCAGAGCCTCGGGCATCATGCAATCGCCTTTGGCTGCCGCGCTGCGGCGTGTTGTCTTCCATGCGACGAAGACTCACTTCCATCGCTCGCGTTGAGACTGCCGAGGATCTCATCCATTTCGAGAAGTCTCAACGCGACGCTGATTCTCATTGAGGCCTCTGCGTCATCGATGAACGGACCTAGAAGATGCTCAAGCTTGGCGACACGGTACCTCATGGTGTTGTAGTGATAGTGGAGGGTACGGGCGGTTTCGGCGACATTGCATCGGTTCTCCAGCAGAGCTGAGAGTGTTGTCAACAAATCAGATCTGGACGGTTGCGGAAGGCGGAGGAGCGGTCCGAGTGTCTCGATCACGAACGAGCGCAAGTCGTCGGGACCTACATTGCAGAGGAGGCGATAGATGCCGAGTCGGGAATAACTCGTCACTGCCCCGGCCCCAGTCAGCCTGTTGCCAACAGCGAGAGCCACGCGAGCTTCCTGGTAAAGGCGGGGGATCTGGTCGGGGGCAGTACCAGGACCGCTAATGCCCACCGAAAAGTTCCCCAAGCCGGTCGTAACGAGTTCGTTCCGAACCATGCGTGCGATGTGCTCCGCTTTACCGGCGTCAACCACAGCTACAAGCTCAGCGGCAAAGCCGGCCGCCGCCGCTGCCGAATCATGGTTCCGGACAAGTGACGTCCACTGATTGACAACCCTCAGGGCCGCCAGTTCCCGAGCGCGAGGATGGAGATCAATCGCACCGGGAAGCTCGTGCTGACGCGCCACAATGACACTTACGGTGCGGTTCAGATTCCAGCCAAAAGTCGTCGCATAAGCAACCGAGTCGACGCCGCCTGCGGACCCACCTGTCACAAGGTCGTGGAGTGCGTTCGATGCAAAATGGCGTTCAACGGAAGCCACCGCCAGTTCCCTGGTGATCTCCAGTGCAGCGACGAGAGCAGTCTGCTCGACTGCGGTGGTACGCACGAACGGCAGACGTCGCTGGCTCCCATCGACGGCAATGACGTAGCCATGCTCAAGACCGCCTGCAGAGATCTTGGCAACGGACCAAGGTGCGTCAGACGACGTTGGAGAAGAAGCGTCCAATAGGCGCTCGATCGCGATACAACCGTCTGAGCGTAGCAGTCCAGCCTGCTCAAACGATGCCCGATCGTCGCTGATCGCGCGAACTGATCCTGCCCGATCCACGATTGCAACCGCTGCGCCTCCGAGCATGTCCGAAAGCTCCTTGACCAGCAACGCAAGCCCGCCGCCGGTGAGGGCGACCGTCAGTAACCGATGATGAAAGTCATGCGTCAGTTTGAGAGCCAGGGCTTGACGATTGACGATGATGGTGAACGCCTGGCTCAAGACTTCATCCAGCGCCGTCTCATGTGGGATAATGATCACGGGAAAGTTCAACCGATCTGCTGTCGCAAGCACTTGCGGTGCGAGGTTCGACATGTACTGGTCCAGTTTCACACCTAATCCAGCCAAGCCTCGCTCGGACAACTGCTCAACCAGACCTGAGAACTCATCCGGATCCCGAGGCAAGGGATACCCAGTAGCCAACAGAAATTCGTCGCGTCGGGTCCACCGCACGATATCCGGTACCGACATGACGTTCAGACAGGCTATGCCGCGCTCCAACCCGCCTCGACCTGCGACGATGCTCGCGCTCCGCATCACATCGTGCTCGAGCAACTCGGCAACGGTGAGCGTCATGCGCGTTATCGGTGAAACACCGTCCGGCGCAGCGCGTTCGGCGTTACGGCTCGTAACGATATCGGATGACATGCGGTCGGATTGCTGATCGGAGGAGCGAACCGTTGACTCACACATTGCTACCTCACTGTTGGCGGTGCCGACATGCACGGATCTTCGACCAGCGACCGCGCCCACGCGAGATCCTCCTCCGAGGGCTCTGGGACGCTCCCGTCGAAATCGAGGAGGTCTAATGGGTTTGCCGAGATCATCCTTCTGACATCTTCCTCGGACACGCCCTTCTCAAAGATGGTCTGTGCAAATATTCGTAGGGCCTCTGAAGGCAGCGGATTATGGCGCTGCCCCGTATCTGACACGAGCAGGCAACGGGAGGCGCCGATTCGCTCGATGCTCTGCACAATCTTTGGTACTGCCGCGTACTGCCATGCCGGGGAGACCGTGCAATACCCAAACTCGGGCATGGCGCCAAGGCGGGCCACCTCTTCCAAGGTATCCAGGTCGAGGTTGGGTACCCTAAAGTACGGATGAGTTATGACAATCTTCTCGACGCCCACCGAACGTGCCTCTTTCACGAGTGCCACGATCTCGCGAGGAGCGAGGTGCGCCGTCCCCAGGATCGCACCATACTGTGCGACCAGCTCAAGAATCTCCTTTACCTCGGGACGTAGCTTGCCCTCTTTGTCCTCGATCCAGATCCCCTCGGCCTGACTGCGCCCACCCTGCTGGGCGTCGTAACCCCCCGTACCGCCGTGCACCGCGGCGTGGTAGCCAGCATCCACGGTAGGCATCCACACTTCCTTACCGCCTAACCGGAGCGCAGCTTCAACAGCCGCGGCATTGAGGCCGCCAACGTAATAGTTAAGAACAATTCCGCCATAGACACGGATACCTGGGATAACACGCTGAACCAGGTAGGCGCGGGAGACAGTACTCTCGTGGTGGCATTTCAGCATGATGGCCTTCATGCCAGCGTCACGTGCAGCGCGCACAATGTCGAAATCATCCGCAAGTCGCGGGAACAGGTCGGGATACGGATGACAGTGAAGATCAGCCGCTCCGACAACATCGATCAATGGACCACCATATGTACGCTTGCCCATCCCTAGCTCCCTGGCTTGACACCTACTGCTTCCTCATGAACAGGCACCGATCGGCCGACAATCCGCGCCCATCCTTCAGGGTCGGTCGCGCCCTCGGTCGATAGCAGAAGAATGACGGCGTTCTCGTCGAGGTGCAGCCGCTCGCGCCACGCAGTAGGAGCACGGTGATCACAGAGCGCCAGAAGGCCGCCCAGGGAGGCGGCACCACTCTCTCCCGAGATGACACCGATGTCAGCGAGCTCGCGCATCGCCCGACGGCTCCACTCATCATCAATCGCCACGACGACATCAAGACCCTGAGACACGAATGGCCAGGCCACAGCAGACGGCGTCCCGCAATTGAGACCTGCCATGATCGAGTCGTGTGGGCCCGGCACAGTCACAAGACGCCCCTCACGGATGGACGACTGGACACAGTTGGCCGTCACAGGCTCAACTCCGATAACGATTGGCCGTACGCCGTCTCCCAATTCCGGCTTGTAGTAGTTGATCACCGCGGCCGCCAGTGCACCGACACCCACAGGCACGACGATCAGGCTTGGCTCGGGACTGCCATGGCCCGCCAACTGTTCCGACGCTTCGAAAAAGATCGTTGAATATCCCTCAATCACACGCCGCGGTATTGACGTGTAGCCCGGCCACGAGGTATCTGAAATCACGAGCGTGTGTTCATCTTCATCCTGCGCCGACCGGCGGACTGCGGCATCGTAATCCCCGCGCACAATCTCGACCACGGCACCCTCAGACTTGATGGCCGAAATACGTGCCGGAATCGTGCCTTCCGGTACATAAATCTTCGCCGGACACTGGAGCAGCTTCGCCATCCGGGCCACCGCTCGGCCGTGGTTGCCGTCCGTCGCTGCGACAAACCTAAGCGGCCTTAGGGGATCGATGGCTGTCTTGAGATCCTCCACGGTGGACCACGTAATCTCGTGGCCAAGTCGATCAATGAGGGCGCAGTAGATCGCATAGGATGCGCCCAGAATCTTGAAAGAAGGCAAGCCAAGGCGCCAGGACTCGTCCTTCACCCAGACGCGCCTCACCCCGAGCCGCGAGGCGATCGAGGAACTCTCAACAAGAGGAGACGGCGCGTACGCCGGCAATTTGCGATGAATGGCGAGCGGTCGCGCTGTCCGCGTCGCACCGGTTACGTGCGTGACGGCGGCGGAATTGACGACTACCTCCGGCAGCGGAGGAGGTGCGGCTGACACCGTCACCGCAATCATCTCCTCTTCCTGGGCAACCATCGAGCCAGCTTGTCGAGCAGTATTGACCACAGCAATCGCAAGAGGTTGATCGGCTTGGCGGGAGCCACGGTCTTAGTCTCAAAGGGCGCACTCCTTTGATCCGGCGAACCTTTAGCAGGCGCCTGATCATGCAGTGTTCCGTCAGTGGCGGCAGGCCGCACGGCGACGTCATCCATGGGCGGCGTAGAGCCACCGACTCGGGTTTCGGCTTTGTCGGTCACTGCAGGCTGCATGCCGGCGCTGTCGGCTGCGAGCGCCTCGGACATCCGCTCACCGAACTGAGCAAAAAGCTTGCCTGCCACGTCTTGCACGCCCCGGCCCAGCGAGGCGATTCGACCGGTCAGTTGGACATCGCTCTCCAGCGCCAGCTCTGTCCGATTCTCGGATAGGGCTTTGAGTCGCGCGACGACGGTCGCCCGCGCTGTCCCAGCGCCGTTGCGATCGCGCCCATTGGCTTGCAGGCGAACGCTATAGGACGTCTTGTCCTTATCTTCGATGGTCAAGCGTCCCTGGTAGTGCACAGAGATCGGACCGACCTTGACCACGACCGTACCGTCGAAGGTTCGATCGTCGAGAACATCCGTGAGCGTCGCTCCCGGCATGCAGGATGCCACACGTGGAACGTCATCGAAGAACGACCAGACCCGATCGATTGGTACCGGTACCTCGAGGGACTGCTCGATTCTCACCGTTGCTCTTCCTTTTCTGCACGTCGCATGGCCGCGTAATCCTCGATCGCGTCAAGTATCTTCGTGTAGCCGGTGCAGCGGCAGAGATTTCCCACCAGTGTGTAACGGATCTCGTCACGCGAGGGCAGGGAGCGCCGTTCGACGAGGTCATACGCCGTAAGCAACATTCCCGGGGTGCAGAAACCGCACTGCGATGCACCGTGGCGTAGGAAGCTTTCCTGCAAGGGGTGAAGCGCGTCGCCTTCTCGGCACAACCCAGCGGCTGTGATGATGTCCCGCCCGTCTGCCTGCACGCCTAGCATCAAGCACGCACTCACGGGCGAGCCGTCAAGGAGAACCGTACATGTCCCGCAGACCCCTTCGCCGCATCCGTAACGCACGTCAGGCATACCGAGTCGATCGTGTAGCACGTCGACGAGCGTTTCCTGTGACTCGACAGGTACCGTACGTCGCACTCCATTCACGACGAGGGTTATTTCGTGTTTCACCGATGCGATGCCCCTCCTCTCGCTCTTGCGATTGCACCCGCAAGGGCTCGCCGCGTGAGAACAGCGACCAAATGACGGCGATAGGCGGCAGATGCCCGAACATCTGAGAAGGGTTCGACATGGGCAGCAATCATTGCGGCTATCTCGTCGAGGGACTCATCGCTCCCATCTGTTCCCACCGCAGAGGTGAGAAGTGGTGCGTCGACGGTCATCGCGCGATCCCCGACTCCGCCGAGTGCAAGCGCGACATCCGAGATGGTGCCGTCTACGTCCGAAAGCCGCACCCGAGCGGCGACGGCGACAACCGCAAAATCCGATCCACGTCGAACGACTTCTTCGAAAGCCCAACCGGTGCGAGGTGCCGGTAAGGGTATGCGAACCGCTGTGATCATCTCATCCGGCTCAAGCGACGTCGTGAGATAGCCAACGAACAAATCAGAGGCGTTAAGCGTCCTACCGCCGCTGCTGCCAAGAACGTCCACGCGGGCGTCGACGGCCAGAGCGGCCACGCACAATTCCGCACTTGGATCACCATGGGCAAGACTGCCGCCGATCGTTCCCCGATTCCGTACCCGGACGTTGCCAATGTGCTTGGCAACCATCGGCAAGAGCGGTGCGTGTGCCTCGATCAACCGATCTTCCAGAAGCGACCGGTGACGAGTTAACGCCGACAGTCGGAGCTCGCCGTCGGTGATGATCGGCGCGTGAGCTGGAACGCTGTTAAGATCAATCAGCACACTCGGCCGGAGGAGCCGCAAGTTCAACATAGGAATGAGGCTCTGTCCCCCTGCGAGCAGTTTGGCGTCCTCCCCGTAGGTACGGAGGAGCTGGGCCGCGTGCTCGAAGCTGTCTACCGTGACGTAGTCGAACGGTGCACAGCCCATTTCACGCACCTCTTCGCAGTTACGCGGCCAAAAGTCTGGACACGATCCGGAGTGTCGCCGCCAGAACAGCTTGATTACTGGAGATCACCGGTATGCCAAGCTTTTCGGATATTACGGGCAGGACTTCAAACGCCCTGAAGTTCGTGCACGACACAAAACCCAGGTCGATGTCTAGCCCGCCCAGTGACGCGACAACGGAATCAATGATCGTGGTGGGAGGCACCTGAGCGATCTGGAAGTTTTCGTCGATTCCGAGGCCAGCAATCTTCACCACCTCCACACCGTCTGCCTCGACGCTAGCCTTGATCCTCTCGTTCAAGTCGTCAACATACGGCGTGAAGATCCCGACACGGCGCGCACCGGAGGCCGCAATCGCCTCGCGTACCGACCGTACTGTCGACACTGTAGGTGCACCAGTGACATCGCTGATCCGCTGGCACAGCTGCGTGTCATATGCATCGCCCCGCAAGGCTCCCGCGCTTGTACAACCGAAGACAACGACGTGCGGTCTGGCCGTTGCGAGATCGCGAGCGGCAGGAAGAGCGAAGTCGTCGAGCATGCGACTCTCGCCCTCGACAGTGGTCGCCTCCATGAACATGCGTGCCGTGTGCAGTGTTGCCTCCGGCGGCAACTGACGCACGAAGTCCACCTCCATCACCGTGTTGGATGAGGGGATCATCAGGCCGACGCGAACTCGATGATCTCCGTTCATTCGTCGCTCCACATGCCGAGTTGGGAAGTCTTCAGGATGACCTTCCGGCAGAATTGCTTGTCGCCCCGCCGTTGGTGATCACGAGCTCTCTCAGACCACTGTATGACGACAGCATCACACGAGCACTGGCATGATTCGCCCAAAATCCCCCTCATTCCTCGTCGACTCTTGCCACGTATCATTCGTTTCGCCGACGGCAGTCACCGCCGAAGCTTCATCACGGAGCAATTGACTCACCAGCATGGATGATCTGCAAAAAGCGGCGGGTCCGTTGGTCTCTGGGATTGCTGAAGATCTCGTCCGGTGCACCTTCCTCCACGACAACACCGCCTTCCATGTAGATCACTCGATCGGCGCACGCCCGCGCAAAGCCCATCTCGTGGGTAACCACGATCATCGTCATACCGAGTTCGGCCAGTTCGCGGATGAGGCTCAGAACTTGGCCCACGAGCTCAGGGTCCAGTGCGGAGGTCGGCTCGTCGAACAACATCAACCGCGGGTGGCAGGCCAAGGCACGCACGATCGCGACCCGCTGCTGCTGACCACCCGACAGCTGGTGGGGATAGTGATTCTCGAAGCCCGAGAGTCCCGCCCAGTCCAGTAGCGCACGCGCTTCCCGCCTCGCATCGCGCGCATCGCGACCGTAGACGCGCACCGGGGCTTCCATGATGTTCTGCAGCACCGTCATGTGGTCGAAAAGGTTGAAGTGCTGAAAAACGAAACCGATCCGCGCGTCACGCCGCGCAGCAGCCGCTGAGCGCACGGGCACGACACCCCGAGAGGTGCGGCGATAGCCGACGAGCTTCCCGTTGACGAGAATCTCTCCCGCGTCGATCTGTTCGAGATGGTTGATCGTGCGCAAGAGGGTGGTTTTACCAGAACCACTCGGACCCAGGATGACGACCACCTCGCCGGCGTTGATATCCATCGAGACGCCGTTGAGAACCTGACGTCCCCGGAAGGTCTTCCGAACGTCTGCGATTTTCACAAACGGCTCGACGAGAGCGCCGACGTCTGCACGAAGCGTGGCTGCGAGTTGCTGGGCCAGTTCAGCGTGTTGGCTACTGTGCGTCCGCTTCATCTCCAACTCAACTTCATCGAGTACGTCCGCCACCTCCTCCGTCGCCGACGTGCGCGGCAGCGCCCTTCGCGGCCGCAGACGGGTAAGAAATCGTGCCGACGTCGCGGACGAGCGTGCATCGAGGACCACTGGGACATGCGACGTTTGCGATATAGGCTTTACCTGCTTGCGCTCGATATTCAACCGTCGCTCCGCCCAGCTCTGGAGCACGGTGACAGCAGAACTGGCTATCAAGTAAAGCGCACCCGCAGCGCCGAACACAGCCAAGTATTCAAAGTTCACAGCCACAATCTGCTGACTGCGGAGGGTCAACTCGTCAACTGCAATCACCGACGCCAAGGAAGTGTTCTTCAACATAATGATTAGTTCGTTGGACAGCGCGGGTGCTATCGACCGAAACGCTTGCGGGAGTATCACTCGATGCAGAATCGTCCAGCGCGACATGCCTAGAGCAAGACCAGCTTCTCGTTGGGCGTTCTTGACCGCACTGATCCCTCCCTTTATGATCTCACCGGAGAACGCGATCTCATTCAGCACCAATGCTATGACGGCAGTCGTGAATGGGCTGACTCGAAATCCGAGTGTCGGCAGTATGTCAAACCAGAAGAGCAACTGCAGCAGGAGCGGTGTGCCACGCATCACCCAGACATACGGCCACAGAAGCACTCGGACTGACCGCCACTTTGACAAACGCATCAAAGCAACAGCTATCGAGGGCGGAATCGCCAAGGCAAATGAGATAACCGTGATCTCCACCGCCGTCGCAAGACCTTGCCAGAGGAAGGGCAACGTGAAGTAGTGAAGCAAATTGGACATTACCGTGCATCCCTTTCATTGATCACAGCTAGTCCTGGCTTTGTGACAGCCACCCTAAGCTGACGTGAGGCGGCCGGCCACCCAAGGCGGCCGGTCGCCTCACCCTTCCGTCAGGATGACGATGAGGGACTCAGGAGTGACGTGTCCGGTATTCCCCACTTACTGGCATCCGTCTTGTATTGAGCAGAGGACAAGTACCACTCAACATCGCTCCGCAATGCGGGCAACATCGGGCTGTTCTTGGCAACTGCAATACCGACTTCTATTTCTGTCCCCGGTACAACAAAGGCCACCCCATATGCCCCGGGCTTTTGCTTTTGCACATAAATCAGTGAAAGTGAATCTTCGATGATTCCGAACAGTCGGCCATTATCGATCTGAGCAAGCTCGTCGGATACGGCCTGGAAGGACTTGAGATCGAGGCCAGCCTTTCCCGCGCTCTTGCACTTCTGTGTCATTGAGTTGCCGGCCTCAGCTTCACTCGGGCTGCCGGTCACCACGCCGATGGGCTTCCCGCATAAGTCAAGCTCGCTCTTCGTCGTCGATAGATTCTTCTGGGCTACGAGCACGGATAGGCCGCTCTTCATGTATGGCACGAAGTCAACCACCTTCTCCCGCTCAGCCGTCACGTAGACGTCGGAGACAGCCATGTCAAGCTGACCCGACTGGATCGCCGGGATCAAGCCACTGAAGTTCGAGATCTGGATCGTGTAGTTCTGATGAACGTGATCCATAAGTGCCTTGATCATATCCGCTTCGAAGCCCTGAACCTTGGAGGGATCAGACGGATCGCGGATCATCATGGGAGGAAAGTCGGCCGAGGTTCCGATCTTCAGCGTTCCCGCCTTCAGCGGCTGCGCGCCGGCCGTGCCGACAGCGCTCGTACCGGCCGCGGACGCCGTAGAGCGTGCACTTGATCCGGCGGAACTGCCGGAGCTGCTACACGCCGTGACAGCAAGGCTCACCAGAATTCCCGTGCAGATGACGTGACCCGTCGCCCCCCGTATGGACCTCTTCATAAGCACCACCCGCTTTCTGCGCATCATGCCGGATGACGACCGCCTTGCCGATGCCGCTGATCGGTCGTATGGCATACGGTTGTCCTTCTGATGCTAGGGTGGGGGTGCGGTGTTGCTTAGGTCACACACTTACAATAATGCGAGTTTGTCGTAGTCAAGAAGTGCTACAAGGCTGGGGTGGCTGCTCTGAAATGGCGGCGCGACTCCGCATTTTTCTACCGCTCCAACTCCTATTTTGCCTAGCCGCTGTAACCCGCGGCATGGGTGCGATAGCCCCGGCAGGGAGAGCACGGTTCGCTACACGGCGTGATAACACGTTTATAACGCTTCGGCAGCAATTTTCACTCGAGATCGCAACACTGGATGGGCGGCTGATGCTATGAGGCCCGCGTCAGCGACGCGACCTGCGAGCCTAGGATGTGAGGCAACGGCCAGGTCATGAGAGCCCCGCTGCTCAGGGGTATTCCGACAGTCCGGTGACGGGGGACGCAGCCCCGCCATCTGCACGTCGTACTGACAAGCTCGACTTATGCGGCGCCTCGGATGGGATTGTCGCGCAGCAAGTCGAGCAGCCGCTCGGGCGTCATGGGAAGGCGGCGCGGTTCAATACCAATTGCGTCGGCAATAGCACTCGCGATCGCCGCCGCAACCGGACCGATGGGCGGCTCGCCGATGCCTCGCGCCTGCATGGGTCCCTTCCCTTCGCCGCTCTCAACGATCCTGACCGTGATGTCGGGAACCTCAAGAGCGGTTGGTACTAGGTAGTCTGCAAAGAGCGTTGACTTGGGTATACCTTCGTCCAACTCCACCTCTTCCATCAATGCATAGCCGAGGCCCTGTGCCACACCGCCCTGGATCTGGCCTTCTACCCGTAAGGGGTTGATAGACCGCCCTACATCATGTGACGCGACGTATTTCAGCACTGTTACGCAGCCGGTTTCGAGATCCACCTCAACCTCTGCAGCATGCGCACCGTAGGTGTAATCCGGGAAAGTCGCTCCCTTGCCGGTCGCCGGATCAAAGCTCCCAACCGGCGCCCGCCAGGTATAAAGCACGGCGGGACTCACACCGCGACTCTC
>Ga0070737_10004985_pt1 | contig 12943 bp, 18 predicted proteins | sample Coa_R1_10_FD_66438 | JGI IMG/M metagenome (GOLD analysis project Ga0070737, IMG submission 66438) | Surface soil microbial communities from Centralia Pennsylvania, which are recovering from an underground coalmine fire - Coalmine... | ecosystem: Environmental > Terrestrial > Soil > Unclassified... | reverse complement strand
GGGGGGGAGTCCCCGCCCGATTCCCCCTCGCGGAGCTCGATCCAGATTCCGTCGGGGTCGGAGAGGAAGGCGATCCGAAGGTCGTTCTCCTTGAACGGGGGGATCCGGACCCGGGCGCCCAGGCCGGTCAGTCTCGGGATTAGGGCGTCCATGCCTCGGACGCGAAAGCCGAGGTGGTCGAGCTCGTCGCCTTCCCGGTACGGGGGACTGTCGGGATAGTAGTTGAGCTCCAGGACCGCCCCGGATTCGGGGTCTTTGAGCCACTGCCAGACTCCCCCGGAGGCCATCCGCCCGGTCGGGCCTAGCGTCAGGCCCAGCCCCCGGGTGTAGAACGTACGTGCCCGCTCGAGATCGCGCACCCGGATCCCGGCATACTGCAGCATAGGGCCGGAGCGAAGGTGGCGTGTATTTCGCCTTTCCGGCCGACCTTCGCGGTGTGGGCCGGCGCCGTTAGGTTCATCTACTTGACCTCGCCCATCCACTGCGATGCAATCGGCCGCCTCGGCCCCTGCCCCCCGACCGTTCCCCTGGCGGAACGCGTTCCTTGCCCTCGTCGCCGTACTCGTGGCCGTCGTCCTGGTGAGCCAGGCCGGCGCCCTCGGCTTCCAGCCCGGCGCCATCTCTCAGAACGTCAACTGGTACCAGGTCAATTTTCCGTCGGTCGCAGCCTTCCCCACCTTCCCCTCAGTCGTCCCCAAGCTCCCGACCGCGGCCGCTCATACCTGCACTCCGGGAACCCATACCCTCGCCTCCGGAAGCTCAACGACGTGGTACCTGAACGCGACGAGTCCGTCGAGCACCGTCTGCGGAAGCTCGACCCTCAAGACATTCTACGTCGACCTGACCCTGACCACAAGTGCCAGCGCCCCCGCCGGGACCTATCTCCTGACGTTTACCGGACATTACACCCCGTATGGATCCACTACCGCCCTTTCCTATTCGGTTTCCCTGACGTTCAAGTGGACCACCGCGTTCACCAAGTCCGCCAAGATCGACGTTTTCCTGGACTTCGGGGTGGCCAAGAACGCGGCGAGCGAGCCCCAGGTCGCACTCGTCAATCTTCAGATCAGTTGATGATCGTCACCCACTCCCCCAACACTCCCGCACCCCGCCCATTGCGGAGGGATTCGGCGTCGCTGTTGGCCAGCCTCCTTCCAGATGTCGCCGGTGGAGGGGGTAGTACGGCTACACACGACACACCCTAACACAGCCCGATTACATTTTTATACCTGAGGCGGACAAATCGGTCAACCATGGTGGTGAAGAATCATTCCCGCTCGAAGATGCGGTTCCTCATGTGGGCCGTACCGACCGTCGTCGTGGTGGCCGCCATGATTGGAACGGCGGTGGCATCGGGGTTCGTCCCGATTTCCGTGAACCAATTAGCTTCGTGGTACCAGGTCTCGACCAAGAACCCCTCCGACTGGCCCAATGCCCCGACCGTCCAGCTGGCGACGAACACCATCACGACGGGAACCGGTAACGCGTGCACCGCCTTGGTTAGCGGTGTCATTTCGGGATCCCCTCTCACCGGAAAGACATATTCTTGGGTGTTCAACGCCACGCAGACCACCAGTAGCACTGGCACGCCGGGCAGCAAATGCTACCCTGGCGATTTCGCCGAAGAGTTCATCATTGTGTCTAACTCGACCGTTCCGGTTGCCCATAACGTCACTATCACGATCTTGGATGCATATGCACCCGGAGCGAGCCCCACCACCTACATTTCGGGCTCGACGGTGTTTTCCTTCGATACTACCACCAACTCGCCCACATATACTCTGGACATCTACATTGACTTCGGAACGCAGAGCGCGAGTCCGCCCCTGAACGGGATTGCCACCCTGAGCGTGCTCTTGGATGAGCATTAGCGGACGGACGACGCTTCGGGGTTTACCCACCTGGGTTAGCTCGGGTTTGCGTCGATCGGCTGGGGCCGGTGAGGTGCGGTCGGCCAGCCCGGGTCACGTCTTCGACGAAGGCTCGCTGGGCTCATCCGACCGCTGATCGTACCAGGACCAGAGCAGCACGAGGACCAATACTGCTCCGGCGGCGAGGAGGAGGAACCAGCCCACGCTGGGCCCCCACTGAAGCCCCACCCCACTGGACTGGCTGGACCCGGCAAATGAGATCCAGGGACCCGGGCCGCTCCCCGAGTTGGGGAACGCAAGCCGGTCGGCATTCACATCCCGGGGAAGGAAGAGAACGCTGAGCAGCAACGGAGTCAGCAGGGCCACCAGGGCGATCACGCCCGGCACCCACCCTCGGCGGGGCCGGGGACTGATCTTGGAAGCGGCCCCGAGGATTTCGACCACCCAGGCGACCCCAAGAGCGATGATGCCCACGATCCATAGGGTGCCTATCACCTGCATCAGGCTACCGACGTGCGGCAACCGTCCGGCCCCATATGACTGGGTCATCGAAGCGTTAGTGCACCGGATCGGGCCGGAGCATTGGGTGCTGTTCTGAAAGCTGTTGCCCAAGTAAAAGTGCCACGTCATCTGCCGGGAGATCGAGCCCGCCGCGACGGTGGAAGTAATCGAATACAGGGGAGCCCAGAGAATGAACAGGGTCAGGATGAAGGCCAGCGCATACCACGGCCCTTTGCCCCGGAGCCAACGAGTCCAGAACCCCCTCATCGCTCCCGGCTCCCGAGAACCCATCTGCCGGGGGCTTATTCAAGTTCGGGCGCAGCGGGCCGGCCCTCAGTCATCCCTCCGGATGGGGTTTTGGCCCCTCCGTAGCCTCATTCCGCCCGCTGAAGTCCGACGGCCGCTAGGGGGCAGCCGCTCACCATTCCGTTGAGCCTACTCACTAACCCACTGCGCGATAACACAGTGACTGAACAATTCTATAATCGAACTACCTCACTGATACTGATGCGAGTTGAACTAGCCCCGAACAGTTTGCGAAATTGAATTAGTGTCATGATTTAGCACGAATTGAAATAGCCTGCGCGCCAATCTATTGGTAGGATGGCCGCGCCAACTGTTGCCTTTCACCACCTGAAGGCAGCTCGCGTCGCTCGGCTTTCCTTGGCCGTGGCGATTGTCTCCATAGTTGTCCTGGGTGGAACGGCCGCATCAGCGTTGGGATACCTCCCCGCTCCGCCGAGCCTTTCCGCCAGTCCGGGCTCGCCCCCGACTCCCTTCGCCGGGCCGGCGACCCTTCATCTGGGCTTCATCCCGGAGACTACGAACTGTACGGTAACTGCCCTCTCTCAACCGTACCGTTTTCCCCGCGACGGTCAGGGAGAGATGGTACTGTCCGGAAACCCCGCCGGTCGCTGTCGGTTGGGCGACTGGGCCGAGGTTTTTTCGGCCTCCTCTTTTGGAAACCCGGTGGCGGGAGTCTACAGAGTCCAAGTGTCGATGGCCGACTCTTGGAGCTCGGGGTCACCCGTGAATAGCTCCCTTCTGTCCGCGTACTTCTACCTGCCCATCACCAGTAGCCTTCTCACCTTGACCATCCGAATTGATCTCGGGGCTGTGTTCCCAGCGGAAGGCGTGTCCGTGAGTGTAGCCTTCGCGGGGCCTTTCCCGACCTGACAAGGTAAGATGGAGGCTTGGCGGCTCCTCTTTTCGCCTTCTCGGCTGGCCAACTGGAACTGATCCGCTGAGCGGGGAGGCGCCCCACACGTTAGATTGCCTCCGAAGCTAGTTGGTTAACATCACCAATATACAGCGAAACACGCCATTGTGTGACATTTATGGACCAAATTTAAATACCCAAAGTCTCACCGGGTTTCGAAGTGAGCCATGCGGAAGTCACAGCGGCTAGTAACTCGTCGATCGGCACGATTGTGGTTCATTGGGACTGTCATCGCCATGGTTGGCATTACCATCGGCGCAGTGTTTGCCGCTAGCGCACTGGTTCCGCACACAGTCACCCAGACAGCTTCAGGATTCCAGAGCCAGTTTGTGGATGTTCCTGCCTTTAATGTCGCAAGCGCGGCTCTTACGGCAGGTTTTGCTCCGTCCGCCAGCACCTCCTGCACAGCTGCCACGACCCCGAACTCTCCGACTGCAATCAGCACTTCGGCTGTTACCGACTATTACAGTGGCACCTCATCTAAGGGGCAGTGCAATCCCGGCAACTTCAGCGAGATTTTCAATATCACCACAGTTCTCGGGAGCGCCAGCACTGCGGGAACTTGGAACTTTACTTTCTCCATCAACTCGAGTTCGGCCAACTCCTCAGTCTCACCTTTCGGCCCTGTATATACGATTTACACGTTCTCTACCTACTACTCCACCAGCTCCAGCACTGCTGCTAAACTCGATCTTACTATCTACCTTGAATTCGGTGCCTTCATCCCTGCGAATGGCATCTTCTATGTCAACCTGCTTGTGACCAAGGCGTGATCTTAGGCTAGGGTCCGGTTTCGAGAGGTGGGTCCTCTCTCCTCCTCGAGCTGTAACCCTCCGGATGGATGTCTGGCGTTCAGAATCACCGTGGGTATCCGCAAGATAGCCATGGCCGACCGGATCCAATCATCCGTAGGGACCGATTGTCCGTGCGAGCACGGGTGGAGCGGTTTCTCAGGGTCGCTCCCATTGCCACTCTGGCGCTCCTCGCAGCAGGCCTTACCCTTGCTGCGGCCGCGATTGTTGCCGACTTACTCCGTACGCCCCTCGGGTTTTCAAGTTTCCCAGCTTGGATCATCCTTGCCGTCAATGGCGGCATTGCCCTAGGTGGGAGCCTACTGCTGATTCTATCCGCGAAGGCTACCCCCTAGTGCTGAAGCTGGCGGGATCCTCCGGAGCGAAGAGTGCAGTGCCATCGGCGAACAACGATCCCAGCGACTAGAAGCGCCGAAGCCCCGATCACCCCCCCAATCAGGGTGTCGATAACCCGATCGATCGCAATCGTGACTCCGGCTGGAGCCAGCAGGTTGAGCAGAACGATGACGAACGGCGTCAGGAACAGCGCGTAGAGGAGATAGTTCGCCCTCTGAAATGCCAGCGCCGCCGCCATGAACCCCACCAAGAGAAGTATCGAGACCGGCTGCGGCAGGAAGAGGACCGTGACAATACCGCCGACACCGGCGCCCACAATGGTGCCCGAGATTCTCGATCCCGCCCGTTCCAGCGTGGCGGTCAGGGAGGACCTCATCACCACCACGATCGTGAGCAGGACCCAGTAGTCCCGCGGGAGCTTCAACAGGTACCCGACCAAGAGTCCGACCGAGATGGCGATCCCCGTAACGATCGCTGACACCCACTGGCTGCGGGTCACCACACCGGCCAGGGCATCCACGGTCCGGTCGGGAGGTGGGAAGGACGCCAGTCGACGATCGTTCCACCAAGTGACGGCAGGGACGAGAACGAGTGCCCAGAGGCCCCCCAGGAGGAAGAACCCAAAGACGTCGGGGAGGGACGCGGCACCGGTCGTGTTCAGCCCGAGTCCGATCACAAAGCAGGCCGAAACGACAATTATCACCTCGGGAAGTGCGGCCCGATAGCTCACCACCTCGATGAGCAGGATGCCTAGGCCCGAGAGCGGGACCGCCAGGAGGATGGGTCCCGTACCGAGCGCCGCGCCGACAGTGAAGGCGAGCGCATTGAGAGGGGCGGCCAGGCCGAAGACCTTCCACCTTCGTGCCCGCTGCGTGGTCATCAGGATGAGCAGAACGTTGAGGGCCCCGATCGATGCCAACACGGCGGGCCCCAGTTGTCCAAAGAGCAACCCGAACCCCAGAGGCAAGGCGATCCAGGCCCCGGCCACGAGGGCCGGTCCCACGCAGATCAGGTCTCGCTGGATCGACAGAGAGGGAAGCAGGTTCCGTACCCCAGGGCCTTCCGTACCCAGCGGAGACGTTCCGCTCATCGCGGCCCCAGGGCTCTCGGGGGGATATCCCCTTACAGGGCGCAGTGGCTGCCTAGCCACATACCACGGACCCCCGGCCAACACTCTCGGCGTGACCCGATCGGCGGTAATGGCCATCTTGACGCCTGAGGCGGTCGGAATTCGATACGGTAGTTCGGCAGCCCCGCAAAATCCGCTACTGCGACCCGGCCGGTCGATGGAGGAGTAGGAAAGTGTGCCGTGGAGCCGCCCGTCGAGGAGCGGACGGCCCCTACCGGGGACCCTGAAGGGGTTCGGACCGCGGGGCCCCCCTCACTGGGTTCACCGGGGGAGCCGCGCTTTAGGGCGTTGATGGGCTCACCCCGGGCTCCCAGCTCCTCATCCATTGAGTCTCACAGCAAGTTCCATCCTATCTAACCCTCTGCAGGGATCGCGGCAATGGCTCACAGGCGGGGCAAATTGGGAGGCGTCCAGGGCCCCGACGGTCTTACCGGATTCCCGGCCAGCGCCGAAGGGGTGAAGCTCGGCCCGCGCCGTCGGATCGCAATCCCGTTGGTAGGACTGAACTTCCCCTCCCGGCATGCCAGTGATTGGGGCCGTTCCATGCCTGCTCTGGCCGGTGCAGGGTAAGCTGGGGGACTGCAGAGGAAGGTGGGAGCACCGGGTTCAGAAGACGATCCAATGGGTAACCGTAGATCCCGTTCTGGCGCGCGGTTAGTACCTTTCGGGGCACCGATAGGCCAGCTCCTTCCAGTTCACCCTTGGGTCTGAGGGGGAGTAGTATGACACCAACTCCCCCGCCAGTTGGGCGTAGGACCTCGACGCGGAGGCCATTGGACACTTGGCTTTCGCGCCACGAGGGCGCGGCGGAGGACGTACTTACACTGAGCCTAAGATATGCCGAAGCCGCCCACAGAGGGACCGACCTACCGTAGGAGGAGCTTGCTCAGGAGGCCCTGGAGAAGAAGCGGGCTAAGCTCGCGGAAGCAGCCGCCCAGGCCGCCGTTGGATCAGGGCCGACTCTGGATGGAGGCCGCCAGGAGTCGCCCGCGGGGAAGATCCTCAAGTGCGGCCACTGCGGCCATGAGTGGCTCTATCGCGGAAACTCGCCACTACCCTGGGCCGCCTGCACTTCATGCGGCAAGAGGGTACGAAAGCGCCCGTACGTACGCTTCCGGGCGCCTGGCAAACTCTCTGAGAGACAACGGGAGGAGGAAAGCGACCCCCAGCCTCCACCGCCCGAGGAGGGCCAGAGTGCCTGAAAGCAGCACCCCGAAGGGGATCCGGGCCGTGATCTATGCCCGTTGCTCGACCTCTGAGCAGGATTACACCCGCCAACTGACCGAGCTTAGGGCCGCGGCTGACAGGCTCGGATGGCAAGTTGTGGCCACTCTGGGATCCACCGTCTCTGGGGGATCGAACGAGTCAGATCTATCCCGCCTCCAGGCTGTGGCCAGGAGGGGAGAGTATGACCGACTCATGGTATGGGAGTTGTCGAGCCTCAGCCGCAGGGGAATCGGCCCGCTCCTGCACCTGATCCAGCAGTTCGACGCCCAGGGAGTTCGAGTCTACTCGATCCGAGAGCCGTGGGTGGGCGATGATGGCCCGGCTCGTGAGCTCCGGGTAGCGATACTTGCCTGGGCCGCCCGGTGGGAGCGGGAGATGATCTCGGCCAGAACCCGGTCGGCCCTCGCCTCCCGCAAGGCGCTCGGGATCCATGTGGGACGCCCCAACGGATCCCGCGACCGAGTCCCCCGGTTCCGCAGGCCAAAAATGGGGGGGTCCCTTGCCATCGAGGAGCCGGCTCCGCTCTAAAACCGACCCCTTTTAGCGGCCGAAAAGGCGCCCTCCCCGGTCCGGAACAGGGCACCGACAAGACCGTTTCAGGACCCCCCGGCTTGCCCATGATATACCCCCCGGCCAGAGTCCAAGCGGTGAACCCATGAACCGGTTTGACGAAACCTACTGGGAAGGAGCGAGGAACGCGGCACTGGCGGTCTACCGCGTAGTCAGGGAAAGAGACGACGTCCCGGAGGACATCCGAAGGTTCGCGGAGCAGCTGCTCGGCGCCACCGGCGACAAGCGGAACTCTTCGTTCCTGGAGCAACTCGGGATCCGCTTCCCGTGAGGGCATCTCAACTGCGGGTCGGATCACTGGCGCAAGGTGCTTTGAACCGTAGCATCTCCAGACCCCATCGCCTTGATCGGCAAACTCGGGTTTCGAGTCACGCATCGTAATGAGGTCGGGGCTTTGGAGAAGACAGGGTATCATGCTCGAACGATGGCTCCTTCGGCCTTATCACGACTGACCGAGAGCGCCCGTGCCTCACACCGTCAGGAACGCTGAAGACCGATATGGACGGGGAGCGGGGTGGAGGCCTGTCCATGGGGACGCTTCCATCATGCCGACCTGTCGCCCAGCGCTCGACTCTATCGATCCATGTGCGGATATGTGAAGGAACCTCCGGTTTCAGGCGAGCTTGGAAGGACAGAACCCTCATGCGTGGGTATCCAAGCCGTTTTGCGACGACAATGCGGTGGTTCCCATCGCCTTGATTCCAGTAGAACCCATGTAGTTTCACCATCTGTGGCAGCCGATTCTCTGGGCCCCCATCAATCGCGTCTTGGCAACTCCATCGGCGGGGGTGGTTAGAGGTCGCCCCCATCAGCTCCTCAATTCGTCCCGCATGGAACCGATTCCCGTCAGCTAATTGGCGTCTCTCGACTTCCGGCCGAATCCGCCAATCCCAAGTGAAGTCCTTAGCGTGAAGAGCGCCGAGAATCCTCCAAACATCGATCACCTCATTCTGTTCCTTTCCGACTTGCGTGAGCCACTTCTCAATCACTAGGTATTGGGGCACCGTGGCTCCTTGCCACACCTCGTCTCGCATCGTCAGCCCTTCTCAAACTAAGCTCGAGCTGACTTGGCGGAGACCGAAGCTCGGTGCCAATCCGGCTTCGAACATCTCACGGACGACCAGCCCTAGCGAGCAAGGCGGCCTCCCCACCCATCAGCGTCACGCTCTCGCCGCGACAATGCATAGTCGACCCAATGACACGCCAATTCAGGCCCGCCAATAATCACCGCCTGTGACCAATGTCAACCAAGTATTAAATACATCGTGCACATTATGGAATTCGATATGAGTTCCCGATTGGTGGCATCGAACCTTACTGCCCACGATTTCGTCGGTAGATCCGACGAACCGCTCCCTGACTTGGGCCCGCAACTCCACCGCAAGAAGGTCGCTCAAGCTGTGAAAGCCTTTCCAGACGGAATCAGCACGGGTGACGTAGCTACGGCGACTGGACTGTCTGTCCCGACCGTGAGGCGCATTCTATCCGAGCTCGAGAGGGAACGTGAGGTCTACTCCCGGAGCCATACCCAGAAGCGGATTCTCATTTGGTATCCTAACGGGAGGATTATCCATCAGTACCTGGAACTCCAGCGCGAACTCCGCGGTAAGACCTACCGCGTCACCGTGCAGGAGGGACGATCCGGTCCGACTGTTCAAATTCAGGAGCGAAGGTTCTCCCTTCTCGATGGCGAGCATGTCGAGGGTGCGATTTTCGTAGATTACGAGTCCATCGACGACCTATGCGCGCTTCTTGACGAGATGAAACATCGTTACGAGTCATACGAAGCAGGGGGTGCGCGATAGTCGATGGAGGGAGGCTTCAGGACGCTCAGCGTCACACGCCGAGTAGGAGAGAGCATCACTGGAACCTCCCTGTGGGGTTCAAGGTTCGAACGCGTTCCAGTCGGCCGTACCTTCCCGATGCTGCGGAAGCTGGAGGATGCCGAGGCGATTCTGCGGTGCGGATTCATTGATCCTTGGATGCCGATTGAGTTGAACATGATCAACTCCGAATCCATACGAGCGCGGCTGCAGCAACGACTGCTCATCGACACCCATACAGAAGGTTGGCTGCATCCCGAATCCCTCTTGCGGTCCCGTCCATCTATAGGCTACTTGCCGCCCGAGCTGCTCTGTACTCCAAACATAACAGGGCTAAAGGCTCTCTCAGAGAGCAGCGTCAGCTCAGAGGCCGTAGTTCGGCAGCGGCTAAACGATCCGCCGATAGTTGACGGGGAGGTCGACTGGTTGTCGATAACGTCCGAGAACATTGTCGGAGACGGAACCTTTTGGACTCAAATGGCGAAGTCGCACCTCTACCCCAGATGGATCGGTGACCTGCTCGCACGTGGCGACAACGTCCGCCTATCCTTGCTGGCGCCACCTGTGCCGGTGCTGCATGGTGAACTAGCAAAGAGTGCGGACCTTCAGTTCGAGCTCAATGCTGCCGCCTCAACTCTGATGAACCCCCTCTCCGGATCCCAGCTATCCATTCGTCCTCTCTATTCGATTCACATCCATCCAAGCGCACTCGGATGCCCCGGGCTGCTACAAAAAGCCCTTTCCGGGCTCCGACTTGCAATGGCCGGGTCTGAGTATGGGTTCGTTGGCGTCCATCTGGCTTTCACAGACCTTGGAGCGGTCGGATTTGAGGGCGCTGCCGCCATTCGAACGGCCAAGGACCTCGCGGCCAAGGTTGCCGCAATAGCGCGTGAAAGTGGTCGATTCCTAATTGTGAGTGGCACCGGGCCGGTGGGGCCGGCCTTCTTGGATTTGGGAGCAGCCTTCGCGACGTACGGGATGGGCATGAGTATGAGCCGGGTCTACCGGATGGTGCGCGCTCCTAAGAATCAAAGTCAGACGACTCGCAAGAGGGCACATGAGTCAAAGTACGGGAAGACCCTCGGTGGTCCTTGGAATTACGTCCTCCTTCGTTACCGCGATGTGAAGGCTCAGGGATGGAAGCTGGAAGACCCAGGGGAGAAGTTTGCCTCTGAGGTGCCCCCGAGCCTTCGGTACGGGCCCGAGGACAGGTATCGGATTGACTTCAGCAAGCCCTACAACACGGCCGTCCAAGAGGTGCTCAATGACCTGCGTGAGCGTGAATTGAGCAAAGGGGGCAACTCGCGGCCGGGCAAAGCATCTCTTGGGAAATCAGACGACCCTAGCATAGCCCCTTGGGCCTAGTGACTACACCGGCATGGGTTCTTAGCACATGGAGCAGGGCAGCCCTTCTCGACGACAGCGGACCGAGACGGTCATCTTCGATGGGCCAATCGTCAAGGGTCCCGGAGGTGAATGGCATAGCACTCCGATCCGTGTGCCAGCTGGGAACGACCTCGCGATTGAGGCACGGAGCCCTGTAAGATTCTACGCCGGGATCTTCGACGAGGCGAACTATCAACGCTTACGTCGAATGGCCCACCCTGCATTCCCGTTCCGATTCGGAACTGACCAAGTGGCGTTCAGTATCAGTCGGCGTGCGCCAATCGATGACGACTATCGTGTAGTACTGCGGGTGGGCGTGTTTGGTGGACAGAGGGCGACTATCCAACTCAGAATAACGCTGACGGATTGATGATGCTGGGGGGACAGTCTGAGGTCGTCGACATCCGAAATCTCAAGTTCGAACGCAACGCACTCCGACTCGCAATCACAGCGTTTGTAATCGTTGTCGCCCTGGTGATGATCTACGACTGCGTGCTGTGGGCATATTACGGCGGTCTACCGACACTGGATTCGAGTCTCACGGCGCAGGGGACCTTCGCGCTCCCAATCGTCGCTGGCGTAGCAGCTCTCGGAGCCGGGTATGGTTTCTTCCGAAACATGTACAAGGGCGTCCCTCTGTTCGGCGAGCTGCCGTATGAAGTCAGGAAGACCATTGAAGAAGCAGACGCTCGACCGTCGGCCGCTCCCTCGACGCTGTCGGCCGCACTCGCGGGAGCGATGCCGAATCAGGTCAAAGAGGATGTTTCTGCGCCAGGCTCGGGGGCGATGACCGCGACCGGTGCGGTGGTTTCCGGGCCCCCCGAGGGCCCAGCCTGAGCCCATCTAGCGTCACCTCATCCCAGATTCCTGCTCACCTACGCAGCGCCGCTTACGAACCGATGCTGAACCCGCGGAAGCCCTCTGTAACCGATAAAGAAAGGCGTCGAGGAATTGACCGAAGACTGGCTGACAGACTTCAATCTTTGGCGCGTGCACCAAGCCCTGCCGACGGGTCGGGAGAAGTCGCGGGAACAGGGCCAGCGACCAATCCCTGAGGAAGAATGTCCTATAGGCGATGGCCCTCCTACAGTGAAGGGCATCTGAGAATCGGCTGGCACGATCAACCGTTCTCTTTGGTCGGCACTGGAAAGACCCATGGAAAACGGTCACGGACGACACGCTTGGCTTCGTTCTGAATTCGACCATTCTCATCGCTACTTCCGTAGATACCAACCCGTGCTGGTTGACCTCCTGAGCGAAGAGGACGAACTTCGCCTTCGGTCGGTCAGGTTCTCAGACCCATCGATTCACGCCCGCAACACGGCGATGCTCCTCCTTTCCCTGGATCAGGGACCGCGGAGGGAGGAACTCATCCATCTACGACTCTCCGACCTGGTGGACACGCCTGGGGGCGGGAAGGGACTGCTGGTCCGCCGCGGCAAGGGAGACCGACCTCGGCTGCTCTACCTACCGAGGAGACCCGGCAGGCGATTGAGACATACGTAGACCACTACCGGATCCAATCTGACCCGTCAGCGCTCTTCACCAGCCGAGGGGGGCCCATCTCCTACGGCATGATGGGCAAGATCGCCAAGGACATTGGTCGCGCCGCCGGACTGAAGCACTTCTCATGGCACCGAGCTCGGCACCGGATGATCGATGCGATGCTGGACAAGGGAGTCTCCCTACCTGCCATCCAGGAGGTCGCCGGACACTCACGGGCTGAGACAACCGTCGCCTATGCAAGTCGTAAGGCGCTAAGAACTCTTACAGAGCGGGAGATCCGGAACTTCCAAAAGCGACGAATCGTCGAGCCGGAGAGCCCTCCCAACCTCGAGGACCTCACGTCAGTAGTGGCAAATCCACCTGGTAGTATGCGAGAGAGAGGTGGGAGCACGGGGATTTGAACCCCGATATGCGGGTCTCTCCGCGCGCTCCAGTCACTCGTCATCGGGGTCCATTCGAACCCCTCCGCAGACCCGAATCAATTCACAGGGGATCCGTAGATCGCCCTGACTGGAGCCCGCTGGTCTGCCAGATTAGCCTATGCTCCCTCCGCGGGGCCGGTG
>Ga0070737_10004984_pt1 | contig 12947 bp, 15 predicted proteins | sample Coa_R1_10_FD_66438 | JGI IMG/M metagenome (GOLD analysis project Ga0070737, IMG submission 66438) | Surface soil microbial communities from Centralia Pennsylvania, which are recovering from an underground coalmine fire - Coalmine... | ecosystem: Environmental > Terrestrial > Soil > Unclassified... | reverse complement strand
TTCCAGATCTCGATGTAGCGCTCTTCGCTGGCCTGCGGACCGCCCTCGGGCCCGTACTCCGGGCCGCGGTCGAAGTAGATCTCCGACGACGGCCCGCAGGGCCCCGGGATCCCCATCGACCAGTAGTTGTCGGCCATGCCGCGACGCTGGATCCGCTCCGCCGGCAGGCCGGCTACTTCCTGCCACAGCCCTACGGCTTCGTCGTCGTCCAAATAGACTGTGGCCCAGAGTTTTTCCGGATCAAAACCGTAGCCGCCGTCAGCAACCGAGCTGGTCAGCAGAGTCCACGCCAACTCGATGGCGCGGCGCTTGAAATAGTCGCCGAACGAGAAATTGCCGGCCATCTGGAAGAACGTGTTGTGCCGGGTGGTGATCCCCACTTCGTCGATATCCGGAGTGCGGATGCACTTCTGGATGCTGGTGGCCGTCGGGTACGGCGGGGTGCGCTGCCCGAGGAAGAACGGGACGAACTGCACCATGCCGGCGTTGACGAACAACAGGTTGGGGTCGTCGAGTATCACCGAGGCGCTCGCCACCTCGGTGTGTCCCGCTTTCACGAAATGATCGAGGAACCGCTTCCTGATCTCGTGTGTCTGCACGTTGTCGTCGCTGTCCTTCTCGCCAATTTGATCGCACTACCTTACCGGTCTGCAGGATCAGCCCTCGACGAAGCTCAGCCGCACCGACCGTCGCGGATTGTCCCGATTGAGGTCGACGAGCACCACGCTCTGCCAGGTGCCCAGCAGCAGTTCGCCGCCGGCCACCGGGACCGTCACCGACGGCGACACGATGGCCGGCAGCACATGGTCGGCGCCGTGACCGGGCGAGCCGTGTGCGTGCCGGTAACGGTCGTCACGCGGTAACAGCCGCTCCAGCGTGTCGACGAGGTCGTCGTCGGAACCGGCGCCGGTCTCGATGATGGCCACCCCGGCAGTCGCGTGCGGGACGAACACATTGCACAGGCCGTCGGCGCGCGGGCCCGCGGCTCGCGACGAGCAGAAAGCGCGCACCTCGTCGGTCAGGTCGACGATCCGGCGACGCGTGGTGTCCACATCCAGCACATCGGTATCCACGTCACCCAGGGTACGGCGATCGCAAGCACGGCGAAGCCGGGCGCAGCGGGTCGCCGTCACCGACCCCCGGCGATCGCAAGCACGGCGAAGCCGGGCGGGCAATCCGTGGCAAAAGCATTGCGACGCTTACCTGGTTGGAGGATGGTGTTCATAGGACCGGTGGCGCCACCGGGGCGCTGCCCCCGAGCAAGGAGGGGTTGAATCGTGTACGCGCGCTCTACCACAATCCAGGCGCAACGGTCGTGCATCGACGCCGGCATTGCGCATGTTCGCGACGTGGTCATGCCCGCCCTGCAGGAGTTGGACGGGTGCGTGGGACTGTCGCTGCTCGTCGACCGTGAGTCCGGCAGATGCATCGCCACCAGCTCCTGGGATTCGGAGAAAACAATGCACGCCAGCGGCGAGCAGGTCCGGCCGCTTCAGCAGCGGGCCGCGGAAGTGTTCGGCGGCGGCACCCCCATCGTCGACCGTTGGGAGATCGCGGTGCTACACCGCGACCACCGCTCCGGGCCTGGCGCCTGTGTGCGGGCCACCTGGCTCAAGATCCGGCCCGAGCAGTTCGACAACGCGATCGGGTTCTACCGGGAGTCGGTGCTGCCGGCGATCGAGGAATTCGACGGTTTCTGCAGCGCCAGCCTGATGCTGGACCGCACGACCTGCCGTGCGGTGTCCTCGTCGACGTTCGACAGCATGGAGGCGATGCGGCGCAATGACGACCGGGCCCGCTCACTGCGCACCGGCTTACTTCGGGACCTGGGTGCCGACCAGATCGACGTGGGCGAGTTCGAGCTGGCGATCGCTCAGCTGCGGGTGCCCGAGCTGGTCTGACGATTTGTTGCCCCGAGATCGACGTTTTGCAGGCCGCCTCTCACGCTTTGTCTGCAAAACGTCGAAATCGGCGTGGCTACGGCAACGAGTCGCCCGGAAATCCCCGGCAGGGGTGCACCTCGAAGGTGAACACCCCGGCCTGCACGCCCGGATCGTCGTCCATCACTGCGGTGGTCTCCTCGACGGTCCCGGTGAACACGCCGACACCGCACACCTGCGAGCCGTCAGTGACCGGCAACACCACCGGCAGCACGCCTTCGTGGCGAAGCGCGAAGTTGCGCCGGCCGTGCTCCCAGATGATCGCCGGAGTGTCGTCGCCGCCGAAGTTGGGTCCCCGCTTGAGGATGACGACGCTGTAAGTCTTGGCGGCCGGGAGCATGGCGTTCATCTCGTCGTCGGTGAAGGTCTTCATCCGCTTCCCCTGTCGCCGTCGATCAGCGCGGCGCGCTCCAGCGTCGCCTGCGCCATCTTGACATGGGCGGCGTCGACCAGGACACCGTTCAGCCCCACCGCACCAAGCCCTTGCCGCTCGCCGTCGCGGTAGGCGGCGACGTTGCGTTCGGCCCGGGCGATCTCCTCGGCGGTGGGCGAATACACCCGGTTCGCGACCGGCACCTGACTGGGGTGAATCGCCCATTTGCCGGTGTATCCGAGCAGTCCGGCGCGGCGGGCGTCGCGCTCGTAGCCGTCGAGGTCGCGGTAGTCCGGGTAGGGTGCGTCGATCGCGTCGATGCCGGCGATCCGCGCGGCGACGAGCACCTTGGTGCGGGCGTAGTGCCAGAAGTCGCCGGGGTAGTCGCCGAGCGGGACGAAGTTGGTGTCCACCCGCGCACCCTGCGACAGCGAGTAGTCGCCGACGCCGAAGATCAGCGCGTCCAGCCGGGTGCTGGCCGCCGCGATCTCCTCGGCGTTGGCCAGCCCCTGGACCTCCTCGATCAGCACCTCAAGCCGAATCGGGCGGGACCGCTCGAGCTTCGCTTCCAGCTGGGTCAGCAGCACGTCGACCCACCAGACGTCGCGGGCGGTGCGCACCTTGGGGACGATGATCGTGTCGAGGTTTTCGCGGGCCTCGGTGACCACGTCGATGATGTCGTCGTGGCACCAGCGGGTGTCCAGGCCGTTGATCCGGATCGCCCGCACGGTTCGCCCCCAGTCGAGTTCTCGCAGTGCCGCAATGGCTTTGGCGCGCGCGGTCTGCTTGTGTGCGGGTGCGACGGCGTCTTCGAGGTCGAGGAAGACCAGGTCGGCTCCCGAGGCGGCGGCGTGGGCGAACATGTGGTCGTTGCTGGCGGGCACGGCCAGCTCGGAGCGGCGTAACAACATCGGCGGTCTCCTTGGTTTACAGCACACTGCGGGCGTGCAGGTCGTCGATTTCGTTGGGGGTCAGGCCGAGCAGCTCGCCGTACACCTCGGCGTTGTGTTCGCCGAGCCGTGGGCCGAGGTGCGCGACACGCCCCGGAGTGTCCGAGAACCGCGGCACGGGTGCTTGCACTGTCATGGCGCCGAGCTCGTCGTCGCCGACCTTGACGAAGACTTCGCGGTGCGCCAGCTGCTCGTCGGCAACCAGGTCGGTGATGTCGTAAACCGGTGCGGCGGCGACGTTTTCGGCGTCGAGGATGGCCATCGCCTCGGCAAGCGTCTTGCCGGCCACCCAGTCGGCGACCACCTGGTCGACTTCGCGGGCTCTGGCCAGCCGTCGCTGCGGGTCCGCGAAGTCGGCGTCCTCGACCAGGTCGGCGCGTCCGATCGCCCGAAACACCCGCAGCGCCAACGCCGGTGAGCTGCCCGACATCGCCAGCCAGCGGCCGTCGGCGGTGCGGTAGGTGTTGCGCGGCGCGGAGATGTCCCAGCGATTGCCGGCCCGGGTCGGCACCAGGCCGAGCTGGTCGTAGCCGAGCAGCGTCTGCTCCAGCAGCCGCGCCAGCGGGTCGATCAGGTTGACGTCGATCAATTGCCCGGGCGCGCCGTGCACGTCGCGGTGATACAGCGCCAGCATCACCGCGTAGGCGGCGTTCAGCGACGCCACCCCGTCGGCCAGCATGAACGGCGGCAGGGTGGGCGGCCCGTCGGGCTGGCCGGTGATGTGCGCGAAGCCGCTCATCGCCTCGCCGAGCGTGCCGAAACCGGGCCGGTCGCTTTTCGGCCCGGACAGGCCATAACCGGTGATGTGCAGCATGACGATGCGGTCGTTGACCGCGCGCAGCGCGTCGTAGTCCAGCCCCCAGGACCGCAGCGTCGACGGCCGGGTGTTGGCGATCACCACGTCGGCGTGCCCGGCCAGCCGGCGCAGCAGCGCCTGACCTTCGGTGACGCGCAGGTCGAGGGTGACCGAACGCTTGTTGCGCGACACCGACTTCCACATCAGCCCGACGCCGTCGCGCTGGTGCCCCCAGCCACGGATCGGGTCGCCGGTTCGGGGTTGCTCGACTTTGATGACGTCGGCGCCGAACTCGCCGAGGTAGGTGGCGGCCAGCGGCGCCGCCGCCAGCGTGGCCATGTCGAGAACCCGGATGCCGTCGAGCATCATGCGCCGACGCACGCCGGCCGCGGCAGGCCAAGGTGATCGCGCAGCGTCGCGCCGTCGTAGGAGGTGCGAAACAGGCCGCGCCGCTGCAGTTCCGGGACCACCATTCGCACCACGTCTTCGAATGCGCCGGGCAAATGCGTTGCGGCCAGGACGAATCCGTCGCAGGCGCCGCCGTGGAACCACTCCTCCATCTGGTCGGCGACCTCCACTCCGGTGCCGACGAAGCGCGGACCTTGCAGCAGGGTGGCGCGGTGGCCGGCCAGGTCGCGCAGTGTGACGGTGTCGCCGCCGATATGGGTGCGCAGGTTCTGCACCAGGCCGCGGATACCGGACACCGAGGCAAGGAGCTCGTCGGTGATCGGGTCGTCCAGATTGTGTTGGGAGAAGTCGTAGTTCATCAGCTCGGAGAGCAGGGTGAGCGACGCCATCGGGTGCACCAGGTCGTTGAGGAAGACCTGCTCGCGGTGCTTGGCGTGGTCCTCCGACTCGCCCACCACGGCGTAAGCCATCGGGCAGAGCTTAACGGTGCGGGGGTCGCGGCCGGCAGCGGCAATCCGCTCCTTCTGGTCGGCGTAGTGGCTGCGCGCCACCTCGATGCCTGGGTCGCCGGTGAAGATCAAATCCGCCCAGCGCGAAGCGAATTCGCGGCCGCGCCCGGACGAGCCCGCCTGGATGATCACCGGCCGGCCCTGCGGACCGCGCGGCACGGTCAACGGACCGCGCACCGAGAAGTATTCGCCGACGTGGCCAAGCTCGTGCACCTTGGCCGGGTCGGCATAGCGACCGCCCGCCCGGTCGTGCAGCACGGCGCCGTCCTCCCAGGTGTCCCAGAGGCCGACGACGGCGTCGAGGAATTCGTCGGCGCGGTCGTAGCGGGCGTCATGGCCCAAATGTGCGTCCACGCCGAAGTTTTGGGCCTCGCTGTCGTTGACCGAGGTGACCACGTTCCACGCCGCGCGACCCCCCGACAGGTGGTCGAGGGTGGCGAACGTGCGCGCCACGTGAAACGGCGGGTAGTAGGTGGTCGAGCAGGTCGCGCCCAGCCCGATGCGCGACGTCGCCTGCGCCAGCACGCCCAGGACGATGGACAGGTCCAGCTTCACCGGCCGCGCGCCGTAGCGCACGGCGTCGGCGACCGAGCCGCCGTAAATGCCCGGCATCGCCAGCCGGTCGTCGAAGAACATCAGGTCGAAGCAACCCTCTTCGAGTTGCCGGCCGATTTTGGCGTAGTAGGAAGCGTCCAGGTAGCCGTGCTCGGTGGCCGGGTGACGCCACGAGCCCGCATAGACCGAGGTGTTGCCCGCTTGCATGAAGGCGACGAGCGCCATCTGTCGTGTGGTCATGGCTTGATGTCTAACATCTGATATATCAGATTTCAAGTGTTAGATGCTGGCGTGCTTTACAGTCGGCGTCATGCCCAGCCCCGACATCGCCGGCACCGTCCGCGAGCGCGCCGCCCGCGAACTGCGCGACCGCATCCTCACCGGCGCGCTGCCCGCGGGCACCCGCCTCGACCTGGACGCCATCACCACCGAGTTCGCCACCAGCCGCACACCGGTCCGCGAGGCGTTGCTGGAGCTGTCCTACGACGGGCTGGTGCGGGTGGCCCCGCGCAGCGGCATCACGGTGATCGGCGTCAGCCCCGACGACGTGCTCGACAGCTTCACCATTCTCGGCGTCCTGACCGGGCAAGCCGCGGCATGGGCCGCGCAGCGGGTCACCCCGGAGGGCATTGAGCGGTTGCGCGCTTTGGCCACCGACGTGGAAGCCCACTCCGGCGAAGGCCGCATCGTCGACGCGAATTGGCGCTTCCACCGGGAGGTCCACCGCGCCGCCCACTCGCAGCGGCTGATGGCACAAATCCGGCAGGCCGTGCGGGTGGTGCCGTCGAATTTTCTGGCGGCATTCCCCGAGCACGAGCACCACGCGCTGGAGGACCACCAGGCGCTGGTCGACGCGCTCGCCGCGCGCGACGCCGAACGCGCCCGCGACATTGCCGAGCGCCACGTGCTCGACGCCGGCCGCTCACTGGCAGACGCGCTGCAAGACCGCTAGCGGCGCTTGCCGCGGATGATCGCCCGCAGCTTCTCCAGCCTGCCGGCGATTTCGCGTTCGGCGCCGCGGCCGGTCGGGTGATAGTAGTCCACGCCGACCAGCTCGTCGGGCGGATATTGTTGTGCCACAATGCCATCCGGGTCGTCGTGGGAATACCGATAGCCCTGTGCGTTACCCAGCGCGGCGGCACCCGAGTAGTGGCCGTCGCGCAGATGCGCGGGCACCAGCCCGGCCTTGCCCGCCTTGATGTCGGCCATCGCCGCGCCCAGCGCAGTGGTCACCGCGTTCGACTTGGGCGCGGTGGCCAGATGCACGGTGGCGTGCGCGAGCGTCAGCTGGGCCTCGGGCATGCCGATCAGCTGCACGGTCTGCGCGGCGGCCACCGCGGTCTGCAGCGCAGTCGGATCGGCCATGCCGATGTCCTCGCTGGCCAGGATCATCAGCCGACGGGCGACGAAACGCGGATCCTCGCCGGCGACCAGCATTCGGGCCAGATAATGCAGCGCGGCGTCGACGTCGGAGCCGCGCACCGACTTGATGAATGCGCTGATCACGTCGAAGTGCTGGTCGCCGTCGCGGTCGTAGCGGACCGCCGCCTTGTCCAGCGATTGTTCGATGGATTCGACGGTTACCCGGTCGCTGGCTTCGGCGGCCACCTCCAGCGCGGTCAGCGCGCGGCGGGCGTCGCCGGCGGCCAGCCGCACCAGCAGGTCGACGGCGTCGGGGTCGACCTGAACGCGTCCGGCCAAGCCGCGCGGGTCATCGATCGCGCGCTGCACCACCGCGCGCACGTCGTCGCCGCTCAACGGATGCAACTGCAGGATCAGCGAGCGCGACAGCAGTGGCGCCACCACGGAGAACGACGGGTTCTCCGTGGTGGCCGCGACCAGCAACACCACCCGGTTCTCCACCGCGGACAGCAGCGCGTCCTGCTGGGTCTTGGAAAAGCGGTGCACCTCGTCGATGAACAGCACGGTCTGCTCGCCGTGCGCGGCGGCCCGGCGCGCCAGGTCGATAACGGCCCGGACCTCCTTGACGCCGGCCGACAGCGCCGACAGCGCCTCGAACCGCCGGCCGGTGGCCTGTGAGATCAGCGCCGCCAGCGTGGTTTTCCCGCTGCCCGGCGGGCCGTAGAGGATGACCGACGCCACCCCCGAGCCCTCGACCAGACGGCGCAGCGGCGAGCCCGGTTGCAGCAGGTGGTCCTGCCCGACCACCTCGTCGAGCGTGGCCGGGCGCATCCGCACCGCCAGCGGCGCAGCGGCCGACCCGCCCTGCGGGCGCTCGGCGAGCCCGCCCGCGTCGGGGACGTCGAACAGACCGTCGGACACGGTTTCAGGCATACCACGGCGGCGCTGATGAGAACTGCGGGCCGACGTGGTCTGCACATCGACAGCCCCCTGAAGAGAGGAACAACCGTGTCCGAACCCACCCCGATACGCGGGTCCCGCGGCCGCACCGTCGGAATCGTGATCAGCGCGCTGCTCGCGGCATTCCTGGCGTTCGACTGCATCACGAAAATCGTCGGCGTCGAAGCCAGCCGCAAGGGGACCGCGGAGCTCGGGTTTCCGGTCGAGCAGACCCCGGTGATCGGTTGGGTGCTGCTGGCCTGCCTTGTGGTCTTTCTCATTCCGCGTACGGCGGTGCTCGGCGCGATCGGCATCACCGCCTATCTCGGCGGCGCGGTGACGGCCAACATGCGCGCCGAAAAGCCCGTCGCCACCTTCGTATTGTCGGCGGTTTACGTCGGCGTGCTGCTCTGGATCGGATTGATGCTGCGCCGGCCGGAACTGCTACGCATCCTCGGCCTGCGAGGGCGGGCGGACTGACGGCGCGTTTCCGGCGGCGCCGCCGAATACTTGCTAAGTTCTGCGAGCGCATACTTCACGCCGACGAAGTAGGAGCGGGACATGAGCCAACCACCGGAGCAGTCCGGGAGCCCCACCGACCCGCAGCCCGGTGGCCCCGGCTTTCCGCCACCCGGTTTCCAGCCACCGCCACCGCCGCCCGGCTACGGCCCACCTCCCGGCCCCCCGCCGGGTTACGGTCCGCCGCCCGGACCGCCTCCGGGGTACGGCCCGCCGCCGGGGCCGCCGCCCGGCTACGGTGCACCGCCGCCACCGCCGCCTGGTTACGGCCCGCCCCCCGGATATGGGGCGCCGCCCGGGCCGCCTCCCGGCTACCAGCAGGGCTATCCGCCCCCGGGTTACCCGCCGCACGGCTATCCGTCGAGTGAGTTCAGGGTCGGTGATGCGTTCTCCTGGGCGTGGAACAAGTTCGGCAAAAACGCACTGCCGCTGATCGTTTCGTTCCTGGTCTATGCCGTGATCGGTGTGCTGTTGCACTTGCTGGTATTTGCTCTGCTGGGCGACACCTCCGCGAGCGGCAACGGAATGTTCGCCGCCAGTCTCGGAACCACCGGCACGATCGTGTTAGAGGTCGTGAGCTTCGTCTACGGCACGTTCGTGCAGGCGGCCACGTTGTCCGGAACGCTGGATATCGCCGACGGCAGGCCGGTGACCATTGGCTCGTTCTTCAAACCCCGCCACTTCGGCGGCGTGATCCTGGCGGCACTGCTCGTCGGCGTGCTCACCGCAATCGGGTATCTGCTGTTCATAATCCCGGGCCTCATCTTCAGCTTCTTCGCCCTTTTCACGGTCGCGTTCGCGACCGACCGCGGACTGCCTGCGTTTGAAGCGCTGAAGGCCAGCTTCACCACCGTCAGGTCGAATATCGGTGGCGCGCTGCTGTCGTGGCTGGTGCAGTTCCTGGTTGTGCTGGTCGGCGCGCTGTTGTGCGGCATCGGGGTCATCGTCGCTGCGCCGGTGGCGCTGCTCATCCAGACCTACACGTACCGCCGCCTCTCCGGCGGGCAGGTGGCGCCGACGAGCTAACCCGTCACGAAGTCGATCAACTCCTCGACCCGGCCGATCAGGGCCGGGTCGAGGTCGTTCCAGTCCCGGACGCGGTCGCGGATGCGCCGCCACGCCGCCCCGGTATCGGGCTGCCAGCCCAGCGCTTCGCACACGCCGCGCTTCCAGTCCACTCCGCACGGAATCACCGGCCAGGCTTGCAGCCCAAGGCGATTCGGTTTGACCGCCTGCCAGATGTCGACGAACGGGTGACCGACGACGAGTGTGTGCGCGCCGCCCGGGCCCTGGCGCACCGCCTCGGCCAGTCGCGCCTCCTTCGACCCCGGCACCAGATGGTCGACCAGCACGCCGAGCCGCCGGCCCGGGCCCGGCCGGAACCGCTCGACCACACCGACCAGGTCGTCGACGCCGCCGAGGTGCTCGACCACCACGCCCTCGAGCCGCAGATCGTCGCCCCACACCTGCTCGACGAGCTCGGCGTCGTGGCGGCCCTCGACATAGATCCGGCTGGCCAGCGCCACCCGGGCGCGTTCCCCCGCGACCGCCACCGAGCCCGACGCGGTGCGAGCGGGCGTCTTGGGTAGCGGGCGGCGCGGCGCGGTCAATATCACGGGCCGACCGTCGATGAGGTAACCCGGCCCGATCGGGAAAGGTTTCGTGCGACCGTGCCGGTCTTCGAGTTCCATGCGGCCGTACTCGATTCGCACCACGGCGCCGACGTAGCCGCTCTGCGCGTCTTCGACGACCATGCCGAGCTCCACCGGCAGTTCCGTGGAGCGCGGCCGTCGTGATCGGTGCGGGTCGTTGGCCAAAACGTCGGTTCCGTAGCGGTCGGTCACCGGAGCGATCCTAAGGAGAATCGCGGCCGTATCCCGGTTCGCCACACCGCATACCAGACACGTGTACATCTGCCGCATTTTCGTCCGAACCCTTGACAATTCTCCGAATAATGTCCAAGGATTCCAGAGGTTGGCGGATCGCGGTCGCTACCAGGGGGTTGATTGCGATCCGTCAACTTTGGGGGTTCGCGTCGCCGAACTCGTGGGGAAGCCGGTACGGAGGGGACGTCGCCATGAACCGCACGCGGCAGGCCGCTGCCCTTTTCACAGCGGTGGCCGCGCCGCTGGCCGGATGTTCGAGCAGCCCCACCGCCGATGCCAACAACACCGCCGCCCCCGACGACCCGATGGCCGCGGGCATTGAGGCCGCGCCGGAGCCGGATGCGCATTCCGCCGGCACCGAAAGCACGAAAATCGCCACACCGAGCGGTGAGTTCGCCTTGCAGGGTGCGATTCTGCAGAAATACAACTCGATCGGCGGGCCGAACGGTCCGCTGGCACTGCCGACGGCCAGCGAGCAACCCGGCCCGGGCGACGGCCAATACAGCACTTTCGGCGGCGGCGCTATCTACTGGTCGCCCAACACCGGCGCACACGTACTGTGGGGCGGGATCGGCGACGCCTGGCAACAACACGGCGGCGCGGCCGGCCAATTGGGCTACCCGACCAGCGACGAGCAAACGATTCCGGGCGGCTGGGAGCAGCACTTCCAGCACGGCACTATCACGTACACAGACGGCCCGCGCATCAAAATCAGCTAACGATGTTGCGGTAAACCCTTGACTGCGTTGACGATCCGACGGCCGACTATCTGGGGGTAAGATGACGCAAAGCTCGTCGATCAATGGTGCGGCGCTGATCGGCGCCGAGGAAATCAAAGAACAGATCGATGACGGCCGCCTCGACGTGGACGCGGTCGACGACGACGGCAGAACGCCGCTGCACCGCGCAATCGATCTCGGCGCTCAGGATCTCGCCGTATTCCTCGTGAGCATCGGGGCGGATGTGAACCTGCGCGACCGGTGGGGCAACACCCCGCTGTGGCGAGCGGTGTACCACGCTCCGGGAACCGAAGCAATCGTTGATCTGCTCTTGGAGCGCGGCGCGGACCCCGCCGCGAAAAACAACCACGACGTCAGCCCGATCGACTTGGCGCACAAGATGACCGACGACGACGAAACGGCCGGGCTGCTTCCCACGCTTCAGGCTGCGCTGAACACAGATGACTGACCGGGTCTGCTGCGCCAGACGCTGCTGAGCTACCTCGCCGACGCCAGGCGCTCACTGACCACGGCCCAACTACGCGAACACACCGAAGAACACTTCCGCCAACCGATCGTCATCGAGACCGTGTACCGCAGCCTCACCGTGCTCGGACGCCGTGGAGATGTCAAGCGCCGCAACACATCCGGACGGCATACACATTGGGTCCGCAGCTCAGAAGCGCGGCTCGGCCGGAAATAGCCGTCGCTGAGCTACCCTAACCCGCTCCGCGGGAGCACAATCGCATTGTGGCCACGTGGGACGACGTTGCGGGCATCGTCGGCGAGCTGCCGCTCATCGAAGAGCGCTCGCCTCATGACTGGCGAATCGGCAAGAAGCTGGTCGCCTGGGAACGACCGCTGCGCAAGTCCGATCGAGAAGCGTTGGCGGCACAGGGAATTGAGCTGCCTGGCGGCGATATCCTCGGGGTCCGGGTGGCCGATGAGGGCGTCAAGTTCGCATTGATCGCCGAGGAGCCCGGGGTGTATTTCACGACCCCGCATTTCGACGGCTATCCGGCGGTACTGGTGAAACTGGCCGAGATCGACGAGCTCGGGCTGCGCGAGGTGATCACCGAGGCCTGGCTGACACAGGCGCCGAGGCGTCTCGTCGAGGAGTTTCTCGGGGAGGCGACGTGATGACCGCGTCCAGGTCGTCCAGACAGGTCTGCACGACGGAAGCCGCCGCCCCGCGGTTGCGGGCGCCGTGGGCAGGGGCCGAGGCGTGGCGCCGGGTTACCGGTCACGCCTCATAGACATCACACGCAACATCAACAACATTAGTTAACTATTACCTCACTAAGTCGATCTAAAAACAATTACCACATTGATAGCTTCAGTATCATTTGCATCAATAACACTTCTATTAACTCATGACTACTCAAAACGCCGGGACACCATCAATCTCGCTAAATAAAAATTGACTCATCTGTTGACAATTTTCACGATCATTTGTTACAGGTGTTAAATGGCACGATTTGGTGGAGCACTCAATGCAGAAACCTGGTGCAAGTCATTGGTGAAGGCGGCAGTCGTCGTCGTCGCCATCTCCCTGGTCGTCGACCCCGCCACCGGCGTGGCATATGCCGACAGCGTCAACTGGGATGCGGTGGCCGAATGCGAGTCAGGCGGCAACTGGTCGGCCGACACCGGCAACGGGTTCTACGGCGGCCTGCAGTTCAAGCCGTCGACCTGGGCCGAAAACGGAGGCGTCGGCTCGCCGGCCGATGCCACCCGCGAGCAGCAGATTGCGGTGGCCGAACGCACCCTGGCCACCCAGGGGCCGGAAGCGTGGCCGAAGTGCGGACCCGACCAAACACTGTTCCCGACCGAGGTGGTCAACATCCTGCGATCCGGGCATCCGGTGCGCACCACGCTGCACAAGCTCTGGTCGAAAGCAATACCGCACTAGCGAATAAGCCTGGACGCGAGTCCTATTCCGTCAGTACCGCCTGGGTCTGGGTAACCTGCGCGACCAACTTGTCGCGGTC
>Ga0070737_10004983_pt1 | contig 12947 bp, 12 predicted proteins | sample Coa_R1_10_FD_66438 | JGI IMG/M metagenome (GOLD analysis project Ga0070737, IMG submission 66438) | Surface soil microbial communities from Centralia Pennsylvania, which are recovering from an underground coalmine fire - Coalmine... | ecosystem: Environmental > Terrestrial > Soil > Unclassified... | reverse complement strand
CGCCGGCAAGGCGTCACCGCCGCCATCAACGCGGCCGAGGATGCTTTGTTCACGGCCCGGTCCGCCGCCGGTGGGTGGGATGCGTCGGCCGAGCAGCTCGTCACCGCGCTGGGAGGGGCGGAGGCGCTGGCTCGGGGCGCCACCGCCCGCATGCGGAGGGGACGGCCCGTTGCCCCTTCCGTCGTTGCCCTGGTCCGGCGGCTGGGCGCGGCGGTGGCCGAGAGCGGCGGGCGGTCCGGTCCCTTGCGGGCCCGGGCGGAAGCCATGCTCGCCGCGCTGGCCCGGCCGGGGATCGGCGCGGCCGAGCCATCTCCTGCGCCCCCGCCTCCCGGCATCCTGCCGGCCGCTCCCAGCGCCGAGCCGCTCGACGTCGGCGAGCTCGACCCGGACGTCGTCGACGACGACCTGCGGGCACCGCTGGCCACCGCCATCCGGGCCGTCACTGGCACGGATTGGCCGGGTGTCGACGAGGGCCGGGCCGGCTCCCGGGGAGGCAGGGGACCGGCACCCAAGCCCACTGCCTTCCGCCCAGCCGCGACCCCCGCCCGCCAGGCGCTCATGGGCCGCAGCGCCCGCACCGCCGCCTTGCGCCTCGCGCTGTGCATGGCTGCGGCCGAGCTTCTCGCCCACTCCGTCTCCCATGACCGCCCGTACTGGATCCCGCTCACCGTCGCCGTGGTGATGAAACCCGACTTCGGTTCGGTGTTCGCCCGGGCCCTCCAGCGCGCCATCGGGACCAGCGCCGGCGTCGTCGTCGGAGGCGTCGTCCTCGCCCTCGTGACCGGCAAGGCCGAGTTGCTGCCGTTCCTGGCCGTCTTTGCCTTCCTCATGCCCGTGACGTTGGTCCGCAACTACGGGATGTTCGTCACCGCGTTGACGCCGATCGTCCTCGTCCAGATCGACGCCCTCACCCACCAAGCCCAGCCGCTCATCGTCGGGCGGCTGCTCGACACCCTGATGGGCTGCGGTGTGGTGCTCATCCTCGGCTACCTACCGTGGCCGGACACCTGGCGCACCCGGCTGCCCGAGCGGTACGCGGCCGCCAGCCGCCAGGTGGCCACCTACCTCTCCTCCGCCCTGGCCGCACCGGCCAGCCCGTCCGGAGCCCCGACTGGGGGCCCGGGTGCAGCCCCGTCTAAGGGCCCGTCCGAGGACGCGGGTGCGAGCCCGTCCGGGGGCGCGGGTGCAGCCCCGCCTGGAGCCGCGCCCGTGCCCGCCGCCCATGACCGAGCCAACGCCGTCCGCCGGGGTGCCTACCGGCGGCTGGCCGACCTGCGGACTGCCCTGCAGCAGACTCTCTCCGAGCCCCGACCGGCCAGCGACCGAGGCCGAGCCCTCTGGCCGGCGGCCGTCGCCCTCGAGACGATCCTCGACGAGACCACCGCCCTGGCGGCCCGGGCAGCCAGGACCGGCGAACGCCCGAAGCCGGAAAAGGTGGAGCAGGTCACCGCAGCCATGGAGCAGGTAGCCGAGGCGGTCGTGGCCGGCGACATGGTCGGGCGCCTGTCACTTCCCGACGATCACGACCTGTCCTACATCACCGCCGCGGTGCGGGCCGCGGCCGGGGCCATCGACGGCGCCCGCCCGCGAAGCAGCCTGCCCCTCGGTCGTCTCCACCGCCTACGGGCACGACTGCCGGATCCGGCCGATGAGGGCGGTCCCCGGGCCGCGAAATGACTCGGTCGCCACGGCCCTCTTTTAGGTTGCCAACACCCGCCTGGCTTCCCTTGTCAAGACCAAGCGCCCATGGTTGGTCAGCGCATAGTTTAGGCCATGGGGAAGCATGAGGGGGTAGCAGCCGAAAAGCGCAATGACCGACTTGTAAGCCTTATGTCCCCGGGTTAGGCGATAGAGGACGAGGGTGGGTCCACCGTCGGCGGGGCAGCTCTCCGATTGCGGCAGCCCATGGGATGCGTCGAGCACACCTCTATACGGATCACCGATTTTCTTGGCGCCGTATCGCTTCGTTGCGCTATACACACAGATCAAGGTAACTGCTGCCCTCACCTCGGTGTTCAGTGCGGTGGGGACGACAGCCTTGGCCATATTGGGACACACGAGATGTGGCATTGTGATGGGCGTGCCACTGGTCGATCTTGGTACGCTGCCTTGTTGCGGGCGTCGGCTCCGGGCTTTCGGTGTCATGACGTGTGCCCTGTCGACATGAGACCCGCTGCTGGCGCTTCCGCAAGCTCCACCCAATACGAGTATAGCACAAAGGCCGACCCCCGAAAGCAGCCGCACTCGGCGTTTGAGGTAATTACCGTCTCTGCTGTGGCGCCTCCATCGTGGTCCCAAGTCTTGCATGTTCACGAGCGATTCCAATCCGACATCTATAGCAGCGCCAGCTTTGAGGACCGGTGCAATGATGGTCATCTGCGCAGCTAGAGACTTGAGGGCTCGATGTGGGTGTGAAGGGAACCGATCCTCACATTGTGCCTGGTGGCGGCCAGGAGGGCGGACTCGGAGCGCAGAGGCTTCAGGAGTACGGCGACCCACCCGTCGCGGGTCCCTTTGACGACGCGCCTCACTCGAAATGCAGATGGGGGACGGATGGTCAAGGTCGCCCCGTCGGAGCAGGACTTCGTCAGGCGGACATAGAGCGTTCCTCCTGCCTCGGTCACCGTCCGGTTTTGGTGCCACATGTCCCAAACCGGCGGAATCTCCGCCCCCGGTGCAACTGTCACGCCACAGATACGGGTCGGCGCCCCAGACGAGGGGGGATCGCCACAGGCGGCCCCGATCACTCCCAGCAGGCAGAGGGTGACAGCGACGGTCAGGACCGTCAAGCCCTTTGCCCTTCGCTCCGGCAGCTCGGGCGGTCGCGGTGCCGACGGCACTTCCTCCGCGACGTCGGGCACGGCGACCGATCGGGGCCTCTGGTCGTACGATCCGGCATCCATGTCTATCGGACGCTGCCCGTCGCCGGCTGGTTCCCTGGACTCGACGGTGCCCGACATCAGAGCGCCCCGGCCGCCACTAGCCGGGCCAACCGAGCTAGGTCCCTAGCTGGCTAGGAACGGTGGTCACCTGGGTGTAGTGCTCCACGGTCGGAAATGGATCGTAGAAGTGGTGCAGCAGTCGCCGCCACGTCTCGTAGGCGGGCGAGCCGCGGAATCCCTCCGTGTGGTCTTCGAGTGTGTCCCACTCGACCAACAACAGATATCGATGCGACGCTTCCAGGCAGCGCGACAAGGAGAGCGATCGAAAGCCCGGCGAGTTGGCGATGATCTTTTGTGCCTGGGCGAAAGCCGACTCGAAGTCGCCTTCCTGGCCGGGGATGACCTCGAGGACCGCGTGTTCCAACACCATCCGGACAGTCTGCCCTACTCCTCCTGGAGCGTTCGCACGGGACGCTGATTCGGGCGAAGCCTGGTAGCCGAACGACTACCGACCCATCATCCCGCAGGCTGTCCCCCTCCCCATCCCCGTCTCCGTCCCCGTCCCCGTCCCCGCAAGGCCGCCGACGTCGCGCTGTCGCGAGGACGGCGTCGTCCTCGACAGGCTCGACAACGTGGTCACCGACCGGTCCGTTATCGTCTGTCGCAACGCTGTGCAACCACCCCCGCTGGCGTCTGGCGGCGCTGGCCGCGCAGCCCGTAGAAGTTCTCGCCCGAGTAGCTCAGCTGGTCAGAGCAGGCGCCTTGTAAGCGTCAGGTCGTCGGTTCGAACCCGACCTCGGGCTCGGACACCGGCCTCAGAAGATGGCGATCGGGTTCACCGGCGAGCCGGTTCCTCCGGCAGCGACGAGCGGAGCCACGACGAGCAGGAACTCGGAGCGGCCCTGCTCCCGGCAGGCCCGGCTGAGCGCTTCGAGGTCGAGGTTGTCGAGCAGGCACATGCCGAGCGACACCAGGGCGAGGACGTGGATGGGAGAGGGGATGCCCTCGACCGGGCTGGGCCGGGCGTCGCTGTCCTCGTCGCTTCCGAGCAGGGCGATGCGCCGCTCGGCCAGCCAGGCAAGAGCATCCGGTCGCAGGCCGACCGTGCCGTGCCGGCCATCGGCCCGGGGGCGGGCCGGCTCGCCGGAGCGGATGACGACCGCGTCACCGGCGCCGATCTCCACTCCGCTGCCGTCGGCCAGGTCGGCTACGTCGTCCGCGGTGAGCCCGACCGGAGGCTCCACCCACGGGACGCCGCGGGCCGGCGGCAGGTCGAGGAGCACGCCGCGGGTCACGATGCCGTCCCGGAGGACGGAGACGGCCCCGAAGCCGGCGCCCCGCGACGTCACCGTCGACGCCTCTTGCCCGTTGTACAGCTGACCTCGATAGGTCATGTGGGCCAGCGCATCCAGATGGGTCGTGGCCGACCCGTGGAAGTCCAGTCCAAAGAAGTCCCGGTTGGATCGGGCATCGCCGGTTCCGGCGTCGGCCAGCTGCACCATGTGATGGAGGAAAGGGCGGGGATTGCGCTCGCTGGCGACGGGGTCGAGTGTCCGGGCCAGGCTCACGTGGCGGCCGGTGCGGACCAAGCGGGCCGCGGCCACGACGTGGTCGGGTGCGAGATGGTTCAGCGTGCCCCGCTCGTCCGCCGAACCCCACCGGGACCAATTGCTCAGCTCGTCAAAGCGGCGATCGAATTCCTCCCGAGGAATTCCCGGAGTTCCTGAGGCTCCCGGATGATCAGGCCCTAAAACCACAGCTTCTTGTCCACGATGTTGAGCAGCGGCTGCCCGGCGCCGAAGCGGCGGGCGTTTTCGGCCAGGACCTGGTAGCGGCGCTCGTCGGATCCCGGCCCCACGCCGGCGCTGTGGGGGGTCACCAGCGCCCCGGGGAGAGACCAAAAGGGATGGTCGGCGGGGAGGGGCTCCTCCGGGAAGACATCGAGGGCGGCGCCGGCCACCAGGCCCTCGCCCATGGCGTCGACGAGAGCGTCGACGTCGACGACCGGCCCACGGCCGACGTTGACGAATCTCATGCCCGGCTTCATCCGTTTGAAAGTCGCCTTGTCGAAGAGGCGGTCGGTGTCCGGGGTGTGCGGGACGGACACGACGACGGCATCCACCTGGCTGAGCAGGTCATGGAGCGCCTCGGGCGGGTAGAGCTGGGTGATCGGGGGCGGGGGAGCGGTCAGCCGGGCGTCGGTGGCGATGAGCTCGGGGCCAAACGGGGCCAGCAGCTCGGCGACGCGAGCTCCGATGGCACCGGCTCCGACGAGGAGCACGGTGGCCTCGGGGAGGAAGAGGCACGCCGACGGGTCCGAGTGGAGCCGCCACTCGTGTCGCTCCTGCTGCTTGGCGTACCGGGGCAGATCACGGGCCAGGGCCAGCAAAAGAGTGGCGGCGTGGCTGGCCACGATGGCGGTGTAGGTGCCGCGCATATTGGTCACCACCACCGGATGGGCGACCAGAGCCTGGTGGTAGAAGCCGGGCGCCGGCCCCGCCGCAGGCGCTTGGAGCCAGCGGAGCCGGGTCGCGTAGCCGATCAGATCCTCGGGAAGCGTGCCGTAGGCGGCGTCGGCATCGGCGAGAGCGGATTGGGCGTCGGAGTGTGCACGAGGCTCCAGGACCCGGATTTCGGGGACATCGGTCCGCAGCCTCTCCGCCCACGCCCCCGTCTCCGCCGTCTGGGGCGGCAGCATGACGAGGCTAAACACGATCCACCGCCCCGAGGGCCCGGGCGAAGCCGGGCGGGACGACCAGATCGGTCGGGGACAACTCTCGTACCGACGCCCGCCCGACGCCGAGGAGCGCCGAGTCGATCCCGCCGCGCAGGATATCGAGCACGTTTTCCACGCCGGCCTGCCCGTTGGCCGCCAGTCCCCAGAGGTAGGCCCGGCCGATCATCACCGCCTTGGCGCCCAGAGCGAGCGCCTTGACCACGTCGCTGCCACGGCGCACCCCGCCGTCCAGCAGGACCTCCACTTCGGAGCCGACGGCGGCGGCGATGGCGGGCAGGGCGCGGATGGTGGCGGGGGTGCCGTCCAGGTTGTTGCCGCCGTGGTTGGACACCGAGATGGCCGTCACCCCGGCGTCGACCGCCCGGCGGGCGTCGTCGACCCGCATGACCCCCTTGAGGAGGAACGGGCCGTCCCATTGGGCCCGGAGCCACGCCACGTCCTCCCACGTCGGGGGTGGCGTGCCCATCCACTGCCCGTAAGCGCCGAAAAAGCTCGGCGCCGGCTCGCCCGCGGCGGCCAGGTTGGGCACCGTGAGATCCGGGATCTGCCGGCGGCGGGCGAACTCGAGCGCCCATCCCGGCCGGCGAGCGATCTCGGGGGCGAAGCGCAGCGCGGTGCGGCCGTCGATCCGTTCGGGGATAAAGGGGCTGCCCCAGTCCCGTCCGTTGGCAAACGACCAGTCGAGGGTGGCGATGAGGCCGACCGCGCCGGCCGCCCTGGCCCGCTCGATGCGGGCCGCGATCTGGTCCCGGCTGCCCACCCAGTAGGTCTGGAAGATCGTCTTGGGGTTGGCCCCGACCACGTCCTCGATGGGCTTGCTGGCGAAGCAGCTGAGCCCCATCGGCACCCCGCGGGCGGCTGCACCCCGGGCGACGGCCACCTCACCGTCGGGGTGGACGGCCTGCACCCCGGTGGGGGAGAGGAGGACGGGAAAGGGGAGGTCCTGGCCCAGGACCCTGGTGGTCAGGTCGCGCTCGGCGGCCAGGCCGGCCACGTGCGGAGCGAATCCGAGCTCGGAAAAGGCGGCGACGTTGTCCTCGACCGTCACTCCCTTTTCCGAGCCGGCGATCAGGGCGCCGTAGACGGAGGCCGGCAGCCGGCGCCGGGCGCGCCGCTCCGCCACCGCCACCGTCTCGAACCAACCGTTGGCCATTGCGAGCCCTCCCACGATCTCCGGCTCCGGCCAGGCTAGGAGGGACGCGCCGAGGGCGCCCCGCCGAGACGAGGCGCCCTCGACCAAGCCGGCCGCCGGGACGGCCAGCCCCGATCAGCTCAGGCCGCCACCGACGAGTACTGGCTGGCATCCCCCTTGCGCACGATGCTGACGTCGCCGTTGATGCCAACCGGGACGTCCCCGGCGAGGGTGACCCGGTGCAGGAGACGGGGCGCGTCGTAGTCGGCCACCGCATAGTGCTGGGTGGCCCGGTTGTCCCAGATGGCGATGTCGCCGTCCTGCCAGTTCCAGCGGACCGTGTTCTCCAGCTTGGTGATGTGGCGCTGGAACAGGCCGAACAGGTCGTTGAAGTCGTGGGTGCTGTACCCGACGAAGGACCGCACGAAATGGCCGAGCAGGAAGGCCGGCTCCCCCGTGACGGGGTGGACCCGGACGACCGGGTGCTCGGTCTGGAACTCGGCCTTGCGGAACGTCTGCCGGTACTCCTGCTGCTTCACGTCGAGCCCGCCGATCTGGGGGCGCTCGGCCGCGTAGTCGTACACGTTGGAGTGCAGGGCGCGCAGCGTGGCGGCCAGCATCTTCAAGCCCTCCGGCAGCTTGGCGTAGGCATTGACGGTGTTGGCCCAGCAGGTCGAACCGCCGTAGGGCGGCAGGGTGATGGCCCGCAGGATGCTGACCGACGGCACCCGGTCCACGAAGGTCACGTCGGTGTGCCAGCTGTTGGCCTTGGAGTCCTCCGAGTTGACCGGCAGGATGACGTCGCCGTCGCCGACCGTCGGGTGGGCCTTGGTCAGCGGGCCGAGCAGGGAGGCGAAGGCCCGCTGGTCGTCGTCGGTGGCGTGCTGCTGGCCCCGGAGGAAGACGACCCGATGGGCGAGGAGGGCGGCGCCGGTCTCCCGGACCGCCTCGGGGTCGAGGTCGGGGCCGAGACGGACGCCGTGGACGACGGCGCCGATCTCCCCGCCCAGCCGCTCCACGCGGATCCGGCGGTACGGAGCCGTCTCGCCCTCGGTGACGGGGTCATTGCGGAGCTCGGTCAAGGTGTCCACCTTTCGGTCGGCTGCGCGACGACATCAACCCTACTCCTCCCCAATCGCGACCTTCCGAGTCGACATGACCGGGTCAGAGGATGAGTCAGTCCGCGCGGGAGTAGTAGGCCTCGACGGCCCGGGCGATGCCTTGGGCGATCACCTCGTGGCCGGTGGCGCTGGCTTCGATGTCGGCCTCCAGCGGGTCGGTGACGAACAACGGCTCGATCAGGGCGCCTGGCATCCGGCTCGGGGTGCCGAAGTAGCCGCGCTTCGCCGGGCCGAGGAGCAGCAGGTGCCCGTAGGCGGTGGCCTGGCTGCTGACGGCGGAGCCAAGGTACTGATCCCGGACCACCCCCTCGTCGGGGATCCACCAGCCCCGGGCGTTCATGGCCGACAGCACGTCGTGCTGCAGGAGCCGGGCGAAGCGGAGGTTGTCGGCCGAGAAGGAGCGAACGGCGTCGTAACCGGTCACGCAGCCGGCGTTGCTGGGAGTCGAGCCGCCGTCGAAGTAGATCCCGACCAGCAGGCTGGCATGAGCGTCGTTGGCGCACACGTCCCGGGCGGCCACGTCGGCGTGGGCGCCTTTGACCGACAGGAATCTGCCGGAGATGTCATTCGGCGTGAGGCGCACGACCGAGCTGTTGCGCGTCCGCGAGACCACGACGCGAAACCCGTCCCGGCGGAGGAGGGCCATGGTGTCGAGCTCGACCGGGAGGGTCTGGTGGGCCTCGTACACCGTGTGCCCCGACGATGTGGCGCCCACCGCTCCGGGGTCGATGCCGCCGTGCCCGGCGTCGAGGAACACCGTCAGATGCCGGTTGCCGGTGATCGGCGGGAAGGCCACGCAGGCCCCGCGGCTGAACTCGGACGGGTCGATGGCGTGCCCGGCGGCGGAGGCGGCGTCGGAGGGGGCTTTGGTGGCGGGCGGGGCCGAGGAGCCGCGAAGGACGGGAGGCGCCGCCCGGTCGGGGGCGGCCAAAGTGGTGAGGGGCGGGCCCACGGTCCCCGCCCTCGACTCGTCGCCGGTGGCGGCTGAAGCGGCGTGCTCGGCGGGGCCGCCGGCCGGGCGGGGAGGGCCCCCGCTGCTCACCAGGAGGACGGCGGCGATGGCCGCGCCGAGCAGGACCCCGGCCCGGACCTGACGCAACCGGCGCCGCCGGCGGGCGGCTGCGGGGCGGCGCCTTCCGGGCCGGCTCCCGGTCATGCGAGGAGGGCGGAATGCCCCTGTGTCGTTCGGTGCCGGGCCGCCGGCCCGTCGTCGGGCCGTGAGAGGCTGGCCAATGCCTCATCGAGGGTGGGGGCGACCGGCGCCAGCCGCTCGAAGCCGGTCATCTCGAGCAGCCGGACGAGGGCCGGGCGCCGGCACACGACCGCGGTCGCCCCGCCGGCGTCCTGAGCCCGGCGGATCCCGCCCACCAGCGCGCCGAGACCGGCGGAGTCGATAAAGGCGACGTCGGAGAGGTCGACGACCAGGCGGGGCGCCGACGCCAGGGCGGCCAGGGCCTGGCGCAGCCGGGGTGCGGTGTAGGTGTCGAGGTCGCCCTGAAGCCGGCAGACGGCGGTGCCGTCCGGGGCCTCCTCTTGGAGGACCTCGAGGACAGCTTCGGGGCCCCAATGCTCATCACTCGTGCCAGTCGTTGCCATGCCGTCAGCCAACAGCGCCAACCTTAGAGTTGGCTGGTAAGCGTGCGGGGATCGGGCTGTTTGTCGAAATCTCTCGCTGGCTCTCAGCTTGGTCTTATCTTGTGGCCGGGCGGGTGGCGAACCTATGGTTAGGTTTGTTTCCAGATATTTGACCGCGTGTGGGTGGAGGAGCCAGATGACGACACTCCGGATCGGATTGCTGGGCGGCGGGGGGATGGCCTCGACGCATCTGCGGTCGCTGCTCCGGATGCCGGACGCGCAGGTAATGGGGGTTTCCGCTCCGCTCGTCGACCCGGCCGTTTCGGATCTCTGCGCGCGTGCGGGCATTCCGGTGAAAGATGACCGCAGCTGGCTGCTCACCGGGTGCGACCTCGATGCCGTCGTGATCGCCACGCCCACCGACAGCCACGCCGAGCTGATCGCCCAGGCCGCGGAGGCCGGCCTCGACGTTTTTTGCGAAAAGCCGCTGGCCCGCACCACGGCGGAAGCCCGGGCCGCCGTCGAGGGGTGCCGGCAGGCCGGTGTCAAGCTGGCCGTCGGCCACGTCGTGCGCTATTTCGCCGCCTATTCACGCATTCGCCACGCCGTGGTCCAGGGGGAGATCGGCCCACCCGGGCTGGCCACGTGCCGGCGGGTCTCGGGCCCCCCGTCCGGGGCGCGGGAGTGGTACGGCGATCCGCAGCGCAGCGGCGGGGTAATCATGGACATGGGCGTCCACGACCTCGACTGGCTGCGCTGGTGCCTCGGTCCAGTCACCCGGCTGTCGGCCATCCAGAGCCCGCTGGCCCCCGGCTCGGTGGCCATGATCACCCTCCGCCACGCCGGCGGCGCCCTGTCCCACGTGCAGCTCTCGTGGATGGACCCCAAGGGCTTCGCCACCGCGGTGGAGGTCTCCGGGCCCGGCGGGTTGCTCCGCCACGACAGCCGGGACTCGCAGGCGCTGCAGGTCGACGGATGGCCGGGCGCCGCCGCGCCGGACGCCGGGCGGGACGACGGCACCGTGGGCGACGACGATCCGTACCTGGCCGAGCTGACCGACGCGGTGGCCTGGTGGTCAGGAGGGCCGCCGCCGCGCTGCCGGGCCGAGGACGGCGTGGCTGCCGTCGCCCTGGCCGAGGCCGCCTTGCGCAGCGCCCTCCTGCGGGAGCCCGTCGAGTTCGACGACGAGCCGGTCGAGGACGTGGCATGACGGCCCGCCTGCCGCTCGCGGTCCTCGGGGTCGGGCACGTCCACGCTCCCGGGTACCTCCGGCGCCTCTTGGCCCGTCCCGACGTCAAGGTGGTCGGGCTCTACGACGACGACCCGGCGACCTTGCGGCGGGTCGCGGCGGACACCGGGGTGGACAGCTTCGCCTCGCCCGACGCCTGCCTCGAGCGGGGGCGGGCGGTGCTGGTCTGCTCCGAGCCGACCCGGCAGCGGCGGCTGGTCGAGCTGGCCGCCGCCGCCAGCCGCCCGACCCTGTGCGAGAAGCCGTTGGGGACGACCCCGGTCGAGAGCCGGGCCCTGCTAAAGGCGGCCGCCCGCGTGCCCCTCAGCGTCGCCCTGCCGGTCCGGTACCACTCGGCCGCCCGGCAGCTGCGCCGGCTGGTGCAGGCTTCCGCCCTCGGGACGGTCGTGGCCGTGTGGGCTTCCAACCGCAACAGCTTCCCGGGCGGCTGGTTCGCCGACCCGGCCCGGGCCGGCGGCGGGTGCCTGCTCGACCACGTCGTCCACGTCGCCGACCTGCTCCGCTGGATCTGGGGGGCCGAGTTCGAGACGGTCACCGCCGAGGACGGCGTCCGGCACCGGCCCGGGCTGGCCGTCGAGGACACCGCCGTTGTGCAGGTGAACTGCACCGGCGGGCTCATCGCCACCATCGACCCCTCCATGTCCCGCCCGCGCGGGATGCCCGGCGCCCTCGATCTGGTGGTGGAGGCGTGGGGTGAGCAGGGCTCGGCGACCTTGGATCTCTTCGCCCCGCGTGTCGAGCGGGTCGGCGAGGACGGGCGGATCGCCCGGCTCCCGGTCGGAGACGACATGGACGCGGCCATGCTCGACGCCTGGCTCCACTCCGTGGTCGAGGAGGAGGCCCCTCCCGTCCCCGCGGCCGACGCCTTCGCCGCCACCGCCCTGTCGTTCGCGGCCAAGGAGGCCGCCGTCAGCCACCGGGCCGTCCGGGTGGTGGCCTGATGACGCGCGTCGCCGTCGTCGGCATCGGCCAGCGGGCCCGGCTGGCCACCCACGTCGCCGCCACCGAGGGCGCTCGCGTGGTGGCCTGCGCCGACCCCGACCCGGCGGCCGCCGACCGGGCCGCGCAGCTGTTCGGCCCCGGCGTCGATTTTCGCTCCGACTACCGGGACCTGCCGTCCGAGGACCTCGACGCCGTCATCCTGACCACCCCCGACGACTGTCACACCGAGCCGGCCCTGTGGTTCCTGTCCGCCGGCGTCCCGGTCCTGGTCGAGAAGCCGCTGGCCATCACGACCGAGGACTGCGACCGGGTCCTCGCCGCGGCCATGGCGGCGGGCACCCGGCTGTACGTGGCCCACAACCTGCGCCACGCCCCGGTCGTGCGGGCCATGAAGGCCCTCATCGAGGAGGGCCGGATCGGGCAGGTCAAGTCCGTGTGGTGCCGGCACTTCGTCGGCCACGGCGGGGACTTCTACTTCAAGGACTGGCACGCCGAGCGGTCCCGAACGACCGGCCTGCTCCTGCAAAAGGGCGCCCACGACCTCGACGTCATCCACTGGCTGGCCGGCGGGTACTGCCGGCAGGTGGTGGCCCTCGGCGACCTCATGGTCTACGGGGCCAACCCGCGGCGCCGGCCGGGGGACCCGGCCGCCGGGGCGGTGCTGTCGGACTGGCGGGACGACTCGATCTGGCCGCCGGCCGCACTCGGCGGCCTCAACCCCGAGGTCGACGTGGAGGACCTCAGCATGCTCCTCGGCCGGCTCGACAACGGGGTGCTGGTCAGCTACCAGCAGTGCCACTTCACCCCGGACTACTGGCGCAACTACACGGTGATCGGCGACGCGGGGCGGCTCGAAAACTTCGGGGACCTGGACGGAGCCGTGGTCCGGGTCTGGAACACCGGCCGGTCCGGCTACCGGGCCGACGCCGACCTGGTCGTCGACATCCCGGCCGGGGCCGACCACGGCGGGGCCGACGCGGCCCTGGTCGCCGAGTTCCTGCGCTTCGCTCGCCACGGTGGGCCGACCGAGACGTCGCCGATGGCGGCCAGGGAAGCGGTGGCGGCCGGCGTCGCCGCCACCACGTCGCTGCGGGCCGGCGGCCGGCCGACCACGGTGCCCGCCCCCGCCCCCGAGGTGGTCGCCTACTTCGGCCGCGGGCAGACCTGATTCCCCGCCCCGGGGGCGGCCGGAGAGGCTCTGTCCAGCGATGTTCCCATCGCCCAGCCCGCACCGGCTAGACAGTGATACCGGCCCGCCCGGACCGGATGGTGGGCCCAGCTTCTCACCATGCGCCACTCCTCCCCCGAC
>Ga0070737_10004980_pt1 | contig 12953 bp, 10 predicted proteins | sample Coa_R1_10_FD_66438 | JGI IMG/M metagenome (GOLD analysis project Ga0070737, IMG submission 66438) | Surface soil microbial communities from Centralia Pennsylvania, which are recovering from an underground coalmine fire - Coalmine... | ecosystem: Environmental > Terrestrial > Soil > Unclassified... | reverse complement strand
GTTGGTGACCATCGACGAGTTGGCGTCTTTTTCGATGACGGCATGGCCGGCGACGTCGACGCTGGCTTGTACCTCGCGCACCCGGGACTTGGTGGCCTGTAGCTTCCACTTGGCAACCGTGCCCTGACCTTGGCCGCCGTGCAGCACTTGGTAGTCGCGGTAGTGCGAGGACAGGATTTTCGGGCGGACGTTTGTGTAGTCGGCGACGGCGGTGAGGACGGCTTCCGGCGTGGCATTGATCAAAACGGTGCTGGCGGCGCTGACCTGTCCCATCTGGCAAGACTCCTCTGCTGTGGATGTGCTGACATCGCGCGCCTACGCTGCGACGGCGGCTGTCGGGGACTAGGGTATATGTGGTGCCTGTTCCCGAAGCCGCACTGGAGGCTCACAGGGCGGGCGTCGAGCGGTTGTTGGCGAGCTATCGCTGCATCCCCGCGACGGCGTCCGTCCGACTCGCCAAGCCCACGTCGAACTTGTTCCGTGCCCGCGTCAAACGCGATGCTCCCGGCCTCGACACTTCCGGGCTTACCGATGTCATCTGGGTCGATCCCGACGCCCGTATCGCCGACGTGGCCGGCATGTGCACCTATGAAGACCTGGTGGCGGCCACCCTGCCGTACGGCTTGTCGCCCCTGGTAGTGCCGCAATTGAAGACCATCACGCTGGGCGGGGCGGTCACCGGCTTGGGTATCGAGTCGGCGTCGTTCCGCAACGGTCTGCCGCATGAGTCGGTGCTGGAGATGGACATCCTCACCGGCGCCGGCGAATTGCTCACGGTGTCGCCGCAACAGCACGCCGACCTTTACCGAGCATTTCCCAATTCATATGGAACGCTTGGCTATTCGACGAGGCTGCGCATTGAGCTGGAGACCGTCAAGCCGTTTGTCGCGCTGCGCCACGTTCGATTCCATTCGCTGGCCGACATGGTGGCGGCCATGGACCGCATCGTCGACACCGGCGGATTCGACGGTGTCCCAGTCGACTATCTCGACGGTGTGGTGTTCAGTGCCGACGAGAGCTACCTGTGTGTCGGCGTGCGGACCACCACCCCGGGCCCGGTCAGCGACTACACCGGCCAGCAGATCTACTATCGGTCAATCCAGCACGACACCGGTATCAAGGAAGACCGGCTGACGATTCTCGACTACTTCTGGCGCTGGGACACCGATTGGTTCTGGTGCTCACGGTCATTCGGCGCGCAGAATCCGCGGATCAGGCGTTTTTGGCCGCGGCGCTACCGGCGCAGCAGCGTGTACTGGAAGCTGGTGTCCCTCGACCAGCGGTTCGCCATCTCCGACCGGATCGAGAAACGCAAGGGTCGTCCGCCGCGCGAGCGGGTGGTACAAGACGTCGAAGTCCCGATCGAGCGGACCGAGGAGTTCCTGACCTGGTTCCTCGACAACGTTCCGATCACACCGATCTGGCTGTGCCCGTTGCGGTTACGCGATCAGGACGGCTGGCCGCTGTATCCGATCCGACCGGGCCGCACCTATGTCAACGTAGGCTTTTGGTCGTCGGTGCCGGCGGGTGCGACCGAGGGGGCCACGAACCGGTCGATCGAAGCCAAGGTCGGCGAGCTCGACGGACACAAGTCGCTGTACTCCGACTCCTACTACACCCGTGAGGAATTCGACGAACTCTACGGCGGCGAGACCTACAAGACGGTGAAGAAGACCTACGACCCGGATTCACGTCTTCTCGACCTCTATGCGAAGGCGGTGCAGCGACGGTGACGACGACCAAAGAACATGCCCCGGCCACCGGCAAGATGAGCCTGGCTCAGATCCTGGCGATTCTCACCGAGGGTGGACAGCAGCCGCTGAAGTTCAGCGCCTACGACGGCAGCACCGCCGGGCCCGACGATGCCGTGCTGGGCCTGGACTTGTTGACCCCCCGGGGCACCACCTACCTGGCCACTGCGCCCGGCGAGCTCGGGCTGGCCCGCGCCTACGTCTCGGGCGATCTGGAACCGCGTGGCGTGCATCCCGGCGACCCGTACGAGCTGCTCAAGGCGCTGGCGGAAAGACTCGACTTCAAACGGCCCTCTCCGTGGCTGCTGGCCAGCATCGTCCGCTCCATCGGACTCGAGCGCTTGGTGCCCGTCGCGCCACCACCGCAGGAGGCTCTGCCCCGCTGGCGTCGGATCGCCGAGGGCTTGCGGCACAGCAAAACCCGCGACGCCGAAGCCATCCATCACCACTACGACGTCTCCAACACCTTCTACGAATGGGTGCTCGGGCCGTCGATGACTTACACCTGCGCCGTCTACCCACACCCGGACGCGACACTGGAGGAAGCGCAGGAAAACAAGTACCGGCTGATCTTCGACAAGCTGCGTCTGCAACCCGGTGACCGCCTGCTCGACGTCGGCTGCGGCTGGGGTGGCATGGTCCGCTACGCGGCCCGCCGCGGGGTGCGCGCCATCGGCGCCACGCTGTCGGCCGAGCAGGCCAAGTGGGCGCAACGAAAGATCGCCGACGAGGGCCTGGGCGACCTGGCCGAGGTGCGCCACTCCGACTACCGCGATGTCCCCGAGATCGGCTTCGACGCGGTGTCGTCCATCGGGCTCACCGAGCACATCGGCGTCAAGAATTACCCGGCGTATTTCCGCTTCCTCAAACAGAAGCTGCGCACCGGCGGCTTGCTGCTCAACCACTGCATCACCCGCCACTCCAACCGGTCCACCTTCCGAGCCGGTGGCTTCACCGACCGCTACGTGTTCCCCGACGGTGAACTGACCGGATCCGGCCGCATCATCACCGAGATCCAAGAGGCCGGCTTCGAGGTGCTGCATAACGAGAACTTCCGCAATCACTACGCGATGACGCTGCGTGACTGGTGCCGTAACCTCGTCGCGCACTGGGACGAGGCGGTCGCCGAGGTCGGTCTGCCCACGGCCAAGATCTGGGGTCTGTACATGGCCGCTTCACGGGTGGGCTTCGAGCAGAACAAGATTCAGCTACATCACGTGCTGGCGGTTAAGCCCGACAAGCATGGCCACGACGGCGGCCTGCCGCTGCGGCCCTGGTGGCAGCCCTAGGTCGAGCTCAACCTTTGTCGATGCGCCGGGCGCCGAGTTCGTTCTGCAGCAGTTCGAGCGCGGCCTCCTCCGGATCGCGGCGTGGCGGCGGGCTGTCGCGTCCGGCCTCGGCCATCATGCTGTCCTCTTCGGCCCGCTGAGCCGGATCCCCCTGCGCAGCAGGCGCGTCAGCAGGTGCCGGAGCGCCGGTCTCGCATCGCACCCGCCAATCCACGCCCAGGGCGTCTTTGAGCGCTTCGGCGATGACGTCGGCGTTGCGCTGCTCGCACAGTCGTTTGGCCAGCGGCGCCGATTCGTGGCTCAACACCAACGTATTGCCCTCGACCGCGCGCACGGTGGCCCCGGCCAGCATCACCTCGGTGGTGCGGCTGCGCTGCCGCACCTTGTCGCGCACTGTCGGCCACATGGTCCGTACCGCCGCGGCCCCGGGCTCGCCCGGGCTGGCCGGCTCCGCCGGCCGCGCCGGTGCTGGTGGTTTGCGCTCCGGCTCGGTCGCCTTGTTGGCCGGCCCCGACCGCGTCGGCGCTTCACCGGCCGGGACCGAAAGTTTCAGCCGGTTCTCGATGCGCTCGATGCGTTGCAGCAACGCCGATTCGGTGTCGCTGGCTGACGGCAGCAGCATCCGCGCGCAGATGACTTCGAGCAGCAGGCGCGGTGCCGTCGCTCCGCGCATCTCCCCCAGCCCGGCCTGCACCACCTCGGCGTACCGGGTCAGGGTGGCCATCCCGATCCGCGCCGCTTGATCACGCATCCGCTCCAGCACGTCTTCCGGCGCGTCCACCACGCCGCGGGCGGCGGCATCGGGAACCGATTGCAGCACAATGAGATCCCTGAACCGTTCTAACAGGTCGGTAGCGAACCGGCGCGGATCGTGGCCGGCGTCGATCACCGATTCGACCGCGCCGAACAGCGCGGCGGCGTCCTCGGCGGCCAGCGCGTCGACGGCCTCGTCGACCAGGGCGATATCGGTCGCACCGAGCAATCCCAGCGCCCGCTGGTAGCTCACCCGATCGCCCTCGGCGCCGGCCAGCAACTGGTCGAGCACCGACAAGGTGTCGCGGGGAGAACCGCCGCCGGCCCGGATCAGCAGCGGGTAGACCGCGTCGTCGATGGCCACGCCCTCCTGCTGGCAGATGCGCTCGAGCAATGCCCGCATGGTGCGCGGCGGCAACAGCCGGAACGGATAGTGATGGGTGCGCGACCGGATCGTCGGCAGCACCTTCTCGGGCTCGGTGGTGGCGAAGACGAAGATGAGGTGTTCGGGCGGCTCCTCGACGATCTTGAGCAGCGCGTTGAACCCCGCGGTGGTCACCATGTGTGCTTCGTCGACGATGAAGACGCGGTAGCGGGACTGGGCCGGCGCGTAGAACGCCCGGTCGCGCAGCTCGCGGGTGTCGTCGACGCCGCCGTGGCTGGCCGCGTCGAGCTCGACGACGTCGATGCTGCCCGGCCCGTTGGGTGCCAGCGCGACGCAGGACTCGCACACCCCGCAGGGGCTCGACGTGGGTCCCTGACTGCAGTTCAGCGAGCGGGCCAGGATCCGCGCACACGAGGTCTTGCCGCAGCCGCGCGGACCCGAGAACAGGTAGGCGTGGTGAATCCGACCAGCGCCAAGGGCGACCGACAGCGGCTCGGTGACATGCTCCTGCCCCACCACGTCGGCGAACGTCGCCGGTCGGTACTTGCGGTAGAGGGCCACGGTCAGCAGGCTACCGACGCGCTCCGACGCCGGCGCGGGCCAGCAGGGACTCGGTGGCCGCCAAGAGCGCGCAAGTGGCCAACCCGTCAATCGCATCGCGCAGGTCCGGGATCGACGGGAACGTCGGCGCGATCCGAATGTTCTTGTCGTCGGGGTCTTTTCGGTATGGGAACGACGCGCCAGCCTCGGTGACGGCGATGCCGGCGTCCTTGGCCAGCGCCACCGTGCGACGCGCGGTGCCGGGTAGCACGTCGAGGCTGATGAAATAGCCGCCTTTGGGCTCGGTCCAGGAAGCGATCTGGGAATCACGCAGCCGTTTGTCGAGAATTTCCAGCGCCAACGCGAACTTCGGCGCCAGAATCTGCTGGTGGCGCAGCATCTGCAGGCGCACCCCGTCGGCGTCGCCGAAAAAGCGCAGATGGCGCAGCTGGTTGACCTTGTCCGGGCCGATCGACTTCTTGCCCGCATACTGCAAATACCAGGCGATATTGCCCAGCGAGCCGCCGAAGAAGCTGACGCCGGCACCGGCAAAAGTGATCTTCGATGTTGACGCGAAGACATACGGCCGGTTGGGGTTGCCGGCTGTCGCGGCCAGTCCCAGCACGTCGATCTGTCGGACAAAGTCCAGCGTCAACGTGTGCACCGCGTAGGCGTTGTCCCAGAACAACCGGAAATCGTTTGCCGCCGTGTGCATCTGGACAAGACGGCGAGCGGTCTCCCATGAGTAGGTGACCCCGGTGGGGTTGGAGAACACCGGCACCGCCCACATGCCCTTGATGGCGGGGTCGACGGCGACGAGCTCCTCGACCAGGTCGACGTCGGGCCCGTCGTCGCGCATCGGGATCGAGATCATCTCGATGCCCAGGCTCTCGTTGATCGCGAAGTGCCGGTCATAGCCCGGGACCGGACAGAGAAACTTGACCGTCGGTTCGTCTTTCCAGGGCCGCGGCGAATCCACACCGCCGTGCAGCATCGAGAAAACGATGACGTCGTGCATCATCTCGAGGCTGGAGTTGTTGCCAGCGATCAGATTCGGCACCGGGATGCCAAGCAGCTCACCGAAAATCGCGCGCAACCCCGGCAGGCCGTGCTGTCCGCCGTAATTGCGGGTGTCGGTGCCGTCCTCGTCGCGGTAGTCGTCGCCGGGCAGGCTCAGCAGCGCATTGGACAGGTCGAGCTGCTCGCTCGACGGTTTGCCGCGCGTGAGGTCCAGGGCCAGCTTCTTGGACTGCAGCTCCGCATACTCCTGCTGGTGGCGGGCGTGTAAGGCCGCCAGCTCGTCACGGCGCAGGGAGTGGAACGACACCATACGCCTTTCACCGTCGAACGCCGTGCAGCAAGTGGGCTCGGTACCCGGCCGGACCCCGCGGCCGCCACCGACCTGGGGGACCCCGCGCACCCGCCAGAGCCTGTTGACCCTTGCTGCCTTCCGGCCCTGGGGGAGTTCACAGGATAGACGCCGCGCGGGGTCCACCGCGAGTCTAGTACCGTGGCCCGGGCAACTTCGGCCAGCCAGCTACCATGACCGAGGAGGATTCGCCTAGTGGCCTATGGCGCTCGCCTGGAACGCGGGTTGGGTTAACAGCCCTCGCGGGTTCAAATCCCGCATCCTCCGCACGCGGTCCAAGGTGCGGCCAGGCAGGATGGTCAGGGTTTGGCCGCCCTTGGACCGAGTTCACCTCGATCAAGGCTTGAGGAGGGCTATGGGGCGCAAGGTCGCTATCGTGTGGCACGCGCTGTCGTGGATGGCTGCCGGCGCCCTCTACTTCTTCTTCGCGATCCCCCGCTGGTATGAGCTCATGGGCGAATTGCCGCACGCGCTCGGGACGGCGGGGCGCATCGGTTGTGGTGTGCTGATCGGTCTGAGCGCGCTTCCGGTGGTGTTTACCCTGTTGCGGACCCGCAAGCCCGAATACGGCACCCCGCAGCTGGCGCTGTCGCTGCGCACCTGGTCGATCGCGGCGCAGGTGCTGGCCGGGGTGCTCGTCGTCGGCGCGGCGATCAGCGAAATCTGGTTGAGCCTGGATGACGCCGGGCAGTGGTTGTTCGGGATCTACGGGGCCGCGGCAGCGATAGCACTGCTGGGCATTTTCTCCTTCTACTTGTCGTTTGTCGCCGAGCTGCCGCCACCGCAGCCCAAGCCGCGCAAGGCCAAGCCACCCAAGCGCCGCCTGCGTCGCAAGAAACGCCGCGCGACAGAACCCGAGGCCGAAGCAGAGGTAGCCCGCACGGAAACCACCGAGGAAGCCGAGCAGGCCGAGGCGGCCACGGCCGGCGCCAACGACCCCGAGCCGCCGGCCGAGTCCGCGCACGAAGAATCACCCAGCGCCGAGGACACCGCGGCAACCGGGTCGCCACGAGGTGGATTGCGCAACCGCCGCCCGAGCGGCAAGTCGGCAGTGCGGCGGCGTCGACGCTCACGCGGCGGCGTCGCGGTCGACGACAAGTAGGCCCGCCCCGGCATCGTCGACGCCGGACAATATGCTGAGCGGGTGCCAAACAGCTATCGGGTCGTCCAGTGGACGACAGGAAATGTCGGCAAGAGCTCGGTACAGGCCCTGGTGGCCAACCCCACGTTCGAACTCGTCGGCTGTTATGCCCACTCACCCGACAAGGTGGGCCGCGACGTCGGAGAACTGTGCGGCATCGACCCACTGGGTGTTGTCGCCACCGACGATGTCGACGCCCTGCTGGCGCTGAAGCCGGACTGCGTTGTCTACAACCCGATGTGGATCAACGTCGACGAGCTGGTACGCATCCTGTCGGCCGGCGTCAACGTCGTCGCGACGGCATCGTTTATCACCGGACACAACTTGGGCGCGGACCGCGACCGCATCGCCGAAGCCTGCCGCAAAGGCGGCTCGACGATCTTCGGCTCCGGTGTCAGCCCCGGATTCGCTGAACTATTGGCGATCGTGTCGGCCATGGTGTGCGACCGGGTGGACAAGGTCACCGTCAACGAGGCCGCCGACACCACGTTTTACGATTCGCCGGCCACCGAACTGCCGGTGGGGTTCGGCAAGCCGATCGACCACCCCGACCTGCCCGCGATGACGGCGCAAGGCACGGCGGTGTTCGGCGAGGCGGTGCGGCTGGTCGCTGACGCGCTCGGGGTCGAGTTAGACGAGGTGCGCTGCCAGGCGGAGTATGCGCAAACCACCGCGGATCTCGACCTGGGCTCCTGGACCATCGCGGCCGGCTGCGTCGCCGGTGTCTACGCAAGCTGGCAAGGGCTCGTCGGCGGCAAATCCCTCGTCGAGCTCAACGTGCGGTGGCGCAAGGGCCAGACCCTCGAGCCGGACTGGAAAATCGATCAGGACGGGTGGGTCATCCACGTCGACGGGCGGCCAACGGTGAAGACCACCGTCGGGTTTTTGCCGCCCCCCGATTTCCAGGCCGAGACCATCGCCGACTTCATGACACTCGGCCACATCATGACGGCGATGCCTACCATCAACGCGATTCCTGCTGTCGTCGCGGCCGCACCGGGCATCGTCACTTACACCGACCTGCCGTTGACGCTGCCACGCGGCGTGGCCTCGGCCGGATGACCGGTCGCTCGAGGCGGGTGACAAGCGGCGGCGCTCAGCCTTGGACCGGTGGAATGTTTTGCAGTTTGGGTGCCAGGTCGGGGCAGTAGAAGCTGATGGCGGTGCCGAGGAACTGATACGTCTGCACCGGTGTGGTGCCGCGCGGCAAGTTGTGTGACAGGAATCGGGCGGATGCGGCAGCGTCCGGGTCGACGCCGTCACCTAGTCGCCGGCAAGCGATTTTGGCCAGGTACGGGTTGTAGTCGTGGGGGCCGTAGATGCCGTAGGTCTGAAGCTGGTTATCGAAGTCGGTGTCCGGGTCGGCGTGCGCTGGTGCGGCCAGAGCGCTCGCAATGGCGATCGCGGCGACCGTGAACCTCGTTACCTTCATGGCTGGATCGTACCTTTCCGTTCCACCTGCGGGCCCGTCTCGGCTGGATGGGCCCGGACAGCCATACTCGTGGGCCGGCGCACCAGTCAGACTTTAGCGTCGCTAATCTATGGCGCACGTACGTTAGGCCAACTAATCTATGGCAATACGGTAAGGAGGACGGTCAACATGGCAGGGACCGGGTCCGCGGTCAGGAAACCACGGGCCGGCAAAGCTTCTGAGGTCATATCTCAGTGGCAACCGCACCGCCACACCTGAGCAGACCCGCTGACGTACCGGATGAGCTGGTGTACGCCGGTGACGGCAGCGTGTCGCCGATCGTCTGCGTATGCCGGCGCGGCGAAGCGCGCCCGGCCGCAGGCTGTCGATGGTCACGACGAGAGGGGTGAGCTTTCGATGTACAGAGTTATCAAACGCGTCTGGATGCCGTTGCTCATTGCCGTTGTCGTCGCCGTCGGCGGGTTCACCGTGTATCGCGTGCACGGCTATTTCGGCGCTCATGGCGCCGCGGGCGGCTCGTCGGTCAAATACGAAGACACCAAGCCGTTCAACCCGAAGGTGGTGGTCTACGAAATCTTCGGCCAAGGCGGCGCCATGGCCGACATCAATTACCTGGATCTCAACGCCACCCCCCGGCGGGTGGACGGTGCATCGCTGCCATGGTCGCTGACGTTGTCGACCACTGACCCTGCGGTGAGCCCGAACATCGTGGCGCAGGGCAACGGCGACACGATCGGCTGCCGCATCACCGTCGACGGCGTGGTCAAAGACGAAAGGATCTCCAACGGCGTGAACGCCCAGACCTTCTGCTTGGTGAAATCCGCATGAGCGCCCACTCGGCCGACGCGCCCACCGACGCGTTGCGGGTAGCCGGTGAGCCGATACACGAGCGGTTGCCGCGCTGGATCCGCCGGCTGGCGGTGCCGATTCTGCTCGCGTGGGTTGCGGTCACCGTGGTGTTGAACCTGGTTGTCCCCCAATTGGACGTCGTGGGCCAGATGCGGACGGTGTCGATGAGCCCCAAAGACGCGCCGTCGATGATCGCGATGAAGCGCGTCGGTCAGGTCTTCCACGAATTCAAATCCGACAGCTCGGCGATGGTCGTGTTGGAGGGCGATCGCCCCCTCGGTGACGCGGCCCACCACTACTACGACGGCCTGGTCGCCAAGTTCAGGGCGGACACCAAACACGTCGAGAACGTCCAGGACTTCTGGAGCGACCCGCTGACCGCGGCGGGCTCGCAGAGCCCTGACGGCAAAGCGGCCTACGTTCAGGTGTATCTCGCCGGTAATCAGGGTGAGAGCCTGGCCAACGAGTCGGTCGAGGCGATCCAGACCATCCTCAAGAACAATCCACCACCGCCCGGAATCCACGTGTATGCCACCGGGGCGGCGCCGCTGCTGGCCGACCAGCACATCGCCGGTGACCGCAGCCTCAAGCTGATCACCAGCCTCACCTTCCTGGTGATCATTGTGATGCTGCTGTTCGTCTACCGGTCGATCATCACGGTGTTGATCGTGATGGCGATGGTGTTCCTGGAGTTGGCGGTGGCCCGCGGCGTGGTGGCATTCCTGGGCTACCACAACATCATTGGGCTCTCCACATTCGCGGTGAACCTGCTTGTGATGCTGGCCATCGCCGCGGCGACCGACTATGCCATCTTCTTGATCGGCCGCTACCAGGAAGCCCGCACCGTCGGCGAGGACCGCGAGTCCGCGTTCTACACGATGTATCGCGGGACGGGCCACGTGATCCTGGGCTCGGGTCTGACGATCGCCGGCGCGACCTTCTGCCTGCGTTTCACCCGGTTGCCCTATTTCCAAACCCTCGGGGTTCCGCTGGCGATCGGCATGCTCGTCGTGGTGTTTGCCGCGCTGACGCTCGGCGCGGCGGCCGTTGTGGTGGCCAGTCATTTCGGGCTGCTCGAGCCGCGCCGGGCGATGCGGATACGCGGCTGGCGAAAGATCGGCGCGGCGGTCGTGCGCTGGCCGGCTCCCGTCCTGGCCGCGACGGTGGCCATCGCCCTGGTGGGCCTGATCACCTTGCCCAGCTATCGGCCCGGCTACGACAACCGCAACTACATGCCGGCCGACATCCCGGCGAATGTGGGATATGCCGCCGCGGACCGGCACTTCGCGCAAGCCCGGATGAATCCCGAATTGCTGCTGATCGAAACCGATCACGACATGCGAAACCCCGCCGACTTCCTGGTGATCAACCGGGTGGCCAAGGCCGTCTTCCAGGTGCCCGGCATCGCGCGGGTACAGGCCATCACGCGGCCCCAGGGGACGCCGATCAATCACACGACGATCCCGTTCATGATCAGCATGCAGGGCACCACCCAGCAGCTGAACATGAAGTACATGCTGGACCGCATGAACGACATGCTGGTGCAGGCCGACGAAATGCAAAAGACCATCAACAACATGGAGAAGATGCTCGACATCACCCGGCAGATGGCGGACACCACGCACAGCATGGTCGGCAAGATGCACGGCATGGTCGCCGACATTCAGGAGTTACGAGATCAGATCGCGAACTTCGACGACTTCTGGCGACCGATCCGCAGCTACTTCTATTGGGAGAAGCACTGTTTCGACATTCCCATCTGCTGGTCGCTGCGGTCGATCTTCGACGCACTGGACGGCGTTGACACGATGACCGATGACATCACGAACTTGATGCCGGACATGGACCGGCTCGACACGCTGATGCCGCAGATGCTCACGCTCATGCCGCCGATGATCGAGACCATGAAGACGATGAAGACCATGATGCTGACCATGCAGCAAACCATGGGCGGCCTTCAGCATCAGATGCAGGCGATGATGGACAACCAGTCCGCGATGGGCCACGCATTCGACGACGCCAAAAACGACGACTCGTTCTATCTGCCGCCGGAAGCCTTTGACAATCCCGATTTCAAGCGCGGCGTAAAAATGTTCCTGTCGCCCGACGGCCATGCGGTCCGGATGATCATCTTCCACGAAGGTGATCCCATGTCACCGGAAGGTATTTCGCACGTCACCCCGATAAAGCGGGCCGTACACGAGGCCATCAAGGCCACGCCGCTGGAGGGCTCCAAGGTGTACCTCGGTGGTACGGCTGCCATCTACAAAGACATGTCCACCGGGGCGACGTGGGACTTGATCATCGCCGGAATCGCCTCGCTGTGTTTGATTTTCATCGTGATGCTGGTCATCACCCGAAGCATCATCGCCGCTGCCGTCATCGTCGGCACCGTGCTGCTCTCGCTGGGCAGCGCGTTCGGACTGTCCGTGCTGATCTGGCAGCACATCGTCGGACTCGATGTGCACTGGATGGTGCTGGCCATGTCGGTGATCATCTTGTTGGCGGTCGGCTCGGACTACAACCTGCTGCTGGTGGCGCGGTTCAAAGAGGAGATTCACGCCGGGCTCAAGACCGGCATTATCCGCGCAATGGGCGGCAGCGGTTCCGTCGTCACATCGGCCGGCCTGGTGTTCGCGTTCACCATGATGGCCATGGTGGTCAGTGACCTGCGCGTCATCGGCCAGGTCGGCACCACCATCGGTCTGGGTTTGCTGTTCGACACCTTGGTGGTGCGCTCGTTCATGACACCGTCCATCGCCGCGCTGCTCGGCCGGTGGTTCTGGTGGCCACAACGCGTGCGCACCCGGCCGGCTCGGCACCGGGCGGCGCCGACCGCGCCCGTTAGCCGGGAGTTAGCGGAAGCGAGATCGTAGGCGACGCAATGGCGCAGCTGACTGCGCCAGCGGATCATCCGCGAATCTCTTTGAGCGACAGCGTGTTACGTGCGGTTGTCGTCACCAGTCCCACACGGACATGTCGTTCGGTGGGTATTCAGCGCAGTGGTCGGTTTCCTTGGCGACGACGCCCTTGTTGTTGAAGAAGATCTTGAAGTTGTTGACCCATTGGATCGTCATCGGGTCGCGTACGCCCGGCTCATACAAGTGGTCCGAGTATTGCCTGCGCTCCGCGGGCGTCAATGAAAAGAACCAGTGCGCCTTGTCCTGGACTGCCTGCTGAAAATTTTGGTGGAAGTGGTAGTCGTTCATATACCGCTCGTAGTACACCGGAGCGTAGTCTCTGGCGGCGGCCAGCAGTTGCTCGGCGGTGCACGTGGTGTTGATGATCCGCCGCGGGATCGGGTAGTCGTCTGTGGAGTCCGCCGCTGCGCGGCCGGGAAGGGCCGTGGCGGCGATGCCGAGGGCAAGCATTGCCGCCGCACCGGCGCACAGGACTGGTTTCCGACGATTGCGACGCATGTCGCCTACTATAACGCCCCGGTAA
>Ga0070737_10004977_pt1 | contig 12955 bp, 10 predicted proteins | sample Coa_R1_10_FD_66438 | JGI IMG/M metagenome (GOLD analysis project Ga0070737, IMG submission 66438) | Surface soil microbial communities from Centralia Pennsylvania, which are recovering from an underground coalmine fire - Coalmine... | ecosystem: Environmental > Terrestrial > Soil > Unclassified... | reverse complement strand
CGGTCACCCTCGACGCCGACCAGCAGCAGGCGACGCTCGCCCTGCCCGAGACGCTGGCCGCCGGCGAGGCGACCGTAACCCTCGAGTTCACCGGCGTCCTCAACGACATGCTGCGCGGCTTCTATCGCAGCACCTTTACCGGGTCGGACGGCACCGAGCAGGTGATCGCCACCACCCAGTTCGAGGCGACCGACGCCCGCCGGGCCTTTCCCTGTTGGGACGAGCCTGACTTCAAGGCCACCTTCGCCGTCACCCTGATCGTCCCACAAGAGCTGACGGCCGTCTCGAGCGGCGCGCAGGCCTCGGACGAGCCGCTCGGTGACGGCACCCGTCGAGTCACTTTCTCCCCCACCATGCCCATGTCGACCTACGTGCTGGCGTGGGTGGTCGGCCCCCTCGAGCTGACCGAGCCGGTCGACGTCGACGGGGTGCCGCTGCGGCTGGCCGCGCCCCACGGCCGTCTGCCCCTCACCGGCTTCGGCCTGGAGGTGGGCGCCCACGCCCTGCGCTTCCTGGCCGGCTACTTCGGCATCCCCTATCCGAGCGACAAGCTCGACCATGTCGCCATCCCCGACTTTGCCTTCGGGGCCATGGAGAACCTCGGCTGCGTCACCTACCGGGAGACGGCCCTCCTCGCCGACCCGGCCCAGGCGTCGCAGCGGGAGCTGATGCGCGTCACCCAGGTGGTGTGCCACGAGACGGCCCACATGTGGTTCGGCGACCTGGTGACCATGAAATGGTGGAACGGCATCTGGCTCAACGAAGCCTTCGCCACCTTTATGGAGCTCAAGGCGACCGAGGCGTACCGGCCGGGCTGGGAGCCGTGGACCACGTTTGGCGCCGGGCGGGCCGGCGCCCTCAACACCGACGGGCTGCGGGCCACCCGTCCGATCGAGTTTCCTGTCGGCCGCCCGGAGGAGGCCGACGCCATGTTCGACATTCTCACCTACCAAAAGGGCGGTTCGGTGCTGCGGATGCTCGAGCAGTACCTGGGCGAGGAGGTGTTCCGGCAGGGGATCTCCCGCTACCTCAACGAGCACGCCCACGCCAACACCGAGACCAGCGACCTGTGGGACGCGCTGGAAGCCGTTTCCGGCGAGCCGGTGCGGGCCACCATGGACTCCTGGATCTTCCAGGGCGGCCATCCGGTCGTGGAGGTGGCCGGCTCCCCCGGCGACACGGGCGTGACGCTCAGCCAGCGCCGCTTTTTGTACGCCGGCGACGGGAGCGACGAAGGCCACTGGGCCGTCCCGGTCATCCTGCGGGCCGGCGTGGGCGGCGAGACCGTCCACCGGCGGGCGCTGGTCGACGGGCCGACCGAGGTGGACTTCGGCGGGCCGGTCGACTGGGTCGTGGCCAACGAGGGGGCCTGGGGCTTCTACCGCGTGGCTTACAGCGATGCCCTGCTGGCCGCCCTCCGCCCCCGCCTGGCCGGGGAGCTGACGGCCCGTGAACGCCTCGCCCTGCTCGGTGACGTGTGGGCCTCGGTCATCGCCGGGACGGCGCCGCTCCGCCGGTGGGTGGGACTGGTCCGGGACCTCGGGGCCGAGGAGGACCCCGACGTGTGGGCAGCCGTGGCCGGGCCCCTGTCCCTCCTCGACACCGTCGTCCCCGACGCCGACCGCCCGGCCCTGGCCGCCTTTGTGCGGGAGGTGGCCGGCCCCGCCTTCGCCGCCATCGGCTGGGAGCCGGTCCCCGGCGAATCCGACCGCCGGGCCGTGGCCCGCGGGCAGCTCGTCACCCTGCTCGGCACCGTCGGGGCCGATCCGGCCGTCCGGGCCGAGGCCACGACCCGGATGCAGCGCCAGCCCGACGACGCCGCCGCCATCCCGCCCGACCTGCTCACCCCGGTCGCCACCGTGGTGGCCGTCACCGGCGGCGAAAATGCCTACGAGGCCATCCTCTCCCGCTACCGCAAGGCGGAGATCCCCCAGGACAAGCTGCGCTACCTGATGGCCCTCGGCGGGTTCCCCGACGCCGAGCTTCTCCGCCGCTCGCTCGACCTGAGCTTGTCGGACGAGGTCAAAAACCAGGACGGCGTGTTCGTGGCGGCCACCGTCATCGCCAACCGGCACGGCAGCGAGGTCGGCTGGTCCTGGCTGGAGGACAACTGGGACGAGGTGGTCGCCCGCACCCCGCCCAACCTGCTGCTCAACCTCCTGCAGGCGACCACCTCCTTCGTCGACCCGGGCCTGGTGGCCCGGGCCCACGCCCTCCTCTCCCGCCCCGATCTGCCCGTCGGCGGGCCTCGGGTCGCCCAGTACGAGGAGCGGATGGACATCAACGTCGCCTTCGCCACCCGCAGCGCCGGCGACATCGCCGCCGCCGTCACCGCTACCGCCGCCGAATGAACCGTTGGGGCGGGGGCGGTCGGTGCGTCCGGGGCGCCCGACATCGGGATCGCGGTTGAGCGGCTCGTGGTTGCGGGTCCATGCGGTTGAGGACACCGCCGTCCAGCTGACCTGGGCCGGGTTGCCGGCCCGCGAGGTGACCATCGGGGTCGGCGACCGCACCGTCGAGGTGGCCGCTGCGCCCCCGGTGCCCCGCCGGCACCGGCGGCTCGGCGACCGGCCGATGACGCCGTGGCCAACCGGTCCCGGCGCGGTGGTCGTGGACGGGCTCGAGCCGGGCACCAGCTACCCGGTCTGGCTGCGCGAGCCGGGACGGGCCCGCCACGACTCGGGCCGGGTGACGACCCTGCGTCCGCCGCCCGGGGCGCTCCTGACCCAGTTCGTCACCGTCAGCGACCTGCACGTCGGGGAGCGCCGGTTTGGCGCCGTCGGCGCGCTGCTCGACAACGCCCCGCCCGGCCAGGAGCCCTACCCGGTGCGCTGCGCCCGGGCCGCCCTCGAGGAGGCCAAGGCGTGGGGCGCCGGGGTGGTAGTGGCCAAGGGCGACCTCACCGACCGGGCCTCCCTGCCCGAGATCGAGACCGCGGCCGGGCTGCTCGCCGGGTGCGGGATGCGGCCCCTCGTGCAGCTGGGCAACCACGACGCCTCCGGCTCGGCCACGCCGGCCGCGTGGGTGCCGCGGCTGTTCGGGCCGGACAGCATCCTGGCCCGCGACGAGCACGTCGCCACCGCGGATCTGCCCGGCGTGCGCGTCGTGCTCGGAGACTCACCAGCGCCCCGCAGCCGCGAAGGCCATCTTTCCCCGGCGCAGCTCGACGAGCTCGTCGATGCCGCCGCCTCCGCCGGCGGGCCGGTGGTGGTGTGCCTCCATCACCCGCCGATGCGGTGGCCGGTGCCGGTGTCGTACCCGCCCGGGATCGACCGGGACGAGAGCCGCCAGCTGCTCGTCCGGCTCCGGCGGGTCAACCCGGCCGTTGTCGTGCTGGCCGGCCACTCCCACCGCAACCGCACCTACACGGTCGACGGCGTGCGGGTCGCCGAGATCGGGTCAACCAAGGACTACCCCGGCGGGTGGGCCGGGTACGCGGTGCACGAGGGCGGGATCCGGCAGGTCGTCCGGCGTACCTCCCGGCCCGACGTGATCGCCTGGACCGAGTCGACCTCGGCCGCCGTTGGCGGGGTCTGGGGGCGGTGGTCGCCGGGGTCGCTGGCCGACCGGTGCTGGTCCTACACCTGGCCGAAGAGCTGAGCAGCCGGCCACCCAATTTCTCGGGCACTTTCCCGCCTGCGAGCGCAGGGAAGTCGCACTAAAAAGCGGCGTTCTGGCCTGTTGGCGGCGGGGTGACGGGCAGGCCGGCCCGGCGCCAGGCCTGGAAGCCGCCGATGAGGTCGGTGGCGCCCTCGAGCCCCAGCCGCTGCAGGTCGTCGGCGGCCAGGCTGGACGCGTAGCCCTCGTCGCAGAACAGGATCACCGGCCGGCGGTAGACCGACTCGTCGACGCCGGGCAGCCGGCTCGGGCTCGTGGGGTCGAGCCGCCATTGCAGGACGTTGCGGTCGACGATCCTCGCCCCGGGGATCTCGCCGTCGCGGCGGCGCAGCTCGACGGGGCGGATGTCGACCAGCAGGCCACCGCCGGCCGCCAGCTCGGCCGCCGCCTCGGGCTCCACCCGCCGCAACCGGGCTCTTGTCTCGGCCAGGATGTCGTCGATACAGCGGCGGGCGGGCACCGGGTCACGGTAGCGACCGGATCACGCAAACCGGCGCCGGTCGGGCCCGGCCCAGACGGCGAAAAAGGGCCGTCCTCAACCGGCGGGCGGTTCGCTCCTGAGGCGCTCGATGCGCTCCTGCACCTGGGCCAGCCGCTGGCTGGCGAGGGCATGGAGCCGCTCGGCCCGCTCGTAGAGGTCGGCGGCGGCCTCGATGCCGAGCTCGCCGCCGGCGAGCTGCTCGGTGACCGCCTCGAGCTCGGCCACGAGCTCCTCGAAGCTGCGGTCGTCGACGCCGGCGGGATGGACGTCGGCGGGTTGGGGGGCGTTGGTCATGACTGTCCTTGCGTTGGGTCAGGTGTCGAGCCGGGGTCGACCGTCTCCACCCGGGCGGCGACCCGCCCGGCCGAGAGCTCCACGCCGATCACGTCGCCGGCCCCGAGGTCGGAGGCCCGCCGCACGACCCGACCGTCGGGGCCGGTGACCACGGCGAAACCGCGGGCCAGGACCCGCCGCGGGTCGAGGGCGTGCAGGTGGCGGGCGTCGGCCCGGAGGCGGCCGGCGGCCTCGCCCAGTTGGTAAGTGACGGGCCGGCGCCAGTCGACCGCGGCCAGGCGCCGCTCGGCAGCGTCGAGCTGGCGGCGGGGGTGGGCATCGGCCAGGCGCTGCCCGGCCCGGGCCAGGCGGCCCTCGGCCCGCAGCAGGCCGCTGTCGAGGGCCCGCGCCGGGGCCAGCGCGGCAAGGACATGGCCGGCCCGGTCGGCCACCGCCCCCGCCCGGGCCCCGGCCGCTTCGAGGGCAGCGTCGAGCCGCGCCGTCAGGACGGCCCGGTCCGGGATGACCAACCCGGCGGCGATGGAAGGCGTGCCGCACCGGGCGTCGGCCACCTCGTCGCAGAGGGGACGATCACCCTCGTGGCCGATGGCGGAGACGACCGGCAGCGGGCAGGCGGCGACCGCCCGGCACACCTCCTCGTCGCTCCACGGCAGGAGGGAGGTGGCGTCACCGCCGCCCCGGGCCACGATGACCACGTCGACGCCGGGCCGGCGCACCACCCGGCTGAGGCCGTCGAGGATGGACACGGCCGCGCCGGGCCCCGACACGGTGGTCTCCTCGAAGTGGACGGGGTAGCCGGGGAAGCGCTGGGCCACCACGGCTTCGATGTCGCGGCGCACGGCGGCGTCGGCGCCGCATACCACCCCGACCCGGCGCGGGAGCAGTGGCAACGGCCGCCGGGGGCGGTCGAGCAGCCCGTCCCGGCCCAGCCGCCGGCGGGTCTCGGCCAGCATGGCGGCGATGGCCCCGGCGCCGACCGGGCTGACCTCGTCGGCGACCATCTGCAGCTGGCCCCGGTCGCTCAGCCACTCGAGCCGCCCGACCACGAGCACCCGCTCCCCCGCCACCACCCGGGACCGCTGCATCTTGGAACGGGGCACGGTGACCGTCACCTGCGCGGCCCGGTCCCGCAAGGTGAAATAGACCCGCCCGCCCTTGGACAGCGTCGGTCGGTGCACCTCGCCCTCCACCGCCAGCAGGCCGGTGGCGGCGGCGAACCGGCCGAGCTCGGCCGACAGCTTGACCAGCGTGACCCGCCGCGGTCCGGACCGCTCCTGGGGCTCCTCGAACAGCGGCAACGTCATGGCTGCCAGGCTAGTAAGGGCATGAGACGCTAGAATGATGCATGTCGGTGGGCCACGGCCCCCGACCCGGGAAACGCCGAGCGGCAGCGTGCCAGGTTCCAGTTGAGGTTCCAATGGAGCGGCGCCGAGCAGCGCAGCCCGGCCCCCCGGACGTCTCGCGAGCGGTCCCCGACCGCCGGGCGCAAGCTCCTGATCGCGGACGCCTCTGGGGTACATCCCACTTGACTCGTACACAGGAGATCGTTTGACCGCAGTCGGACCCCCAGTGTCGTTCGATGCGCTCGGTGTCGTCGACGAGCTGGCCGCGGCGCTCGCCGACCAGGGGATCAGCACCCCCTTTCCCATCCAGGCCCTCACCATCAGAGACGCCCTCGCCGGGCGCGATGTGTGCGGCAAAGCCAAGACCGGCTCCGGCAAGACGCTGGCGTTCGGGATCCCCATGCTGCAGCGGCTCGCCGGCGGCCAGCGCCCGGCGGGAGCCAAGCGCCGGCTGCCGCGGGGCCTCGCTCTCGTTCCCACCCGTGAGCTGGCCAACCAGGTGGCGTCGGTCCTCCGGCCGTTGGCCGAGGCCGTCCAGATCGACCTGGTCGCCTGCTACGGCGGCACCGGCATGGACGCCCAGATCAAGGCCCTGGCCAAGGGGGCCGACGTGCTCGTCGCCACCCCCGGCCGGCTCATCGACCTCGTGCAACGGGGCGAGGTGGACCTCTCCGGCATCGAGGTGGTCGTCCTCGACGAGGCCGACCGGATGGCCGACATGGGGTTCATGCCCCAGGTCGAATGGCTGCTCCGCCACCTCGGCGAGGTCCGCCAGACCATGCTCTTCTCGGCCACCCTCGACGGGGACGTCGACCGCCTGGTCCGCCACGAGATGACCGATCCCGTCCGTCACGAGGTGCTCTCCTCCACGACGACGGTGGCCGCAATGGAGCATCGTTTCCTCCTCGTCCACCAAATGGACAAGGTCAAAGTGGCCGCCGCCATCAGCCGCACCACCAAGATGACCCTCGTCTTCGCCCGCACCAAGCGGGGCGCCGACCGCCTCACCGAGCAGCTCCGCAAGGAGGGCGTCGACGCCCGGGCCATCCACGGTGACCTGCGCCAGCAGATCAGGGAGCGGACCCTCAAGCAGTTCGCGACCGGCAAGCTCCCAGTCCTGGTCGCCACCGACGTGGCCGCCCGGGGCATCGACGTCGACGGCATCGACATCGTTATCCACTTCGACCCGCCGGAGGACCACAAGACCTACCTCCACCGCTCCGGGCGCACGGCCCGGGCCGGCAACACCGGCCTGGTCGTGACCCTGGTGCTCTGGAACGAGCAGCTCGAGGTCGAGCGGCTCCAGAAGCGCCTCGGCCTGTCGGTCCCGGTCGTCGAGATGTTTTCCAACGACCCCCGGCTGTCGGATCTGGCCGGCTGGGACCCCACCGCCGCCTCGGTCGCCTGAGCGCGGTCAGCTGAGCCGCGGTCACCGGGCCGACAACCACCGCGACCGGGCGAGCGTAAGGGTGAGGGTGAAGGTGACGAAGTGACGGCCCTGCTGCACACCCTGGCCGTCCTCGCCGGCGTGGGCCTGGTCGGCGGCACGGTCATGTCGGCGGTGCGCTCGACGGTGCTACCTCGCAGCGCCCACCGCGGCCTGTCCCGGGCCACCCTCCGAGGGACCCGGTGGGTGCTCGGGCTCACGGTCGGACGGTCAGGGAGCTACGAGCAGCGGGACCGGGTGATGGCCCTCCTCGGGCCGCTCTCGCTGCTCGCCCTGCTGGCCGCCTGGCTGATCCTCACCCTGGTCGGGTTCGGCCTCATCTACCTCGGCACCGGGATCGGGTCCGTCGACCGGGCCGTGGAGCTGTCCGGCTCGTCGGTGTTCACCCTCGGCACCACCGCCGCCCACCGCATCGGCGTCGACCTGCTCACCTACGTCGAGGCGGCCATCGGGCTGCTGCTCGTCACCCTCCTCATCACCTACCTCCCCAGCATCTACGGGGCCTTCTCCCGGCGCGAGAACGGCGTCCACCTGCTCAGGGTCAGGGCCGGCGACCCGCCCCGGGCGGCCGCCCTGCTGATTCGCTACTGGATCATCGACGACACTCACGCGCGGCTGTCCGACCTGTGGCAGATGTGGGAAGGCTGGTTCGCCGACGTGGAGGAGACGCACACGACCTTCGCGGTGCTGCCCTTCTTTCGCTCCCCCCGCCCCCAGGAGTCGTGGATCACCGCCGCCGGCGCCCTGCTCGACGCCGCCTCGCTGTGGATGGCAGCCGTCGTCCACGACGCCGATCCCTACGCCGCCCTCTGCGTGCGCAGCGGCTTCCAGACCCTGCGCCGGATCGGCGAGATGTTTCGCATTCCTTTCGACGAGGAGCCCAATCCGAGCGACCCGATCTCGATCACCCGGGACGAGTGGGAGGCGGCCGTCACCGAGATGGCCAACGCCGGCCTGCCCGTCAAGCCGGACCGGGATCAGGCGTGGCGGGCCTTTCGCGGCTGGCGGGTCAATTACGACACCGTCCTGCTCAGCCTGGCCCGGATCCTCGAAGCCCGGCCGGATGTGCCGTGGATCTCCGATCGGAGCCCGGTGTGGCTGCAGGGTCGGCCGGCGCGGGGGTTTCTCGGCCGGATCCGGTAGGCCGGCTAGGCAGAGTGGAGGATGCGGATGGTCGGTGCCCTCCGGGTCGCATCCCGCCACGTTGTGGTGTGCATGAACACCGTCGCAGCCAAGTAGCAGTCGTCGTAGGTGCCCACCGCGTCCGGCAGCTTGACTTGCACCCGCGCCGGGGTCTCGAGCATGAGCCGACCTTCTCCGTCCGAACCCCCCTCGACCGCACGGGCACCCACCCGGTTGCCACCGCAGGTCTCCTGCCAGTACAGCTCGAATCGCACACCGGGCCGACCGGCGGAGAGCAACTCGACGCTTGCGTGGCGTGGGAACGTGGTCGCCGTTGACCCCGTGATCCACCAGCGGCCCCCGCTCTCACGGACGGGCAAGAAACCAGAGGCACCCGCCTTGACGGCCTGGCCTGCCGGTCCGGAAATGCGACCGGCCACCACGCGATAGCCAGCCTGGCTATGTCCAGCCGATATGGGAAGACCGTTGGCCGAGCCGCAGCCGGAGAGGAAGAGGCACGCGGTCGCACCGGCCGCCACGAGGGCCGCCCCGCCTGCTCTCGCCGACCGCCGAGGCGTGAACACTGCTGGCACCCTACATCTGGGGGTCGCGGGCTCGGGAGTCAGACCAGCCCGGCCAGCTTGTAGAGGACGAGCGAAGCGGCGACGGCGACATTGAGGCTGGCGCCCTGCCCGACCATCGGGATCTCGACGACGGCGTCGAGCAGGGGCCAGACCGAGTCCGGGATCCCGTTGTGCTCGTGCCCGAGAACGACGACCGTCTTGGCCCGGGCCGGCTCCAACGCCCCAAGGGCGATAGCGTCGTCGGCCAGCTCGACGCCGAGGATTCGTGCCCCCTTGGCCCGCTCCGCTTCCAGCCAACCCCGGCGCGAGCCGGTGACCCAGTGCAGATGCGGTCGTCGCTCGAGGGTGTCGCCGCGGGAGAGGGCCTGGCGGTAAGCGGCCGTTCGGGGAACGGCCATGCAGGCGCCGACGGCGTCACAAGTGCGCAGCAGGGTGCCGAGGTTGGCCTCGTAGGCAACCCACAAGGGGGCGACGATCAGGTGGTCCCAGCAGCCGTGCGGCGTCTGGCGCCGCCGGCGGCGGAGATCCTTGGGTCGAGACTTGGCCCCCGGGGTCACGACGGCCGAAAGATGAGCCTCCTATTGGTCATGTGTGTGCGTCTTGACGGCGACGCCGACCGATCTTGGCATCGCGGGTCGCGATAACCGCTGAGGAGCCTACCCGGGGGTCGCCGGCGGGCTCGGCGAAGAGCTTTAGTGACACATACCAGTCAAAAGGACTGGTATGTGTCACAAAGTCCCGCGGGAGGCGACGGGCAAAACCGGCGTCCACCGCGGCTAGGTTGTCGGCCCGTGCCGACCGAGGTGATCGTCCTCAACGGCGGGTCGAGCGCAGGGAAGACGTCGATCGCCGCCCGGCTCCAGGAGCTGCTCGAGCAGCCGTGGATCACTCTCGCGGTGGACGACCTGCTGGACAAGCTGCCGGCTTCGCTCGTCGGCCGGACCCGGCCGCAGCCCGGCCGGCCGCCACTCATCAGCTTCGGGCCCGGCGGGGAGGTCGACCTCGGGCCGGGCTGGCCGCCGGTGGAGGCGGCCTGGTACGTGGGCGTGGCGGGGATGGCCCGGGCCGGGCTCGGGGTGATCGTCGACGAGGTGCTGCTCTCCGGCGGGGAGGGTCAGCGCCGCCTGGCCGCCGCCTTCGAGGGGCTGGAGGTGCTGTGGGTCGGGGTCCGCTGCGACCCGGCGGTGGCGGCGGCGCGGGAGGCGGCCAGGGTCGACCGGGTCGCCGGGATGGCGGCGGACCAGGCGGAGCGGGTCCACGCCGGCGCCGACTACAACGTAGTCGTGGATACCACCTCCGCGTCCGCCGAGGACTGCGCCCGGGCGATCCTGGCCCACGTCAAGCGCTGAAGGGCGAGCGGCCGTCAGCCCCTGAGCGCCATCAGCCGCAAGGTCGCGGGTCGTAGGGCGTCAGCTGATCCTTGGCGCTGCTCGCCTTTTGCCCGCCGGGGGTGGGCACCGTGGTGGTGGTCGAGTGGGCGACCGTCGAGGACGGGCTGGAGCTGGAGCCGGGGCGGCGGGGGTGGTGGACGATGACCGACTCCACGCTGCCGACGTCGACCCGCACGGAGCGGGACGGCACGGAGGTGTCCGACTGGAGGACCACCGCGCCGGTGAAGTCGGCGGCGACGGCCATGCCGTCGGAGAGCTGCCCCGGGTGGTACCGAACCATGGTCTCCGATGGGGTGCCGAGGACCGACGTGGAGGATTCCAGGGTGACGTGTTGCCCGTCGGCCCGCAGGCCGGCGCCGGTCCGGGCGGCCAGGCCGGTGCCGGTGGCATCAAGGACCTGGACGGACTCGGGCTTCGTGGGGATGGGTAGGGCGGTGTCGTCCCACGCCGCGATGACCTTGTTGTCGGCCGGCTGGTCGGGGAACTCGACGTCGCCCATCTGGGACCCGTCGTAGTCGTATCCGGCGGGCGCCCCGACCTGGGTGACCGGCAGGGTGGTCTCGGGAATGTTGCCGACGGCGATGTTGCGGTAGTGCAGGGCGAGGCGAATGATCTGCGAACGGAGGCCGGGATCCATCGTCACCTGGTCGGTGAGGGCGGCCAGGAACCGGTTGAGCTTGAGGGGGTTGGCCAGTCCCTCCGTCTCGGCCGTCTTGATCAACACCCGGACGAAGATGTGGTCCCGGACGATACGGGCCAAATCCGACTCGGGGTCGTAAGGCCAATTGGCCCGGTCCGCCACGCTCACTCCGGGCGGGTCGTACTGCAGGTGCCGGCTGCGCACCAAGGCCAAGGCCTGCCCCCCGCCGAGCAGCTGGCATCCGGTGTGGGAGATCCCGAGCAGCGAGTAGGCGTCGTAGAGCCGCTCGGGGAAGTCCAGCCGGATCCCGCCGAGCGCTTCGACCGTCTTCTCGAAGCCGTCGAAATTGACCTCGACGTAATGATTGATCGGGATTCCGAGATCGTCGGTGATCGCCCGGACCAGATTGTCGGGCCCCTTCTTGCCGTCATTGAGGGCGGCGTCGATCTTGTTGTAGGCCCCGACCGGGGAACCGGTCGGCATGGGCACGAACAAATCCCGGGGGATCGACAGGATCGAGGCGGACCGCTTTTTCGGGTCCAGGTGCAGGATCATGATCACGTCGCTCAGCGATCCCGAAAACTGCTGGGGGCTCCCGAACTGCTTGATCTGGTTGGGGTTGGTCAACCCGGCCCGGGTCTCGTTGCCGATCAGGAGGATGTTCTCCGGTGTCAGGCCGTCCGACGATTGCTTCTTGATCTGCACCGCCTGGGGGCTGGTGCCACCGGTGGTCGGCGTCGGAGTCAGGTCGGGGGCGACCTGGGTGGGGATAGCGGCCACGCGATAACGGACCCACCCGAAGGACAAACCGGAGACGACCAGGAACCCGGCGACGACAATGTTGAGCCCGATCAGCATCCGTCGAGGCCAGCGCGGCGCTCGCTTGCGACTGTGCACGCCGACGGGCATGGCCGATCTTTACCCCGTCGTAGGCGGAAATGTGGTCGCCTCAAGCCCGGTGGCGGCGGATCGGCGCGCCGCGAAGACGGATTGGCCGCGCTCAGGAGGCGGGCCACCACGTTCGGTCGACGCTCACCCCGTCCAAAGCCGAGGTGAGCTCGACGCCGAGCCCGGGAGCGGTCGGTACCGCGACGGTGCCGTCGGGGCGGAGCCGGACCGGTTGGGTCACGATGTCCTCGGCCCAAAAGCGGTCGGCGGCCGAAAGGTCACCCGGCAGGGTGAACCCGGGCAGGGCAGCGAGGGCCAGGTTGGCGGCCCGGCCTACCCCGGTCTCCAGCATGCCGCCGCACCACACCGGCACGCCGGCGGCCCGGCAGCGGTCGTGGATCTGCACCGCCTCGGCCAGCCCGCCGACCCGACCGGCCTTGATGTTGACGACACCGGCCGCGCCGAGAGACAGGGCGGTGGCCGCGGCGGCGGGCGAGGTGATCGACTCGTCGAGGCATACCGGGGTGCGCAGGGCCGCGGCCAGCGCGGCGTGGCCGAGGAGGTCGTCGTCGCCGAGCGGCTGCTCGATCAGGAGGAGCTCGGCGGCTTCGAGCGGCCGGAGGGCGGCGGCCGGGTCGGCTACGAGCGCGTAGGAGCCGTTGGCGTCTACCTGTAGGGGGAGCTGGCGCGCCGGCCACCTTTCCCTTACTGCTTCTACTGCTCGACAGTCCCAGCCCGGATGGATCTTGAGCTTCACCCGCCGGTAACCGTCGGCGACGTAGCCGGCCACCTCGTCCATGAGGGCGTCGACGTCGCCGGCCACGCCGACCGCCACCCCGGCGGGGACGGTCGCCGGCAGCTCCGTCGCCGGCGGGTCGGCGGCCGCGGCCAGGTGGGCGGCCAGCGGCCGGCCGGCCAGGCGGAGGGTGGCGTCGAGCACGGCGCACTCGATGGCGGCTTTGGCCATCGGGTGGCCCTTGACGGCGGCGAGGGCGGCGGCGGTCGGCCCGGTCCACCCGGAAGATGGGGACGGCCCACGAGCCGGGCCGTCCACCTCGGCCGCCAACGGCAGCCGGGCGGCCAGCACCCTCGGGATCAGGTGGCGGGCGAGGACGTCGGCGGCGCCTTCGACGTACTCGGAGGTGTA
>Ga0070737_10004976_pt1 | contig 12957 bp, 15 predicted proteins | sample Coa_R1_10_FD_66438 | JGI IMG/M metagenome (GOLD analysis project Ga0070737, IMG submission 66438) | Surface soil microbial communities from Centralia Pennsylvania, which are recovering from an underground coalmine fire - Coalmine... | ecosystem: Environmental > Terrestrial > Soil > Unclassified... | reverse complement strand
CGACTTGGCACTCCCACAGCTTCATAGTCGACTCAGCTCAGCAGCCGCGGGGGCTGAGTGAGCTATGGGTCTCGAAAACGCTACATGCCCCCGCCGTCTGCTGCAGCGGATGGTTCAGCCCGGATACTATATACTCCATCAGCAGCAGTACCAAACCAAAGTCAACATAGCGCTCATCCAGATCGATGTTGAGAGTCAGCAAGGAGGCAATTCGCGCATGCAGTACCAAAGCAAAGCCAACGCGGCGATGATCCAGAATACGAATCGGCGTATTGTTAGGTCGCATTCGGTGGCTGATCGTTGTTTTCCAACGGTCCTCCGTGCAGCCGTCGGATGTCTGCTCGGACCATCAAGGGGATTACAAACACCCCGGCTCCGAAAAGGACCATCAACACAACCGTAAGGACTGCATACACCAAGCCAGCACCAGCCCCGAAGGCTCTTTGGCCTGTCCGAAATACGGCGCCTACCAGAATGATCCAGAGTGGAACCGCCCAGAATAACACGACCAGAGAAACGAGACCGAGCGCCACGGCCAAGCCATCCTCCAGCCGAACTGCCATCGATATTAACCCCAACGCCAACAGCAAGACAGTTGGAACGATGGCACGGGCTCGCCACGTCATCATTCGGGTCAGAGAAACCTCCACTGGATTGTTCATCGATGATCCTTCCTTATCGAACAACGCAGCCAGCACCCTGAGGACGGCGGCAATCATGGGTAACACGGTGCGCGTCCTACAACTCGTGGCCTACCCGTTTCTCCGCACGGTCAGAGAAGCGACGCCAGGCGTCTGCCACTTCGCCGAACGCCCCCGCTCAGCAGCGGCGGCCGCGCTGAGAGACTTGAAACTCCGAGAAACCTACATCGCAGCCGCCGTCTGCTGCAGCGGCTGGTTCGGCACCTCACCTTTTTGTGAGGAAGTCTGACAGCCCTCTTCTCCCACAAACCGCGTACCACCCGAACATGAAGGCTAAGATTGCCATCCACACCACCCCATCCCCCCGCAGACTCCCCTGCGCGGCCATCAAGGGCAAGATCCCCGCAAACGCAAACAGCAGGGCCAACATGCCTGCAGCGACACGAAGGATCGGACTACCGTTCCTTGCTGTTTGAGCTTCCGGCACGATTGCAGCATAGACCGCCGCACCCGCTTTGTCTCCCGCAACAGCCTCCTGAATGGCTTGTCCTCTTCTCCGACGGCGAATCAGGTTCACCAAGCACACGATGGCCATGCCGAGCATGCCGCCAATCGCACACCATACGCCCAGGAGAAAATCGGAAGAGAAAGTGACAGAGAGAACTGTCACCGGTGGGGGGAACGAATTGGCGTCGACACCACCAAGCGGGCGTGACAAGTCTCGGACTACAAGCAAGAACGAGGCTGTGGTAGTGGCACCGACGCAGCCACCGAGCTGCACCGGCGTCAAAGCGTTCTTCTTCGAAGGTGGCTGTCCCACAGAAGGGGATTGCGCGCCCACCAGCGAGCTGGCTGTTTTCTTGGGCCAGCGCGCCCACACTCGTGAGACGATCCAGGCAATAGTGACCCCAATCAACAGAGGCAGGCCCAGAAACCACAAAGGCCCGAAAACCCACTGGAGTAAGGCGACATGCGGCAAGAGATGGACCGCAACCAAGAGGCCCGCTAATCCTGTCCCGCTCAACAGAAAGGAGACTACAAACAGCCACCAGAATAAGCTTCGCTGTCTCATGGATTTGTCTGCCTCCTAAACTTGTTATTTAGCTTGCGCCTGCGCAACCTAACATGGTCGCGGAGCCTGGACGGTACGAATACGTGGCAAAACGGTGCCCGAAAGCTGGGGCTGCTCGCCTGTTTACGGAATTTTGGCCTGGCGGATCGTCGAATTGCGGTGCGGTTAAAGCGTGCATGGGCACATCCTCATGGGGTTGAACAGATGCTAACCGTCCGATGCGCGTACGTCAACAAAAAAGCGAGTCTCGTGATACGCATTCGTCCGCCCTGGAGTTGGCTATTGGTGTGGGAAGCGGTGCCGCTGTTTCCGCATTCTGGGCGCCTCGCAGTGGTAGGGCCGTGGAAGTCTTTTTTTCTGCTTACGAAAACAGCGGCAAGGGTTTGCCGTCGCAGAGTGCTTGCGGTCGGCCCTGCACATCGGTCAGCGTCGAATCGAGTGGGATGCCCAGGGCGTGGAGGATGGTGGCGTGCAGGTCGCCGGGGCCACAGGGGAAATCGAGCGGGCGCGCGCCCTGGCTGTCGGAGCGACCGTAGACCTGGCCGCCGCGAATGCCGCCGCCGGCAAACGCCACCGAATAGCAGAAGGGATAATGATCGCGACCTGTGCCCATAATGCGCGGCGTGCGGCCAAATTCGGTCAGCCACACGACGAGCGTTGTGTCCAGCAAACCGCGATCCGCCAGGTCATCGAGCAGGGCCGACGATCCCTGCTCCAACGGCGGCAAGAGGGCGTTTTTCAGGCGGTTGAAGTTGTCGCCGTGTGTGTCCCAGTGATCGCCGACACTGCCGTTGAGGTCGCCGGCAGCGCAGACAACCGTGACAAGCGGCACGCCTGCCTCGACCAAACGCCGGGCCAAAAGCAGACTTTGGCCACACAGATGCTCGCCATAGCGGTCATGGACCGAAGGCGGTTCCCGCTCCAGATCGAGCGTGCGCTGGATGTGCGGGTTCGTCAGCAGGTTGGCGGCTTGCTCCTGGAAGCGTATCCAATCGCGCACGCCGGCATTGTCGGCCGGCAGGTGATCGAGCCGCCGGCTTAAATCGCGACGCGCACTCAGGCGCCCGGCATCCACCCCATCGGCCAAGCGAAACACCATGCTGCCCAGATCGCGTGAGATGCCACCATACGGTTTGCCACGATTGGGCCGCACCACCAGAGGGGCATAAGCACTTCCCAGCCAGCCGGCCGTATCGCCGGCCTGCAAGGTGCCATTGTCCACCAATGGATAGGGAAGCTGCACCGTCCCCGGCAAGCCGCGTCTGGCTTGCCGCAACCGTGCCAGCTGCGCTCCCAACGTCGGCCAATCATTAACGGAAGGCGGCAGATTGGCGGCGACTTCGGGCTGCGGGGGAGCATGTCCCGTGCGATTCCAGTACATCGCTTTGCCATGCCCCGTGCAGTGATGATGCACCGAGCGCACCACAGCCAATCGTTTCATCTGCCGCGCCAACCGCGGCAGGTGTTCGCCAAAGCGAATGCCGGGGACCGCAGTGGCGATGGTCTGGAATTCGCCGCGCACCTCCGCCGGCGCGTGCGGCTTGGGATCCCAGGTATCGAGGTGGCTGACCCCACCCCAACAATACAGGACGATGCAGGCCCGCGCGCGGCCGAAACCCGTGCCGGTCGCTGCTCGCTCCGTCGCCTGACTGCGCAGAGCGAGATAGCTCGGCAACGACAGACCCAGCAATCCCACGCCGCAGCCGCCCAGCCAGCGACGACGGGTCCAAGGAGCTTGCCTTCCGTGCAACGAGATAGACCGATTCATGGCGGGTCTCCCTAATAAGCGACCCTTCCATTACACTCTGATTCGATCGGTGTTTCAAGCAAAATCGTCGCTCACCAGGTGAGGGTTGGAGGGAAGAATTCGGCAATCAATTCTTCGTAGAAGGGCCGCAACGCCGCGACATCAGGCCGCGATTCGGCCTTTGAATACAGATCGTAAGGATTGAAGGCACGTACCCAGGCGAACATCTTGCGATCGTGGTCGTTCATCAGCTGGCCATACGCTCCTTCCCGATGAGCGGCGTAGAAAGAATGATAGCGGATCATGTACAACGCTTCTTCAGGTAGATAATCTTTAACCACCTGATACAGATATTCATCATGACCCCAGGAGAGATGGACGCGGTCCAGGCCGCAGCCCTCTTCGTAGATGCCGCATGGCGTCTGATATTGAGGAATCTGCCGATCCGGATTCTCGTCGAAGAATTCCGCAAAGACAACGTGCGTGGAGAAAGCGCAGCCAACCGGAAAAGTATCGCCGACGACGGCCCACTGCGGCTCACCAAAGAGACATAGGATCTTGCCGAGATCGTGAATCAGCCCGGTCAGGATGAACCAGCGCGGCCGGCCGTCGCGGCGGATGGCTTCCGCCGTTTGCAGCAGGTGCTCGATCTGGCTTAATTCTGTATCGGGATCACTGTCATCGATAAGCGTATTGAGAAATTCCATCGCCTCCCAGACTCCCATGCGTCGGCGACGCGGCGGCAGATATTCCCGCTTCTTGGCCAACACAAAATCGAGCGTCTGATAACGGTGATTGAGACGATAAAACTCCTTGACAGTCGGCCGCACCTCGTCCCGATAAGCGCGGAATGCTTCCTTGGGCTTGCTGCCGGGCGGATAGCGGCTGAGCAGCGCCTCTTCCCAATCGTCCAGATGGCCCCGTACGTCCGAGGGGCGTTCGGATGGTCGATTCGACATGAGGGAACCTCCCTTGCATAGATTGCCGATGCAATGCGGATAGTATAGCGAATCGCCGCCCTCTCTTTTCGCGGGTCCCTTAATCCGGATAATTGAAGGCCCTGCCGGCATGTTCCTCGCGTCTTGTCAAGCGGCGTTGCTCCGCTATACTAGCATTTTCCTCGAAAGATGGAGAGCGATCATGGGCATGCAATGCGAAGTGTGCGGCAAGAAGCCAGTGCTGGGCAATCACTACGCTCGCCGCGGCAAGGCCAAGTATCTGGGCGGTGTCGGTCGTAAAGTCACCGGCATTAGCCGCCGCGCTTTTGTCCCCAATTTGCAGACCATTCAATGTCAGGTCGGCGGCTCGGTGAAGCGTCTGCGTGTGTGCGTGCAGTGCATCCGCAGCGGTCGTGTTCAGCGTCCGCAGCGGCGCCGGCCCTTCCAGATGCCGACTACCTTGTAATTGCCGGCGAGGTGGCCATGTCGTTGACGGCCCAAGAAGTTCAGTGGGTGGCGCACCTGGCACGCCTACAACTGACCGAGGCGGAGCTGGAGACCATGACGCGTCAGCTGAGTGCCATCGTGGCTTACGTCGATCAGCTGAAACAGGTCAATACCGACGGCGTCGAACCGATGGCGCACGCTTTGGCGATCCACAATGTCTTCCGGGAAGATGAAGCGGCGCCATCGTTGCCGGCCGCCGAGGCGCTGGCCAACGCCCCGCAACGCCGCGGCGATTTCTACAGGGTGCCGGCTGTGCTGGATTAACGCCAAGACGAGTCGGAAGTGTATAGCGAGGGATGCTTTGCCGTCGCTTACGTTTCCGGCTCGTTAGGATTCCCTCCCATGCTGGAACGCACTGTCACCGAATTGTCCGCTCTTCTCGCGTGCCGGGAAATCTCTGCCGAGACGCTGACCCACGAATTCTTGCAAGCGATCCGTCAGCGCGATCCACAGGTTCGCGCTTTTCTCCACGTCGATGAATCCGGCGCTCTAGAACAAGCGCGGCGCGTCGATGTGCGGCGACAACGAGGCGAGCCGCTCGGTCCGTTGGCCGGTGTGCCGGTGGCGATCAAGGACAATCTCTGCGTGCGTGGCCAACCGACAACGTGCGCCAGCAAGATGCTGCAAACCTATCGCCCGCCTTACGATGCCCACGTCATCAGCCGGCTGCGTCAAGCCGATGCCGTGTTGATTGGCCGCACCAACATGGACGAATTTGCAATGGGGTCGTCTACGGAGAACAGTGCCTTCCAGATCACACGCAATCCGTGGGACCTGGAGCGTATCCCCGGCGGCTCCAGCGGCGGCTCGGCAGCGGCGGTGGCGGCCGGCGAAGTGCCTTTGGCGCTCGGCTCGGATACCGGTGGCTCCATTCGACAGCCAGCGGCACTGTGCGGCATTGTCGGCCTGAAACCGTCCTATGGCCGGGTGTCGCGCTTCGGACTCGTCGCTTTCGCCAGCTCGCTCGACCAGATCGGTCCACTCAGCCGCGATGTGACCGGCGCCGCCCTGCTTCTTGATGCCATCGCCGGCCATGATCCACGCGATAGCACCAGCGTCAATCGCCCTGTCCCGGCCTGCCGGCAAACGGTCGAGCAGCCCGTCCGGCCGCTGACTCTTGGGATTGCCCGCGAACATTTCGAGGCGGGACTCGATGCCGAAGTCGAGCAGAGCGTGCGCGAGGCCCTCAAGGTCTATGAAAGTCTCGGCGCCAAGATCGCAGAGATAAAGTTGCCGCACAGCAAGTATGCCATCGCTGCGTATTATCTGGTGGCCACGGCCGAGGCGTCGAGCAACCTGGCCCGCTATGACGGCGTTCACTTCGGCCATCGCTCGACCGAACACCAGGATCTCATCGATATGTACTGCCGTTCGCGCGGTGAGGGCTTCGGCGCCGAAGTCAAACGCCGTATCATGCTCGGGACCTATGCGCTTTCCAGCGGATATAAGGACGCTTATTATCTCAAGGCGCTCAAGATACGGCGGCTGATCCACGACGATTTCGCCCAGGCGTTCACGCGCTGCGACGCCATCGTGGGGCCGACCTCACCGACGCCAGCCTTCAAAATTGGCGAGCGCATCACCGATCCCCTGGCGATGTATTTGGCCGACATCTACACCATCAGCGCCAACCTGGCTGGCCTGCCCGGCATCAGCATCCCCTGCGGTTTCACGAAGACAGGATTGCCAATCGGACTGCAAATCCTGGCTGCACCATTCGAGGAGGAGAAGCTGCTGCGCATCGCACGCCTGTTCGAGCGCGCCACCGACTGGCACACACGGCGACCCAAGCTGGCCGAACTTCCAGGCATCCACGAACCGGGGCGCTAATTGCGCACGAGATCCTTGTACAAAGGCGGTCTCCCTGTTACATTCAGTATCTTAGAGCGTTGTATTTTAGAGTGTTGTGCCGTTGGCTGGGGGAGTCGCGCTGGCGAACAGCCGATGGACACCGGCTGTTCACCAGCGGAGTGCGAATCGCGTCGCTGCTTCTTCGATTCAGGAGTTCGTCATGTCGATTTCCGCCACCTGCCCCGGTTGCAACAGAAGCTACCGGCTCGCCGACGCGATGCGGGGCAAGAGGGTCCGTTGCCAATCGTGCGCGCAGGTCTTTATCATCCGCGCAGAAGACGATGAGAGGATTCAGACTTCCCCACGTCCGGCCAAGCAGATAGTCCGGTACGAGGAGGACGAAATCACGGAGCGGCCCCGGCCACGCCGGCGGCCTCGCAAGAAGCACAGCAACGCCGCGATCCTCCCCTTGATAATCGCTGGTTGTGTTACGGTGGGAGCACTGATCCTGCTACTGGGCGGCTTTGCCATCTGGACGTGGGGGCGGTCCCGACAACTCCACCCGGTGCCGGCGGCCTTCAACGCCAATCTGCCAGCGCTCCCCGCCCAAAATCCGGCGCCGCCGCAGCGGCCGGCAGATATCCCTCTGCCGCCGATGGTCCCGCCGGTCAACCTGCCGGCTCAGGGACTGCTTGCTGCCGAGTTGACCAACGGCAAGGTCTCTGGCTTTGGCGCCCAGATGGAGGTGACGGTCGATTACCGCTTTACCTCCGGCAATCCCGCAGGCAGGCGGCTCTTCCTGGTTATCAAGGCTACCAAATTTGGCGGATTGGGCCAAAATTATTACCTGGCCGAACTCCGGAGTATTGGCAATCAAACCAGGGGCACTGTTCAGGCGAGCGGCATGTCCTTCGGCATCGAACACGGTCCCTTCGAGATGTGGATCGGAGAGGGGCCTCCCGGCCCTCCCGGCCCTGTATTGCTTCTGGCTGAGGGAGACATTAAGAAGATCTCCAACATTGTGACAGTGGCAGTCAAGCAGAACACCCTGCCCGGTATAAGGCTGCCGATCGGTCCCCGTCGCGTACTACCTTGAATTCGGTCTCAACATACGGAGGAAGGAAACTCATGCAAGACGACTTCGCGTCTCTCTTCGCCTTCAATCGATGGGCCAACGCCAAGATGCTCGACGCCTGCCGGAAGTTGACGCCGGAGCAATACGTCGCCGAGCCGGTGCCGGGCTGGTCATCCGTCCGCTCGACGGTAGTTCACATCGCCGTCGTGACAGAGCTATGGCTGCGGGGACTGGAAAACGATCCGGACGACAGCATTCCGACCGAGGCTGAAGTGGCGACCATCGACGACGCCGAACGGCTGCTCGAGCGGGCCTACCAACGGTTCGACCGGCTGCTGCCAACTCTGACGCCAGAGCGGCTGACCACTCTTGTCACCTACCGGCGGCGCGGCCACACGGCGACACTGCCGCCGTGGGCTGTGCTGCGGCAAGTGGTCAATCACACGACTTATCATCGAGGGCAAGTCGCTTCCAAGCTGAAGCGCTTCGGAATCGTGCAGCCAGAGACCGACTTCGTATTATGGTGCTTCGAGCATATACCGCAGCAAAAGTGATTGCCCCACACAAAGCTGATCTCGTTCCCACGCTCTGCGTGGGAACGAGATGTTGCGAACGCTGCTCAATCACGGCTGCTCGTGGCCATAACGATACGCAGAATGTACCAGAACAACAGGGCCACAGAAGCGAACAATTCCAGGGCCGCACCGACGTGTTGATCCGTGCGATAGTGCAGCATCACGTTCGAGGTGTCGTAGAGAATATAGCCGGAGGCCAACGCTACCATCGCAAACGAGAAGAGCATGCCAAGGCTGAATCCGAAGAGACAGGCAGCGAAGAGGACGCCCAGAGCGACCATCACGCCGACACTCAGGATTGGCCCCAAGAACGTGTAGTCCTTTCGGGTCACAAAGACCGCGAGAGTCAAGCCGCCAAAGACAGCCAAGGTCATAATGGCGGCCGTGGGAATGACCTGCGGATCGGTCAATCTCGTGGCCAAATAAAGCAGAGGCAGGAAGATGACCGCTTCGGCGACGACATACAGCCCCAGACCCAGATATTGAATGGCCGGCGCGGAGTCCGAGTGAGCCCAGGCGCGAGCAATCCAACCGGCCGCCATGAAAGCCAGCAAGACGATCAGCCAGCTGAAGCGTGAGGTGCCCAGCAAGCCGAAAACCTGTTCGGCACCGACAACGTTTAACAACAACGCTTCGATGCCCATAAAAGCGAGGATGGCGCCGGCCAAATGCGCATAGGTGCGGCGAATGAACAGCGCTCGTTCACTGCTAGCCGCACGAGCGACAGGATATTCGTAACCGTAACTCATTGTATACTCCCGACTTGGGTTTTCTTGACATTGGGGCGGGGGCGAAAACTTCGCCGCCATGCCACGCCCAAAGTCTACCTCATTGTAAGCGGTTGCGGAAGATGCATCAAGCGACGCTCGGATGGGCAGCATCACTCGTAGGCAATAGCTTCGGCGATGCGCAGCCGCGTGGCGTGGTAGGCCGGCCATAGACCTACCAGCGCGGCCAGAACCACTGCCAGCGAAAAAACCACAGCCGCCGGCTTCCACGGCACCAGCATCGGGAAGACAAACCCCGTCTCATCCGGCAGAATCAGACGGATGGTGTACCATTCGATGAATAGGCCGACGACAAAGCCGATGAGCGCTCCGAATAGTCCCATCAGCGCTGCCTCGGCGAGGACCGTGCCAAGCACCTGGCTGCGCGAGGCGCCGACAGCCCGTAGCAGCCCTAGCTCGCGGCGGCGTTGCAATACCGAGATGAATAGCGCGCTGACCACGCCGAGCAACGTTACCAGGCCGACGATGAAAAACTGGGCGTAACCCAAGAGATAGACACGATCAATGTCTTTTTGGATGGTATCGTGCATGTGCTTGCGGGTCGCCGGATACAACGCTTCCTGCCGGCCCCACTTGGCCTCGATCTGCCGGCACACTGCCGCCGCGTCTGCACCGGGACGCAAGTAGATATCCCAGATGTCCACCAGGTCGTCGCCGAACACCTTGTTGAACCAGGCACGATCGACGAGAATGGTGCCGCGATTCCAGGTGTAATCCACGGCCAGACCGATCACCTCCAGCGTCAACATGCCGTGGCGGCCGCGAATGGCGATATGCTCGCCGGGGTGAACATTGTAAAGAGTGGCGAAATTCTCCGAGACGAGAGCGGTGCCGCCTTCGCGCAGCCGCGGATATTTGTCGAGATTGCGTGCCAGAGAGCGCGAGCTGCCGGGGGCAAAGGCATTGGTGTCGATGGCCAGCAGGAAAACGATGCGATCGCGGAAATCGAGGAGGTGGAAGCGCACACCGACGGCGGCTTCCACTTCCGGCAACGACAGCAGTTTAGCACGCAGATGAGCCTCCATCGGCTGGGCCAGGCTGGCCTTCTCGATGGGTGCGCCGCAGGTCAGGAACACATCGGCGGCGACCCGGTCGTTGATCCAGTGATAAACGGTCTCTTTGGTGCTGTGGATGAAGGCAGACAGACCAAAAACAAGGGCGGCCGTAGCGGCAAGGGCGGCAATGACAATGCCGGTACGTGCGGGACTGCGAATGAGATTGTCCGCAGCGAGTCGGACTTCCAGACCAAGCAAGGAGCGCACCAGTGGCCGCAGCAAGCGGCCCATGAACTCGGTGGCTAGTGGGATCAGGGTTAAGGCCGCGATGAAAAGTAACACGGCGCCGGCAAAGACGCCAGCGCGGCGCGGCAAATGCTCGCGCCAGACAACAGAAACAACTCCCGCCAGGACCAGGAGAAGGATGCTGCAGACATGCAGGAGGCGATGGCGGAGCCGTCCGCTCGGCGGCACGCGGCGGACAGCGGCAGCGGGTTCTTCGGCGGCAGCCAGCAATGCGGGAACCAACGCTGCCAGCATGGCCGTGCTCACACCGGCCAGCAAAGCCCCGCCCAAGAGCGAGGGCGACACAGGAAGCGATAGCTCGCCCATCGGTACAATGATCTCACTAAGAAAACGCAACAGCGGCCACAAGGTCAGCCAGCCCAGCCCCCAGCCCAGCGGCAACCCCAACCCCGAACCGACCAGCCCCAACAGCGCCGCCTCGCCCAGAAACAGCCCCATCACTTGGCCGCGCGTCGCCCCGACCGAACGCAGAATGCCGATGTCGTGCCGCCGCTCGGCCACGCTGACCGACAACACGTTGTAGACCAGAAACAGTCCGACCACCAGCGCAATCGCCCCACCGATATCGAAACCCAATTCCAGACCGGCGCTCACGTCGCGCACCGCTTCGTAGTTCGACTCCAGGGTACGGACATCGGCCCGGTCGCCGAGATATTCTTGCAGCCGCTGTCGCACCTGCTGCCGATCGGCGCCTGCTTCGACATGGATGTTGATTTGACTGACGTTTTCCTTGCGTTGGGGAAAAATGAGACTCGCAGCATCGCCGACCTCCATGACGAGGAAATTGTCGTCGCTCAGAGAGCGCAAGTCCCCAAAGCGAAGGGTGCCGAGCAGCGACAACTTGCTCCGCTTGCTGGAAGCGAGGGCTTGAATCGTCGCATCCTTGCCAGACGTTTTTTCCGCCAGTGCTCGCGCCAGTTTCTCCCCGGCGAGGACGGGGATGTATCCACGCAGCCGGTCCCAGATCATGCGGGAAATGCCGGCCGCTGCAGACGGATCGTGCATCCAGCGAACCTCGATGCCTGCCTCATTCCCCCGCTCTGCGTCGCGTCCCACCGCATGGTTGTGTAAGTCGAGTCCAAACAGCCAGACGGAGCGGCCGTTCTCATCGAGCTGCGGCAGGGTGATGCGTCCCAACACAATCGGCTCGGCGCCACGTACTCCAGGGATTTGGGCCTTGCGGATTTCCTCAGCCAGTGCCCGCGGCACGCCGGTTTGCGCATTCATAACCACGAGGTCGGCGATCTTGGCCATCGGGTTGACCGCCTCGGGCGCTTCTTGATTGATACTCTGATTGAGCAAGCGCGTAGCCACCAGCGTCGCTACCCCCAAAGCGATGCTCAGGACAATCAGCACCGCCCGCGTCGGATGTAGACGCAGATAACCAACACTCAAACTCCGGTGCAAGGCGAACATGAAGATTTCCTGTGTAGCGCTTAGCGACGCTTGGACGAGCCGGAAGCATAAGCGACGGACGTTCCCCCGTCACTTACGCTTCCGGTTCGTTGAAGTTCCTCAATACCGGCGATCAACCCATCGCGGATATGCACCAGACGATCGCCGTAAGCGGCAGCCTGGGGATCGTGCGTCACCATGACGACGCTACGCCGTCCCTTTTCCGGCAAGCTGCGCAACAGATTCAAGATATCGCGGCTGTTGGCCGAATCGAGGTTGCCCGTTGGCTCATCGCACAGCACTGCCTCCGGTTCCAGCACCAAGGCGCGGGCGATGGCCACGCGCTGCATCTCGCCGCCGGACATCTCCTCGGGATGATGTTCGGCCCGCTGTTCCAGACCAACACGCTCCAGCGCGGTCATCGCTTGTTTGAGCGCCCGGCCGCGCGCTTGCCCATCGAGGAATAGCGGCAGCGCCACGTTCTCCGCCGCTGTCAGCGTCGGCAGCAGATTGAAGAATTGAAACACAAAACCGATCTTCTTGCGCCGGAAAAGCGAGCGCTCCCGATCCGACAGGGCTTGCAGATCGCGGCCCTGGAACAGCGCTCGGCCACTCGTCGGTGTATCAAGCGCGCCGAGAAGGTGCATCAAGGTGGACTTTCCAGATCCGCTTGGTCCCATAATGGACACAAACTCGCCTGCGGCAATGGTCAGATTGACGCCACGCACGGCATGTACCGGCGTCCGTCCTGTGTTGTAAATCTTCGTGACTTCGACGAGTTCCATCATGGGAAAAGCTCCGTGTATCAAGTGCCGCGCTGCTAGCCGACGCGGGCGAATAGCCGCTGCCAAGGCAGCACGAAACCCGCCAGCATCTCGCCGCCATCCAAGCCTTCCTCCAGAGTAACCTCTTGAAAAATATCTGCGATCACATCTTTCTCGGCGGCGGTATCCGTGCGGACGCCGGGAGGAGCCAAGGTCGAAGTGCGGTTCATGTGCGACTCCTTTTACGGATGCAGCTTCTTGTACCGAAGGCGATGCGGCTGGTCTGCTTCTTGCCCCAAACGCTGCCGCCGCTGCGCTTCGTACGTCTGATAATTCCCTTCGCACCACACGGTTTTGCTGTCG
>Ga0070737_10004975_pt1 | contig 12957 bp, 11 predicted proteins | sample Coa_R1_10_FD_66438 | JGI IMG/M metagenome (GOLD analysis project Ga0070737, IMG submission 66438) | Surface soil microbial communities from Centralia Pennsylvania, which are recovering from an underground coalmine fire - Coalmine... | ecosystem: Environmental > Terrestrial > Soil > Unclassified... | reverse complement strand
CTTGACCACCCGGACGACCTGGGCAAGGCGCTGGCCGGCACGGGCCTGCGCGTCGCCGAGGCGCGCACGGACCGCGCGGCGGGCGCGGCGCTGCGCGCCAGGCTGCAGGCCGCCGCCAGCCGCGCCGCCGGCTGACCAGGAGGCTGCGCGCCCGGGCCGGCCCGGCCGCCCACCGGATCCAGGTCGTGCCCGGGGCCAGCGCGGCTCAGCCGCTCACCCGGATCCAGGTCTTGCCCGGTGCCGCGCCGGCGGCGCGGAAGGCGGCCGCCGCCTCTGCGAGCGGGTAGCACGCGTGCAGCACCCGCTCGGGTGCCGGGATTCCCGACGCGAGCGTGGCGGCGAAGTCGCCCGGATGGTCGTAGATCAGCGATCCGCGCAGGGTGAGCTGGCGGCGGACCACAAGCCCGGTGTCGATCCCGGCGGCCCGCCCGCCGAGGCCAATCAGCATGATCGTCGCGCCGTGCGCCGCCCTGCGGACCGCCTCGCCCAGCGCCGCCTCCGCTCCGGACGTCTCGAAGACGGTGCCGAAGCCCGCGTCGCCGGGCCCGGCCGGCCGGGCGCCGAGCGAGACCGCCAGCCGCCGTCGGCCCTCGTTCGGCTCCAGCAGGTACGGAGCGATCCCGCGCGCGGCGAGGGCCAGACACAGCAGCGCGCCCTGCGACCCGGCCCCCACGACCAGGCACCGGCTCCCGGGCTGCGCCCCGCTGCGCCTGATCGCCGCCAGCGCCACGGTCAGCGGCTCGGCGCAGACCGCGCCGGCATCGGCCCAGCCGCCGGGAACAGGCCAGGCATGCGCGGCGGGCACCACGGCGAGCTCGGCCAGCATGCCGGGCGCGGTGAACCCGACGATCACCCGGTCCGGGCACATCGAGGTTAGGCCGGCGCGGCAGGCGCAGCAGCGCAGGCACGGGTAGTTCGGCTCGATGACGACGCGCTGGCCCACCCGCGCCGCGTCCACGCCATCGCCGGTCTCCACCACCTCCCCGAACGCCTCGTGGCCAGGCACCCACGGGTGGACCGGTGCCCGGCGCCTGCCGGCCAGCAGCGCCAGGTCCGATCCGCAGATGCCCACGCCGAGCACGCGCACGAGCACCTGGCCGGAACCGGCGTCGGGTTCCGGCCAGTCATCGGTGACGCGCAGCGACCAGGGACTGCTGCCCAGGACAACCGCGCGCATCAGGGAATGTAGAAGTACTTCTGGTATGCGGCCTGGCGGGCGTCCGAGCTGGTGAGCAGCACGTCGGGAAGCTGCACCGACGCGGTGATGCCGCCGGTGTCGCCGGTGATCTTGTCGTAGGCGAACTGCGCGGCGTCCGCGCCCTCCTGCGCCGCCGGCTGCGCCACCGTGGCGTTGATCTCACCCGACTTGAGCAGCGAGACCTCGGCCGGGCTGGCATCGAAGCCCACGTTGAGCACCTTGCCCGTGAGGCCGAGCGCCTTGAGAGCGGCCGCCACGCCCTCCGCGTTCGGCTCGGCGCTGCCGAAGAAGGCCCTGACCCCGGGATGAGCCGACAGTATGGCACGTGCCGTCGTCTCGCTGGAGCTTGTCGCCTGCGCGGTGTACTGGACCGGCAGCAGCGTGATGCCGGGGTAGGCGGACCTGATCTCCTTCTGGAATGCCTGGATGCGCTGCACCTGGGTGGTCGCGGTCGGCGACAGGCTCATCAGCGCGACCTGGCCCTTGCCGCCCAGCGCCTTGCCGACGTAGTCGGCGGCGGCCTTGCCGCCGGAGACGTTGTTCGTCGTGATCGCGCTGACGAGCTTCGAGGTGTCGGAGAGCCCGGTATCCACGGTGATGACGGGGATCCCGGCGTTCAGGCAGGTGTCGATGGCGGGCGCCATGGCCACCGGGTCGGTGGGCGAGACGATGAGCACGTTGGGGTGCTTGGTGCAGACCGCGTCGACGACGGGTGTCTGCGCCGAGGGAGAGAAGTCCGGCGAGCCCTGGTAGATGACGCTCATGCCCAGCGAGGCGGCCTTAGCCTTCATGCCCGACAGCAGCGTGTCGTAGAAGGCGACGCCGGTGGCGCCGGGGACGTAGGCGATCGTGTAGTGCTTGGCGGCGGTGGTGGCGCTCGCGGTCGAGCCCGCCGGGGACGGGGATGATGACGATGATGAGCATGCCGCCGCGCCCGCGGTGACCGCGACGGCCAGCGGCACCAGCGCCCGCAGTCGCCTGGATCTGCTACCGGACACGAGTTCCTCCCATGATGGCGTGTTTTTCCTTGTGCGTGTTATTTCCTGGTTGCCGCGCGGTTGCGGAGCTGGTCGATATAGACGGCGGCGATCAGGACGGCGCCGACCGCCACCTCCTGCCAGAACGGCGGCACGTTGATGAGCACCAGCCCGGTGACCAGCACGGCGATGATGCCGGTACCGATGACCGAGCCGATGATCGTGCCCCGCCCGCCGAACAGGCTCGCCCCGCCGATGACCACGGCGGCGATCGCATTGAGGTTGTCGGTAGCGCCGGACGACGGCGAGCCGGCGCCGAGGCGCGCCATCACCAGGACGGCGGCCACCCCGGCAAGCAGCCCGGAGAGCAGGTAGATCTCGGTCAGGTACCGGCGGTGGTTGATGCCGGCCCGGATCACCGCTTCCCGGCTGTCGCCGATGCTCAGCGCGTACGCGCCGAACCGAGTCTTGGCCAGCAGCAGCCCGCACCAGGCGGTGATGACGGCCGCGATCAGCACCGGCACCGGTATCCACCCGCCGAGGTTGGTGTTGCCGAACGTGGCGACCGACGCCGGGATCGCCGAGATCTCCTGCCCGTTGTTGAGCAGGTAGCCGAACCCGGTGGCGATGCCGAGGGTGCCGAGGGTCACGACGAACGCCGGGATGCCCGCCCACGCGACGAGGAACCCGTTCAGCAGGCCGAACGCCCCGGCCACCGCGATGGCGGCGAGAAAGCCCGCGGCGACGGCGCCCGCCGCGGCTCCGTGCGCGCCGGGGAAGCCGTGCGCCATCACCCAGGCGCCCGCGGTCCCGGACAAGCCGAGCACGGCGCCCACCGACAAGTCGATGCCGCCGGCGCAGATGACGAAGGTCTCGCCCACCGCCAGCAGCAGCACCTCGGTTGCCGTGCTGGAGGTGTTCAGCCAGTTGGCACGGGTCAGGAAGTAGGGCGAGTCGATGCTGAAGGCCACGATCAGCACCAGCAGCACGCCGCCGATCCACAGGTCGCGGATCGCGGCCTGGCCGCGCAGCCACAGCGCCCGGCGCCGGGTGGCGGCGTGGGCCTGCGCGGTGACCTCGGTCCGCGTCATCGCCGGTCCCGTCCCGCCATGGCGCCGGTGATGTAGCCGACCAGGTTCTCCCCGGTCAGCTGGGCTCCGGCGAGCGTGGCCGCCACCTGGCCGAGGCGCAGCACCGCCGCCCGGTCGCAGACCGCCAGCACGTCCGGCATCTGATGGGAGACCAGGACCACCGCGATGCCCTCGTCCCTGACCCGCCGGATCAGGTCGAGCACCTGCTGCTGCTGCTCGACTCCGAGCGCGCTGGTCGGCTCGTCGAGAAGGAGGACCCTGCTCGTCCACGCGGCCGCGCGGGCGATCGCCAGTGCCTGGCGCTGCCCGCCCGACAGGTCCCGCGACGCCAGGCGCACATCGGGAAGCCTGGTGCGCAGCCTGGCCAGCTCGCTGACCGTGTGCTCGGCCATGGCCCTGCGGTCGAGCCAGCCGACCCGGCGGGCGAGCCAGTTCCGGGACAGCTTCTCCCTGCCGAGGAAGAAGTTAGCCACCACGTCGCGCTGGCCTGCCAGGGCCAGGTCCTGGTAGACCGTCGCGATGCCCGCCTGGTGCGCGGCGGCCGGACTGGGGAACTGCACGGGCTCGCCGTCCAGCAGCACCTGCCCGGCGGAGGGGAACGTCGCCCCGGACAGGATCTTCAGCAGGGTGGACTTGCCCGCGCCGTTGTCGCCGACAACGCCGAGCACCTCGCCGGCGTCCACGTGCAGCGTGACACCGCTCAGGGCCTGGACACCGCCGTAGTGCTTGGCGAGGTCGCGGACCGCCAGCCGGGGAGACACTATGGCCGCTCCTTTGCCTGGGCCAAGACCGAATCCAGCGCCCGCCGCGCCCGGGCCGCGAACTGCGGCGGGCTGTCGGGAGCGCCCGCGCGGGGCGCCTCGACCGCGACCGGGATGCCGTCGGGCAGGGCGCGGAGAAGATCGCGCAGCGGCAGCGAGCCCTCGCCGGGCAGCAGCCGCCCGGATCGGGCCTCGGCTATCTCGTCGTCCGGTGCCGCCAGCGGCGCGTCGCAGAGCTGGACGTAGCCGATCAGCGCGGGATCGACGCCGGCGAGCGCGGTCATGCTGACGCCGCATCGCTGGACGTGCAGCGCATCGACGAGGATGCCGCCCCCCGCCGGGGCCGCGATCGCCACCGCGTCGGCCAGGGTGCGGACGCTGCGGTACGCCATGAACTCGATCACCGGGCGGATGCCATAGGGCCCGGCCGCCTCGGCCAGTTCAGCGAACCGGTCGGAGCGTCGGCTCGGCTCGGGGTCCTCGCAGATGGCATTGACGAACAGCGCGCCCAGCTCGGCCGCCGCCTCGAGCACCGGGCCGTAATCCGGGGCCTGCGGCGCCAGCCGGACCGCCTCGACGTCGAGCACGCTGACCCCGGTGTCCGCGCAGCGGCGCGTCGTCTCGGCCAGCATGGGCGATCCCGGCGACATCGGCCACGGCCGCTCGCCGTTGGTGACGGGGGCGATGCGCAGGCCGACTGCGTCGAACCCGGCCCCGGCGGCCGCGGCGACGAGGGCGGGCGGCGCGACGCCGAGCAGCGTCAGGTGTTCCAGCCCGGTCTGCCGCGGCATGGCGCCCCCCTCCACGGTATGAACTAACTTGATAGTTCGTTATGTATACCGTACGGGCCTGCCGCTGTAAAGCACCTGTTACCGGATGACATGGGACGGTATGGTCACGTGCAGAGGGGAGTGGCGATGACCACCGCATCCCGTCCGGGCGCCGCGTCTGCCGGCCTGGACCGGCAACGCGACCCAGAGCGGACCCGCCGGGAGATCCTGGACGTCGCGATCGGCGAGTTCGCGAGGAACGGCTACTCGGGGGCGAGGGTGGACGAGATCGCCGCCAAGACCCGCAGCACCAAGCGGATGATCTACTACTACTTCGGCGGCAAGGAGCGGCTGTACATCGCCGCCCTGGAACAGGCCTATGCCACCGCCAGGCAGGCAGAGCGGCACCTCGACGTGGATCACCTCGACCCGGTGTCGGCCATCCGCACCCTCGCCGAGCTGACGTTCGACCACCACGAGTCGCACCCCGATTTCATTAGCCTCGTCGCCACCGAGAACATCCACCGCGGCGAGTTCATCGCCAAGTCGGCCGCCCTGGCCGAGCTGAACACCCCGGCCATGTCGGTGACGGCCAGCATCCTGGAGCGCGGCTACGCCGACGGCGCCTTCCGCCGCAAGGCGGAAGCCATCGACGTGCACATGATGATCAGCGCGTTCTGCTTCTTCCGCATGTCCAACAGGTACACCTTCGGCGCCGTCTTCGGCGTCGACATGCTGGACCCCTCCCGCCGCTGCCACTACCGGCGCATGGTCGGGGACATGATCGTCAGCTACCTCACCGCGCCGGCCGACGCGCGGTGACCGGGCCGCGGGGGCCGAGGGTGCCCCGCTGCGCCTCGCCGGGCCGCCGGCGCCCGGCGGGACCGCACGCGGGCAGCGAGAGCCGGCGCCGGTCCGGGCCCGGCGGGCAGCGGCGATAGCATCCCTGAGTATCGCGTCACGTCCCGGCGGGCGGAGGTAGCGGGGAGGGCCAATGGTGGCGGTGCTCGTCGGCTTCATGGGCGCCGGCAAGACCACGGTGGGGCACATCGTCGCGGAACGGCTCGGCCAGCCCTTCGTCGACAGCGACGTGCTGATCGAGCAGCGCCTCGGCCGCGACATCCGCGAGATCTTCAGCACCGACGGCGAGGCCTACTTCCGCCAGCTCGAGCACGTCACCGTCACCGACCTGGTCCGCGGCCCGGAAGCGGTGATCGCGCTCGGCGGGGGTGCCATCGAGGACCCGCGGACCCGCGCCGTGCTGCGCGATGCCCGGGTGGTCTACCTGCGCGTCAGCTACGACGAGGCCATGGCACGGGTCCGCGGCGACCGGTACCGGCCGATGCTGGACCGGCCCGGCCTCGACGAGGTATACAAGCGGCGGCTGCCGATATACGAGGATCTCTCCGTCGTCACCGTCGACACCGACGGCCGGCGGCCGGAGGCCATCGCGCTGGAGGTGCTCGCCGAGCTCACCCGGCTGCCGTCGACCCCGCCCGGAAGCTCCAGCGTCTTCGTGACGCCCGTCGGCGGCAGCTACTACGCGCACCTCGGGCCCGGCCTGGCCGATCACGTCGACACGCTGCTGCCCCCCGTGCCCGAGGTGGAGCGCGGCCTGGTCATCGAGGCCAGCGAGGACGCGGGCGTCGCGGCCAGGGTCGCCGAGCGCCTCGCCGCCGTCGGCATCCCCACGCATCGTGTCGCCATGCCGGATACCCAGGCGTCGAAGACGTTCCGTGCCGCGGAGCATCTCGCCAACGTGCTCGCCGATCACGCCATCCACAGGGATGACCTGGTCATCGCCGTGGGCGGCGAGGCCATCTGCGACCTCGCGGGCTTCGTGGCCGCGACGTTCAACCGCGGCATGAGGCTGTGCCTGATACCGACCACGCTCGTCGCGCAGGCCGACTCGGCCGTCGGCGGCAAGAACGCGCTCAACCTGGACCGGGGCCGGAACCTGGTCGGCACCATCCACCAGCCGGTCGTCGTCATCAGCGACATCGAGGTGGCTTGCCGCAATGCCGGACGCGGCTTCAAGGCCGGCCTCGCCGAGATCGCCAAGCATGCCCTGATCAGCACGTCGGACCTGCTCGGGCACCTGCAAGCCCACCTGCAGCCGCTCGTCTCCCGTGACCTGCGGGCCGTCCAGGCGGCTGCCACGCGCAGCATCGAGATCAAGGCCGACATCGTCAGCCGGGACGAGCGGGAACAAGGCGACAGGGTGTACCTGAACTACGGCCACACGTTCGCGCACGCCATCGAGCTGGTGCGGGGCGTCACCGCCGACGACCAGGGCGAATCGGTGGCGCTGGGGATGATGGCGGCCGCCCACCTCGCCTTCCGCCAGGGCCGCATCCCGAGTGCCGTGGTCGACCGGCACCGGGAGCTCATCGCCGGGCTGGGCCTGCCGGTCCGCGGCGAGTTCAGGCTGCAGGACATGCTGCAGGCGTGGCTCCGGGACAAGAAATACCGCCATGGGATCCGCTTCGTGGTGCTGAATCAGCTCGGCCGGCCGGAAAGCGGGGTCACCGCCGACGAGGCGACGCTGGCGCGCGTGCTGGGCGACCTCGCCGGCCGCGAGCCGGCCTAGCCGTCCAGGGCGCCGCGCATGGGGCGGAACTTGACCTGGGCCTCGGCGAGCTCGGCGGCCGGGTCCGAGGCCGCGACGATGCCGCAGCCGGCGAACAGCCGGGCGGTGCGGCCGGACAGCTGCGCGCAGCGCAGCGCGATGCCCCACTCCCCGTTGCCGTCCGCGTCGACCCAGCCGACGGCGCCGGCGTACCGTTCCCTGTCCATGCGCTCCAGCTCCCGGATCAGCTCCAGGGCGGCGCCGGTCGGGGTGCCGCAGACCGCGGCGGTGGGGTGCACCGCCCCGGCCAGCGCGAGCGCCGACCTGGCCGGCCGCGCGCCCGCCAGCGTGCCCCGCACGCGGGTGCCGAGATGCTGCAGGTTCGGCAGCTTCAGCAGCGCCGGGCGCGGCTCGATGTCGAGCGCGTCGCACAGCGGCCCGAGGGCCTCGCGCATCGACGCGACCGCGTAGGCGTGCTCCTCGGTGTCTTTCGCCGAGGCCAGCAGCCTGCTGCCGAGCGTCTCGTCCTCGGCGGCATGCGCGCCGCGCGGCGCCGTCCCGGCCAGCACCAGCGCGCTGACCTCGCGGCCGGACCGGCGGATCAGCAGCTCCGGGGTCGCGCCGATCAAGCCGTCACAGGCGAAGGTGAAGCAGTCGGGGTAGCGGGCGGCCAGCCTGCGCAGCGGGATGCGGGGATCGACCGGCCCGGCGGCGGTGGCGAACAGGTCCCGGGCGAGCACCACCTTGCGCAGGCTGCCCGCCCTGATCGCCGCCACCGCCTCGGCCACCGCGCGCTCCCACTGCGGCGCGGACAGGCTGCCGTCGTGCCAGCGCACCCCGGACGGCGCCCTGGCAGGCACGCTACCGCCGGCGCGCGGCGCGCCGGGCCAGGCACCGGCCACCGCCGCGGACGTGCCGTCTTCGGCCATGGTGGTCAGCCAGGCCAGGCCACGGCCGTCCCTGCCGAGCACCACGCGCGGCACGATCAGCACCGACCCGTCCGATGACGCGTCGAAGGTGAAGCTGCCGAAGGCCACCGGGCCGGTGCCGCGCGCCCGCACCCGGTCGTCGACCTCGGCCCCGTCGAACACCGAGCCGAGCCATTTCTCCGCCGCGGTGAACCTGTCGTCGCCGGCAGGCAGCGTGACGCGGGCGGCCTCGCCCCAGCCGACCAGCCCGGCGCCGCGCCGCACCCAGGCGAGCGGGTCCGGCCGCGGCACTCCGGCGAGCAGGTCGCCGGGGTCCGGCACCGCGACGGTGCGCACCACGAGCCGGCTCACTGCCGCGGCACCGTCAGCGCGCCGGCGGCTCAGCACTCCGCTGCCGCCCGCGTCGCCCGGTCAACCCCCACGAACCGACATTTTAGGTGCTCCGCCCACCGGCGCTGCGGCCGGGCTGGCCAGCCGGCCCCGGCCGCCAGATGCGCCTGCCGATGTCCACGGTCAGCGCGGTCACCAGCGCCGAGCTGACCGCGGCCGTGCGGGGCAGCACGCCGAGCGCGACCGCGAAGCACGGCCAGGATCCAGGACGCGATGCCCGGGTACGTGGACCGGCTGCCGCGCACGGCCGCGGTCAGGCGGTCGGGGAGGGAACGCGCGGCGCCGCGCGGCCGCGGCCGGGAGCCGCCGCGGGACCCGGGTCCCGCGGCGGCCGGAGGACGCCCGCCCGGCGAGGCCCGCCGCTGCGGCCGGCGCCGCTGTCCGGCGTGCCACGGGGCGCCCCCGTGGTCCCGTGCGGCACGCCTGCCCTCCCGTGGTGACCGGCGACCCTGATAGAGTCGTCAGGCAATACGATGTATCGCATCAGCCGTCACTGTCAAGTTATATCGCGACTAGGGGCTGATTTCGCTGACAGCGATCGGGGCCGACGGCGGCGGATCTGCGGCCAGGGCTGACGGGAACCGCGCGCCGATGCCTCACTCCGCCCTGTCCCACCTCGACTGCCCGCGCTGCGGTGCCCGGCACGACGCCGACCGGGTGCAGGGCACCTGCCGCTGCGGCTCCCCGCTGCTGGCCCGCTACGACCTGAGCCGGGTTGCCCGGCAGGTGTCCCGGCGCGACATCGCGGGCCGGCCCGCCGACCTGTGGCGCTACCACGAGCTGCTGCCGGTCCGGGACGCCGCGCACGTGGTCAGCCTGGGCGAGGGGATGACGCCGCTGCTGGCCATGCCGAGGCTGGGCCGGGCGCTGGGCGTGCCGAACCTGCTGATGAAGGACGAGGGCCCGCTCCCGACCGGGACGTTCAAGGCGCGCGGCGCCGCGGTCGGCGTGTCCAGGGCCGCCGAGCTCGGCGTCCGGGCGGTCGCCATGCCCAGCAACGGGAACGCCGGAGCGGCCTGGTCGGCCTACGCGGCCAGGGCGGGGATGCGCAGCCTGATCGTGATGCCCGCCAGCGCCCCCGCGATCACCCGTGCCGAGTGCGTCGCGGCCGGCGCCGAGCTGTACCTGGTCGACGGCCTCATCGGCGACGCGGGCCGGATCGTGGCCGCCGCTGTGCAGCGGCGCCCCGGTTACCTGGATGCCGGCACGCTGCGGGAGCCGTACCGGATCGAGGGCAAGAAGACGATGGGCCTGGAGATCGCCGAGCAGCTCGGCTGGCGGATGCCGGGCGTGATCGTGTACCCGACCGGCGGCGGCGTCGGCATCATCGGCATCCACAAGGCGCTGCGGGAACTGCTCCAGCTCGGCTGGGTCTCCGGCGAGCTGCCGCGGCTGGTCGCCGTCCAGGCGGCCGGCTGCGCGCCGATCGTGGCGGCGTTCCGCGCCGGCGCCGCCGACAGCCAGCCGTGGCCGCAGGCCGGCACGGTGGCCTTCGGCATCACGGTGCCGAAGGCGCTCGGCGACTTCCTGGTGCTGGAGGCGCTGTATGCCACCGGGGGGACGGCGGTGGCCGTCACCGACGAGGAACTGCTCGCCGACCAGCGCGAGACGGCGCGCCTGGAGGGCAGCCTCATCTGCCCGGAGGGCGCCGCCTGCGTGGCCGCCGTCCGGCGGCTGCGCCGGTCCGGCTGGCTGTCCGGGGCGGAGGAGGTGGTCGTGCTCAACACCGGCACCGGGCTCATCTATCCGCACACCGTGCCGGCGGACGTGCCGGTGCTGCCCCCGTCCGGCTCGATACCGCTCACAGCAGGGTGAGCTGCTCCGGCCGCGCCGGTGCCTGCCCGGCCGGCCGCGGCGGGCCAGCGGGGGGAGCGGGGGCCGGCCTGCCGGGGGGGCGGACCCGCCTGGCTGCGCGCGGGCCCGGGCGGCCGACGCCGTGCCTGTCCGCGAGCTCGCGCACCTGGCCCGCGATCCTGGACTGGTAGTCCCTGGGCGCGTAGGCGCCGCCGCCGTACAGCTCCAGGTAGCGGCCGACCAGTCCGGGGTGCTGCTCGCGCAGCCAGCGGAAGAACCACTGCCGGGCGCCCGGGCGCAGGTGCAGCACGATGGGCGTCACGTGGGTGGCGCCGGACGCCGCGATCATCCTGACCGTCGCGGCGAGCTGGGCGGGGGAGTCGGACAGGAACGGCACCACCGGGTCCATCAGCACCCCGCAGCGCAGCCCTCGCTCGTTCAGCGCCGCGCAGGCCTCCAGCCGCCGCCCCGGCGCGGGCGTGCCCGGCTCGATAGATCTCCATAGCGAGTTGTCGATAAATCCCACGGAGACGTTGAGCCCCACGTCGGTGACCTCGGCCGCCGCCGCGAGCAGGTCGATGTCGCGGAGGATCAGCGTGCCCTTGGTCAGGACGGAGAACGGGTTGGCGGCATCGGCGAGCGCGCCGATGATGCCGGGCATCAGCCGGTACCGGCCCTCGGCCCGCTGGTAGGGATCCACGTTCGTGCCCATCGCGATGTGCTCGCCCCGCCAGGTCGGCGAGGCGAGCTTCTTGCGCACCAGTTCCGGCGCGTTCACCTTGACGACGACCTTGGTGTTGAAGTCCTCGCCCGCGTCGAGGTCCAGGTAGGTGTGGCTGCCGCGGGCGAAGCAGTACGTGCAGGCATGCTGGCATCCGCGGTACGGGTTGATCGTCCAGCGGAACGGCATCCGCGAGGACCCGGGGACGCGGTTGACGACCGAGCGGGCCTGGACCTCGTAGAAGGTCATGCCGCGGAAGCCGGGAGTGTCGAAGGTGCGGCTGACCGCCCCGCGCTCGATCAGCGGGATCGCGGCGTCCCGGCGCCCGGCGGGGAACAGCGCCACGGCGTCGTCGCCCGCGCCGCCGGCGGGCGCGTCGTCGAGCCGCAGGTTGTCCCAGCGCATATGCGATACCATAGAACGGTTATTCGACCATGGCAAGCTCGGCGCGCCGTCGTCCGCCGCCAGTATCCACGGCCGCGCCGGCGGGCAGGCCGGATCTCACGAACCGGAAAACAGTCCAAGTACGAAGCCGGAACGATTGGATAAAGGCCGGCTCCTGAGAGATAGTGGGAGGGTACGCACCCCACTGCGGAAGGCGGAGGTGGCGGTATGGCGCTGTCGATGGACGAGCAGCGCATGCTCGCTGAAATCGAGCGGCGGCTCGCGGCCGAAGACCCCGGGCTTGCCGCTTGCCTGACGTCGTTCCGGCGCCCTGGCCCCGCCATGGTGCTGCGCTCGCCCCGGGCGCGCATCGTCGGCTCGCTGTTCACGGTCCTGCTCGTCGCGATGGTCTCGCTGATGGTCTACGCGATGATCCCGTTCCGCACGCACGCCGTGCGCCCCCCGGATACCAATGCCACGGCCACGGTGGCCTCATCCAGGTCAACCCTGTCGGCCACCGCGCCCGGCGGCCAGCTGCGCGGCACCCAGCAGCCCTCGGCCAGCGCCAGGCCCGGCGCCAAGGCGTCAGTCGGCGCCCCGGGCAAGGCCGCCTCGACGGCGGGCGGTACTCAGGCTGCCGGTTCCGCGGCTTCCGGCCGTCCGGCGTCGCAGGGCCCATAGCCATCGCCGCGCCGCTGCGCCCGGCGGCCGGCGAAGCGGGTGCCACCGCTGGGTCCCGCGACGCGCCCGCGTGGGCCGGCCGGATGGTCGTGACATCCACCCGGTCATAGCCGCTGCCGCATCCATCCGGCCGGCCGCCTGCCGGGCCGGCCCGCTCTGGCCGACTTGAGGTCATGGACCCCCGCAGGGCGCCCGGCGGACCTGCCACGGCTTTTCAGGGCCCTTCAGGGCCACCGCGAACCTCAGGATCCGCGCCACAGCTGTACCAGGTAGCGCTCCAGGCCCTCCAGCGCCCGCTTCTCCTGCTGGAACTCGTCGCTGAGCGGGTTGCGGTGCCGGTCGAACAGCTCGACGTACCGCCGCGTCACCTCCTCGCGGTTGCTGGCGTAGACGCGGACCGAATAGTCGCCGACCCCCCCGGCGAGCCGGAGCCCGCGCACCGCGGTGCCGGCCAGCCCCATGCTGACGCTGAGCTGCCCGCGCAGGTAGACGGTGCCCTTGGCCTCCTCATCCCAGGCATCTCCGCACGGCGGCGGCGCGCCGTCCCACTCCTCCAGCACGAGACGGACATCGATGTCCTCTTGCAGGCTGCCGACCCACAGCTGCTCGCGGCTCGTGCTGATCAGCGAGGCGACCGGCGGCAGCGGCCCGCCGGGCGCGTCCGGGTCGACGGCCGGGTCGTGGATCCGGAA